>JQIA01000035.1_pt1 | contig 53435 bp, 48 predicted proteins | sample 811431 | NCBI WGS metagenome assembly JQIA01 (sample SAMN02998118, study PRJNA258478) | marine sediment metagenome | biome: marine; feature: seafloor; material: sediment; isolation source: oil-polluted sediment collected from 3 locations (0.5 km, 0.7 km and 0.9 km)... | place: USA: Gulf of Mexico ...
GTGTGACTTGTTATGCGGGAACACCAGATTACCTGAATACAATCTTGGAAAAGGGTGATGCGTTAGGGTTGGATCTGTCAAAAATCCGCACCGCTGCGGTTAGTGGCGGGCCTTTGTTTCCGCAAATTCGTCAAGGTTACCAAGATCGCGGCATTGCATGCCTGCAATGCTATGCGACGGCCGATTTAGGCCATATCGCTTATGAGACCCCTGCAATGGATGGCTTGGTTGTAGATGAAGGTGTGATTGTTGAAATCGTTATCCCAGGTACGCATAAACCCGTTGCGACCGGTGAAATCGGCGAAGTGGTTGTGACAACATTGAACCCCGACTATCCGTTGATCCGTTTTGCCACGGGCGATCTATCTGCGATCCTACCTGGTATCAGCGCTTGCGGGCGCAGTAATATGCGTATTGCAGGTTGGAAAGGGCGTGCGGATCAAGCCACAAAAGTGAAGGGTATGTTTGTACGCCCAGAGCAGGTCGCGGCTTTGCTGGAACGTCATCCTGAGGTATATAAAGCACGGATTGAAGTTAATCACGACGGGCAAAATGATACGCTTTTAGTGCGGCTTGAAACCGAAAGCACTGAATGTACGGCCTATGAAAGCTCTATCCGGGAGTTGTTGAAGTTGCGTGCAGTGGTCGAACTTTGTCCCAAGGGTGGCTTGCCAAGCGATGGGTTAGTGATTGCAGACCAGCGTGTTATGTCGTAGGTTTTCCTGCCACTAAAACCACCTTAAAAAATGCTGAATTATTGGTTTTGTTTTTACCTTGGTAATTCATTATGAGGTCCAACCAGACAATAAAATATGCCTATTCAGCTTGACCTGTGCAATTCGGGTGACCATTTACCTTGACAAATGTCTATTTAATTGCATAAAAGAACAAACGTTCATTTAATTGTTGGTGATATGGCACGTATAAAAGGATCAGTTGGCTCGAAAACCAAAGCTTCCATTCAGGAAAAAGCTTTGCCGCTTATTGCGCAATTCGGCTACGCGGCGGTTTCCATGCGCATGATTGCAGATGCGGTTGGTGTGAATGTGGGTGCGTTATATAATCACGTCCCTTCCAAGCAACAAATTCTAGTTTTGTTGATGTCTGATCACATGGATGGCTTGCTGGCTGCTTGGAGGGAAGTGGATATTGTAGGTATGACGCCCGCGCAAAAGCTGGAAAGCTTTGTGCGCTTTCATATCAGTTATAATATCACCCGTGGTGATGATGTTTTTGTCTCGTTTATGGAGCTACGTTCTTTGGAACCTGAAGGGCATAGTCGTATCGAGAAAAAACGTAAAGCCTATGAAGATGTCGTTCGAAAAATCATTCGTGAAGGTCAAAAGAATGGCCAGTTTCACGTTGAAGACGCCCATGTTGCGGCAATGTCTGTTTTGGGTTCCTTGATTGGGGTTAATACCTGGTATCGTGCTAAGGGTAGGTTATCAAAAGATAAAATAGAAGGTTATTACGTTGCGATGTTATTGCGTAGCGTTGGTTATAATGCAGCAGGAGAGATAAATGTTTGATGCAACAATGAATTTCAACCTTGGTGAAGATATAGATGCTTTGCGTGAGACTGTACGCCGCTTTGCAATGGATGAGATTGCCCCGCGCGCCGCAGAAATTGATCAAACCAATGAATTTCCGATGGATTTGTGGGAAAAGATGGGCGCACTTGGCTTGCATGGCATTACAGTTCCCGAAGCGGATGGCGGCGTGGCAATGGGTTATCTTGCGCATTGCATAGCGATCGAAGAGATCAGCCGTGCCAGCGCATCTGTGGGCCTGTCATATGGTGCACATTCCAACCTGTGTGTGAATCAAATAAATCGGTGGGGAACTGCTGAGCAAAAATCCAAATACCTGCCAAAACTGATTTCCGGAGAACATGTAGGGGCTTTAGCAATGTCTGAACCAGGCGCTGGCTCTGATGTTGTTTCGATGAAGCTTAAGGCAGAAAAGCGCAATGATGGGTATATGCTAAACGGTAACAAAATGTGGATCACTAACGGGCCTGATGCCACTACATTGATTGTTTATGCCAAGACCGACCCAGATGCGGGGCCAAAAGGGCTAACTGCATTTTTAATTGAACGGAACATGGACGGTTTTTCCACAGCACAAAAGCTTGATAAGCTAGGGATGCGAGGATCAAACACTTGCGAGCTGGTGTTCAAAGATTGTTTGGTGCCGTTTGAAAATATCCTGGCAGAAGAAGGCAAGGGCGTAAATGTTCTGATGTCAGGCCTGGATTATGAACGGGTCACTTTAGCTGCCGGCCCTGTGGGCATCATGGCTGCAGCGATGGATGTGGTCGTACCATACGTACATGAACGCGAACAGTTTGGAAAACCTATCGGTACCTTCCAACTTATGCAGGGTAAAATTGCGGATATGTACACCACAATGAATGCATGCCGGGCATATGTTTATGCGGTAGCGCAGGGCTGTGATCGTGGCCAAACCTCACGCAAAGATAGTGCCGGGTGCATTCTTTATGCTGCCGAAAAAGCCACACAGGTAGCGCTGGAAGCGATCCAGTGTCTGGGCGGCAACGGATACATCAATGATTATCCAACGGGGCGGTTGTTACGTGATGCCAAGCTATATGAAATCGGCGCGGGAACTTCGGAAATCCGCCGTATGCTGATTGGACGTGAACTGTTCAATGAAACTGCGGGGTAAGTTATGCTGCACTCTGCCACATCCTATGATGCGTTACAAAAAAACTTCGCTTGGGAAATTCCAGAACGGTATAATATGGGCTTGGATGTCTGTGATAAATGGGCGGAAACAGATCCTGATCGTATTGCGATAATTGATTTAACGGGTGGCGATCGTTCTGATGTTAGTTTTAGCGTCTTGAAATACCTGTCAGATCACTTGGCTCAACATTTGCGGGCTAATGGTATTAGTGCAGGTGATCGTGTTGGTGTGTTGCGCACACAATCAGTTTGGACGGCAGCGGCCCATATTGCGATTTGGAAGCTAGGGGCCATTTCAGTACCGTTGTTCACACTGTTTCGAGCAGAGGCGTTGCTAACACGCCTGAAGGATGCAGGTGCAAAAGCAGTTGTGGTTGATGAAAATTCTTTGCAATTACTGACACCCTTACAGGGGCAGTTGCCAAAGCTGGAATATGTAATTTGCCCTGAAACCACTGCGTTTCAACCTGAAGAAACTATGTTTGAGCCATATGATACATCTGCTGATGATCCGGCGATTTTGATCTACACTTCAGGCACTACAGGCCCGCCCAAAGGTGCGCTACATGCGCACCGTGTGTTGCTGGGTCATTTACCGGGGGTGGAACTGAGTCATGATTTTTTCCCACAACAAGATGATTGCATATGGACGCCAGCCGATTGGGCCTGGATCGGCGGTTTGCTGGATGTGCTGATGCCTGCATTGCACCATGGTATGCCTGTGGTTGCGGCACGAATGGCAAAATTCAATGCAATAGAGTGTCAAAGAATTATTCAGGATGGTGGCGTTCGCAATATCTTTTTCCCGCCTACCGCTCTTAAAATGCTGATGGCGGAGAATATAAAATTAAGCGGTTTACGCACTGTTGCATGCGGAGGTGAACCTTTGGGGGCCGCGTTGTTAGATTGGGGAAAGTCAGCACTGGGTTTAACAATAAACGAGTTTTATGGTCAAACTGAATGCAACATGGTGATCGCATCTTGCGGAGCATTATTTAAAGCCAGTGCGGGTTGCGCAGGGCGACCTGTTCCTGGGCATAATGTGGCGGTGATTGACGAAAATGGCCAGCCTACAGATAAGGAAGGTGATATTGCGGTGCAGCGCGGCACGCCTGTGATGATGCTGGAATACTGGCAAAACCCCACTGCAACCCACGAAAAGTTTCGCGGTGATTGGTTGCTGACGGGTGATCGCGGCATTGTTGAAGAAGGGTATATCCGCTTTGTCGGGCGTGATGATGATGTGATCACCTCTGCGGGATATCGCATTGGGCCAAGTGCTATTGAAAACTGTTTGATGGGACATGTGGCAGTTGCAGGGGTTGCTGTTATTGGCAAACCAGACCCTACGCGTACTGAGATTGTAAAAGCTTATGTAAAGTTGAAAGATAAGGTGGTTGGCACTGTGGATTTGGTCAAGGAATTACAGACCCATGTAGCTGAAAACCTGGCTGCACATGAATACCCGCGTGAGATTGAATTTGTCACGGATTTCCCAATGACTGTGACAGGAAAAATCATCCGAAAAGAATTGAAAGCACGGGCATGTGCTGAAACGAGGGCTGAGTAATGGCTATAATCAAAACCAAATTAAATCCACAAAGTACTGATTTTATGGCTAATCATGCGGCAAATAATGCCTTGCGCGATAACATAGAAAAACTTGCTGAAACCATCTCAATGGGTGGTAATGAACGCTCACGTAACCGCCATTTGGCGCGTGGAAAATTATTACCACGTGATCGTGTTACGCATCTTTTGGATGCCGGGTCGGCTTTTTTGGAAATTGGCCTTTTTGCCGCCCACGATATTTACAATACTGATTTGCCTGCTGCTGGTGTGATTGCAGGCATTGGCAAGGTAGAGGGCCGTGATTGCATGATTGTGTGCAATGATGCCACCGTTAAGGGAGGTACATATTTCCCACTGACAGTGAAAAAACACTTGCGAGCCCAAGCGATTGCCGAAGAAAACAATTTGCCCTGCATATATCTTGTGGACAGTGGCGGGGCCAACCTGCCCAATCAAGATGAAGTGTTTGCTGATAAAGAACATTTCGGACGGATATTTTATAATCAGGCACGGATGAGTGCTAAGGGTATCAGCCAAATTGCGGTGGTTTTGGGGTCTTGTACGGCTGGTGGGGCTTATGTGCCTGCGATGTCCGATCAAACGATTATCGTCAAAGAGCAGGGCACAATTTTTCTGGCAGGGCCGCCATTGTTAAAAGAAGCCACAGGTGAGATTGTAGATGCTGAAACGTTGGGTGGCGGTGATACGCACACGCGCCTGTCAGGGGTTGCAGATTATCTGGCAAATGATGACGCCCATGCCTTAGCACTTGCCCGCCAATGCGTACGTAATCTAGGTGATGCGCTCACATCTTCGATTTTACAAAAAACAGCAAAACCACCAGTTTACGCCTCGTCTGAATTGCTGGGCGTTGTGCCCAAAGATGCCAAAACCCCTTATGATATACGCGAGATTATTGCACGAATTGTCGATGGGTCAGAGTTTGAGGAATTCAAAGAACGCTTCGGGGCGACCCTCGTTTGTGGATTTGCCCATATCGACGGTATGCCTGTCGGCATTCTGGCTAACAACGGCGTGTTGTTTTCTGAAAGCAGTCAAAAGGGTGCACACTTTATCCAACTTTGCTGTAAACGCAAAACCCCGATCCTGTTTTTGCAAAATATCACAGGTTTCATGGTCGGGTCAAAGTATGAGGCTGGCGGCATTGCTAAAGATGGGGCTAAGTTGGTGTCGGCGGTATCTTGCGCTGATGTACCGAAAATCACCGTAGTGGTTGGGGGGTCTTATGGCGCTGGAAATTATGGCATGTGCGGGCGGGCTTTTGGGCCACGATTTATGTGGATGTGGCCAAACACAAAAATATCCGTAATGGGTGGCGAACAAGCCGCAGGTGTGATGGCCACTGTTACCCGTGATGCTATTGAAGCCAAAGGGGGCACGTTTAGTGACGCGCAAGAACAACAATTAAAACAACCGATACTAGATCAGTTTGATACGCAATCGCAGCCGTTATACGCCTCTGCACGGCTCTGGGATGACGGTATTATTGATCCCGCCAAAACCCGTGATGTAGTGGCTTTGTCGCTGCGCGCTGCAATGAATGCACGGATTAAAGAGACGCAGTTCAGCGTCTTTAGAATGTAGGGTATAGCCATGTTTGAGAAAATCCTGATAGCAAATCGAGGTGAAATTGCTTGCCGTATAATCAGTACGGCCAAGCGCATGGGTGTTGCGACTGTAGCAGTATATTCCGACGCCGATGCAGATGCACTGCATGTAAAACTGGCTGATGAGGCGGTGCATATTGGCGGGTCTGTGGCGACCGACAGTTACCTGAAAGTTGACCGCGTGATTGATGCCGCAATTGCAACAGGGGCAAAAGCTGTTCACCCTGGGTATGGTTTCTTATCCGAAAATCCTGAATTTGCCGAAAAATTGGTGCAAGCGGGTCTGGTTTTTATCGGCCCCTCTGCTGATGCCATTCGTAAAATGGGCCTGAAAGATCAAGCTAAATATTTGATGGAAAAGGCAGGTGTTCCTGTTGTTCCTGGATATCATGGCAAAAACCAGGATGTGGAATTCTTGGCACAAGAAGCTGATAAAATAGGTTACCCGGTATTAATTAAAGCCCGTGCTGGTGGGGGTGGTAAGGGAATGCGTCTGGTCGAAGATGCTAAAGATTTTGCTGCACATCTGGCATCGGCGCAACGCGAAGGCAAAGCCAGTTTTGGTGATGCGCATGTTTTGATAGAAAAATATATCACCGCGCCGCGTCATATTGAAGTGCAGGTTTTTGGTGACAGTCATGGTCATATCGTGCATCTTTTCGAGCGCGATTGTTCATTGCAACGGCGCCATCAGAAAGTAATTGAAGAAGCCCCTGCACCTAATATGCCTTCGCATGTGCGTGATGCGATGACCCATGCTGCAACGCGCGCAGCGGCGCAAATTAATTATGAAGGTGCGGGCACTATCGAGTTTATCGTGGATGGTTCCGGGCCATTGCGCACAGATGGGTTTTGGTTCATGGAAATGAACACACGACTGCAAGTGGAACATCCCGTGACCGAAGCCATTACAGGGCAGGATTTGGTGGAATGGCAACTGCGGGTGGCCGCAGGTGAACCGTTACCACTGCAACAAGATCAACTAAGCATTCAAGGCCATGCTTTTGAAGCGCGGATTTATGCCGAAGACCCGCAAAATGATTTCTTGCCAGCTCCTGGCCAGTTGCATCATGTGCAGTTCGGTTCTGGGTGTCGCGCTGATACAGGTGTGCAAAGCGGCGATCAGGTTAGTCCGTTTTATGATCCGATGATTGCAAAACTGGTATCACATGCAAATACACGTAAAAATGCATTAACAGCATTATATCAAGGTTTAAACAACACAATTTGCGCAGGAACCCAAACTAATTTGGCGTTCCTTTCGCGCTTGTGCACTGACACAGACTTTGCCCAAGCGCGCTTAGATACTGGCTTGATTGCCCGCAAAAGCGATAGTTTGTTATCCGCAGCTTCACCACCACCCTTTGCAATTTTGATTGCCGCATTACTGATCAATAATATTGACCTAAAAGTTGATCGATTGGGTTGGCGAATATGGGGTGAAATACGCCAATCAGTTAATTTAAATGGTATTTCTGGAAAAATACAGTTTGACGGAGCAAACAACCTTAGCCTCATTCATCAGGATGAAACCTATAGTTTCACGAATATAATCATGCAAGATGGCCAGGTAATTGCCCGTATGGGGGATAAGAACCTGTCAGCTTTAACGGTCAAATATGACCTGACGGTATTGGTCAAGCTAGATGGTGAGCAATTTGTTTTTGAAACCACTGAGCCCTTGGATATCGCTCATGCTGAGAGTGAGAACGCTGATTGTGTTTTAGCCCCGATGACGGGTGTTGTTAGCATGGTTCACGTGAGTGCAGGTGAAACAGTGAAAAAAGGGGATGCGCTGCTGATACTGGAAGCGATGAAAATGGAACATACTTTACAAGCCCCCCGTGATGGGGTGATTGCAGATGTTTTATGTGCTCCTTTAAGTGCTGTAGATGAAGGTGTAGAGCTGGTGTTGCTTGAAGAGGTGCCAGAATGAGCAATCGTTTTGTTACAGTTTACGAAGTTGGCCCGCGTGATGGTTTGCAAAACGAAGCAGGTATTGTGCCGACAAGGCATAAAGTTGCTTTGATCGATCTGTTGTCTGAAACGGGTTTGCGTAATATTGAAGCCACCAGCTTTGTATCACCTAAATGGGTGCCGCAGATGGCGGATGCACGCGATGTGATGGCTGGGGTCACCCGTAAAGAAGGCGTGAGATATGCTGCATTAACCCCGAACATGAAAGGTTTGGATGCAGCTCTTGCCGCCGGTGTGGATGAGGTAGCAATTTTTGGATCTGCCTCGGAGACTTTTAGCCAGAAGAACATCAACTGTACGATTGCGGAAAGCTTGGAACGGTTTGTGCCCGTCGCCAAGGCGGCTCTTGCAGCAGATGTATTGCTGCGTGGTTATGTATCATGCGTCGTAGCTTGCCCATACGAAGGTGCCGTAGCGCCTGCACAAGTACGCAATATTACGCAGGCCCTATTGGACTTGGGTTGCACGCAGGTTTCATTGGGCGACACTATCGGTAAGGCTGCGCCAGAAAATACGGCAATTATGTTGGACGATTTGTTAAAGGTGATCTCTGCGCGCCAACTCGCAGGGCATTTTCATGATACAAATGGCAATGCTTTGGCAAATGTAGAAGTGGCACTGAAATATGGGCTGCGCTGCTTTGATAGTGCCATCGGTGGTTTGGGTGGTTGCCCGTATGCCCCGGGGGCCAAGGGTAACCTGTCCACTATTCCACTGGTTGAAATGTTGCATGAAATGGGTTGGGAAACCGGGTTAGATGTGAAAAAATTACAAGTAGCACAGGCTTATTTGCAAACCAACATCGCAGGAGTAACAGATGCCATATAACACGATTGAACTTGTTATTGATACACGTGGTATAGCGACGTTGACATTGGCGCGCCCTGAAAAACATAATGCAATGAACAGTGAAATGATGCTGGAAATCACCGAAACTGCCAAAGCCCTTGGGGCTGACGCCAATGTGCGTGCGGTCGTTCTGGCAGCACAGGGAAAAAGTTTTTGCGCGGGTGGTGATCTGAACTGGATGCGTGCGCAAGCAGGTCAGGACCGTGCCGGTAAGATTGCTGAGGCCCGTGTGCTGGCCAATATGTTGGCTACGCTAAATACTTTGCCAAAACCTTTAATTGGGCGTGTTGAAGGTCATGCGTATGGCGGTGGTATCGGTATGATGGCAGTTTGCGACATCGTGATCGCAACCGAAGGTTTGCGCTTTGCGTTGACTGAAACAAAATTAGGCCTGATCCCTGCCACGATCGGTCCCTTTGTGTTGCGCCGGATGAGCGAAACTTATGCGCGACAAGTATTTTTTACAGCTAAACCGTTTGGTACAGAACTTGCATTACGCTCTGGTTTGGTCAGCGCAGTTTGTACTGCTGATGCAATGGATGCTGCGATTGAAGCAGAAATAAAACCGATCCTGCAAACCGCCCCGGGCGCTGTCGCAGAGGCCAAACTTTTGTTGCAGAAAATGCAAGGGCAGGATGTTCAAAAAGTTATAGATTTAACGGTCAACGCTTTGGCAGACCGTTGGGAAACCGATGAAGCACAGCAGCGTATTGCTGCATTTTTTAAGGATATGACATGACCAAAACAGTTGTAATCGCGGGTGCTGCCCGCACGCCAATGGGTGGGTTTCAAGGTGATTTTGCAGGGACGCCATCACCAGAACTTGGGGCGGCAGCAATTAAGGGGGCATTGGTCGATGCAAAGGTTAATGGGGATGATGTAAATGAGGTTCTGATGGGGTGTGTTTTGCCTGCCGGCTTGGGTCAAGCTCCTGCACGTCAAGCCACGTTGGGCGCGGGGTTGCCGCAATCAGTGCCTGCAACCACGGTCAACAAAGTATGTGGTTCAGGTATGAAAACAGTGATGATGGCGCATGATCAAATCATAGCAGGCTCACAAGAACTGATGGTGGCAGGCGGCATGGAAAGTATGACGCTTGCGCCTTATCTGTCTACTAAAACCCGCGGGGGTGCGCGGTTGGGGCATGTGGAAATGAAAGACCATATGTTTCTGGACGGTCTGGAAGACGCATACGAAAAAGGCACTTTAATGGGGCAATATGCTGAATTATGTGCTGAAAAATACCAGTTCACCCGCGAAGATCAGGATGCTTATGCGTTACGGTCATTATCGAACGCTTTAGAGGCCCAGAAAACAGGTGCATTTGATGCGGAAATCACCCCGTTTACAGTGACGACCCGCAAAGGTGAGGTTAAGATCACGCAAGATGAACAACCCGCTAAAGCCCGGCCTGAGAAGATCCCGACCCTACGCCCTGCATTCAAAAAAGACGGTACTGTGACAGCCGCGAATGCATCTTCTATTTCAGACGGTGCGGCAGCGATGATCATAACCAGTGATAATGTGGCAAAAGAAAAAGGCCTAACGGCGCGCGCGCGCATTGTTGGTCATGCCAGCCATGCGCATGAACCAAGCTGGTTCACTACCGCACCGGTTCCCGCTGCCAAGAAGCTGTTAAGAAACATCGGTTGGGGTGTGATTGATGTGGATCTTTGGGAAATCAACGAGGCTTTCGCTGTTGTCCCAATGGCATTCATGAAAGAATTTGGTATTTCTCGTGATATTGTTAACGTGAACGGCGGCGCCTGCGCACTGGGCCATCCAATCGGCGTCTCTGGCACACGGATTATCGTGACGTTATTGCACGCATTAGAGGCGCGTGATTTGAAACGCGGTGTGGCCGCGATTTGCATCGGTGGTGGCGAAGGTACTGCCATTGCTATTGAAAGAGTTTAAACTATGGAAAATATAGATCAATTATCAGCAGTTATCACGGGTGGCGCTTCGGGTCTTGGCGCTGCTGTAGCAACGCTTCTGGCGTCAAAAGGCGCAAAAGTAGCGCTTTTGGATATGAACGCGGAAACCGGTGAAGCATTAGCGACAAAACTTGGCGGTGTGTTCTGTCAAGCTGATGTCAGCGATCAAGCCAGCGTAGCGGATGCGTTATCGAAAGCGCGTGCGGCGCACGGGCAAGAACGTATATGTGTGAATTGCGCAGGTATTGCGCCTGCGGCAAAAACTGTGTCACGTGGTGTAGCCCATGATCTGGCTTTGTTTCAGAAAGTCATTAATGTTAATCTTGTTGGTACATTCAACGTGTCCAGCCAATCCGCACTGGGCATGTCAAATGCGAAAGCTTTGAATGATGATAATGAACGTGGTGTGATTATTAACACGGCATCTGTTGCTGCTTTTGAAGGTCAGATCGGGCAGGTGGCATATGGCGCCTCTAAGGGTGGCGTAGCAGCCATGACCTTGCCAATGGCGCGTGATTTGGCAAAATCGGGTATACGGGTTTTATCCGTCGCACCGGGCATCTTTAAAACGCCGATGGTGGCTGCATTTTCACAAGAAGTACAAGACTCATTAGCGGAAAACATTCCTTTTCCATCACGGCTTGGTGCCCCAGAAGAATTTGCGGCTCTGGTTTGCCACATGATCGAGAACAGTTTCATGAATGGTGAAACTGTGCGTTTAGACGGTGCCACACGGATGCAACCTAGATAAGGGAAAATACCCATGCAGTTTAATCTGAACGAAGAACAACAGTTATTCTATGATACCGCTTATGCCTTTGGGCAGGATGAAGTTGCGCCAAATGCTTTGCAATGGGAACGTGATGGCGCGATTCCGCGCACGGTTCTTAAGGCGGCAGGAGATTTGGGATTCGGCGGCATTTATGTGCCTGAAGAACAGGGTGGTACGGGCTTAAGCCGTCTGGATGCGGTGCTGATTTTTGAAGCGTTGGCAATGGCTTGCCCATCGGTTTCAGCATTTATGTCGATCCATAATATGTGCACAAACATGGTGGCAAAATACGCTACCGATAGTTTTAAAGCTGAATGGCTGGATCGTTTGATCGGGTTTGATGTATATGCAGCATACTGTTTGACAGAACCGGGCTCAGGTTCAGATGCGGCCGCATTGCGCACCAAAGCGGAGAAAACCAACACTGGATTTAAACTCAGTGGCAACAAGGCCTTTATATCTGGCGGCGGCTTTGCTGATCTTTATCTGGTGATGTCACGCACTGGCGAAGGCGGGCCCAAAGGTATTTCTACCATGCTTGTACCTGATGGCACAGATGGGCTGTCTTTCGGGGCACAAGAACAAAAGATGGGTTGGAAATCGCAGCCCACAGCCCAAGTGCAAATGGACGGCTGTGAAGTGCCTGCGGATCACCTTTTGGGGGAAGAAGGTTCCGGCTTTAAATACGCTATGGAAGGGTTGGATGGCGGACGCCTGAACATTGCAGCCTGTTCATTAGGGGCAGCCACGCAAGCGGCTAAAATTGCCGCTACCTATATGGGTGAACGCAAAGCTTTCGGTAAGACAATCGATCAGTTTCAAGCGTTGCAATTCAAGCTGGCGGAAATGGAAACTAAACTGGAAGCTGCACGTGTGTTCTTGCACCAAGCGGCGTGGAAGCTGGATCAAGGTGCTCCGGATGCTACTAAACATTGCGCGATGGCTAAGCTTTTTGTCACAGATAATTGTTTTGATGTGGCGAACGATGCGCTGCAATTGTTAGGTGGTTACGGCTATTTGCAGGATTACGGCATAGAAAAGATCGTGCGCGATATTCGCGTACACCAAATTCTTGAAGGCACTAATGAAATTATGCGTATGATCATTGCGCGTAACGTTCTAAGCATGCGGGGCCTGTCATGAGTGATTTGATTGTACGTAAGTCTGGCAAGGCAGGGTATGTGACCTTGAACCGCCCGCAAGCCTTGAACGCATTGACCCACCCGATGTGCCTAGCTCTTGAAGCCGCGATGACTGACTGGGCAGCGGATGATGATATCGGGTTGCTGTTGATTGACGCGGCAGGCGAAAAAGCTTTTTGCGCGGGTGGTGATATTGTCAAAATCTATCATGAAGGTAAAAGCGGGCAGGTGGGAAATGCGTTAAAGTTCTGGCGTGATGAATACCGTTTAAACCACGCCATCTCGACTTATGCAAAACCCTATGTCGCGATTATGGATGGCATTGTGATGGGTGGCGGTGTCGGTATTTCGGCACATGGGTCACACCGCGTTGTGACCGAGCGTACAATGTTTGCAATGCCTGAATGTGCTATCGGTTTGCTGCCTGATGTGGGTGGCACGTATTTATTGGGGAAAATGCCCGGGGCTTGTGGTGAATATGCGGGCCTTACTGGTGCTCGCCTGTCTGGCGCAGATTGCATTTATGCCGGGCTTGCAGATTATTTTGTCCCTTCAGACAAGTTGGAAGATCTACAAACAGCTTTGCTTGAAACTGGTGATGTGATGATATTACAGGAATTCGCAACTGCGCCTAATGGTTCTGCGTTAGAAGAAAACCGTGTAGTAATTGATACCGCCTTTGCGCAGAACTCTGTTGCAGAAATTATCGAGAACCTGGAAAGTAACACATCTGATTTTGCAAGAACTACCTTGAAAGATACCTTGCGCGGTGCTCCACTTTGCTTGAAAATCACGTTAGCTGCTATTCGTGCGACCCGTGACAATGGCACTTTGGAAACAGCCTTGCGCAATGAATATCGTATTGTCAGCACTTGCTTGCAAGATGGTGAGCTGATTGAAGGCATTCGTGCTATGGTGATCGACAAAGATCGCACCCCGAAATGGCAATACCCTACGCTTGAAAGCGTGCCCCAAGAATTGGTTGAGCGTTTGTATCAACCCGCCACAGATGGCGATTTCTCTGTAGATAAATGAAAAGGACGACCTGATGTTAGAGACCCTGAAAATTACCCGTGAAGGGGGCGTTGTATTAGTAGAGATTAACCGCCCCAAACAATTGAATGCGCTGAATGAAAAATTATTGGAAGAAGTTCTTTCAGAACTGATCCCGCTGGACAAAGACCCAAGTATTGGATGTTTTGTGCTGACAGGCAATGAAAAAGCCTTTGCTGCAGGGGCTGACATCAAAGAGATGGAAGGTAAAAGTTACGCGGAAATGGTTGCCAAAGATTACTTTGCCGATTGGGATATTTTTACAGCTTTTAGAACCCCGAAAATTGCGGCCGTCAACGGTTTTGCGCTGGGTGGCGGTTGTGAATTGGCAATGATGTGTGACTTTATTATTGCGGGTGAAGGGGCTAAGTTTGGCCAACCTGAGATCAAGCTGGGCGTGATGGCTGGCATGGGCGGCTCACAACGTATGACGAAACTTATCGGACGTGCCAAATCTATGGATATGCATTTAACCGGCCGTATGATGGATGCCGCAGAAGCCCTTGCTTGCGGATTGGTCGCACGCGTAGTGGCAGACGATAAAGTAGTTGAAACTACGATGGAAGCGGCGGCAACAATTGCAGGATATTCAAAACCTGTGGCAGGCTTTATTCGAGAAGCGGTTAATCGTGCGGAAGAATGCAGTTTGGCTGAAGGCTTATTATTTGAACGCCGGGTGTTCCACTCGCTCTTTGCGACTGAAGATCAAAAAGAGGGTATGAATGCGTTTGTAGAAAAACGTAAAGCGCAATTTAAGGGGCGGTAAGCCTTACCGTTGATCAAGCATAATAAGCGTGCGGGCGGCTTTCTTTTTCAAAACCGCCTCACGCCACAACATCAATAAACCACCGCTTAAAATCAGGATCATACCTGACCAAGCCACATTATCAGGCCATTCATTGAAAATGGTAATGCCCCAGAAAATCGACAACACAAGGGCAGTATACTCGATAGGTGCTATCAATGCGGCTTCACTAATACGGTAGGCTTGGCTGATAAAATACCCGCCGATACCGCTGGCGATCCCGACGCCTGACATCACAAGTAGATCAAATGCTTCGGGCCACACCCATGGGCGTAATAAGAATTGCAACGGTGCATTATCCAGCTTTGCATATTGCCCATCACCAAAGATTAATCCCATAAAGGATGCAGTGATCACAAAAGTCAGTTGAATGTAGAACGCCATGGTCGAAGCTTTTTCAGTGCTGCCCATCTTTCGAGTTAACGTGTGCATCCCTGCATAGAAGAAAGCCGCTCCGACAGGGAAAAGTGCGGCCCACTGAAAATTGTTTGGTGTTGGACGTAACATAACGATTGCCCCGACCAATCCCATAGCCACAGCAAACCAACGCCACGGCCCGACTTTTTCAGATAAGAAGATGACTGAAAAAATTGTGATGATCAGGGGTGAAATAAAGAATATTGCAGTGGCTTCGGATAAAGGGATTTCTGCAAGCCCTAAGAAAAATAACAAATTCGCCATGACCACAAACCCACCACGGATAAGATGTAACCGCAGGTGTTGGGTCCGTAGTAAAGCATATCCACCTTCAAGTGGCATCATAATAGAAAGCGTGATTATCAACCCAACACAAGCGCGAAACAATACGACTTGGTGCAATGGGTAATCACCGCTTAAAAATTTGATGCCAACATCGTTGAGTGTGAACGAAACGGATGCAATTAGGGCGCAAATAATCCCAATACTTGTAAATGATAATGATTTCATTACGCATGGATCACAGAAAACCTCGCTTAACTCTAGCAGATTTGCGACAATAACTATGACGTATTTGCTCTCGACATTTTATCCTTGATGCAAAAGGATGGCACTATGAAAACTATTACCGATTTCCCTTACAGTGTCACAGAATATGCCGATATATCGATCATCATGTCAGACGGGTGCTGTCTGTCCGCACGTGTCTGGATCCCTGATGGCGCTGAAGCGGCCCCAGTGCCAGTTATCCTTGAGCACCTGCCATACCGCAAGCGTGATGGGACAACTGCACGTGATGACCTGACCCACCCTTGGTTTGCAGGTCATGGGTATGTCTGCATCCGTACTGATATGCGTGGCAATGGTGACAGTGAAGGGTTGATGGAAGATGAATATACCGCACAGGAATTACAAGATGCAGTAGAGATAATTGAGTGGGCAGAAAAGCAACCATGGTGCAACGGCAATGTCGGAATGATGGGTATATCTTGGGGTGGATTTAATGGGCTGCAAGTGGCTGCCCTTGCTCCCAAGGCGCTAAAAGCAGTTGTGACGATTTGCTCAACCGTTGATCGTTATGCAGATGACATCCATTATAAAGGTGGCTGCCTGCTAGGTGAAAATTTTGGATGGAGCAGCAACATGCTGGCTTATTCATCCCGCCCACCTGATGTGGCTGTTGTTGGTGATCGCTGGCAAAAGATGTGGATGTATCGTTTAGAAAATTTGCACCCAAATCTTACAAGTTGGCTGCGTCATCAACACCGTGACGCCTACTGGAAACACGGTTCTATTTGTGAAGATTACACAGCAATTAAAGCCGCGGTCCTTTCCATTGGCGGTTGGCATGACGGGTATCGAAATACGATATCTCATCTGGTCGAAAACCTGTCTTCGCCAGTTAAGGGTATCATTGGTCCATGGATTCATAAGTACCCGCATATAGCGTCACCGCAACCTGCGATCGGCTTCTTGCAAGAAGCGAAACGCTGGTGGGATCATTGGCTGAAAGATATTGATACCGGGGTTGATAAAGACCCTGACTACCGTGTTTACCTGATGGATAGTGTTGCCCCGCAAAGGTGGCTGGATAAGCGTCCCGGGCGCTGGATTGCTGAGCAAAACTGGCCTGCGCAAAGTATTGAACCTAAGCAGTTACATTTCTCACAAGGGGCCACACTCTCTGAAACAAAAAGTAAATTTCATGTACAGGTATCATCACCACATGATTGTGGTACGGCAGCAGGCGAGTATTTTCCATCCAGTTTTAGTGAACAATTGCCTGGAGAACAAAGCCGCGATGATGCAAGCTCTGCTTGCTTTGATGGTGATGAACTTGCCAATGCTATTGATATAGTTGGGGCTCCACGTATCCATCTGCGCCTGTCATGTGATAAACCACAAGGCCAGATAACCGTGCGCTTGTGTGATCTGCGCCCCGATGGCAGCTCTGCGTTGATCACTTATGGGCATTTGAACTTAACCCACCGTGACAGCCATGAAATCCCAAGTGCAATTCTGGTGGATGAAATGATGAATATCGCATTTGATCTTGATCAGATTGCGTATCGTATTCCCGCAGGCCACCGTTTACGGGTTGCTGTTTCCACTAATTACTGGCCGATGCTTTGGCCATCACCTGAAACCAGCAGTATCATGATTGAAGCAGGATCAATCTCTTTGCCCGCGCGTTCTTTAGCTAAAAGCGATGAAGTATCCTTTGAACCTGCCGAAGCCGCAACTGGTTGGCGTACAAAAGAACGACGTACAGCATCTTATAAACATGAGCATGAAATTGATATTAAAACCGGGGTGGTTTCAATATCAATTTTTGATGATGCAGGTGAAAATGAAGATTTGGATCATGGATTAATCTCTGGTGGCTGGATGAAAGAAAATTGGCGCATTCATCCAAGTGACCCAAATTCTGCGCAAGTGAATACAGAATGGGAAGAGGTCGGTGGGCGTAAAGGCCAGATGTGGCGCACGCATATCTTTACAAAGATGACCTCAGATCAAGCAAGTTTCTTTTGGACTGCACGGCTTGAAGCCTATGAAAATGAGGTTTTAATATTTGAGCGTGAGTATCAAGATCAAGTTCCGCGTGATTTAGTATAGTGCGGCGTGATGGTAAAAAGAGACAGGGATACCCGTCTCTTTTTGTGATATTTTGGGATTAGAAGCTAATCCCCAGGAAGACAGACGCAGAGTTTTCGTCGACGCCTGTAATGCCGAACTTGTTGTTGAAATGTGTATACTCAACACCAAGATGCATCTTACCTGCTGGGCGGCCTAATGCGTGACCTAAATCCCATCTGATTTGTGGTGAGAATACAATCTGATTATCAACGCCGGCACTTTGATCACCAATGAAATCAACAAAACCTTGTGCTTTGAACTTCTGGTTGCCAATGTTAAATGGTGCAGCCCATACAGCAGTTGCTTGATAAGTGGTGTCAAGATTGCGATCAAAAGGGTCTACAAAATTTGTATAAGTGGTCAAGGCAAATGTTAGAACCTGAAAACCAGGGACGTTAAAGCCAATTCTAGGGCCTACCAAAGCAACGGAAAAATCGGTGCCTTGGTTCAGACCAACCTGAAAGTCGAGCGCGTTGATAAAACTGTCACCTAAGTCGATGCCAAACTGTTTGCCATGCAAAGTATAATAAATCTCACCATATTGATCGCTTTCATCACGGCCTGGTACTGGGGCGTCGTTGTTATCAACGAAAAAATCGACGAAGAAGAAAAGGTCTCCGATGTCATTTGTTGAAAAATGTTCTAACGTGATTGTGGCACGATCAGTTGTTTGACCAAAGCCTGGAAAAACAGCATTGCTGCCTACTTTATAGCCACCACCATAGTGAAACTGCACCTCAGTTGTTGAAAAACCGGCATATGCGGCCCCGTTGCTCAGCCCTAAAGCTAAAGCGGCCAAACCAAGGCCGCGTTTGATTTTATTAATTGACATGATACCTCCCCGATACGTCAAAACGCCCACCGGAATAGGTGAGCTTGTTAAAGTTTTTTCACAATGGGGCAGGAATCATTGTTTCCAAAGAAGTATAACATTGAAAGAGTTTCAAAATATTCAAAATAACGTAAAAGTGAGGAGCAAAATTATCAGAGTTTCTTTGACTTACTCGGTAGCTCCAAGGCTTTGGGATAGAGTTTTGGCTGCGTTCATAACTGCCGTGCTGATGCTATTGATACGATTTAGTGTCATACGGTGCGTGGGCCCTGAGACAGATATGCCTGCCACAGCTTCCCCATAGGAATTCAAAATGGGGGATGCGATACAACGCATCCCAAGGTTTTTCTCTTCGTCATCAAATGCAAAACCTTGTGCTCGAATGTTTTCCATTTCGTGCAATATCTCTTTAGGGTCAGTGATGGTTTTATTTGTGAATTGCTCTAAAGAATGACGCTTTAATAGTTTTGCAAGGCGGTCGTTAGAGTAATGTGCCAATAGAGCTTTGCCGATACCTGAAGCATGCATTGGTGATTGTGTGCCGGGCGGAAAAAATGCACGTATGGTTTCATCAGTTTCAACTTGGCTGACGAATACTACTTTGTCAGATTTCTCAATGCCCAAGTTCGCGGTTTCACCGGTCTGTACCATTAAATCACGCATAATCGGTCGGCTGCGTTCCACTACACTGCTGCGTCGTATAAATGCATACCCGATTTGAAATGCGGTGGGGCCGATGTCCCATACTTGTGTGACCGGATCAGTTTCTACAATTTTTCGGGCCTGTAAGGTGGAAAGAACACGATAGATAGTGGCTGGTGATTGGTTAAGTTCAGTTGCTATTTCGGACAAGGTTAAGCCGTGTTTTGATGCGAGTATATCCAGCACGTCAAAGGCGCGGTCAACTGATTGAATCCTGTTTTGATTGGCTTTGCTGTAAAAGCTTTTGGGGCGCCCTCTAGGGGGTGATTTTGCAGACATGGTGAACTTTCAAGGTATTTATGTAAATTCATAATTAATATTGAAAATTAATTTTGGCTAGTGAAAAAATATAACAACATGAAAAGATTGAGTTTTGTAACACTATCCAGCTAATAAAATAATATTTCGAAAAAATTGGAAATTCAAAAAACTAATCATACCCTAAAAGAAACTTAACCATAGGTTATTTAAAATGTACTTCCAAAACCCTATATTCATCCCGGGCCCAACTAATATGCCGGAAGTGTTGCGCAAGGCTATAGATATGCCAACATTAGATCATCGATCTTCCCAGTTTGGTGAAATTATTCATCCTGCACTTGCAGGCGTTAAGTCTGTTTTGAAAACCAAAACCGCTGAGGTTTTTGTGTTTCCGTCAACCGGAACTGGCGGTTGGGAAGCGGCGATCACGAACACGCTTTCAGCAGGTGATACGGTTTTGATCGGGCGTAACGGTATGTTTAGCCATCGTTGGATTGATATGTGTGAACGTCACGGTCTGGATGTTCAAATTATCGAAACACCATGGGGTGAAGGCCTGTCTGCGGCATGTTATGAAGCAGCTTTGACGGCTGACAAGACACATCGGATTAAGGCAATTTTGGCCACGCATAATGAAACTGCCACAGGTGTGGTTTCTGATATTGCATCCATCGGAAAAACATTGAGAGCAGCAAATCATCCGGCACTGCTATATGTAGACGGCGTCAGCTCCATCGGCTCAATGGATTTTCGCATGGATGAATGGGGGGTGGATATCGCTATCACCGGTTCGCAAAAAGGTTTTATGTTACCTGCGGGTCTGGCGATTGTGGGGTGCAGCCCCAAAGCCATGGCGGCACTGGAAACGGCCACGTTACCACGCACATTTTTTGATATACGTGATATGGCTAAAGGATATGCAAACAACGCTTACCCTTACACGCCTGCGGTCGGCTTGTTGAATGGTTTGAAGATGGCAACTGAAATGCTGCTAGATGAAGGGTTGGAAAATGTGTTTGCGCGCCATCACCGTATAGCTGGCGGCGTGCGTGCGGCTGTAGATGCTTGGGGTTTACAGCTATGTGCGGTTTCGCCTGATTTATATTCTGATACAGTTAGTGCCATCTGCACGCCTGTTGGTTTTAACGCCACCGATATTGTGACCCATGCCGCTAATAAATACGATGTCGCTTTCGGTGTGGGTTTGGGTAAGGTGGCAGATAAGGTTTTTCGCATTGGCCACTTGGGCAGCCTGACCGATGTAATGATGTTATCAGGCATCGCTACTGCGGAAATGTGCATGGTTGATTTGGGTTTGAATATCCAGCTTGGTGCGGGTGTTGCGGCGGCTCAAGAACATTACCGCACATCTTAGAAGGAACGTAAAATGTATATACCGACCCTTGATGACGTGTTGGCGGCACACGAACGGATCAAACCCTATATTCACCGCACACCGGTTTTAACTTCCTCGTTTTTGAATGAGCTGACTGGGACAGAGTTGTTTTTTAAATGTGAGAATTTTCAAAAAGCCGGAGCGTTTAAAGTGCGCGGGGCAACCAATGCTGTTTTTGGTCTGACCGATGATATGTTGAAAAAAGGTGTAGTAACTCATTCCAGTGGCAATCATGCCCTTAGCTTGTCTTATGCGGCAGGGCGACGGGGAATACCTTGCACTGTGGTGATGCCACGCACTGCACCACAAGCCAAAAAAGATGCGGTGATCGGTTATGGTGGTAAAATCGTTGAATGTGATCCCTCCACATCCAGTCGCGAAGAAATTTTTGGTCAAGTGCTTGAGAAAACGGGTGCAGAGTTTGTCCACCCTTACAATGATCCGCGTGTTATCGCAGGTCAGGGCACCTGTGGGCATGAACTTATTGGGCAGGTTGACACATTAGATGCGGTGATTGCGCCGATTGGTGGCGGCGGGATGATTTCGGGCACTTGTCTGACCTTATCCAACCTTGCTTCAAATGTGAAAATTTATGCAGCGGAACCCGAACAAGCCGATGATGCAGCGCGCAGCTTCAAGGCGGGTCATATCATTGCCGATGATGCGCCTGTGACCGTAGCAGACGGGTTGAAAGTGCCATTGAAGGAACTGACATGGCATTTTGTCAGCAATTACGTCACAGATATTCTGACCGTCAGTGAACATGAAATTATCGATGCGATGAAATTAATCTGGAAGCGGATGAAAATTGTGGTGGAACCAAGCAGTGCCGTACCACTGGCGGCCATTTTAAAAAATAAAGAAATGTTTACGGGCAAGCGGGTCGGGATCATTCTTACCGGCGGAAATGTCGATCTGGATTTGTTGCCTTGGTTAAAATTGTGAAAAGCAGGAGAGTGATATGAACATGGAAACTAATTTTGGAAACCTTGAAGTTGGCTTTGATGTGCCAGCTTTACCGGGCATGGATGTAGCTGATATTCAAACTCCGTGCTTGATCCTTGATCTGGATGCATTGGAACGCAATGTCAAAAAGATGGGTGATCTTGCACGCGATATGGGGGTGCGTCATCGTGCACATGGCAAGATGCACAAATCCGTAGATGTGGCTAAACTGCAGGAAGCACTGGGTCATTCAGTGGGTGTATGTTGCCAAAAAGTGTCCGAGGCCGAGGTTTTTGTCCGTGGGGGTATCAAAGATGTAATGGTGTCTAACCAGGTGCGTGATGCGGTTAAAATTGATCGTCTTGCCGGTATGCCAAAGTTGGGTGCGCGGGTGCTTGTCTGTGTGGACGATCCTGAAAACGTGGCTGATCTGGCAGCTGCCACGCAAAAGCACGGAACTGAAATTGAATGCCTTGTGGAAATAGATTGCGGGGCTGGGCGTTGTGGTGTGACCACTTCGCAAGAGGTGGTAAATATCGCCAAGTTGATTGATGCTGCGAAGGGTCTAAAATTTGCCGGCATTCAAGCATATCAAGGTGCCATGCAGCATCTTGAACTTTATAATGATCGCAAAGCAAAAATTGACATTGTGGTTGAACAGGTTGAACACGCGGTCAATGCACTGAAATCACTTGGGTTGGAGTGTGATATTGTTGGCGGTGGTGGTACTGGATCATATTATTTTGAAGGCACATCAGGTGTGTTCAACGAATTGCAATGCGGTTCTTATGCATTCATGGATGCGGACTATGGTCGCATTCTGGATAAGAATGATAACCGTATTGATGACGGTGAATGGGAAAATGCATTGTTCATTCTGACGTCAGTAATGAGCCATGCCAAAGCGAACACGGCTGTTGTTGATGCAGGTCTAAAAGTACAATCATTAGACTCTGGCTTGCCGATAGTTTTTGGCCGTGATGATAAAGTTGAATATCTGAAGTGTTCGGATGAACACGGTGTCGTGGGAGACCCTGACGGTGTGTTGAAAGTGAATGATAAGCTGCGTTTGGTGCCGGGTCATTGTGACCCGACCTGTAATATCCATGATTGGTATGTCGGGGTGCGAGACGGTAAAGTTGAATGCCTGTGGCCAGTATCTGCACGCGGCAAAGCGTATTAACCTTATTGTAACGAAAAAGAGAAATCCAATGATCATTGTTCCAGAAAAAGAAATTGCCGCTCTAATGACGCGTGACGCATCGTTTAAAGCGGTTGAAGAGGTGTTTGCCTCGATGTCGAAAAAGACTGCGTATAACTTTCCGGTTATCCGCGAAGCCATTGGCCATGCTGATGCGCTTTACGGCTTTAAATCAGGCTTTGACCGGGCAACCCTTAATCTAGGTTTGAAATCTGGCGGTTACTGGCCGGGCAACGCGGACAAAGGGTTAACCAATCATCAATCCACGATTATGTTGTTTGATGCGGATACAGGTAAGATCCGCGCGATTGTTGGTGGCAACCTGTTAACGGCTTTGCGTACGGCTTCAGCCGCTGCAGTATCTGTTGCGTATCTGGCACGGCAAGATGCAAAAGTTTTGGGCATTGTTGGGGCAGGCCATCAGGCGACATTTCAGTTGCAAGCAGTCGCTGAACAACGCGATTTTGACCGTGTGGTAGCTTGGAACAGAACGCCGGAAAAATTGGCATCTTTAGCAAAAAAAGCCGCTGAAATAGGTTTGCCATTTGAAGCTGTCACTCTGGATGAACTCGGAACACAATCTGATGTAATCGTTACAATCACTTCTAGCTTTGAAGCCATTTTGCAAAACACACAGGTTAAAGCCGGTTGTCATATTGCCTGTATGGGGACTGACACCAAAGGCAAACAAGAGGTGGATGCGGCTTTGGTGGCGCGGGCCACAGTGTTTACGGATGAAATAGCACAATCGATCAGCATTGGTGAATGCCAGCATGCAATTGCGGATAAATCATTGCAGCAAGGTGATATTGTTGAGTTGGGTTCAGTGATTAATAGTGATCATAAGGGGCGCAATTCAGATGATGAAGTGACCTTGTTTGATGGTACTGGTGTCGGGTTGCAAGATCTGGCAGTGGCTTCTGCTGTTGTCGATCTTGCGGTTGAAAAAGGCATTGCCATGAATGTTGATTTTTAACTTTCCGAAGTAAGTTTTTCCGGTAAATACAGATAATCAGGGTCTGGGTTTATGGCCAGAAATGTGAAATATTCTGCACGGGTCAATACTAGCCCTAATCTTTTACACTTCTAATAAGGTGCCATATGATCAGGAAATTACTGCGCGGTCGAATTTTGACTTTTCACCGGGAACCGCAAACCGCTGATGATACAGCAAGCTTTGATTATATCGAAGATGGTGGGCTGATCGTGTCAAATGGCCTGATTGAAGCGGTCGGAACATATGCAGAGCTGCAGCCGCAGGCAGGTGGGGTGGAAATGATTGATCACCGCCCACATCTGTTGATGGCTGGTTTCATTGATACCCATATCCATTTCCCGCAAGTACAAGTGGTGGCTTCATGGGCTGAACAATTACTGGACTGGCTGGAAAATTACACCTTCCCTGAAGAAACACGTTATGCCGATGCAACCCACGCCAAAGTGATGGCGGGGCGGTTTTATGATCAATTAATAGATCACGGCACCACCACGGCAATGGCTTATTGTTCGGTGCATAAGCAATCGGTTGAGGCTTACTTTGAAGCGGCGGAAAAACGCAATATGCGCATGATTGGCGGGAAGGTTCTGATGGATCGTAACGCCCCTGAAGCTCTGCGCGACACACCGCAATCAGGGTATGATGACAGTAAGGCACTGATTGAAAAATGGCATGGAAAAGGCCGTGCACTATATGCGATAACACCGCGCTTTGCGATTACCTCAACCCCTGAACAGATGGAAATGGCAGGGGTCTTAGCAGCACAGAACCCTGCATGTTATGTGCAAACACACTTGTCCGAAAACCATGATGAAATTGCTTATACCGCGGAACTTTACCCACAGGCGCGCGATTATCTGGATGTCTATGAAACTTACGGTCTTTTAGGATCAAATATGTTTCTGGGGCATTGTATTCACTTGAAAGACCGTGAGATCGGGGTGATTGCGGAAACCGGGTCACACCCTGTTTTTTGCCCTACATCCAATCTGTTTTTGGGCAGTGGGTTATTTGATGATGCAGGGCTTCGCACTAAAGGTATTACCAGTGCAATTGCCACTGATATTGGTGGCGGCACCAGTTATTCAATGCTGCAAACTCTGAATGAGGGTTACAAGATTTTACAACTTCAAAGGCAACATATGCACGCGTTTCGGGCTTATTACTGGATCACACGCGGCAATGCGGCAACACTTGGTTTGCAAGATCAGATCGGTACGCTGCAAGCGGGAAGTGAAGCAGATATTGTGGTGCTGAACAGTGCGGCAACACCTGCAATGGCGCTGCGTGCAGAGCGAGTCGAAACGCTGGCGGAAGAGTTATTTTTGATGCAAATCATGGGCGATGACCGGACTATTACACAGACCTATGTGGCAGGGGTCGCGCAAAAGCAAAGGGGTTAAGTAAAACGCAACCTTTATAAGTAACTCTTAATCTACCTGAATAAGATAAGGGGTCTTGAAATAATACTCTTCTAAGTTTGTGCCTGTACCGATCCTGTCGATAACAGCAAAAAGACCGGGTTCATGTAAAGGTGTTAAAACCCCGTGCCAGATACCTTGATGAAAATTAATTGCTTGGCCTTTGACAGTTATGAATGCTTGTAGATTATTGGGCGTTCCATCGTGATCCTCGGCGACAATAACCAAGAACGCTTTATGATCCATTGGAATAAAAGCCTGACTGCCCTCTGGGTGGCGTTCAACCATGTCCAGCTGATAGGGCAGGGCACGGATTTCTGACTTGAAGATGCTGATGCCCGCGCGGCCATCCCTAAAATTCAACATGGCAAGATCACTGTAACGGGCGCATTTACCTTGGTTGATCATCATGCTTGGGTCACCAGTCATTTCCAACACATCCCCAAACGGGGCAAAAACCTGTGCGGTTAAGGGGCGTGTCTTGATCACTTTCACTTGGTGCCACCCAGATCAAACGACATATGACGATTGACGTCTTTGTATAAAAGGTACCGAAACGGTTGTGGCCCTGCAGCAACACAAGCTTGCGGGCAAAACGCGCGCAGCCACATGTAATCACCCGCTTCAACCTCAACCCAGTCTTGATTAAGATGATAAACTGCTTTGCCCTGCAACACATATAACCCGTGTTCCATCACATGGGTCTCGGCAAACGGGATAGAACCACCGGGTTGAAAAGTAACGATTGTGACATGCATGTCATGACGCAAATCCGTTGGCTCCACAAACCGCGTCGTTGCCCAAGCCCCATCTGTGTCTGGCATGGGTGTTGGCTTAACATCTTGATCAGAGGTCACAAATGCAACGGGTGCGTCTAATCCTGCCACTGCTTGATACCGTTTTCGGATCCAATGAAAAGTGGCGTTTTTATTAGAGTTATTGCGCAAAGTCCAATTGCAAGAGGGCGGCAAGAATGCATAACCACCTGCATTCAAAACATGCATCTTACCTTCAATATTCAACTCTATTGTACCTGTTACAACGAATAAAACACTTTCAACCAACAAATCCACCTCTGGATTTGTACTGCCGCCATTCGGGGTTACTTCGGCAATATAGTGAGAAAAAGTTTCAGCGAAACCGGTTAAAGGCCGCGCTATAATCCAGAACCGTGTATTCATCCAATTGGGTAAATAACTGGTGACAATATCGCTCATCACGCCTTTTGGGATAACCGCATAAGCGTCTTTGAAAACGGCACGATCCGTCATGATCTGTCTTTGCGGTGGCAAACCGCCCGTTGGTACATAATATTTCGCCGCTGTTTTCATTTGATCGCCCTTCATGACAAGATCTCACTTAATCGCAGTAATGCAATCCGTTCTACCTGAGCACAGGCTGTTGCAAATTCTGTATCCTTATCGTTGTTAATACGGGTTTTGAAAGCCTGTAAAATCTGGCCTTTGTTCAAACCTTTTACCGCGATGATAAAGGGAAAGTCGAATTTTGCGGTGTAATTTGTGTTTAACCCCTGAAAGGTGACCCGTTCATCATCTGTCAACGCATCCAAACCTGCACCGGCTTGTTCTTCACGCGACTCTTTCGTCAATTGTGCTGCCGCTGCAAGCTTCCCAGCCAGATCTGGGTGTGCATTTAAGACCTCTAACCGTTGCTTGTCATCTGCCCGCCGAAATGCACGGCAAAGGGCCGAATGCAATCCTATCGCTGTATCGTAGGCGGGGCTTAATTCACCTCTCCAGACAGTTTCAGCAATCCAAGGCGAGTGTTCAAAAATGCCACCGAAAGTAGTCACAAAATCAGCCATATTCATAGTTGAAGGCATTACATTGCCCGCAGGTGCCGGGTGATGTTTATGCCAATGTTTGGCGATATCAATCCGCCGTGCAAACCATACTTCCGCATGACCTTGAGCATATTCCATAAATCTCTTTAAGGATTGAATCCGTCCTGGCCGCCCGATCAGGCGGCAATGCAACCCGATGGAAAGCATTTTGGGCGCGCCTTCGCAACCCTCTTCGTAAAGTGCGTCAAAACTGTCTTTAAGGTAATTGTAAAACTGGTCTCCGGCATTAAACCCTTGCGGTGAAGCAAAGCGCATATCGTTGGTATCCAGGGTATAAGGAATGACCAGTTGTTGTTTGCTGTCATGGGCGTACCAATAGGGTAGATCGTCAGCGTAACTGTCTGAAACATAATCAAACCCACCTTCCTCTACCACCAAATCAACGGTGTTCACTGAACACCGCCCTGTATACCAGCCTGTTGGCCGCGCACCCGTCACTTCAGTATGAATGCGAATGGCATCGGCCATATCGCGGCGTTCGCCGTCCTTGCTGAAATCTTTGTAGTCAATCCATTTTAACCCGTGACTGGCAATTTCCCAACCGGCATCTTGCATTGCGGCAACTTGTGAAGGTGAGCGTTCCAATGCGGTTGCCACGCCGTAAACTGTGGCAGGTATTGCCATCTTGGTGAACAAACGGTGCAAACGCCAGAAACCTGCGCGCGCACCATATTCATAAATAGACTCCATATTCCAATGCCGTTGCCCGGGCCATTGGGCCGCCCCAACAATTTCCGACAAAAATGCTTCTGAGGCTGGATCTCCATGCAAAACACAGTTCTCACCACCTTCTTCATAATTGATCACAAACTGCACAGCAATTTTGGCTCTATCAGGCCAATTTGCTTTGGGTGGTATCGGGCCATGCCCGTGCATATCTCTGGGGTAACGCTTCACAAAATCTATCCCATAGTTCTAATTTTCTTACCTATCAGAATATAGAATACTCATTTTATGTATTTTTTTGAAGGACTTTTAGCTATTCTAAGATTTAAACATCCCTGATATTGCGCGAAAAGCGGGTGAAGGAGTTCGGATATGTCAGATATAAAAGGTTATTTAACAACCCATGTTTTGGATACAAGTCTGGGCTTGCCGGCTGCGGGTCTGCAAATTGAACTTTATGCACTTACGGGCAGCACCCGACACCATATCCGAACGTTAAAAACAAACAATGATGGCCGCACGGACAGCGCTATATTACCATGTGAAGAATTCAAGCTTGGGATTTATGAGCTGGTTTTTCTGGTAAAAGATTATTTGCAAAAGGTTGCGCCAGTACAAGCAGAGCCAATTTTTCTGGCAGATATCCCTATTCGTTTTGGTATAAATGACTTAGATGCGCATTATCACGTGCCGTTGTTACTATCACCTTATGGATATTCCACGTATCGTGGCAGTTAAGGTAAGTATCAACCGGTCCTAAACCAACTTTTCCAACACATTCTTACAATGAGTAACCATATAATCAATGAACAATCTAACCTTGGGGTCTTGATGTTTTTTATGCGGGTAAAGACAGCCTAGAAAAACCGAACTGGGCGGGGTTTCTAGTGCAACAGGGACTAATGCGCCTGTTTTGAGATGTTCCACAACTTCAAAGATGGGCTTGTTTATTATACCGTATCCCATCAAAGCCCAATCAGTCAAAATGCTGCCATCATCAGATTCGAAAGGCCCTGTAACCGCAAATCGCTTTGGCCCGTCAACGGTATTCAGCAACCATTGAAATTCGCGTTGCCCTGGAAAGCGTAATGCTAGGCAATCATGTTTGGCCTTTAATAAATCATCGCCGCTATTTGGCATACCGCGCTTTTCTAGGTACTCAGGGGAAGCGCATAAAACCCGTGTACACTCACTGATTGAACGGATGCGATGGCTCGAATCTTCCGGCACGCCTAGGAAAAATGCAATGTCTAAACCCTCTTCTGTCAAATCGATATTACGGTCTGATAAGCGTAACCTGACGTCGATTTCAGGATATGCTGCTTTGAATTCAGGGACTGAAGGGGCAATAAAGCGGCGACCAATACCCAAAGGGGCCGCCACAAATATTGACCCTTTTGGGCTTTTGGTGTGTTCCGCAACCGTGGCTTCAGCCGCATCAATCGCATTTAAAACAGTGTTGGCCCCATGATAAAATAAACGTCCCTGTTCTGTGGCTTGCAAGCTGCGTGTGGTGCGATTAAACAAGCGCACACCCAGATGGTTTTCCAACTCAGCAATGCGGCTGGATGCCACTGCAGGTGATACTCGTTGATCGCGTGCTGCAGCAGACATATTGCCCAGTTCATAAATGCGCACAAAAACTTTTAATTGCTTGATATAAGACACGTTTGCTATCTTTCGAAAGTTCCGTCGATTACCTTAGTATTTTTGAAAGTGTTGTGCAATTATTTAAATTTACCATTGAAAGATGTTGGCGCAATATAGGGATGAGGTAAGGAGAAGTTGATGTACGATCTGGTCATAATGTCTGAATGGGTGGAATTTGCCATGCGTTGGTTACACGTCATCACGGCTATTGCGTGGATCGGCTCTTCTTTCTATTTCATTGCGCTTGATCTGGGTCTGCGCCAAGCCGCAGATTTACCCCAAGGGGCGCATGGGGAAGAATGGCAAGTGCATGGCGGTGGGTTCTATCATATCCGAAAATATCTGGTAGCTCCTGCGACCTTGCCTGAGCATCTGACATGGTTCAAATGGGAAAGCTATGTCACATGGTTGTCGGGCTTTGGCATGATGTTCATGGTTTATTATTTAGGGGCTGATCTATATTTGATCGACCCAAGCGTGGCTGACCTGACAGCCGCTACTGCAATTTTGATCTCAATCGGTTCCTTGATTGCGGTTTGGTTGGTTTATGATCAGATTTGCAGATCAAAGTTCGGTGATAACAACACCCGGCTGATGATCCTGCTTTATGTCTTGCTGGTGGCCCTTGCATATGGGTACACACAGATTTTCAGCGGCCGGGCTACTATGCTGCATTTAGGTGCGATTACGGCCACCGTGATGTCAGGCAATGTGTTTTTCACGATCATGCCCAATCAGCGCATTGTTGTCGCTGATCTGCAAGCTGGCCGCACGCCTGATCCCAAATATGGCAAGATCGCCAAGCAACGCTCTACCCACAACAATTACCTGACCCTGCCTGTTATCTTCTTGATGCTCTCAACCCATTATCCACTGGCATTTGCTACGCAGTATAATTGGATTATCGCCAGCCTGATATTTTTGATGGGGGTCACTATTCGGCATTATTTTAACAGCATGCATGCACGTCGCGGTAAACCTAACTGGACATGGTTGATAACCACGTTGCTGCTGATCACTGTGATGTGGCTGTCGTCTTTAGGTCCAACAAAAGAACTTGAAACGGTAGATCTAAGCCTGACATCTTCGCAACAAAAATTCGTTTCTGCAGCAGGTTTTCAAGAAGTGCATGACATCGTTTTGGGCCGCTGTTCTATGTGTCACGCGCAAGAGCCTTTTTTTGATGGTATCCTTTGGGCCCCCAAAGGTGTCTTGTTGGAAAATGAAGTCCAGATTGCGACTTATGCCAAACAGATATTTCTACACGCAGGTATCACCCATGCTATGCCGCCCGCCAATGCCAGCTTTATGGAAGAAGCCGAGCGTCAAAAAATTGCCGACTGGTACCGTTCTGTCGTAAAACCGTTTTCCTTTGGCTCCTGACTTTACACGTAATCTTGTTTGAACGCCCGCTGACATGTGCCTTTAGCATGGCGATAGATCATGTCTGAAGCCTAGTATCGCTGCAAAATACATCGCATCGCTTAAATACTTCACTGTTATTTACTTCAGTCTAATTTCGATAGTTTGCTTGAACATCAATAACCTCTGGGCAAATCACATAATTTATTGTTCCTTACCTATAGGAGGAATCACATATGTCACAAACTATCACTCATTTATCCAATCTGCCCTATAAAGAAAAACGTATAGATATGGCCGCCGCATTCCGTTGGACTGCACGTTTGAATATGCACGAAGGGGTTGCTAATCATTTCTCTTTGGCCGTGAATGATGATGGCACCCAGTTTTTAATGAACCCGAACCAGATGCATTTTTCACGGATCAAAGCCAGTGATATGCTGTTTGTGGATGCAAATGACCCTGAAACATTAAGTGGGCCGAACGCACCTGACCCCACCGCATGGGGCCTGCACGGTGCTATTCACCGGCTTTGCCCGCAGGCGCGATGCGCAATGCATGTGCATTCAATCCATGCCACGGTTCTGGCCAGCCTTGCTGACAGCCGTTTACTGCCTATCGACCAAAATACTGCGATGTTTTTCAACCGTTATGTGATTGATGAAGAATATGGCGGCTTGGCTTTTGAAGAAGAGGGCAAACGTTGCGCCCAATTGTTTGCTAACCCGCAACACAAAGTGATGATCATGGGCAATCACGGCGTCTTAGTGATTGGTGATAGTGTCGCTGAGACATTCAATCGTATGTATTATTTTGAACGCGCCGCTGAAACTTATATCCGCGCCTTGCAAACTGGCCAACCCTTGCGGATACTGTCTGATAAAGTTGCTGAAAAAACTGCACAGGAATTAGATGAATATCCTGAGCAGGCTGAAAAACACTTGTTAGAACTCAAAGCTATCCTTGATGATGAAGGTGCGAATTACGCGGCATAAAAACGCTAACTGCCTATGCGGTCAGCCGCATGGGTAGCGATCTTTTTAAGGACAGGTTTAAACTTTTGTAGGGGTACAATTATTTTCTCGCCAAAACACATTTACCCAGATAGCAATATTTTACCAAACTAAAGAACCTCTCCCATGCGTATATTGAAATCAGACAATATGATCGGCGCCGCATTTATGTGCGGTTCAATGGCTGGTTTTGCCCTAAATGATGCGGCCATTAAAACCGTTGCATCAGATATGAATGTCTATCAGGCGATTTTCATACGAGGGTTGTTCACGGTTCTTTTCATTGGCGGTGCGGCCCTGATCAGCGGCACATTCAAAACCTTGCCAAACCGAGCCGATCAAAAACTAATAGCATGGCGTTCTGTGGCCGAGATCGGGGCTACGATGATGTTTCTGACTGCCTTGATTAACATGCCTATTGCTAATATTACTGCCATACTGCAAGCCTTACCGCTGACCGTATCAGTTGCTGCTGCTATATTCATGGGTGAGTATTTTGGCTGGCGTCGTGCAGTTGCCATTCTTGTGGGTTTTCTGGGCATCCTGATCATTGTGCGTCCGGGCGCAGAGGGCTTTAATTTTTATGCATTATTCGGGTTAGGGGCGGTTGCCTTTGTAACTTGGCGCGACTTGACCGTACGGCGGTTTTCATCAAATGTATCATCGCTGTTTGTGTCTTTTGTTACTGCCGTTGTCATCACCGTCGCAGGCGGCATTGCCACCGTATTCTTAGGGGAATGGACGCCTGTTTCCACTATTGAACTGGCGCTTCTGGCCCTTGCAGCAATATTTTTGTTTGGCGGTTATTACGCCTCTGTCGCGGCCATGCGCGTGGGCGAAATCGCTTCAGTGGCTCCGTTTCGCTACACCATTATGATCTGGGCCATCCTGCTGGGTTGGATGATCTGGGGCGACATCCCTGATGGTTGGACGTTACTTGGTATGACCATCGTCATCACGATGGGAGCTTATACGCTTTGGCGTGAACGCCTTCGTTAAACATTTCAAACACCCTAAATATCTGCGCTAAGAGCATAATACCGCTACCATATTCTTAAGGTTTTAGAAATTCTATTAACCTTTGAGGCATACGACTTGTCATATGCAAATCATACGTGAATCATATGGATTGTGCATAAGTCTATGGTGGGGTCAGCCAAACCTTACCCCACCGTACACTGCATTAAACAACTGATCTAAAAATCAAGGTTTTCCACGCTTAACGCATTTTTCTGAATGAACTCACGGCGCGGTTCCACCACGTCGCCCATCAGTTTGGTAAACAGATCATCCGCATCCGCCAGATCATCGATTTTTACTTGCAATAAAGTACGTGCTTCAGGGTCTAGTGTGGTTTCCCACAACTGACCCGGGTTCATTTCGCCCAAGCCTTTGTAGCGTTGCAATGACAGGCCTTTTTCACCTTCAGCCATAACCAAACTTAATAATGCCGTTGGCCCATGCACTAGGGTGGTTTTGTCCTTGCGGGTAAATCGTGCTGAATTGCCGTAAACTTCTTTCAGTTTCACAGTCATATCACTTAATTTACGCGCCTCTCCGGAACGCAGGCACCGTCCGTCCAGCGTATGGCTTTCCTCAACGCCGCGTACAATACGGCTGAACCGCAGCCCGTGATCTTGGGTTTGGCGTCCGGACCAGCCACGTTCATATTCAAGACTTACCTGATCCAAACGACCACTCACCAGATCAGCTGTGCCTTGGGGGTCATTGTCTACAATTCCGGGCAGCAAAGCCCCGGCGATCGTGGCTTGTTCTAAGATATGGCGATCGTAATGAGTTGGGAAAGCGTTTAAAACAGTGCGCGCATTGCGGGCTTCAGTCACAACCCGTGCAAGGTCAGCACCTGTCACAACACTGCCCCCGCCCAAATCCAAAGAAGCCCCGTCAATACCTTGTTCTACAAGGTAATCTTCTAAAGCAGGTTGGTCTTTGAGATAGACCTCCGATTTGCCACGTGCGACTTTAAACAAAGGGGGCTGCGCGATATACAGATAACCGCCATCAATAAGTTCAGGCATTTGGCGAAAGAAGAATGTCAGTAAAAGCGTGCGGATATGCGCGCCGTCAACATCCGCATCAGTCATAATAATAACTTTGTGATAACGCAGCTTTTCAATATTAAACTCGTCACGTCCAATACCCGTGCCCAAAGCGGTGATCAGGTTGGTTATTTGTTCAGAGGTCAACATCTTGTCAAAGCGCGCACGTTCAACGTTCAGGATTTTACCGCGCAATGGTAATACTGCCTGATTTTCGCGGCTTCGCCCCTGTTTGGCAGAGCCTCCCGCACTGTCGCCTTCCACAATGAATATTTCAGATTTGGATGGGTCGCGTTCTTGACAATCGGCCAATTTACCCGGCAGTGATGTCCCGCCAAACGCGGTTTTGCGTCGGGTTAGTTCGCGCGCTTTACGCGCCGCTTCACGCGCTAGGGCAGCTTCGACAATTTTGCCGACAATTTCTTTGGCGTAAGCTGGGTTTTCTTCAAACCATTCTGACAATTTTTCGTTCATCAGGCTTTCCACAACGGGCCGCACTTCTGATGAAACCAGCTTATCTTTGGTTTGCGAACTGAACTTCGGATCAGGTACTTTTATCGAAAGCACACAGGTTAACCCTTCGCGTGCATCATCGCCCGTGAAGGAGATCTTCTCTTTCTTAGCAATCCCACTAGAGGCCGCATAATTGTTAATCGTCCGCGTCAAAGCCCCCCGAAAACCGGCCATATGCGTGCCGCCATCGCGCTGCGGAATATTGTTGGTAAAGGGTAAAACATTTTCATGGTAACTGTCGTTCCACCACATGCCGACTTCAATTGTAATGTCATCTTTTTCGCCAGTGATATAAATTGGATCTTGCAGAACCGCGGTTTTTGAGCGGTCCAGATAACGTACGAATTCCTTTACACCGCCTTCATATAACAGCACTGTTTCCAGTGGTTCAGCAGGGCGCTCATCACGCAGAATAATCTTTACACCAGAGTTCAAAAATGCCAGTTCGCGCAGGCGATTCTCCAAAGTTTTAAATACATAGTCACGGTTGGAAAACGTATCGAGTGACGCCATGAAGCGCACTTCGGTACCAGTTTCACCACTTGCATCGCCAATCACTTCCAGATGCTTAACTGTGTCACCATGTTCAAATCGTGCGATATGCACTTTATCATCACGCCATACTTTCAGCTCTAACCAATCGGACAAAGCATTGACCACAGATACGCCCACACCGTGCAAGCCACCGGATACTTTGTAGGAATTACTATCGAATTTACCGCCTGCGTGCAGTTGTGTCATGATCACTTCGGCGGCGGAAACACCTTCTTCTTCGTGGATACCCACAGGAATGCCGCGGCCATTATCACGCACTGAAACACTTTGGTCGGCGTGAATTGTCACAGATACAAAATCTGCGTGTTTGGCCAAAGCTTCATCGATACCGTTATCGACCACCTCATAAACCATATGATGCAGACCAGAGCCATCATCCGTATCGCCAATATACATGCCGGGACGTTTGCGAACTGCCTCTAAGCCTTTGAGAACTTTAATAGAATTCGCGTCATATTCTTCTGATTTTTGTTGCTCGTCAGACATCTGCCTATCCCGTAATATTTAACCCCAAATATAGGGTATTCTAGGGAGATTGTCACGCCTGAACCACAAGATTTTGTGTCTAAGAAATTATGCGTCGCCTATAATTTGCCCGTTTTTATCCAATGTCCAAAAAGGGTTATGGGCGACTTCCCACAAATGCCCATCGGGATCAGCAAAATTACCCGAATAACCACCCCAAAAAACCTTATTAGGCTTGGTAATCGCAATAGCACCCGCGGCAATGGCATCGGTAAAAGCTTGATCCACATCCTTTGGTGAATTGTAATTTGTCGCCAGCGTTATTGTGCCTGTTGACCGTTCGTGGATCGGTAAACCTAAATCCTTGGTCAGTGCATTTTTGTCATAAAGTGCAAAAAACTGACCTGCGATTTTGTAAAATGCAATCGTATCCTGACCGCCTTCAGCTTCAACCCAACCAAGTGCAGAATAGAACGCGCGCGACCGTTCTAGATCGGCAACCGCAAGCGTAATCATTGTTATGCGTTGTGGGGTCATGTACCTTGCTCCTTAATGCGTACGCACATTTGAAATACCTGTGGCGTCTGTAACCTCTAAATAAAGTGCCCGCGTCCCCAGTGCGCCAAACAATTCGGCACCGGTCCCTGTCATCCAGGCTTGCGCGCCCAAGGCGCATATTTCATCATATAGGGCGGCACGACGGTCCGCATCCAGATGAGCGGCGACCTCATCCAATAAATAAATCGGGGGCGCCCCGAAATCTTGCGCCAGAGCGCGGCCATTGGCAAGGATAAGTGACACAAGCAGGGCTTTTTGTTCGCCTGTCGAGCATTGTTTGGCAGGCGTTCCTTTAGCGGTATAGATGGCGCGCAGGTCATCGCGGTGTGGCCCAACCAATGTACGCCCTGCGGCCATATCACGTGGGCGACTTTCCATGAATGCCTCTAACAGGTCATCTTTATTTGTGATCACGGCAGCTGCTTGGGTCCCAACCAGCGAAAGTTCTGCCGCAGGAAAGGCCGTATCGGCCCCTTTTTGTGCCTCTTGCAGCCGTATAACTGTCATCAACCGATTGCTTTCGATCACAGCGCCTGCTTCGGCCATTTGCCGTTCTATGGCTGCATACCAAGAAGGATCACGTACCCCATCTTTCAACATACGGTTTCGTTCGCGCATGGTCTTTTCGTAGATCACTGATTGTTCTGCGTGACGCGGCTCCATACTCATAGTTAAACGGTCCAAAAATCGCCTGCGTCCTTCAGCCCCTTCCACCCAAAGCCTGTCCATCACAGGCACTAGCCAAATGATACGAGCCAACTTGCCAAGAGCCAGTTGCGGGGCGGTTTTACCATCAATTAGAACATTGCGGGTACCTTCACCTTTGTAACTGGTTTCAACTTCATGGATATGGCCGAGACTTTCCAAAACACCAGAAACCTTCCAGCCAAGGTTCTCAGGCGCACGGGCCATTTCATCCACGGTTGCACGGCGCATGCCGCGCCCTGGTGATAACAGGGAAATCGCTTCCAGAATATTGGTTTTGCCGGCCCCGTTGGCGCCATAAATTGCAATAGGTCTGCCATCGGTTTCAATAGAAACACGCTTGTGAGACCTGAAATGTGAAAGTGTTAAATTTTGAAGTGCAAGGCCTGCCAAACGGTTACACCCGCATAGGCATCACCACGTAAACCGCACTTTCATCAGTGCCTTCACGCATTAAGGTTGGATCACCTGATGAGTTGAACAAGAACACTGCATTTTCACGGTCAACTTGCCCTGCAATTTCCAGTAAGTATTTGGCGTTAAAGCCAATCTCCAGAGGTTCATCGCCATATGCCACGGCCAATTCTTCTTCCGCGGCGCCACTGTCAGGAGCGTTTACAGTCAAGATTAAACGATCTTCGTCCAGTGATAATTTCACGGCACGCGAACGTTCCGATGAAACGGTCGAAACCCGGTCAACAGCTTTGGCAAATTCGGCAGCGTCAACTTCTAGACGGCGTGTATTACCTTGCGGGATAACCCGTGTGTAATCAGGAAATGAGCCATCAATGACCTTAGAGGTTAAAGTAATCTCTGGCGTTGCAAAACGGATCTTGGTTTCTGAGACAGATACCGCGATCTGCATTTCATCATCTTCCAGAAGTTTGCGCAATTCATTCACGGTTTTACGAGGTACAATCACGCCGGGCAACTCTTCTGCCCCTTCAGGTAAAGCGGCATCAATCCGCGCTAAGCGGTGGCCATCAGTGGCCACGCAGCGCAGAACTTTGCCATCTGCCCCGTCGGACGCATGCATATAAACACCGTTCAGATAATAACGGGTCTCTTCTGTTGAAATAGCGAACTTGGATTTGTCAAACAGGCGACGTAAAATTGGTGCGTTGGCCGAAAAGTTACAGGCATACTCAGATGATGCCATCACCGGAAAATCTTCTTTGGGTAAGGTTGCTAGTGAAAAACTGGATCGCCCGGCTTTTATTTCCAAACGTCCGGCAGTGCCGTCATCAGACAATTCAACCATCGCGCCATCAGGCAGCTTGCGTACGATTTCGTGCAATGTATGGGCGCCAACTGTTGTGGCCCCTGCACGTTCGACCAGCGCGGGGGCTTTATCAATCACCTCAATATCCAGATCAGTTGCGCGAAAGCTGATTACATCGCCCTCAGCCTCAATCAGCACATTGGCTAGAATTGGAATGGTATTGCGCCGTTCTACAACGGATTGTGCCTGTGACATTGCTTTGAGCAATGCGCTGCGTTCGATACTGACTTTCATTTTCCCGCTCCCTGATCGTGTGGGATCGTTACCCTACCCGATATATCGGTTTATTCAATGTTAAAGATACAATTTACGGGAATGCGCATAAGGTCAAGACCGCAGTGGGTTTATACCTCATGCGGTCTCGTTTTTTACCTTATGCTTCCAACATGCGGCGCAAAAGTTCCACATCTTCGGCAATCTGGCTGTCAACTGCGCGTAATTCTTCAATTTTCTTCACACCATGGATGATTGTTGTGTGATCCCGACCACCAAAACTGCGGCCAATTTCGGGCAATGATTTTGAGGTTAGCCGTTTGGCCAGAAACATTGCTATTTGCCGTGGACGAGCCACTGAACGGGCACGGCGCGGGCTTAAAATATCGTTCAGGCGCAGATTATAATGATCGGCGACTTTGCGGATGATCTCATCGACAGTTACCTTACGGTCAGAAGCGCGCAGAATATCTGCCAGACATTCTTGAACAACATCCAAAGTAACCTCGCGACCTACAAGAGAGGCAAAGGCGAAAAGGCGGGTTAAGGCACCTTCCAGTACACGTACATTGTTGGAAATACGGTGGGCGATGAATTCAAGTACCCCTTCAGCCAAGCGTACTTCGGGATAATGCACATATTGCGCTTCTGCTTTTGATTGCAAAATCCCAAGACGTAATTCGTAATCAGTTGGATGCAGATCAACAACCAGCCCCCATTGCAGACGTGATTTAATACGCTCTTCCAGCCCGTCGATTTCCCCCGGGGCACGATCTGCGGAAATGATAATTTGCTTATTTTGATCAATCAGTGCGTTGAACGTATGGAAAAACTCATCCTGAGTACTGTTTTTACCTGCAATAAATTGTACATCATCAACCATCAGCACATCAACAGATCGAAATAATTCTTTAAAACTCATCGTGTCTTTGAAACGTAGTGCTTGCACAAAACGGTACATGAATTGTTCGGCTGAAAGATATAGAATTTTAGTTTTTGGATTGTTCTGTTTAATCTCCCACGCAATCGCATGCATTAAATGAGTTTTACCTAAACCAACACCACCATATAAAAACAGCGGATTGAAAGTAACAGGGCCGCCCTTGGCAACGCGCCGTGCGGCAGCGTGGGCCAGTTCATTTGGCTTGCCAACAACGAACCGATCAAACGTAAAGCGCTTATCAAGTGGCGCGCCTAATAAATCGTTTGACCCGCTTGGTTCAGGTTTAGAAGTAGAAGCAGCAGAAGCATCTGCTGGCATTACTTTTTTGGATTTAACCAAACCTTCAGCTTGAAAACCCAAACGGTTCACATCGATTCCCTCTTTTGTCATCATGGAAGCGATTTTATCACCGTAGTTTCGATCAACCCATGTTCCGACAAAACTTGTCGGCGCAGAAAAACAGGCCACACCATCTGTTACTCTCAACAGATTCAAAGGTTCAATCCAATTTTGGAAAGCATCTTTCCCGATAACAGATTGTAGTTGGCCGCGCACGCGTCCCCAGCAGTCAAATTCCATTTTTCGTCTCATATAGTTGTTAAGATTGGCCCCAAGCCAATCCCCGAACTTTCCATCCGTTAATTATACCCCGATGCCGAACGCTATCTAAGTCACCTTCGAAGCCCTCCAGCACGTTTACGCATTGCGATGTCTGACCTTTTGCATAAAGGGCTTCTGACACCGCAAACGCCGCTTGCATTGAACGCACACCAGAACGACACATAAAATATATCTTGGAAGGAGCAGTCCCACCAAATTGTTCCAGTAAGTTCGCTATAAAACTTTCGTTTAATGACATATCAGGAAACTGCTTCCATTCTTGCAATACGACCTGTTTGTTCAAAGAGTTCAGATCGGGAATGCCAATAAAAGACCATTCGGCCTTGGTTCTGACATCCACAAGAACAGCATCCGCTATGGTTTCCAAGCCTGCCCATGTTTCCAAAGGTGTTTCTTCGGTAACAGTTTTATTAAGCGTCACGGCTGGTATTCCCCCATTATCTGAATCACTGGAATAACGTTAGCAAGTTTGGCGTGTTGCTTTCAATGAATCTTCTCTGTTGACTCAAAGATAATCAATTCGAATCTTTTTATGGCACTTTTTTGTGTTAAAATTAGGGTATATATCTGATATTAAAAGGTTTAATTGATCACGAGAAAACCCCGCAGCGTGAGCTGGCGGATGAGCCAAGGTTCAATTTGGAAGATTAAAAGGGTGAAACCTTTTAACTGAGATGGGTAAGATACGCCGTGTCGCATTTCCAAACAAGGTGTCCAAAAATAGAACATTCAAAAAACACAAAAAAACGGGGCATAGAGCCCCGTTTAAAATTCGTTATTGCATTTTGGTTTTAAGCAATCAGTGCTTTAACCCGTGCAGACAAGCGTGATACTTTACGGCTTGCTGTGTTTTTGTGCATGATGCCTTTGGTAACACCGCGCATAATCTCTGGTTGCGCATCTTTTAATGCAGCTGCGGCAACGGCTTTATCGCCACCTGCAATTGCTTCTTCTACTTTACGCAGAAAAGTACGAATGCGCGTACGACGATTTTTATTTACTGTTGTGCGACGTTCGATTTGACGGGCACGTTTTTTTGCTTGCGGCGAGTTGGCCATGATAGAATCCTGTTATCGTGTTTGACGATGAAGCGGCTTTCTAGAACTCATATGGATTGAAGTCAACCTGATTGGCGGGTTATTTCTGACATTTCGGGCAATAAAAGCTGGAACGGCCAGATTGGGTCACACGTTTGATCGCACCCTTGCAATTAGGGGTCTTGCAGGGCAAATTTTCACGGCCATATGTGGCAAAGCTGTGCTGGAAATACCCCAGTTCGCCATCTGTTTGCCGATAATCTTTCAAAGAAGAGCCGCCTGCTGCAATAGCATCATTCAAAACTGCGCGAATCGCGGGAACAAGCGATGCGGCGCGGGCTTTCGATAATTTCCCTGCTTTGTTTAAGGGGGAGATGCCTGTGCGCCATAAAGCTTCACATACATATATATTGCCTAAGCCCGCCACAATACGCTGATCTAGCAGGGCTGATTTGATCGGGGTGTTTTTGTTTTTGAGGGCGGTCACAAAATACGCCTCATCAAAATTGTTGCCCAATGGTTCTGGCCCGATGGGGGCTAGCAACTTATGCTGCTCGGCGGTTTTTGTATCCAGCAAATCCATTGCGCCAAAGCGGCGGGCATCATTAAAGGTAATTCGCGCCCCATTATCCATGTCAATCACCACATGGTCATGCTTTTCCAAAGCGGGATGCAGATGGTGGAAATCCCCGACCATATCTTTGGTCTTTTCAGGTGCCGAAATTGTCATCCGTCCCGACATGCCTAAATGGATCAACAGGGTTTCGCCACTGTCCATATCGCATAGGATATATTTAGATCGCCTGCGCAACCGTTCCACACGTTTGCCGATTAGCCGTTCGGCCATATCAACAGGAAACGGCCAGCGCAAATCGGGGCGGCGAATATCGGCCTGTGTGATCACATGACCCGACATATAGGGTTCCAGCCCTTTGCGGACGGTTTCAACTTCGGGCAGTTCAGGCATTTTTGTTCTTTTCGATTTGTACGTCTAATAACTTCAGAAAAGCATCCGACCCATTTATAAAGAACGGTATGCCCAGCGGTTTTTCATCCTTAAATGATAAGGCGCAAACATTTCCATTAGATTTTGCGTCATATGTTGTTAAATTTTCCAATGATCTGGTACGCCACCGATATAGCATTCCAAGATGCATAATTTTAACGTCATCTACGACCAGTTTGTAGGTCAGCACATATAGTCCAGTATACATCAGTATTACTAAAGTAAAAAATATAAGACTACTTATTCCTAAACCAACATTAGCAGTGAAGTCACCCGATAGGTATAATAACCCAAAACCAATAACTGCTAGAAATATAAAGAATACGCTAGCAAGCAAGCGGGCACCGATTGTGTATTTAAATATGAGCTTTCCACTTACTTTGGCAGGTTTGACGGTATGGCCAAGTCTAAATATGACTAATGTGGAAGTGATTGTTAATCCAATTAGAATTATATCCCGTATTCTAGTTGTCAAAATTCTAACAACTTCTTGTGTCCATTGATCAAACGGTGTTTCAAACAATAATCTGATTAACACCGCAACCAATACTAAAAAAGACGATATTAAGAATAATATAACAAAATCTTTTATAAATTTCATAAATAAATACCGCCGTGACACTATTTCTGTTTTGCCTATTCAGTAATCAAGATATACTCTAAATATCAGAATTTAAAGGCAGATACTAAAATGTCAGACAATCGCACAACACATTTTGGTTTTAAAACCGTTGATGAGGCCGATAAGGCGGGGATGGTGCATGGCGTGTTTTCCAGTGTGGCGTCTAAATATGATGTGATGAATGACGCCATGTCGATGGGTATCCACCGGATCTGGAAAGAGGCGATGATGGATTGGCTGGCCCCGCGTGATGGCCAGAAGTTGCTGGATGTGGCAGGTGGAACGGGTGACATATCATTCCGGTTCCTCAAGCGGGCCCCCAATGCCTACGCGACCGTTTTCGACATGACCCAAGGTATGTTGGACGCAGGCCGCACACGGGCAGAGGCCACCAGCATGGCGGATCATCTGGATTGGATTTGCGGTGATGCAATGGCCCTGCCGTTTGATGACAACACTTTTGACGTTTACACAATATCTTTTGGCATCCGCAATGTAACCCGTCCGCAAGAAGCCTTGAGCGAAGCCTGCCGCGTGTTAAAACCGGGCGGGCGTTTGATGGTGCTGGAATTCAGCCAAATCCCCAACCCTGCAATGCAATGGGCCTACGACAAATACTCTTTCAACATCATTCCACCCTTGGGTAAATTGATCGCGGGGGATGCGGACAGTTACCAGTATTTGGTTGAAAGTATTAGAAAATTCCCTGATCAGGATGCGTTTTTACAAATGGTTAAAGACGCAGGCTTTGAAAATGCCAAATACCGTAATCTGTCAATGGGCATTGCTTGTTTACATTCAGGATGGAAGATTTAAACTATGCGCGGCCCTCACAATATTTGGCGGTTGATCCGCACTGGCGCCACGTTTGAACGCACAGGCGCGATGAAGATTGCACTGGAAATGCTTGACGTCCCTCCCAGCATTCGTGTTGCGGCACGGGTTCTGGGCTGGCCGTTCAAGTGGCTGGGGCTAAAGGGGGACGTCACTCAACCACCTATGTTGCGCGCGATCACAGCCCTTGGGCCAGCTTACATTAAGTTCGGGCAATTGATGTCAACACGTCCCGATGTTGTTGGCCCTGAAATGGCATTGGAACTTAAAGTTTTGCAAGACAGCTTGCCTGCGTTTTCAATGGAACTGGCAAAGGCCGAGGTTCTAAAAGAACTTGGTCAAACCACTGATCAGCTGTTCTCTGAATTTAGTGAACCTGTGGCCGCCGCCTCTATCGCACAGGTCCATCACGCCCGACTTCGTGAAACAGGTCAGGAAGTGGCTGTTAAAATCCTGCGCCCCAATATTGAACGGGCTTTTCGCAGAGATGTGGATGCGTTTTATTTCGCCGCCCAAAGTATTGAATTTCTGTCCCCTGCATCGCGCCGCTTGCGCCCGACAGCGGTGATTGAACATTTCAATAGCATTGTTGACGGTGAGCTGGATTTGCGAACCGAGGCTGCCGCGGCCTCTGAATTTCAGGCAAACACAGAAGGTGACGAAGGTTTCTACGTGCCTAAAATTTTGTGGGATCAATCCGCACGCAGCGTGATGGTGCTGGAATGGGCCGAAGGCATTGCTTTGGGTGATGTTGAGAAATTGCAAACAACTGGTCATGACCTTAGCGCCCTTGGCACCCGTATCATCCATATGTTTTTACGCCATGCTTTGCGAGATGGATTTTTTCACGCAGATATGCACCAAGGTAACTTGAAACTGGCCCTTAACGGTGACCTGATTGCCCTCGATTTCGGTATTATGGGGCGCATTGATGAATATACCCGCCGGGCATATGCCGAGATTTTAATGGGATTTATCCGTAAAGATTATCGCCGTGTAGCTGAGGTGCATTTCGAAGCCGGTTATGTGCCTGCTGATCAGAATATAGATGATTTTGCCCAAGCCTTGCGCGCAGTTGGGGAACCCATTTTTGGGCACGGTGCCAGTCAGGTTTCTATGGCCCGCTTGTTAGCGCACCTGTTTGATGTGACCGAGCGTTTTGGTATGGAAACCCGTACTGAACTGATCTTGTTGCAACGCACGATGGTTGTGGTTGAAGGCGTTGCCCGTACGTTTGACCCGGACCTGAACATGTGGTCAGCCGCCAAGCCCGAGGTGGAACGCTACATCAAACACAACCTTGGCCCCCGCGCTGTGGTGCGCGATCTGACTAAAGCTGCACTGGTTTTAGCGCGTTTTGGCCCAAGATTGCCTGAGCTTATTGAAAACGCACTTACGCAAGGCGAAAAGCAATCCGCGCCAAAACAAAAGCTGAAACGTATGTTTCTTTTAAAACTACTGCCAGTCGCTATTATATTCACAGCTGTTGGTTTTGCTTTGGCGCAGGTTCTGTAAAACTTTGTAATCGACAAAAGACGCCTTGCATTCGCACAAAACTTATGGCTTTCAGGTGGGGTGGCTCTGTGGCTCAACTGGATAGAGCAGCCCCCTCCTAAGGGGCAGGTTGCAGGTTCGAATCCCGCCAGAGTCACCATAAAATATTTACCTAACAATGTATTAACAAGAAGCATGAATGACCATTTACGCAGCTTTATACATGGGTTGAGGGTGGCAACGGAAAAACACACTATTCTTGCAGGCAGAGTTCAGGTTTATAGACGTGAAAATAGTAGATTTTGGCAGTGCCAATTTTTTTCAATGGGAAAAAATATCGAACACTCACAAAAGAAGAGGATTTAAAGCGCGTCAAAGATTTTTCTGAAGACTTGGTATTCGCAAGAACTGGTGATCTGCATGGTTTGAGAACAGGGGTCATTTTATCAACAGGATTTTTGCATGTCGTCAGCGATTAATTTTGTGGCGCACTTCAAGGTCGCGCGTAGCATTGCCTGTCAGACGTCAGTGTTTGGTCTTGATCAAATAATCCACACCGTCCAAAATAGAGAATACAGATCGACCCGTAGCCATTTCTATAGCTTTCGCATATGGCGGCAGGTTCGTGCACTCCAAAAGAAATGCACAGATGTCTGGGTTTGATTTTAAAAGTGATAAAGCTTTATCAATCACGCTCGCTTCAATGGCGACAGGATCGATACTCATAAGTTGCTGATCTTTGGGTTGTAGAATTACCTTCGCGAAGGCCGCGCAATCTTCCATCCCAGAGATGCGCACATCTTGACGTTCCATCCCAGCAGCCTGCAATGCAGTATCACCTAAATTTTTGTAGGATGCGGTTATAATTCCGATTGGGTTCTCGCCAAATTTCGCGCGGATTTGTGGGTATAAGGATAATGCCGACATCATGACAGGAACATTCACGGCGTCCGATATCTGATCTTGCACGGTGATCAGGAAACCACATGTTGAAACAATCGCAAAGGCGCCATCAGATTCTAACCGTTTGGCAGCTTTGCAAAAAGCTTGGATCAGGTGTTCAGGAGGCAAGCCATCCTTCACAATATCCAAACTACCAGCACCATCGACAACATGGACGCGGGCAGGGACAGGATAGCTGTCTACATTGCCGGCATCCCCTAATATCCGTGGAAACTTGGTATCCAACATCAAAATCCCAAGGAACGGGATAGCTTTGTCATCATCCATCAAATTCTATCCTTTAAGGGCGTTGGTAATGTTCGTGGTTTCTACTACTTGGATTTGCGGTGCCCAAATAAAGCTGGTGTTAAATACATTGGAATTTGACTGGCTGCTACAAAGATACTGAGTAATGGGTTAAATGGCAAAACTGCCAGATAAATCGAAACGTTACGGTTGCCAAACATCAGGCCAAAAGCACTGGCGGTTTGAGACGTCGAGTAGTGTTGACTGATCCATCGAACGATAAGGTTACCACCAAGGTTTAGAATAATTGCCAAAATCAAAACCATGAAAGATTGTAAAGGAGCCGTACGGATATGATCGACGACACCATCGAATACTGGAAACAGAAACAACACCATTGAGAGAGCTACAATGCCGTTAAAAGCTTCTGCATTGCGGTCTATCAACGCTTTCCGAAAAAAGGCCTGTATGCTCAGGCCAAATCCGAAGCCGCCTGCTATCATCATTGCGATCTGTAAGGCTGTTACCATCATTCCTATATCTGCATTCAGGCCAGCAAGGAAAAAACACAAAGGGCTAAGAACGGGGGAGACAAGTGTTGCAAGCAATGTGACCTGCAATGTCACGCGAGCATTGAACCCCAGCAGTAAACTAAGGCTGGTGGCAGAGCTAAGGGGGGGGGCTGCTGCGAATACGACCAGCAATAGAACACCACTTTCATCCAAATTAAACAAACGCCATAGCCATACCAAAAGTACGCAAGTTAAAGGCATGAACAATAGAACAACAACAAGCAATAAGAGTGCTCTTCGCAACTCCGTAAATTCTCGCATCACCCCGAGAACATCAAGGCGTGCAATTGCCAAACCCAAGACCAGTGATACCAATAAAGGCAATGCTGGGCGCAGCGCGCTGGATACACTTGGTAAAAGGGCCGCCAGAAGCAGCCCTAATATAAGAACAGATGATGACCGCTGCCCTATGTAGGACAGTAATTTGATCATTATGGTTGGTTTCTTATGTTTTCTGGCAACCAAGTTGCCAGTTCTGGCCAGACCACAAGAATGACCACCATAAGTAACATTAACCCGACCATCGGGATCGCCGTTTTCGCGATATAGGAAATCTCGTGTTTGGTCATGCCTTGTAGCACAAATAGGTTAAACCCAACTGGAGGTGTTACTTGAGCTGTCTCAATCACAACCACAAGAAATATCCCGAACCAGATAACGTCAATGCCTGCCTGCCGTATCATAGGTTCAACGATTGCCATTGTTAATACCACGGAAGAAAGACCATCCATGAACATTCCCAATACAAGGTAGAACAACGTTAGAACAGCAATCAGGACGATCGGTGAAAGATCCATGGAATCAATCCAGCTGGCAAGTGCGCGTGGTAGGCCGGTAAAACCCATGGCCAAGGATAAAAACGCAGCACCCATCAGGATCAGAGCGATCATGGCTGATGTGCGCGTGGCTCCCATCAAACTGGCACTAAACGTTTCCCATGTCAAAGAGCGTTGAATTGTAGCTAAAACAAGGGATCCTAATACGCCTACAGCGGCAGCCTCGGTTGCGGTTGCCCAACCAAAATACATTGACCCGATGACAGTAAAGACCAACACCATAACAGGTATCAAGAAGCGACTTTCCTGAAACATCTCGGCAAATGACATTGCAGGCTCTGGCTCTGGCCGTTCATCTTTGCGCCAGTAATGCCATATGATAATATAAGCCATGAACAGGCTGGATAGAACCAGACCTGGGAATATCCCAGCCATAAAGAGCTTTGTAATCGACTCATTAATTGTAACACCATAAACGATCAGAGTTAACGAAGGCGGGATCATCAGGCCAAGTGTGGCCGCACCCGCAAGAGTTCCGATAATCATGTATTCTGGATATCCGCGTTTACGAAGCTCGGGGATCGACATTTTTCCAACCGTTGTCAGTGTTGCAGCGGACGAGCCTGAAACGGCCGCAAACAATGTGCAACCTGCAATATTTGTATGAAGAAGCCCCCCGGGTAACATGCGCATCCATGGGGCAAGGCCGCGAAAGAGGTCTTGTGACAAGCGCGTTCGAAATAGGATTTCACCCATCCAGATAAACAGCGGCAGCGCTGTTAGGGTCCAACTGGAAGCACCTGTCCAAATCGTTGTGATCATAGCATCGCCCGCAGGGCGCGATGTGAACAGTTCCATGCCGACCCAAGCGACACCCATCAGCGCAAGCCCAATCCAGACAGAACTGCCCAAAAGTGCAAAAAGTACGAAAAGAAAAATAGCGGTTGCGTATAGTTCGGTCATTCTACTGCCTCAGCTTTAATGTTGCTTTCGCCGTTGATCAACAAGCGGAAAAGATTATCCCAAAGTGCGACAGCCAAAAGGGTGGCGCCGATGGACATTGGTAACTGGGGAAGCCAGATAGGCGTATAAACCCAGTCACTTCCAGCGTTGGCCCACAAGGCCCCCCAGTCAGTTGGCCATGTTCCAAACATACTAAAAAACGTCAATAACCATTCAGGAACCTGATCCTGCCCTTGTGTTCTATCATTCAGTATTTCAGACATGAAATTTGTTTTCACGGCATACCGTGCGAAATATGTGGCAGTGACGGCGGCAATCAATATTGCGTAAGCATCCACCCATTTACGTGTAAAGTTATTTATATTCAGGATGATAGACACGCGAATATGAGCCCCACGGTTCAGTGCATAAGCAAAAGCAAAGAACGATGTTGCGGCCATTGCATAGCCTGCAAATTCGGTTGAGCCTTGGAAACTTATACTGCTCCAACGCGCAATCATTTGAAGAACGATAATGATCAGAATTATGACCATGAATGCCGCAGCCAACGCGCCACTTGCCAGATATAGGCGGTCAAGAAAACGCCAAATTGGTGTCAGGAATCGCTTTGCTGGTACTTTAAAAAAGTAACATAAGGTCGCAAAAGTAATAGGCAGAACAAATATCCAAGCCCATAGTGGTGCCCCTAAAACTGGTGCCCAGTCATTCATTATCCTCGTCCCCCTTAAAAACGTGACCCCCTCAATATGAGAGGGTCAGATATTAGTGTAACCTAAAATTAGTTAGCTTTGTAAGCGTCAAGGATTGCTTGACCATCAGCACCAACTTCTTTCAACCAATCATCGGTCATTTTCGCGCCGATGGCTTTGAGCTCTGCTAAGAAGTCTTCGCTGGCCGGTTCCACTGTCATGCCACCTTTTTCTAACTCTTCAAAGTAGAAGCTTGCTAGATCAGCGGATTTTGCAGCACATGCAGCACCTGTTTCATCGCCCGCCTTTTGCAAAGCAGCTTGGGTGTCTGCATCCAAACCATCCCAAGCGCCTTTGTTGACCATCACATAGTTGCGCGGCAGCCATGCATTCACTTTGTAGTAATGGCTTAGGTGCTCCCAAACTTTACGATCATATCCAGTTGAGCCAGACGAGATAAAGGATTCAGCCACACCTGTTGCAAGAGCTTGACTGAGTTCAGCCGCTTCAACCTGTACTGGGATCATGCCCAAACCTTCAGCAAACGCTGCCGTGGCAGAATTGTACGAACGGAACTTCACACCCTTGGTGTCTGCGCTAGAGTTCACTGCTTTGTTGAAATAAAACCCTTGTCCAGGCCACGGGCAGGTATAGATTGCAACTAGGTTTTGCTCTGAAAGAGCTGCATTCACTTTGCCTTTGGCGGCGGCCCAAAGCTTATCATTTTCTGCATAAGTCGTGGCCAAGAAAGGTAGGTTATCCCAACCCAGAATTGGTGCTTCATTTGCGTGTGCAGACATGAAACGTTCACCAATTGGCGCTTGGCCAGTTTGAACTGCACGTTTGATCTCGCCACCTTTGAATAATGATCCGCCTGGGTGGACTGTGATTTCCAGTCCGCCATTGGTGTATTCTTTCACTTTATTTGCAAAGATCACGCCGTGCTCAGAGTGGAAATTTGTTGCAGAATACGCCATTGGCATATCCCAGTTTTCCGCAGATGCAGCACCTGCGAAAGTTAAAGCAACCATCGTGGCGCCTAATGTAATGTTTACTGTCTTCATTTGTAGTCTCCCTTGTTATGTTGATAGTCAGTTAAATTTTCCGATCGGCCGCATAAGCTGACAAATCGGTGTTCATTGGGGCACCTGTGGCGAGTTTGGCCAACCAGCGCCCAGTTTTCGGTCCGCCAGACAAACCGATATGCTGATGACCGTACCCCAGAAAAACATTGTCAGCGTTTGGGCTTGCGCCAATAACTGGCAAGCTGTCAGCGGTTGCAGGACGATGCCCCATCCATTCATCAATTCGATCATAGGTCAAATCGGGGAAAAGATCTGCCATCTGTTTTTTCAGTAATTTAATCGGTGCTTTTGAGGCAGGGGTGTCTAAACCACCAAATTCAATCACACCGGCGCAACGCATCCGCCCGTTCATAGAATTGACGACAAACTTACCGCCTGCCACCATCAAAGGTGATCGCAAAGTGATTGACGGATTCACAAATTCAATATGGTAACCGCGTTCGGATTCCATAGGAACCGTGATCCCAAGGATCTTTTCCCACGCGCTGCTCCAAGCACCAGTCGCAAGAATATAACTGTCTGCCGTTATTAATTCGTCAGCGGTTATAATGCCCATGCAATGGCCGTCTTGTATATCGAACCCTTTGATATCTTTGGTCAGGATAGCCCCGCCATTCGCTGCAAAATGTTCCGCCAGTTTTGATACATATGCGCCTGGGTCTTTTATCTTACCGTGGTTTTTGCACTGCACTCCATACCCAAATCGCCCTTTCAAATTGGGGTCGTAGTCGATCATCGCGTCTGCATCCAGCTTTGTAAAACTGACACCTCGGCGCTCACGTATATCCCATCCAAAGCGATCAGCTTTGAATGCAGCCTCATCCGCATATCCGAACAGGTAATCTACAGTGTCGATGTACGCTTCTGCTTCCGTACCTTTTGCCAAAGCCAAATGCTGATCGGGTGCGTCGTGCAATAGTTGGCTTAGCCCTTTTGATATATGTTCTACCGATCTTGCATTCGCGTGTTTCATATATTTCCACAAAAACGGGATCAATTTTGGTACATAATGCCATTTCAAAAACAAAGGCTGGTTCGAGCTTAGCAACATTTTGGGAGCTTTGCTAAAAAGCCCTGGAACCGTCACTGGAACCAGAGACCCAGACGATAAAACACCTGCATTCCCATAAGATGCGCCTGCGCTTGGACCTTCTTTGTCGATCAAAGTTACGTTATGGCCATCGCGTTGTAACCACAAAGCTGTGGATACACCGACGATACCTGCGCCAATCACAATTACATTTTGTGGTGTAGATGATTCCAATTTCGCGTCTCCCATCAGGGATATTTGCTTGACTACGCCATAATATCAAATACTAATAATTGTGTACAACATCAGAAAAAATGATATGCGATATAGACCCTTACAAGCACTGCACTCTGTTATTGAAACCGGTACCGTGACTGCGGCCGCCCAAAGTCTTGGGATTTCCCAACCTGCGATCAGTAATCTTTTGGCACAACTACAAGACCAAACAAAACTAAAGCTGTTTGAACGTGAGCGCGGGCGGTTGGTTCCCACACCTGAAGCAGAAATTCTTTACCGTGAAATAGACACGGTGGTGCGCGGGATCAATCAAGTTAATCTAGCTGTTGCCAATTTGCAAAATCAAAGGGTAGGCACATTGCAAGTAGTTTGCACACATGCGGTTTCCTTTGGTTTTATGACTGGGGCTGTGAGTGATTTTGTGAAAGAACACCCCGACATCGACGTTTCCTTTCAAACGCGGTATTCGCAGAATATCCAACAATGGGTTGCCTCAGGGTTGGCTGAAATTGGGATCAGTGAATTGCCAATTCTGAATGACAGCCTTGAGTGGAAACAAATGCGGTTTTTGTGCCACTTGGCTATTCCAGAAGACAGTCCATTGGCTGGCTTGGATAAATTAACGCCTGAAGATTTGGACAATGTCCCTTTTATTGCGATGGGCGAGGATCATATGATCAACTCGCGTACCAAAGAGCTGTTTTTAAAGAGTAACAGTCGGTTAAGGGTGAAATGCCAGTCACACCTATTTCGCTCGTTGCTAGAGTTTGTGAAATCAGGCATGGGGGTGTCTTTGATAGATCCATTCACATTGGCACACGATGACGGGAAGGGATATGTGGTCAGGCCATTCCATCCCCATGTCTATCTTGATCTAGCACTGATCAAGCATAAAACCCGGGCCACATCCACACTGGGTCAAAGCTTTTACAACAGAGTGTTCGATAAAATGACAGCGATTTCAGGTGATTGCTGAAATTATGATTTATATTCTAAAAAGTTGCGTTTGTTCTGGAGCATAATGTAACACGGGTTCAAAATACCCAGAAGCAGTAAAGCTAATTGTTATGACAAAGCTGCGATTAAAACTTTCTTCAAAACTATTAAAGCAACAGATCTGACGACATTCATGGAAAATCCGAAGGGACGTTGAAGTGGCCATCTTCAAATAGATAAATGGCCTCTATTACGCACGCCCAAAACACTCAATGTCAGATTGAAAAAGCCGTTTAAATGAATATTTGAGGTGGTACTAAAGCGCGACAGATCCATTTGATCCTCGGCTCGCAAATGTGCACCATGATTCAGACGAAACAGAAAATTGGGCACCAATTCTGACAGCAGGCGGCCAGGTTGGGCCACCAGCTCTTTTCCGGCCTTGGTCAGCAGGAATTTACCTTTGTAATGCCGCCCTAGCTTCAATCCTTTCAGTAGGGCATGGATGTCTTCAACGGGCGGGAAGTCCCACTCGTTAAGAACCTTATTGATGCGAAACAGCTCTTCTTCGGAATAACCCGGCCAGTCGAAGTTGACAGCAGCCCAATACACAAATTTACGGTTAAACGCTCCAGATTTTGTCAATCCGATACCACCGTTGGCCTCGATATATTCCGCAGTTTTTAGCACCCCTCGGATCAGTGGCGAAGTAAGCAAAAGTGGGTCATTTTCCGGTAGAGTTTTGAAGGCTGGCATTGTCGGATACCTTTGAAATGCAAAAATGGAACCAAAAATCAAGGCGGTGAAGAACGTTCCAAACATGCATAGTCGGGTAATAAGCTCGGATCAATGTTTGTGATGTCTTTACTGTAATTGATGCAACTAACTTGATTGTTAGTCTCCTCAATGGCCCGTTCAGGAAACCGTGCGATGGCATCGATGTTGTGTTTGAAAGGCGGTTAGGGCCGCTAGTTTCATTTTTGAGGAAACTTCGACCAACACAGAAATATCCACCTAAGGTACTGATAAAAAACTAAATTTGACTTTTATACATTGTTGTGCAATTTTGTTTTAGTGCTTTGTGCAAGCAGTTGGAGAAGAGGTATGCCTCCCTCCTCCCTCCTCCCTCCTCCCTCCTCCCTCCGCCCTAGCACAGCGCAACTATTTCCCACAAATCATAAGGAACTTTGCCATGCCAAACGGTGCGGATGATGGGTATTTTGATAACCTCCATCGGATCG
>JQIA01000036.1_pt1 | contig 53328 bp, 53 predicted proteins | sample 811431 | NCBI WGS metagenome assembly JQIA01 (sample SAMN02998118, study PRJNA258478) | marine sediment metagenome | biome: marine; feature: seafloor; material: sediment; isolation source: oil-polluted sediment collected from 3 locations (0.5 km, 0.7 km and 0.9 km)... | place: USA: Gulf of Mexico ...
AAATCTCTAAGTGCTTTTTTTATATACGATGGTACCCCCGACAAGAATTGAACTTGTGCACATGGATTAGGAATCAAAAAACCATACAAATATGTAAAATGCGAAACCCCATGTCTATCAACGAATTTCAGAAAAATTAAAATCTACCCCAAGTTTCAAAATTTTTGAATTGGTAACAGAACAAAGGTGGAACAAGGAAAAAAGTTGCGGTACCGAAACAAACAAAATCCTCTGCTTTGCTCTGCGTCGAAAACGGGCAAAAGAGACCTTTCAGGCCCCACCGAAAATACCAGAGCAATACCGGCCGGTATTTTGAACATGAAAATCAGTGAAAGAAAGTCTTCATTTTATGAAATGGGCTACTTCGCAACAATTTCCAAGCCCTTAACATAAACAAAATTCACGATCAAGGAGCCTATTCAACAAGGGGGGGATGGAAAACGTCAGCTATGCTTAGCCATCTACATCCCAAGTCTCATCTCATTGATAAAATGAGTACTATGCTTGAACTTGAGCTTTGTAGAGTCCGAATTTTTTTAACCGTTAAAAAAAAACGGTGAAAATATTCATAGACGGAAATTACTTTTTAATTGATTTATTCTTAGGCCATCGCGAAACGATTTTCACAGGTATTGCCGGGTCGATTATTATCAAGTCCTTTTTTAGTTTATCTTCTTTATTTCTGGGCACTTTCATAATTATATTATTATCCTCTTTAACAGTTATGCCATAAAAAATAGCATCTTTCACTTTACCTCTTGACCATTCGCAAAGAGTATCGCATAAAAATAGTAAAAAACCTAAAGGACTTGGTTGGTCATGGTAATATTTACCTGTTCCAAAAATATCTATCATACCTGAATGTTTATAAGTATTATGTAAAAAAATTGCTGTCGCTGATTCTACAACATGAAAATCAAAATCACCCATATCCCAGCCGTTATCTTTGTATAATTTATGAATATGTTTCATAGTAATTAAGGCTGATAAAACTCCGTGGTCAATCCTTCCTTCACTAAGATTTTTATCTAAGTGCTCTCTAAGTAAAGTAAACAATCCATCAGAGTTTATCTTAGTATTTAATTTATTTTTTTTAAAAATTATATTATCAGCAATTAGTTTTATGGAGTCTTTTCTTTCTGTTAAGTTTACACTTTGGTCTGGTTCTAATGGCGCTAAATTGTAATAAATATTTGGATCAATATTTATAAAATTTATACCTGAATCATGTAAAAGTTCAGCATAATTATTTAACGATTTTAGAGCAATTTCTAAAGGATATGCAATATCATGTAAACAGGCAGTTAGTGCCCATCGGAATTGAAATAACTCTTTTTGCTCATCTTCTCCCCAATACTGACCTCTGTTGATATCTAAGGAATTTCGAATTTTTTCTGAAGAATTATAAATTGCAAGTCCTAATACATATACACTTGCAGAATGTAGATAATGCTCCCTGTGGTCCGGTAAAATATCTTTAAAGCCATCTTCATACAATTTTAGATCGCTCATTAATTTAAAAATGGTATGTTTTTTGTGGTGAACTCTAATAGAATTAAATAAATTAGTTGCTGTACGAAAGGATGGCTTCGCAAGAAAATTTTCTATCGCCTTTTTACGATCGCCACCAATGTTTAAGTGATTATTTTCATTTTTAAATATCAATGTTCTAATATCTTTAAAAATATTTTTCTTCAATACTTCGAACTCCTCTTAAATTGTAAAAAAAATTCGTTATTTTTATTTTAATTTACGCCCTTAACTATTGGAACGAAAATAAAACGAGCATGAGACCGAATACAATTACATTAATGCTTACCCACAGTATAAAACATCCTAATTTCTAATTAAAATTTATATTTTTGCAAAATTCGTTGCCTGAATCAATAGTTCTTTAAAGTCTGCATCACGTTTATCTTTATCATCATAATACCGATCAAATTCAGTCTGGTTTTTTCTTATAAAGAAAATCCCATATTTATTGTCGTTTTCTACTTTTTGAAATTGCATAATTTCGGACATATCCAATGCTAATTCTTGCATTGGAATTTTGCCTATATCCGAAATAAGTTCATAGTTATCGTATCTTGAGTCCGTATCTGGAGATATATGCGGGTTTATCATTGATTCATGCATCTCTGTTAATGATTTTACATCTTTCCATATAAATTCGACGTCATTAACAGCTGATTGAATATAATTTACCAAAATTGTTATTGCGCTACCAAAATTATTGTCAGAGCAGGCAATAGCAATTTCATTTTTCTTGAAAATCTTCCCAAAGCCATGTGTATAAACTTTAACTACTCTTCTTTCATAATTTGTGATTCCAATAATGATAGCAGGTCTTTTTGTATCATTAATGAAACTAAACATTTCACGACCAAGGCCAGCGTTAAATCCATGTTCTACTGGATAAATAAAAACCATAGTAAGTCTCTCTCCTAAATACTTAAGGAATCGCTCCCTTAGCAATTGATTATAAAATAGATAAATTTCGCATTTTGAGTGCTAAGAAGTACCCTTTAGAGGTCAATATAGGCATTATATCAGAACTCCTGCTTCTTTCCTTGGGTCACTTTTAAATAGCTATTATAATCAATAATTGAACTTTTCCATTTTGACATTCGACACGTCATTACAAAACGCTCTAATAATCATTGCTTCAAGATTCCCAATTAACCCAGGTGCAGCTTCATACACAGAGAAAAATTTAGCAGTTTGATAAAGATAAACCACTCTACTTCTTGGTTGTCTGAGTTTTTCCCAGGCTGGTTTAAAAGAATCGACATTTGTTGGATGCTTTACTTTAAATACCTTATGCGCTTGTCTTTCCCTGTTAAAAGCACTATTCATTTCTTTCCATAAACTCTGTGCTTCAGTCTTACCAGTATATATAATCCTTCCACCAGAGTCATAGAAAAAGTATATCCCTTGAAGCTTTTCCAAATATGTTCTCAATTCATATTGAAGTGGGTATTCAACACTATCACTTGGTAGTATTTCCCATCTTACACTTTGTTGAGATTCAGATTTATCAATTGGATAGAATTCTACTATGGGGCGGATTGAAGACTTTACAGCTTTTTTTTCAGCCAATCTGGATGATCTTTTGACAAGAGTTGCAACCTGCCGTGTTGAGATGTTTCTGTTTGTATTTCTCCACTGACTAAGGCGCCCACCTGACAGACCGATTACTTTTCCTATCGCAGAGTCCGTCTCTACATTATATTCTTTTTTTAATGCATCTAATAGATCACTAGGTCTCATATTCTTATGCCTTGTTTGGTCTAAATGAATTTATCTTAAAAACTTAATTAGTAGCCATCCATAAATAATGGATTCCAAGAGTCTTTGTAGGTAAATTTTAAGTTTTAACCCAAAAAATCATGGATTAATAGAAGTAAATTGCCAAATTGTAAAAATCCTGTTTTTATAAAGTTCGAATTCAAACATAGTTATCCTGTGTATTTAAATATGACAATCAAATAGTAAGATCAAAGTTTTATACAGTCAGCTTTTCCAAGGAAAAAAGTGGGACAGCCTGTCGGAATTTGTCAAGTAAAAATAGACTTTTTTCACGGTACTGCAAAAAGGGGAATAATAGGCGGAGAGGCCCTGTTGAAATTGCTTGCCTAAATTGATGTTAATGCTTGTGGGGTGGGCGACAACAAATTCCTCATCTCTTTTTTTGTTTAAAGGAAGCTTTAAGTAATTTCTTTACTTCCGATAGATTTCTCTGATTAATATCTCCATTAGATGCCTTGCAGGCTTGTTCACACTCTTTCATTATTGCCATGAATGGCTGAGTATATCTTCTTTTAAATCCCAGATTGTATAAGTTCTGAAAATAAACCAATCGTCCCTGTACTTTTACCAGTTTTTTCAAGTAACCGGCTTTTAGTGGCATCTCATTTTGGAAAGTTATTGTCGGTTCAAGCTCTAATCCGGCAGTTGGCAGGTTATTATTTTCAAACAGGCAGATCATTTCCTCTTTTGTTAAAGATAAGGCCGTTGTTTTATTACCAAAGTCTTTTGTAATGAAGTGTATCTTTCTGGGTTTCAGGTTTAACTTGTTTACGAACTTATTTTGAAATCTTTGGATAACGTTAATAATATCTGTTTCTGTAAGGTTATTGAAATATCTCATCTTAACAATGCGTGTTGCTCTATCTAAAATGATCAGAATACAATCTGATGAGTCTTTACGAAAGAAGTTAATTTTTACTGCATGCACCACAAAACAATTTAAAAAAGATTCAGAGGTGTTCGCTGTTCGTCTAATCAGACAATCATTGCCCATAGGAATCTCCTCATAATGTATGCTCTGAGGATCGATATTATTTTCTTTGGTGATTTGGGATTGAATTTCCCCCACAGTTTCTTCTAATTTTTGTAAAGAATCGCTTTCACAAAGAACGTGTTCAGTTTGTCCATAAGGATTTGATCTATAATATATATCAAAGCTCTTTTCATTTTGATAAATGATTATATATCCTTGTTTGTCTTGCAAATAGTATGATTCCTGTTGATTAAGCCATGTATCTTTATCATTCTTTAAAGGTAGTGGTTTGAGTATATGGTCAAGAGTTCTATTTGTAACTTTGTCATGAGAACATGTTGACCATCTATTATTCGTTTGATTTATAATTTCTTCCTGTAATTCGCTATTGTTTTTAAATTCCCTTTCAAGTTGTTTTAATCGCTTTCTTGTAGGATTTTTTGCCATCTCCCTAATTTTATTTTTAATGAACTCATGTTTCAGGCTTTTTGTAATTTCTTTTTTGAACTCTTTTTCTGTAAGGCCAAGTCTTGGAAAAAGAGGTGATAGAGCTATTCGTAGTTCGGGCAAGTGGGCTCTCGTTAATCGATATGATTCTTGTAGTGCAACTTTTTCAAGTTCCGAAAGTGTCACTTTGGGTTTTCGCGGTTGTTTAAAAATACCTTTTTTTAGGGTGTAAGGTGCTTTTTTTCGCTTTTTAGATAAAAACATGGTGATTTCTTTATTAAGACGTAAAATTATTAGTAAATACAGAAATATATGAAGAAAATGGCAGCTTATATATTTTCTAAAATTTTGTCAAGTCAGTTCCTATTGGAAAAAGGGAGTACCTTGTAACATACTGTAAATACATAGAATGATTGATTATGCGGTGGTTGCGTGTAAGATGTTGAATATACTGTGTAAAATTAGTAATTAATATATGTGATGGCGTATAATACAAAGTAAATACAGATAGTTATAGTGTTGACAGTGTTTTTTATGACCGCTATATTTAAGGTACTTAAGTTAGTGACAGTTATTTGCGCACAAATCAAACTAATAAAAACTAAAAAAAGGGGGTTGCAAATTGTTAAGAGACTGGTCGCCTAATTCAGAAAGTAACAGGCACTCAGATGTTTGTCATAGTAAATAGTCCCATTTTGGAGGTGATTTTATGAAAAGATAAAATACTTTCCACGAAAAAAGTGGAAATTGGCAAGTGTATGGACCCTGTTACAGCAGGGTCCGATTACAACAACATTGCTTTAAACCATATTCATGATTTGAAATTCAAATGGTTTAAAAATATAGGAATCTTACTTTATATGAAATCGAAAATTCAAGCCTTTACAGATTGTAACGGTCAGTCGAGGTCGCTTGGAAAATATTTTGGTCGGTCTGTTTTTCGTGGAGTTGTTTATAATTCCAATCAAATGTACCGGAAATTAGCAAGAGAGAAAGACTCGATAGAATAATAACAATAGCCGAATAGAAAATGTTTTGGTTAAAAAAATACATGGCAGAGTGTTTTTTATACTCTGTCAAAAGGAAAATTTATGCAAAATAATAGTGGGCAATCTTGCCCAGATAGTAGGCTGAAGGATGAGATGATAACCGCGACTGAACAGGAAACCGCGTCGCATGGATTATCTCAAGCCCAATCAGCACCCAATACAACTGAAAAAGCAGTTGAAAAAAGCAGTACTGAGACAGTAACAGTAATGGAATTACCAAGAATAAATGTCTCTGAAAAACCAGTACATTCGATTTCAAGTGAAATCTTGGAAAAACATTTAGTCGATCCATCCCTAAATATTTTTCAACGGGAAAATAATCTCGTTCAGATATTATGGGACACTAATGACAGGCCTTATATTCATGAAATCGGAATTGATCAAATGCGAGGCATTTTGGATCGATGTGTCGAATTTCAAAAAACTACAAGATCAGGTGTTGATTACATATTTCCACCTTTGAATATCGTAAAAGACATTTTGTCAATTGGACAATACCCAGATAGCATTCCCAAATTACAAGGGATTACAGAATCACCTATTTTTCGCACAGACGGTACGATCGTAACTCAACCAGGGTTTGATAGTGTTAGTCAGTTCTATTATGCGCCTGATAGTAATGGGTTATCAATACAAGTTTCAGACAATCCGAGTCGGAGAGATATTGATAAAGCGGTTGGGACTTTAACTGAAATTTTGACCGATTTCCCATTTGTCGATGAATCCAGTTTTTGCAATACACTTGCTCTTTTGCTTACTTCAATTGTAAGACCTGCAATTGACGGACTTGTACCACTCGCAATTATCGAGAGTACCCAGAAGGGCACGGGGAAAGGGCTTCTGACAAGCGTTGTCCACTATATTGCAACTGGACGGTATCCACAAACATTGACTATGCCAACTGCGGAAGGTGAAATTCGCAAACAACTTACCTCTTTATTTCAGGGGGGGAGTGCAATTACTGTTTATGATAATATTGCCTCCAGAATCGATAGCCCTGCATTTGCGTCTGCGCTTACAACTACTATGTGGTCTGATAGGAAGTTAGGTCAAACTTTAATGAAAACATTTGCCAATAAAACGACCTGGATCGCGAATGGGAACAATATTCGTCTGGGTGGGGATATCTCCCGTCGTTGTTATTTGATTCAGTTAGACCCTATGTCTTCAAGGCCGTGGCAGAGAACAGATTTCAGGTTCCCTAATTTGCTTCAACATATTAAGGAACACCGGTCTGAGCTCCTATCAGCCATTTTGACACTATCCCGTGCATGGTTCATAGCAGGCCAGCCTCAAGCTCAAGTCAAGACTATGGGTAGCTTTGAGGAATGGACACGGGTTATCGGTGGAATTTTAAACTATGCTGGCGTTGAAGGGTTTATAGACAATCTCAATGTTTTATTTGATGATTCAGATGATGAGTCGACTCAGTTTGAATTCTTTTTTCAGGCATGGTTTGAGCATTTTGGCAACCGAGCTGTTACCGCAAAAGAAGTCTGTCAATCACGTTTGGTTGAGTTAATCCCGGACTCTGTAATTGGGGACGGGCGGTCAGGAAGCTTAGCCCAGAGAGTGGGGCAAATGTGTAGCAAATATTCCGGGACAAGATTTGGTGATGAACAATATCATGTCGTTAAAAATAGTACAAAATTTAACACAATAGTTTGGCAGGTCAAAAAAGCAAGCGCCGACAATATTTGTTAGAGTCTGTTGATAATGAGGGAGCCTATTAATTTAGGTTCCCTTTTTATATGAGTTCAAGGTAGTCCCCCCCCTAAATACAAGTAATTCCAACTATTGAAAAGTTGAAAAGGGGATTGGGGGCTAAGGGGATAGAAATAGAGACGTAAATTTTTAAAAAATTATTTTTGATTAACCAATCAGATTATAAAATGAAATAATATTAAGTGGATAGAGAATGGGTAAAAGAAACTTGGGGCTATGGATAGTGAGTGTAAAAAACAAATGAGAAAAAATGTAATACCGTTTACAAAAAAAAATATTTTGTGTGAAATTAACCCCCATATTCCCCTTTTCAGTAATTATATGTTTTTAAAAGAAATTTATTTGTAAAGTACAATGGGATAGTGGATGCAAGTCTTCTAAAGGAAAAATATGAATATATACGATCAACTTCAAGCAGATGGTTTTATGCTTAAAAAGGTATCTTTAACAAATGGTGGTGAGTTTTCTTCATCTTGTCCTGTCTGTGGTGGCAATGACAGGTTCAGGATCTGGCCAAATCAGGGCGATAATGGCAGGTATTGGTGTCGGCAATGTGATATTAAGGGGGATTTAATTCAATACCTGATTGATTATAAAGGAATGCGTTTTCCTGAAGCCTGTGAATATTCAGGAAATCAACATAGGTTGAGTGATAATTTTAAGGAAACTTATAAAAACCGACCAGAAAAAAACAATGATTGTAACAGTTGGTGCCCAAAGGAAAGCTGTTATCCCCCTGAAAAGTGGCAAGACAAAGCATTGAAATTAGTACAATGGGCAGAGGAACAGTTGTGGACAACCGAAAAGGGTAGAACGCAAATAAGCTGGTTGAAGACGGAAAGATTGCTTAGTGAGGAGACGATTAAACAAAACCATCTCGGTTTGTTGCCCAAGGATTTTTACAGAGATAGATTGGAATGGGATATACCTGAAGCTATTAATGACCGAACAGGTAAGCTGAAGAAGTTATGGCTGCCAGGGGGACTTGTAATTCCAAATATTATTGATGATACGGTTATTAGGCTTCGAATCAGGCGAATCAATCCCGGTGAATTTTTAAAGTATTTTATTGTTCCAAAGTCAGATATGCGACCATATTATAATATTGAACCTAAGTCATCCACAGTATTAATTGTTGAAAGTGAACTTGATGCAATCTTGTTGTCACAAGAACTCGGAGAACAGGCTACAGTGGTTGCAATGGGTTCGGTTACTAATCGTCCTGACCGCGAATTATTCAATATGCTTTCATGTAATGCAAAATTTATTCTACTGGCACTTGATACTGATGCTGCAGGAGCTAAAGAAAGTCATTGTTGGTGGAAAAGGAACTTTCCTAAATCATCAAGATGTATAATACCTCCGAAATATGGAAAAGATCCAACAGAAGCCTTAAATAATGGGCTTGATTTACAACAGTGGTTTCAAGCAGGTATTGAAATCGCTAAAAACCAGAATTGTATCATGGTTGGTTAGCAAAATTACATTTATAGCAAACATATTCAGGAAACATAGATTGAATCGATAATAAACCTGGAAACATAGGAACACGTCCCGGCACCTCAAAGGTCGGAGACAGTTTCTGCTTTCCGGAAAAATATGATTGGAGAAGAATGCATCTCTCTGAAAAAATCAACAAGCATAAAAATGTATGTTTCAGAAAAAAAGCTTGTTCAGGGATTCGAAAAGCCCCCCCCACTCCACCAAAATGAAAAATGCAACCCAGCACCGTCTTCAATAAAATATGGGGGTTGGGGGGGCACAAGATTCTTGAAAATTCATGAATTGGATGAATTTCAAAAAGGATGTCGGTTTAAAACAATCTTCATCAGCTACCAGTGGATGAATTAAAATTCTTTAAGTGCATTTGTTTATTCTGATATTTGTAGTGAATCTTGCAATAAATACTTGTCAATTATCTGAAAATGTTAATAAAAAATACTGTAATATTAAATTAGTGGTATTTGATTATATTAAATAACTGTACCGGGTGTCATTGGCGGGATTAAAAAGATTTTAGAACGTATTGCTAAACCCGTCAAAAAAGCGCTGCTTTTTTTATCGGGTTAGCAAATTGTTCATCAATGGTTATGCACTATCAACATTAGCTGCTTTTTTATTCTTGATGTAATTTTCAAGTTGTTCTTCATCATTAATATTATTTCGGTGTATATCAGAATGATTGTCCGGATTTACGTTAATGCCTTTGGTCGAATCAAGAACATCCTCAGGGTCTGTATGTATTTCCTTCGGGTTGCTATGGTGAAATGCAAAACCTTTTTTAGGGGCATCTCCGGTTACTTCATCGAAGTCTACAGAGCGCTCTCTTCTAAGTTTTTTTATCTCCTTATTTGTAAAAGAATCAACTTTTCTTCTGATATCTTGAGCCTGTAGTGAATCAGATATATTTATTATAGAATCGCGACCATATTGAAGTATTGCTTGCTTTTCTGCATCTCGAACCTCTTGAGATTTTTTGTCGAGAAGCCCAATAACAGAGGAACTATGTGCATAATCTTTGTCGCCGACTTTCCTTTTGGCTTTGTCTGGGATTTGATTTCCGAATACATAAGCCCCTTTAGGTTTTGTTGTTTGAAACAATACAGAGAATGCATCTTCCGCAACATATGTGACTCCATTAGTCCCAAGCTTTACCAGAGAACCGATATTTGTATCAATTTTGTCATATTTCTTTTCAGCTACAAGTTCATTTCTGTGCTCAGGTTTTATATAGTTTTTATCAATATCCTTTAAAATGACCGGCAGTTTGCTGTTGCTTTCAGTATTATTACTCGCCATATTTGACCATCCTTGAATAAATATCATTTATCTTTGAGGTGGCTAATGCCGCATCGGGATGACTGCATCGATCAGGATGAATAAGTGTTAATAAGGAGTTTCTCCAATTCTTTGATGCTACTAACGATTCATACATTGCTTCCGATATGTCTAAAATGTGGGTTCTTTTTTCTTCCTCGGTGTAAAGTAGTGCAAAAATAATCTCTGCTTCCTTAGAGACGAAATAATTGTTGTAACTTTGTGTGGATTCAAAAGTGGCACTTTTATTTGGATATTCTAAAAGCCCATTTGTAGAATCAACTTGTTTGGCGCTATTTTTTTTTAGTACTGAAACCATCCAAATTAAATAGCAACAAAAACATACTAAAATTATTAAGAGTATATACATGTAAATTTATTCCTTATGTAATTTGTTATAATTGCCAAAAGTTCATAACCTAAAAATTACTGGCAAATTAAAGCTTCGTTCCTATCGTCGCAAAGATTTAATTTGTTCGAGTATATTTTCAAGTTATATTTCAGCTGTTTATAGTGTTTCTTTTTAGGATGATGTGGTATCACACATTTACTTAGCCTCTACGTCCAAAAAAAAATTGCATTTCCTGTTGCGCGATCTCTTCATCTGATGGATAGAATTCAGGGAAGTGCTTTTTTCCTAATGCAGTAAATTTGTCATCAAGAACATGCTTAAAAATGAAAAAAAGAAGTGGAATCATCGATTCACTATGGAGAAGACCACTCGTACAACTCATTATAGTTTGCATTGTATGCTTGGAATCATCAAGGCTATCAATAGATAGTAAGCTACATTGAACCGCGCCTAAATAGTCTTTTCGATACAGCAGGTATTCTGCCAGAGCATCCATCGAGCGAGGAAATCGGTTTTCGTATGCTTTCAGTAAATACTTGATCCCTGTTTTACTAAAGTCACCAGCCATAGTGGTAAGTAACAAGCCGGTTAGATGTTGAGAAAAAATATGCCCCTGATCAGCAAGATTTTTGAACTTCCCAAGTGTTGACGCATTACATGTCAAGTGCCTTTTCAGGAATGGAGCTGGATCACTTATTTCTATGGCTTCATTGTTGAGCTGTGAAAATGCATCCTCAAAGCAGGATACTATCTCTCCCTTAATTCTTTCAACAAGCTTAGAATAACTATTGCTAAAATGCTTTTGTGCATATTTATTGTAAGCATCCTGCTTTTTTAAGTCGGGATTTTCCTCTAAAGCTCTTTTGTGAAGCTCCTTGATTCGTATGCCGTTATTTAACTGAATTTCCGGATTATCGAAAAGAAGCTTTGCTTTATCGAAGTGCTTCTTGTCACCAAGCCCATATAAAAAAATTAAAGGATCTTCAGTAATGTTATGAAGTCGTTTATGGGAATTTTTAATCTTTGGTGGGAGTTTACGCTTTACCGCTTGGGGTGTTCCTAATATTATTAGGGTATACTCTGATTTAGTGCTCATGGTCTTAACCTTTTTGGTTTTGAGCTATAGCTTTTATGCCCCCTGAAATAAGCCATAGCCACCGTAAAGGCCTATGGTAAAAAAAATAGAATAGTTTAGTTTATTATCACCAATATTTCCTAATGAGGGCATCAGAGTAGGAGGTGTAGACCGTTATCGAGAATATAGAAGAAAAATTTAATTGTCAAGCGTTATAAAAACGCAGTTCTCTAAAAAGCTCCAGTTGAAACGTAAGGCTCAGAATCGGTTCCGTTTTAATTGGGCATTCTGACCAGATTATTCCGGAAAATCGTGTGTCAGACTCTGACGTAACTGGCACGCAGGAGTTTTATAGATAACCGAATAAAAAATACGTAAGATATTATTTGAGACGAATTATGTGATAACATCTTAAATCAGTGGGCATCTTAGCGCAGCACTGCATTTTTTACATTTGCATTGTTATTATTTCAACTTTTACCTTGGTAGAATCGCTATTAGCAAAGAGTTGTTTTTTCCAAAAGTCTCAGGTTTATTATGGAAGTCAGGGGAGTATAAATACGAATAGTTTCACTCCCTCAGGTCAGAATCTTCAAATTCGTATCACATTTCAAAAACCATATATCTCTGAACAAGAAAGCCCCAACCCCACCTAAAAGAGGGTTGAGGCGATTCTTTTCCGATCAATGGACTGGCTGATTCAGGCGTTCACTCAGTTTTTCAGTACGTTCGAGGAAAACTTTGTCAGACAGATGGGCGTATCTTTGCGTTGTTTTCATGTCAGCATGGTTGAGCATCTTGGAAACTTCAAACAGGCTTTCACCGTTGGCCAGAAGGTTGCTTGCAAATGAATGACGTAGGGTATGTATAGTCACTCCTTCCTTTGTGATTCCAGCAATGGCTTTTGCCTTTTTGAAAATTCTTCTGCAAGTAGTTAAATGTTGACCCGGATTGTTGCCGGGAAATACATACGGGTTGCCTTTGACTTTCAAACCCTGAAGTTCCAGAAGTGTTTCTTTTGCCAGATTTGAAATGAATACCTTGTCCGCTCTGTTGGCTTTTGTTTTTTCAGCCCTGAGGTAGATGATACCTTCATCCAGAGACACATCAGTCCATTTCATCGACAATGTTTCGCCATGACGTTTTCCGGTCAGCGTGAGTATCTTGAGCGCACATGCACTGACTCTGTTTGGCAATTCATCCAATGCAGCAAGAAAATGCCGTGTTTCATCTTCTGTCAGAAAAACATCCCGTCCAGGGCTCTCTTTTTGCCTGATCAGACTTTTCCCGGTGATAGGCGATTCAGGAAGGTAGTCCCATTGAACGGCAAGATTGAACATTCGAAGGAGCAGGGAACGATACCGGTTGGAAGTGCCTCCTGATCTACCCCTTGCCAATACGCTATCCAGAAACTTCTGTATGTCTCTTTTGGTGATAGAGCTCAACATATACTTACCGAATACAGGCATGATCTGGTTTCGCAGCATCCTATCAATATAGTAAAAGGATTTGTTCACAGACTTCGCATGTTTAAGGTAGATTTCAGAATATTCGGCAAAAGTCAGATCTTTCTTTTGCCTTTCTTTTTCGCTTAAGGGATCAATTCCTTGTGAGATCATTTTCCTGTACTCATAGACTTGATCTCTGGCATCTTCAACGCTGATGCTTGGAAAGGTACCTAAAGCAAGGGCAATTTTTCGTTTTCTGAATACACCACGGAACAGAAAAGTCTTTCTTGGTGGATTGGCCTTGTTGCACAGGCATTTCAAACCTATGGCCTGATCGTCTGACCATTCAACTTCCTTGGATGATGCATTGTGGTCTTGAGCCTTCAGTTTTTCAATATTTCTCTTTGTGAAATGGATTTTCCGGCATTGTCTTTTTACAGTCATGATTGACTCCTTCATATATTGATGGATTTTTTGATAGAACTTTGTGGACAAAAGGGTGGACTCGGGAGAGGTAATCCTTGGAACTCTACCCGAGTTTCCTTGACCTAATTAAATGTTCATTTAAAGGTTTTGGTTGTCCGGGGGCCGTCCGGTATATCACTTCGGAAAAAGTGAGATGCGTTCCTGAAAAAGTATGAAGTGAAATTTTTGTAGAAACGATTTTTGACGTTTGCCGGGAGGGGATGGTTCAGATAACTTTTTGAATGGTAGCTTGTTGCAGATACTACAACTGGATTTTGTCAATTTCTGATGCAGGCCGGATGCGCCAATATTCTTCTGACTCACAATCGATTTCAATTGAATTGATACAAACAGATTTGAGTTCATTGAAAGAAATGTAACCCCATTCTGCATTCTGGGTATCGCCATTGAGTATGGTATAGCCGAAAAACAAATCCTCACCGTCATATTCAGAAATGTACCAGTCACAACCGGCAATGAAAAAGTGCAGGTATATCAGCTTGTCTTTTGTCTCAGTACTTTCGGTTTCGTATATCCTTGGGATTTGATCAAGGCGCTTTTGCGAGGGGATATTCCACATTGGTTGCCTCTTTTGTATATGTTTGAAAGGGTGCTGCTATCGTTCCATAGCAACAAGATATCCGGTGCCTGGAAAAGAGAGATTGATGATTGTTTCTGTCTGATCACCTTCGTTCCAGACAATATTGACATTGTTTTTTTTCAGTTCATTGAACAGATGAGCTTCAAAGAGAAGATGTAGTTTTTGTCTGTCGAATCCCTGAGTGGAAAGTTCTTCTGGTGAAAGGGTCTTGAGTTCTATGTAGAATTCACATATCTGATTTTCAACATCAGGTTTGCCCTTGCCGAAGAATTCAACGATCAGGTCAAAGGCGTCATAGTGTACGTCTTTCACCAGTGTGATTTTCACAATTGAGATATCATTCAGGTTTTCATCATTCTTCAGAAATTTGTCTTCTACCTCTTCCAATTCAACTTTTGTTCTAATGTAACGCATATTTCCTCCTGAAACAGCAAAGGGGCAAATCCCCTCAAAGGATCTGACCCTGCCGTTTATAGTGATGGTTTTTGATTTTACTTTCTGCATCTTTCGGGCAAGAGATCGTTGACTTTTTTCCTGATGTTGTCGTTGGCGAAATGATCAAGCTGATCCAATAGCTTCACCATGACAGCCAGATCATCTGTATAGCCGATTCCACCGGGCAGAAAATCCGGTAAGACGTCAATGGGGCATACAAAATACCCCAGTACTGCAACAATTGAGGCCCTTGCCCACAGAGGGATTTCTGAACTCAATAGTAGAAAGTACAAATAGAATGCACTTCTCAACAGTGTGCACCCAGCGGCTTCAGGCAGTTTGGCAATCTTTTTCCAGAAACTTTCATCCGAGAATGAAATGCTATAGTTTTTTCTTTTCATATCGTGTCTCCTTTTGTGTTTTGAAATGGGATGAATACTAAGGTTCAAGCAGGTCGGAAAATGTTTTGCGAAGTGGGGAATCTCTGATGAGTGAATCGGGTATGGCAACAGACATACCGAATCCGTTGTTGAGGATGACGACTGCAAGCCACAGGTCAAGTTCCCGGTTGAAGAGAACAAATTCCCAGTAGATGACGCCGTGAATGTCGTCAATGGATGCAACGCCGGTGTTGAGGTTGTCTATCGAATCTGTTTCATCAAGAACTACCAGCCAGCCGTGTTCGTCAGGGATGAAATCTGACTCTTCATCTTTTTGGGGAATGTATGGATTTTCCTGTTTCAGCCAGATTTGCATTTCTTTGTTCGCTATCTGTTCGAAGTCTTCAATGTATTTGATATGATACATTATTATTTCTCCTGTTTAGGATTAATGAAAATATATTCTCAAAGAAATAATATGTGTTTGATTAGTTGCTTATGACGTTCTGTGATGATTGATAGGGCGTAAATATAGCCGGTTGAAACTAATATTATGATGATAGTGGGGGCTGATTCGTTTTCAATTCTATTAATCATTATATAAGGAGAAAATCATGGCAAAAACAAAAGAATCATCAAAGCCACAGGCAAAAACCCCGGAAAAGAATTCAGACACAAGTATCAGAATCATTTTCCACGGAAGTTGCCCAAAGCTGACACCCAGAGGAAAAGGTGCATTGGAATATGAAATCGGTATCAATGACAATACCGATGAATCATACCTGCGTATCGCCGGAAATGCCAGTAGTGGTGCGTTCAGCACTAAATGGATTGCTATATACGAAATACATGCATTACTGGAAAACCCAAAAGAAGACTCATTCAAGGCGATCATACTGCGGGAGTTGTATGCAAACAAATCAAGCAACAACCACGGCTTTCTTGCTGCTATATTGAAAGCTGAAAAAGTATTGGACTTTCTACCAGATCAGACATCTGCATTGTGTCTGAAAAGTTGGGGAAGTCTCAATACAAAAATAGATTCATTGAAGAAAAAAGATATCAGCTTACCTGACAACATAGCAGTAGCAGCGAAAAAACGTGCTGAAAAGAAAGCACAGCTTCTAAAGGAAAGACAAAATAAGAAAGATAATAAAGAATAGAAGGGGACAAAGCACCATAATTAAAGAAGAAAGAATCCTGATATGGGGATTCTTTTTTTTCAATACATTTTTTTGTAGAGAGAATTTACAACAGACATGCCTAATCCGTTGTTGAGAATGACGACTGCAAGCCACAGGTCAAGTTCCGGGTTGAATAGAACCAATTCTCAGTAGATGACATCATGAATATCGTCAATGGCTGCTACGCCTGGGTTGAGGGTGTCTATCGAGTCTGATTCTTCAAGGATGATCAGCCATCCGTGTTTGTCGGAGATGAAATGCGGTGATGTGTGTATTATCTTTTTGTAACCACTTCCTGATTTTAGTATCATGAATTTTTGAAAAATCTTTTGTGTATGTAATGTGAAGCATGTTTTCTCCTTTTTTTGTTTTATAGTAAAGTGATAATGTGGAGGGCGTACTAAATTAATAATATAGGCTTGAAAAAAGTGAGGATTCGTTTAAGAGTATTAGTAGACATAAATATGTATTTTTAAAAACAACTTGTGATATTTAAGATATAAATGTATTGATTTTATACGATGTCTTGCTTGTAGTATTTGATAAATGGGTACAAAAGAGAACAATATTGCAGATAAGGATTCTAAATGGCATTTAAAAAAAAAAAGAAAACTACAACATCATATGAAGATCCAGAAGCTCTGTTTCGTGATAGAAAAAACCGTTCGGTTCAAGGCTTACTTTCTCACCAATCCGACATCCTCCGGCGCTATAATAATAAAACATTTAAAAAAGCAAATATTGCATTAGAGCTCCCTACTGGAAGCGGTAAGACCCTTGTTGGTCTCTTGATTGCTGAATTCCGACGAGTAACACAAAATGAACGTGTTGTGTACCTTTGTCCAACAAAACAGTTAGCTCTACAAGTTTGTGAACAGTCAAAGCATAAATATGGAATTGAGGCCACTCCGTTTATTGGAAGAATCAAAGATTATAGTGCAGATGATAAATACAAATACCAAACGGCTCAAACAATAGCTGTTGCACCGTATAGTGCACTTTTCAATACCAATCCTTTTTTTGACAAACCACAATTAATTATTCTTGATGATGCTCATGCTGCTGAAAACTACATTGCTTCAAATTGGTCTTTAAAAATCAATCGAAGACAACATACGGAGACATACACCGGTTTACTTCACCTTATAAAAGATGCTCTTCCTTTACCAAAACAGCAGCACTTTTTATCTGATGAGGCTGATGATTATGGGCAGCATTTGATAGAGAAAATCCCAACGTTTAATTTCGCCTCAGCAATACCTGAGATCAACTCATTTCTTAATGAAAATACTGAGCACTCAGACCTTCGTTATACATGGAAATTGCTTAAAGGTCACCTAGAAGCGTGTCATCTTTATATAAGTTATAACCATATCCTTATTCGACCATACATACCACCAGCATTAACCCATGGGCCATTTAAATATGCAACGCAGAGAGTTTTCATGTCTGCGACCTTAGGTCTTGGTGGTGATCTGGAACGCATAACAGGTGTACCTGAATTTCATCGACTTCCCATTCCTGATGGTTGGGATAAGCAGGGAATTGGTAGACGTTACTTCGTGTTTCCTGAGTTGAGTTTGTCAAATGAAGAAATCGAGCCATTAACCAAAGACATGGTCGAGCATGCCGGACGAGCTCTAATTCTGGTCCCAAGTAAAAAACGAACGGATAAATATCAGGAACTATTTGACGATATTCCTGTTTTCTCAGCAAAAGATATTGAATCATCAAAGGATGGTTTTGTTTCAAAAAAAAATGCTATTGCTGTATTAGCAAATAGATATGATGGTATAGACTTTTTGGACGAAGACTGTAGATTACTTATTATCGAAGGCCTTCCAAAAGCTGGCAACTTGCAAGAACTATTTCTAATGTCTCGTATGGTCGCAGGTAATTTATTTAAAGATAGAATTCGCACTCGAATTATTCAAGCATTTGGAAGATGTACTCGAAGCGCAACTGATTATGCAGCAGTTATTGTTATAGGTGAAGATTTTTTTGATTGGTTAATTTTCCCTGAAAACCGTAAATTATTTCACCCTGAACTGCAAGGCGAACTAATTTTTGGTGCGGAACAAGCCAAAAAGATGTCACATGATGAATTTTTGGAAAATCTTGAAATATTTCTTGACCATGGAAGTGAATGGAACGATGTAGATGAAGACATTCGTGAAAATCGTGATGAATCTACCCAGGTACCCATTCCAGGCCAAGATAAATTATTTCAAGCTGCAAAACATGAAGTGAATTATATGTACGCAATGTGGGATGAGGACTATGAACGAAGTGCTGATATCGCCCAAAAAGTTGCAAATATTCTATCAGGAGATGACCTAAGGGGCTTGAGAGGGTTTTGGAATTATTTAGCAGCATCTGCATCTGAGATTACGTCTACACAGCTTGATAACAGGTTGTTTATGACAAAAGCAATTGATCTTTATCAAAAAGCATCTGCTTGTCTCCCAGCTGTTAGCTGGCTTCGTATTTTAGCAAATCGTACTGATACCGCAATTGAAGATATGCCAATTGAAGATGATGAGTTATTAAATTCAAATGTAGAGCAAATTGAGATGCTTTTTGAACGTCGTTCTTTTGGTTTACCCATTAAATTTGAGAAGACAGCCAAAGCTATTATTCAAGGCCTTCATTCGGATGATAGTGATACTTTCGAGGAAGCGCATCGCCTTTTGGGTGAAATGTTAGGATTTGAAGCAAAAAATTCAAGTGGTAATGCAACTCCAGATCCATGGTGGATTTCAAATGGGACTTTGTGTTTGGTTGCCGAAGATAAAAGTGATTCAAAACCTAATAATGCGGTTGCCATAAAACACATTCGGCAAGCAGCATCACATGAGAACTGGATTGATAGCAATGTTACACTAAACCCTAATGCTGAAATTTATACTGTATTGATCACCACGCAGGCAAAAATCCATAAAGATGTTCCAACATATGCTGCCGAAGTTGGATGGTGGTATATTGAGGACTTCCAAGTATGGGCTCAGAATGCTATAAACGTACTTCGTAAACTACGAGGTACATATGTCGGTCCAGGGCAAGAACAATGGCGAGAATTTGTACGGGAACAACTTCTAACGAATCATCTTGATCCGAGATCCATAGTAAAAACAGCGACACAAACATTATTGAGGGATGTTGAAATTGAATAATAAATACTCCGAAAATATTTGATTGCACTGTGAGTACCACAAATAAGCCAATTTCATTGATGAATACTTTTTTGAAGGATTGATGATGTTTTCAAAAAAATATGGGAAAACAATAAAACTTTTTTTAATGGATGCAGATCCAGATGGCCGAATGATATGTGAATTGTCCAATTGGACGGGGAAAGCCTATCGTATTCCAAGGGGGAAAGTCAAAGATTGCTCAGATAGAGAAGAATTGAAGGGTACTGCAGTATATGTACTTTTTGGAAAAGCAGAATCTCCAACATCAAGGCCAAAAGCATACATCGGTGAAGCTGAAAACGCCTATGCTCGTCTTGTCCAGCATATATCTGAAAAAGAATTCTGGAATGAATCTGTTGTCTTCATAAGTAAAGACGAAAATCTCAACAAAGCGCATATAAAATACCTTGAGTCACGTTTGTATGAAATTGCTTCAAATGCGAATCGATATGATCTTCAGAACGGAAACACCCCGACAAAATCCTCTATATCCGAAGCTGATCAGGCTGAGATGGAAGAATTCATTGAGTATATAAAAATGCTGATCAATACAATGGGATTCAAAGTGTTTGAGCCACTGATAAAAAGTGGTGTAAAAGGCTCAACATCAGAAGACAGTCTATACATCAAAGCTGCAAGGGGTGCTGATGGTAGGGGAAAGAGGACAACAGATGGTTTTGTTGTCTTCAAAGATTCAGAGATTGCATCCAGTACTGTTCCATCCTTCCCAAAAGGGTTCAATGCATTGCGTGATGAGCTATTTGAAAATGAAATCATCAAGGACGTAGGCTCCAAGATGATTTTCCAAAGTGATTACCTGTTTAGCAGTCCTTCTGCAGCAGCGGCAGTTTTGATGGGCCGAAGTGCAAACGGACTGATTGAATGGAAAGATAGTATTGGTAGAAACCTCAAAAGCATTGAAGAACAAGAGATAACAGAAGGACTTCAATCATCTGAATAAGGCAATATTCCGAGTAAACAAAATTGAAAGGAGCGTTGATAATGACTGTCTGGGCATTTAACAAAGTTACAGAAGATGCAGAACGAAACCTGGTTTACCAATCCATTAAAGCTGGTACATCCCGCTTTGGTTGGTCTTATAGTGATGAGTACAATCTTAAATTGAAGGATAACTGGACAGATAATCATTCCAAGCAGCTGTTTTTGCTTGAAGTGGAACCAGAAGATTGGATCGTTCATATCAATACACCTGAATGGGGTGTTTGCACAGCTGCTCAGGTGCTTTCTGGGTATGATTTCGATGAGGGATTACCCTGTAGCTATGGGGCTGGAGCTGATTTCCGACACTCCTTTAAGGTAGATGTTGAAACAATTATTGAATTCGATCGTAGAGATGAAAATGTGTTGCCAACTGTAAACCTAAATCCAAGGCAAAGATACCATAGAATCTATGCAGAAGATGACTTTTTACAGTCACTTGAGAATTTGAGAAACAACGCAGTCAATTTAAATGAAGGGGAAAGCAGAGAAGAATATCACTTAAAGGATAAAGCCAGTATTTATTTACATGAGATATCGAACCTTATTCATGAAATGAATAAAAGTAAAAACTTAGAGCGTTTCCTTGCAAAGGTCTTTCGTAAGATTCCAGGGGTGGTTGATGTCAATGAAAACGGATTCGGATGGGGGACAGATCACGGCGCAGATCTCATTGTTACAATGAATTATCCGATAGGAAACTTGGTGTTGGAAAATAAGATTATTGTACAGATTAAGTCTTATGGTGGTACTCATCATGATCTTGATGCTGTTGAGCAAGTTAAGACAGGTCTTGAAAAATATAATGGAAATGCCGGAATGGTAATAACGACTGCAGCAAAATCAGAAGAATTAGAGGCCGAAGTACAAAAAATCTCAGATGAAATAGGGCTTCCAATAGATCTATTGGCATCGGATGATGTCGCTAAGTTCGTGATAAAACATGCACCTGAGTTACTTTTCAAATTAGATGGAATATCATAAAAATTATACCTCTAATGGGGGATGAATGTAGATGAATACCACGGCTGATCAACAAGTCTGCGCTTCTGTTTCACCCAATTTCTCATTCATGGCAGAATACGATGAAGCATTGTACAAATGTGCTGTACAGGCTGAACGATTTCTGTTTGAAGACCCGAACACAACCCTGTATAAACTCAGACAATTCGGAGTACTTCTTAGTCAGGACATTGCTGCGAGGACTTCAATTATCTGAATAAGGCAATATTCCGAGTAACAAAATCGAAAGGAACGTTGATAATGACTGTTTGGGCATTTAACAAAGTTACAGAAGATGCAGCAGAAACATGGTTTACCAATCCATAAAGGCTGGTAAGTCTCGCTTTGGTAGGTCTTCTTTTGAATATCTCTGTATAAATTATGCGAATATATATTTTCTACTATTTAGGTTCTTGAGAAATCCATATGTATCATGGGCAAAAAAGAAGTAGAGTATTGTATATAAAAGCCAATAAGAAGCAATTATGAAATCTTCCCCAAGTTTTTTAGCTGTTGGTATGGGGTGCTCATTTAGCTTTATCAAGGGCTCATTTTGAAAGGAAGAGATTAATAAAATGATAATTAGTTGGAACGAGATAAAATGCCGTGCAATGAAGTTTAGTGAAGATTGGAAATATGAAACTCGTGAACGTGCGGAAGCACAATCGTTTTGGAATGATTTTTTCAATGTATTTGGTATTAACAGAAGGCGAATCGCGACCTTTGAAGAACCGGTAAAAAAACTCAATAATAACTATGGATTTATTGATCTGTTCTGGAAAGGAAATATGCTTGTTGAGCATAAATCAAAAGGGCAAGATCTTGATAAAGCATATTCGCAAGCACTCGATTATTTTGCGAACCTAAAAGAATATGAACTTCCAAAATATGTTTTGGTATCTGATTTCGAGCGTTTTAAATTACACAACTTAGACGAAGGTGAGGAGTATGAATTTAAACTATCCAAGTTACATGAAAATATTAACTTGCTTGGGTTTATTGCAGGTTATACACAAAAAAAATATAGAAATGAGGTCCCAGTCAATGTAACGGCCGCAGAGAAAATGGGGCAATTGCATGATGAACTTTCAAAAAATGGATTTAATGGACACGAGCTGGAAATGTTTTTAGTTCGCTTATTATTTTGTATGTTTGCAGATGATTCTGGAATGTTCGAAAAAAGTATTTTTGCCGACTACATAAGGGACAAAACCAATGAGGATGGTAGTGACCTTGGTGAACATTTATCATCAATATTTCAGACGGTGGACACCGTTGTAGAGGCTCGTCAAATAAACATTGATAAATTATTGAATGATTTTCCATATGTTAATGGCCCACTGTTTAAAGAGACGTTACGGATAGTACATTTTGATAGTAAGTTGCGAGATAAGTTGTCTGAGTGTTGTGGTTTTAATTGGAGTAATATATCTCCAGCGATATTTGGGTCTATGTTTCAAGCTGCGATGAATTCTAAAAAGAGACGATCGATTGGTGCGCATTACACAACTGAAACAAACATTATGAGACTTATCGAACCACTGTTTTTGAAAGATCTCAGAGAAGAATTTGAACGGATAAAACATTTTAAAACCAAAAAAATAATACAGTTAAAGGAATTCCACAAGAAAATATCAGGGTTAAAGTTTTTTGACCCTGCCTGTGGCTGTGGTAATTTTTTGGTAGTGACATACAGGGAACTTAGAAGGTTAGAAATAGAGTTATTAATCGAACTACTACAAGCAGAAGATATAACTGAAAAACAATTGTCTACAAGGGTAAGCATTGACCAGTTTTATGGAATCGACATAGAAGAATTCCCGGTTAGAATTGCAGTGACGGCGATGTGGTTGATGGATCACCAGTTGAATCTTGAGCTATCAGCAAAGGTAGATATACAACGAGTTACATTACCACTAAATAGCTCTGTGAACATTTTGCATCATAATGCATTGGTTATCGATTGGAATACTTTCGCACCAAGGAAAGAGATAGATTATATAATAGGAAATCCTCCATTTATAGGTTTAAATTATCAGAGCCAAGAGCAAAAAAATGAAGTAAAAAATATTTTCAAAGGTGTTAAAAAACATGGGGTTCTTGATTATATCTCTGCATGGTTTTTGAAAGCAGCGAAATATATACAAGGTACTAAAGTTAAAGTCGCATTTGTTGCTACAAACTCCATAACTATGGGGGAGCAAGTAGGAATAATATGGAATGAATTGTTCAATGCCTATAACATCAAAATTCACTTTGCACATCGTACATTTGCATGGAGTAGTGAGGCAACTGGGGCTGCAGCGGTTCATGTTGTTATAATAGGGTTTGCCTCATATGATGTGGGCACTAAGGTTATCTTTGAATATGAAGATATTAATTGTGAACCAAGTGAAAAAAAAGTAAAAAACATAAATCCATATCTAACAAACAACGATGATATTGTTGTCCTAAGAAGGCGAACATCAATATGCAAAGTTCCTAAAATGCGCAAAGGAAATCAACCTACAGATAATGGGCATTTGCTGTTAACAAATGAAGAAAAAATAAATTTGATTGAAGAAGAACCTAATGTGGCAAAATATATTAAGAGATTTATGGGTGCTAGGGAGTTTTTGTACAATACTAAACGTTGGTGCCTTTGGCTTGTTGGAGCACCACCAAATGAAATAAGAGCATTATCAAAGGTTACCGAACGAATTAAGAAGGTCAAAGAGTTCAGAGAAAAAAGTACGGCTAAAGATACACAAAAAAACGCCGCAACTCCTTCTTTGTTTAGAGAACAAAATAATCCCAGTGCTTTTCTTGTTATTCCGAGTACTACATCTGAGCACAGGAAATATATTCCAATAGGTTTTTTTGGATCCGATGTAATTCCAAGTAATCTTCTTCTAATTATTCCAGATGCCAATTTGTATCATTTCGGGGTTTTAAGTTCGTTGATGCATATGGTTTGGGTGAAATATACTTGTGGTAGATTAGAAAGCCGCACCAGATATTCTAAGGAAATCGTTTACAATAACTTCCCATGGCCAAAGATAGTTAGTGAAAAACAAATATTGGCTGTTGAGAAAGCGGCTCAGGCTGTTCTGAGTGAACGTTCAAGTTATCTTGACAGCAGTTTGGCTGACATTTACGACCCATTGACAATGCCTCCTAAACTTGTAGATGCACACAGAAAATTGGACAGAGCTGTTGACAAGTGCTACCAAAAGACCACGTTTGTCAGTGAGCTTGAGAGAATAGAATCACTGCTGAAATTATATGCTAAACTTGTTTGAAGGTGTATGAAGCGAAAAAATTTTCTACACTCTTATATTTTATAAAATAAGAATACAACTAAATTTTTATGACGTTGTTGCTCTTGTTGTCGTCTTTTAATCGATATTCTAAGATACATTTTGCAATATATTCTGCCATCTTTACTGGTACTGCGTTACCTATAGCTTGTTCCATTTGGGATTTGCTTCCCTCTAATTTAAATCGTTTTGGGAATGTTTGGATAAGGCTCCGTTCTTTTGTTGTTAGAGGTCTTACCTTTTCAGAAATGTTGGCCTTGTCGGCAGGGTGCTTTTGATAATTTGCTGATATTGGTCTGTTAGTACCTCTTATAGTGGAGCTTGGTTCATGTATGCTAAAAACAGCTCTTCTCTTGAAGCTCCGAGGATGTGTATAATAATACTCAGTCTTCAGAGAATTCTTGAGGTAGTCATATACAGTAGTTTGCTTTTTTGATTGATTCTTAAGTAGTATTTCATCGAGAAAATTATCTTCAGCATGTTGGTGAGCGATTAAGAAATATCGTTTTCGTGCCTGCGGTACACCCAAGTAGCTGGCATCTAAGACTTGCGAAGTAATCCCATATCCTGCCTTTTTTAGTATGTCTATTGATTGCGGAAGTATTTTACTTTTTTTAATATTGTAGACGTTTTCCATTACTACCCATTCAGGTTTTATTTTTGACACAATTCGAGTGAATGAAATTGTTAAGTCAGCTCTCCCTGACTGTTCATTCCGTCTACCTGCAATTGAGAAATCTTGGCAAGGAGGTCCTCCAATAATTATTTCTGGAGAGTAATTAATTATATGATTAATTGCGTCCTTATCGCCAAGGTCTACCTCATATATTGGGTGTGAGAAATTCTTTTCATAAATTTTAATAGCCGGTTGCCAGTTGTCGTATGCTGCCTCTATATTAAATCCTGCATTCTGAAACCCAAGAGACATACCACCACAACCTGAAAATAAATCAACAGTTCTCATTTTGTTATCTTTTCACTTTTTAATGCAATGCTATTTGCATACTCTAAGATTGTTTTTCCGACAAATTGCGATAATTTTACAGGGACAGCATTTCCAATCATTTGATTTAGATTTGACTTAGTTCCTTTAAAATTAAAAGACTTTGGAAAAGTTTGTATATAACTTCTTTCAAGGACAGTTAAGGCTCTTACCTTTGGTCCAATCTCAACTAAATCACCTGGGTGTTTTTTATAGTTTTTGGGAATTGGCCTGTCCACGCCTCTTATTGTTACACAGGGCTCATATATGCTAAATACAGCACGTCTAGTATAGCTTCTAGGAATTCTGAAATAATATTCAACACCTAGTGAATCCCCTAAATAATCGTATATTGTTGTTCTTTTTTTTGAAAAATTTTTCTGGAGAGTCTTTTCAAGAAAACCATCTTCTGCCCCCAAGTGACCAATTAAGAAAAAACGCTTTCGGGCTTGTGGAACACCGCAGTAGCTAGCATCAAGTGTATGCGACGAAAGGCCATACCCTGCTTTTTTAAGTAATATAAAGATTTTTTTATAGATATCACTTTTTGTAATTCTGGGAACATTCTCCATAACAAAATAGCTGGGTCTACTTTTGATAACTATATCTGTAAAAGAGTTTGTCAACGTTGCCCGGCCTAAGTTTTCGTTTCTATGTCCAGCATTTGAGAAGTCTTGGCATGGTGGGCCACCAATTAGGACATCAGGTTTAAGCTCTATTATTTGTTCATGTGAACTGTTTTTTTGTAAATCCACTTCAATAATAGGGTGCTTGAAATTATCTTTGTATACCGAAATTGCAGGCCCCCAATTTTCAAAAGATGCAATAATATTGAACCCAGCATTTTGAAAGCCTTTCGACATCCCCCCACATCCACAAAAAAGGTCTATTGTATTAAACGTACTTAATTATAGTCTCTGTAAATTAATATCTGATTCATCATTTTTATCAAAAAATTGTGTTTCTAATTGATAGTTGTTGATAATAATATCCTCTTTGCATTGCTTTGAGAGGATTTTAACATAAGCATATGACAGATAAGGTCACGCTTACCATTTTTTTTAAAAAAATCTTCATTTTATCGTTCTAATGTATTGCAGCGATTTGCTAATGCCTTTAATTCTAAAAAGAGTGGATAACTTGAATCAGCTTGAAATAATTTCAAGTTCCCTCTTTTCTTGGAAATAAGTAAACCAGTATTTTCAAGCTTTGCCATTTCCCGGCTTAAATTGATATGGTCTTCATTTAATATGACAGATAATTCCCTTACAAAATAAGATTCTTCAGAGTTCAAATAAAGCCATTCTAATAGTTTTGCTTTTGCCCGTGAAACACAAAGACACTCAAGCATGTTGTATACCCATTAGCAATGAAAGTGCTAAAAATACAATCCTTGTCGTGCAAAATACAATAGAAGTAATATAGTGTCAAATAACTTTTAGCCTTTCATTTGATATGAAAGAATTCATCACAATTCAAGAAACTTAACCTGTTGGCAAATAATCAAAGACAGGAACGCCAAAATCATAGTTGCAACCTCAAAAAACACCTCGATACCGGAGGAACCCCGGAAGCACAAAAAAAGCCCCCTGAGAATCTCTCAAGAGGCTTGCTATTATTGGTACCCCCGACAAGAATTGAACTTGTGCACATGGATTAGGAATCCATTACAGGGGAAGATGCTAAGTCTTTGATTTACAATGGTAAACAATTTTAAAGGGTTAGCTTTCTGTAATTGTTTTGGTTAGGTTTTAATTGTTAATAATTGACCGTGACGGGCACAATTTAGGCACAATCGTAAAAATCACTTTAACAGGCCATGCCTATCAGAAAATGCACTGTTCTTTGGGTTGTTGGCAGGTTTAACGGCGACCTTTTTTATATGTTCGTCGAGAATTTCTTGGTCAAACAAGATTGATCCTGCTAATTTAAAATAACCGGGGATTTTTTCCTTGTTTGTATAAACCCATTTTGGATTTTTCCTCAAAATATCTGCAACTTCTTGAACGGTAAGATATGACGGTTCCATAATGCCCCCTTCCTGTAGAGTTTTAAGGTTGAAATAATTCCGACTATAATCGCTGAGTATATAGATTATGGCACGGGACTCGATAATGGAACCTTAATCTCAGACCTGAGAGACATATTAATGATGATAGTCACTCATAATGAAGTAGAATAGGGCCGTCGGGAGTCGAACCCGGATTCCTCAAAAACTAACACAGGCTGATATATCAGGCGTTCCCTTTATTTATAGGCTTCTTCAGACGATATTGGATTTTTCAATAAATCCAATATCTGCATTATTTGCACCTGTTATGAAAAAAAGTGATCTCATTTTGACCCCATGGAAAAAAGTTAAAAAAACACAGTTTTACGTACTATAAAGAAAATCCGCATTTTTACTATACTGACACAAATCAAAACCAGAGTGATTTTCGAATAGCACTATATTTTAATATTTGTAAATGACGAGAAAATGATTTATTATATACCGCAAAGCCTTCACGCAATAAACCTTGCGTAATTCTATAAATAAAAGCGTTAAATATAACAAAGAAATTGTTATATTTATAATAAAGGTGGATATCATTCAAAATATTGACCAAATATTCAAAGAGCTAATTTACAATATTAAAGACGTATTATTTATTGTCAGCACTGATTGGAAAGAAGTTCATTTTGTCAGTCCTTCATACAAAGATGTTTGGGGCAGAGAATGTGATTCACTCTTAAAAAATCCATTGTCATGGGTAGACTCGTTACATTCAGATGATAAGCATAGAGTGTTACAGTATATAAATGAAAAAGTCGCCGGAAACATGAATGACATTATTTTCCCCGATTACCGAGTAATAAAACCGGATGGGACAACATGCTGGATAAGTGCTCGGTGCTTTCCAATCTTTGATAAAAATGGTACGTTATCACGTATTGCAGGCATTGCTTCGGATATTACGGTCAGAAAAACACTGGAAGAGGAACGGGTTGAACTGGTTAATTCACTCCAAAAAGCCATTTATGAAATAAAAACTTTAAAAGGTATTCTACCTCTTTGTTCTTTTTGTAAAAAAATCCGCAACCCTAAAGATGAGTGGGAGAATATAGATGATTATATTTCACAACACTCAGAGGCTGATATTAGCCACTCAATATGCCCTGATTGCTTTAAAGAACACTATCCTGAATATCCAGATGAAGAGTCATAGCTATAATTTATTCATCTTATCCTTAAGAACTCCCGAATGTTGAAAACCAACAACCTTTCTTTCCTTCAGCATCATAGATTCCCCGGTAGCAGGATTCCGCCCTTTCCGTTCAGATTTATCACGTACAGAGAACTTACCGAACCCCGAAACTAATACTGGTTCGCCTGACTCAAGGGATTTTTTCATGATTTCAAGAAGATTTTCAAGCAGGTCAGATGACTGCTTATGTGAATATCCGATCCGGGATGTAATTTTTTCGATTATATCGGTTTTTGTAATTGCCATATCGTCACTTCATCTTTAATATTAGATTATCGTAAGTCCTCACATGGAATACCATCATCATCATGGTCTAAATCGTGAACGTCATAAGAACAATTTTTAAAACAGGCTTGTGCATCTGCCCATATGGGAAAGTCATCACAGTTATATGTGTTCGATTCACAGGTACAACTTCCTGCCCAATCAGTTGTCGGATCATCAGAATCGTCACCGCATGAGGCAAATATAATGAGAAAAAGGCATAAAAGAAATAATAGCCGTATAATTTTCGTCATTGTCTCTCCGAATAAAATAATTATTCTGACAAAAAGAAAACAAGGGCGAAAGTGCTTCAGGGGGATTCGCCCTTGTTTGTGGAAATGCAATTTATGCTTTTCTTATCTTCCATTTAATTACTTAAAAGGAACCTACACATAGCAAAAAAATAGAACTTACGCTAATATTTTTTATTATATGTTAAAAATGTATTGATATCGCATAACAGTTGGGTTAATCAAGGAAGAATTAAAATAAACAGTGGGCTTAACTTGTTGAAAAGATATTAAAAAATAATAGTTTTATTATTAGGTATAGAAATATATGGTTAAATTTTTAGTTTCAATATTCTCAGGTGTTGCTATAGGCGTTTTTGGCACAATATTTACATTAAACTGGCAAGAAGAAAACCTGCAGTATGAAATAAGCCCGCCTGCTCAATTTGGTGATATTATATACCAGAATCTGATTATTAAAAATGAAGGTTGGAATCCTGCTGTAAATATTAAAATCCTTCTTAATCAAGAGAATATTGATAAAAATAATATTTATACGGCTCCAAAGTTTAATCTTACCGTAAAAGAGGAAAATTTTATCGGGGGCTATGATAGGCTCAGGCGAAATGAGCATGTAACGATTTCATTTTCATACTCAGGCGAAATAATTAATCCATCAAACATTAGAATAAAATCAGATAGAAGTATAGCAACCCTAAGAATAAAAGATGGTAATAAATTTAGATTTGATGCTTTGTCTTTTACCATGGGGCTTTTTGGTATAGTTTTTTTGTCAATAATAATTCCGCAATATCGTAGTTACAAAAAAAGAGCTAAGCAACATGCAGAAGAAAGGGCGAAATCTCAAGATGATATTGAAAGTTTTCTTTAAGAAGCTGTTTAGTATAAATAAATGGAATATGTCAATATTTGCAATTTTTGCACCTGTTGTGAACAAAAGTGACCCCATGGGAAAAATGAATTGTTTTTATATAGTAAGAATCCTGATTTTGATTTAATTGTACGCTTTGGCTAATTGATATTTATTACTCTAATATATTCTTCTTGTCGTGAGCTTTCTGAAAAGCCTTGGAAAAATTAATTGGTGGCAACAATAATGGTGCATATCCCCCTTTTGTTGTTGTATCGGCAATTACCTGTCTTAAAAATGGGAATAATATTGCCGCCAAATTAATCTTTACAAGTTTATCAAGTTCTTCTTCACTAAAATCATATTTTAATTCGAATAGACCAGTTAATACAACGTGTAAAAAAAATGGGGCTGTTTTATTTTTTATATTTACAGATAAATCAACAACAACAGAATTTTTTCCTTTGTTGTAGGTGACATCGAAATCTGGTTTAAGTTCAATTTCTTTTGACTCAGAATCATTAGTGAATAATTGATTTTGAGAATAGTTTAAAACACTTACTTTGAAGTTAATGAATTCAAAATTTTTTACAACAGGCATTATTCACCTACAATTTTTAAAGGTTGCTCATCATTATCGTATTGGTAAATGAAAGGCTCAATGTATTCATCATTGCCATTAGATTCGCAACCGTTTTTGAGGATTATATCAATTACCTCAGGTTTTTCGAATACAATTCTTATTAGGTTGTCCATTGCTTTGCTTTGTGTAACAGCACAAGACTCATATCGTGCAAACCCCTTTTCCCCACCACCTAATATTAAACCAAAATCTTTTTGGGTAAATCCCAATACTGATCGGATATTTTTTATCTCCTTGGAAGTTAATAACCCATCAACTTCTCGGTGAAAGTCTCTAATAATTTTTTCTGCTTTTTTTAAAGTTTCTGTATCTACAATGCTTTCGTTGCATTCTGTACATTCATAAATAGTATAATCTTCAATTTTTTTAACATGCCCTTTATATTCGAATTTTTCAGTAATCATTTTTTCGATTATACCATCATGTCCACATATTGGGCACATATCGTCATTATTATGCATTCTTATCCCCTTTGTTGAACGTCAGTTACCCTATTTTCTTTTAAATTGAATAACGACACCTTTACCATTATATGACAACTGCAATTTTATATATAGGCATATTGCACCTTCATTTAAATGGTAAACATCTTGAAATAATCCGGGCTTCTTTACTGATTCCATGGTCTTATATAAATCATGCGGTCGAAGCTGTAATACTCGATCCACTATATCCTCTGCACTGCAATACCCCAATGAAACAGCATTACTATAACTCTCTCTGGTTATATACCTTGTCCCCGGTTCTTTTAATAAAGTTTGTATCTCAAATAAATCGTAAGTTGATCTTTTAATATCCGACACAAAAACATTTCCTTAACTGAAAGTGTAATACCGATTTTACATAATGTCAACGACAAAGTATCATGATGATACCTTGTAAGGAGTTACTCAAAGAACCATAGGTTCTATTTATTATACGTTGTAATATCAGCCTGTTGCGTTCTGCTGTTTTGGAATTGCTTTAGTCAAATAAATATATCTGCAAAGCTAATTGTAAGCACACTATATTGTGTTTACAGGTCACTGCCTGTCGCTATATTGTTGCTATATTTTAATTCCACAACATTAAAATAGACCAAAACATATAGGGCTATATTTTGAATTCAAACGTGGTATTCTTTAATTTCTACAACCTCTTATATCAGGATAATCACCACCTGACCAGAATTATTCTATAGCTTGGAGCTTTTCGAAAGAAAAAAAATCTATTTAGGGTATACCCATGGGAGATACCGAAAAAGTGTCCACCAAGGGTCGTTTTACTTCTAAAAAGTACAATTTCCACTTGACATCATAGACCCTAATAGTATATTGTCTCAGTTAAAATCTGCTACAATTCACCCTGACAACTGGAGGTTCTCAATGACTGAGATCGGGTATATTCGTGTGTCATCTATTACACAGAACACAGACAGACAGCTTGATGGTATCGAGCTTGATAAAATTTTTGAAGATAAGGTCTCCGGGAAAGATACTAATCGCCCACAATTAAACGCATGTCTTGATTATCTCCGGGAAGGTGACACACTTCATGTTCACTCATGGGATCGTCTGGCCCGAAATCTTTTGGATTTGGAAGGAATCGTAAACAACCTCACGTCAAAAGGTGTCTCCGTGAAGTCAGTGAAAGAAGGTCTGACTTTCGAAGGTGGAAAAGAAATGAATCTCCGTGATAAACTTCTGTTCCAGATTTTAGGTGCATTTTCAGAATTCGAACGTGCAAACATCAGGAGTCGCCAAAGAGAGGGGATTGAAATTGCTAAAAAAAAGGGTGTGTATAAAGGTAAAGTTGCAAAAATTAATCGTGCTCCAATATTAGCAGACCTGCAAACCGGCATGAAAAAAGTTGAAATCCTCAAAAGACATAAAATTTCCAGATCGTACCTTTATAAGATCATTGCTGAGGCGGGATAATATTATATATTTCTGAATTGAATCTTACGTGCAATCTATTCATTCATAGATTCTGTGATGATGGTAAAATTGCCTGTTAAAAAAATTCCTAAAATAAAAATGGAGTCACAGATGAAAAAAAATCTTCCGTATTTTGCATATGGCTCAAATCTAAACTTGGATGATCTGAAAGAATGGTGCTCCAGATATTGTTTTCCATTTCCGGTTGATCACCAAACAGCTATTAAAGCTTTTTTTCCTGACCATGAAATTTTTTATAATTATTTTTCTCCAGTAAGAAAAGGTGGAGTATTAAATATTCGCCCATGCTTCGGGCAGGCAATTCCCGGAGTTTTATTTGACCTTGCACCCAAAGGACTTTTGACCCTTGATGAAAAAGAGGGCGTTCCTTTTCATTATGACCGAAAAATTGTAACTGTTATCACCGAAGGTGGAGAGGTTGTTGAAGCTCTAACATATATGGCTCCACATGAAAAAATTAAAAACGGATTTGTTGAGCCTTCACAGGAATATGCTGAAATTGTCATAAATGGGCTTCAGGATTTCGGCATCGACAACAGAATGCACACTGCCTCGGCTTCTAATGAACGTCCACCGTGGATCACCGATAAAATATTCACATACGGAACTCTTATGAGAGGAGAATGCAGAGATAATCTCCTTGATTTTAATGAAAATATTATTTCAGTTCAAACCGGCAAAACAAATGGGCTGCTTTATGATCTCGGTCCTTTTCCCGGTATGGTTGTTTCTCCGGGCGCAACAAGTACAGTTCTTGGTGAAATTTTCCATGTTCAGGATGTAAAAAAAAGCCTATCTGTTCTTGATGAAATTGAAGGCTTCGGTGGATATGGCGAAAAAGAGTCACTTTATATCAGAACGATTGTTACCGTGAATGATTCTGCTGGAAACAGTTCACCAGCATGGTGCTATTTATTCCATCAACAATATGAGCATGATAAGCTCATTGAAGGTGGAAACTGGAGAACCCGCTATGAAATTTCCTAAAATTATACGCCTGAAAATATGCCTGTCAGAAATGTACAACTTTAATCACAGTTAAAATAATAAAATTGGAAATATTGTTTACATTATCTATATCTCAATTTACTGTACATATGTTTAATAATAGATGGGTAGTGTTGTGTTTCAATTGAGTATCACGGTTTTTTTCTAAACCCTATAAAAGCTTGTGGGATTTAACATGAAAAGAGATATTCCTGACAGCAATCAATTTAACCTACTTCGAATGCTTGACGATTATGCTCGTACTGAGGGCATCGCATTGCATGAAGATGCTACCCGTGTTAAATTTATTAAGCAGATGGATGATGTTGTAAAAGGCCACTTGAATGATCCGAAGCTTGTTCATGGTTTTCGGATAGAATCAATGTTTGCCCATATGGTTGCAGCTCTTGGGGGCGCAAGGCTGCTCACAGAAGAAGATTCAGGGGCTTTTTTCTACCTTCAAAAAAAAAAAATCAGGAGACCTGACTTTCGTATAATAACCAATAATGATAAGCAATTCTTGATTGAGGTCAAAAATTTTCATCAAAAAAACCCTAAAAAGCCATATAAAATTAAAAGAGAATATCTCGAAAGCCTTCAACGGTATGCTGAGACCTGTGATCTCCCTTTGAAAATTGCTATTTACTGGTCACGATGGAAAATTTGGACATTAACAGATTCGCACTCTTTCGAAGAAGATAGATCAAATTTTAAAATATCTTTGGAAAATGCAATGATCCGGAATGAGATGATTGAACTTGGAGATCAGATGATAGGAACTCCACCACCATTATCATTTCGGGTGTATGCTGATTCGCAGCAACCACAAACTATAGATAAAGACGGTAAAGCTTTTTTCACAATAAAAAAGCTTAGTTTTTTTGCAAATAATTTAGAAATTGTGGATGAAATTGAGCAAAAATTGGCATGGTTTTTCTGGCTTCACGGAAATTGGGACAATTTTGATGAGACAGTAAAAGTTGTTGATAATAAACTTAAGTACATCGATTATGCAATTTCCCCTATAGACTGGATTCATGAGCAGGGTTTTGCATTTCTTGGAAGCTTGAGTGAAATGATAAGTGCCAGATATAACCATTTTACATCTCCTGAAGGCAGAATAGATGCATTACTACCAAATCATCAGCCAGAGCAATTACGAGTTCTTATCCCACCGAATTATTCTGGAAGTGTTCTCAAGTTGTGGCGATTTTATATACAGCCCAATTTTGATGATATTGAAAAGAGTTAAACACTCTTCTTACTATTGATCACATTAATTCTGCACTGTGGCCCAAATATAGTAACCCTATAGGAATATCTATGAAGTCTTTTAAAGAAAAATTCAAAATAATACAGGGATTAAAGCAGCCTCAGAATAGAGGGCTACAATTTGAAAAATTATTTTATAAAATTTTTGATAGTAAAAATATTTTGTTAGAAAGCTCATATAAAAATGAAGGTGGTTCACAGCAAATTGATGGAGCAATCGAAATTAATAACAGGATATTTATAATTGAAATCAAGTGGGAAAAAACAGAAACACTTGCAGCATCAAAGCTATATTCATTTTTAGGTAAAATCAATTCAAAGATCGAGGGCACTTTAGGGCTTTTTATTTCTTATCATGAATTAAGTGACAACTTTCTTGAGGCCGTAAGAACAGGAATTAAGCAAAATTGTATAATAATTCATGGGAAAGGAAATATAATTCCAATAATTCATGGTGAAATATCTATCCCCGAATATATTTGGTATATATACCAGCAAGCTGCAACAAAAAACAGAGTTACAGTCCCTGTCTCTGAATTTAAAAGCATACCTCAGAAAAAACAGCTTACAGAATCTACAGATGGTTGGGAAAAAATATACACTGCCTTGACCAGCGAAGGAACAGTTGGACATTTTGAATTATTATTAGAAGAGCATATTAATAATGTTGATAATTTGCCAGAAAAAACAATCATCCTTTATCCACTTCTTAAAAAAAACAGATCGACAAAGGAAAAGATAAAATTTTTATTCGATCTTCTCTTAGACGATAATAAAAACATCTTAATTGACGCATTAATTAAAAAACTTAAAAGCAATCAATGGTTAAAATATTCAGATAATGAATTGATGAGTATTATTGAAAAACCTTCAAAATTAAAAGAAAAAGATGCAGATAAGGTGGCTGAGAATGCATTATCCTACTTAAGGGAGAATTTTGGGCAATGGGAAGAAGAAAATAAAGCATCTTTTGTTATTGATTTTGTATTTGACCATTTATCCGTTAAAACTAAAAATCGTGTTTATTGTGCCTATTCTTCAATATACTGTGACATACGTCGACAAAATAATTTCCCCCAAAAACAGTTTGCAAATAAAATTTTTGGTGAAATCGAACCGGAAGATTATTGGGATATAATTCAAGATGAAATAACATTTTTAATGGAACAAATTAAGTCGGATTATATGATTTTTGAAGATGAATCAGAAAAAATGATTAAAACAAATGTTATAGATAGAATTTCTTATATTTTTAAAAAAATTATTAAAGAGATTGATCCCGATGATGTGGAAGATACTATGGATGATATTTATGAACAAGTCTAATAACAAAGATTATTGTCAAAAGTAGTAAAATGAACTAAAAAACATTTAAATATAGTTCATTTAAGTTTTTGTGAAAATTATGCGGTAGCTGAAGAATAAAATTGTTAGAAAATTTATCATAAATGTTGGAGCATAGATGGGCAAAGAACTACAAAAATGGAAACGCAGAAAATCAGCGTTAAAGCAAATCGATGAAATAGAAAAAAAGTGCGATAGTGCACTTGTAATCCATTATTCCTGTGAATCTTTCTATGATATAAAAGATGGACATACTCCACGTGTTACCTCAATTGCAATAAGGAATTATTCAACTGGCCAAACTGCCTCTTTTTCTATTAATAAAAGTGCGGAACAACAAGGAGCGACTATAGATGAAATTGATGATCGCTATGATGAATTTGAAAAGCAGATGCTTGATGAATATTTCGATTTCATTAAATCAAGACATGGTTATAATTTAATTCATTGGAATATGCGTGACATAAACTACGGTTTTCAGGCTATAGAGCACAGGTATCGAGTACTTGGTGGAGAACCTTTCGTTATTGCTGGTTCACGTAAGTTTGATTTAGCAAGAGCTATAATTGCTGTATATGGAGTTGGGTATATCGGGCATAAGCCAAATGGTCGTCTGCACAATTTAGTTGAATTAAATAGAATAACAACAAGAGATGCATTGACTGGTGCTGAAGAAGCAGAAGCATTTACAAGTAAAGAATATGTTAAATTGCACCAGTCAACACTTAGAAAAGCAGATATCCTGTCAAATATTTTGGAGCGAACTGTTGATGGTTCACTTAAAACCAAAGCTACTTGGTGGGAAGTCAATGGAATTCATCCTGCAATATTAATTGAGGTTGCCACTAAACACTGGCTTTGGACGTTATTTACTGCAATAGCAGCTATTGCAGGGGCAATTGGTTTAGTAATGGGATTTTTATAACACTTTCTTACTGGCGAATACTAAAGGATGTTCCTGAAGTATACGTTATACAACGATTTGAGGGAAATAAATGTTTGGTACTATTAAGAAAATTTTTAGTAAATCATCAGCAAAAAAAAGTGTTACAACAAAGCAAGTGCGAAATATTGAATCGTACTTTCGAGATGAACTGATCGATAATGAGTATATTAAAACTGAAGCCCATGAAATTGTAATGACGCACCTTTGTCATAAAACAAATCTCAATAAGACCGGAAATAAGTTAACCGCAGATGAAAAAAGAAAGATATGCATAAATACAAGACTTTCTATAACCCATGAATTAGTTGCAGTGCTAACAGATTCAGGCTTAGCCCAAAATGATCCTAAAGATATTCTTTCATCACTTTACAGTAAAGCTACATTTGCAAAAAACCATGATGACTCTATGGAACAATATAGAAGTATCGGAGTTAAATTTTACAAAATCATGGGGTGTGATGATGAAAGAGATTGTAAATGGTGCAAGTCCATGGATGGCGAGAAAGTATCAATAGGGCAAGACTTTAATTCTCTTATAAAAAACAATTGTAAATGTGAGAGTCACTGTCGATTGGTCACAACAGCAGTTGTTGAATTTTGAATATCGTATTGTTATAACGATATGTATTCAAATAAACTGAATCATAACGTAGCTTTTTGGACTGCCTAAATGAGAAAATAAGAAAAAGAATTTATAGGCTCTATAATTTCTCGATAGCACTTATTGTTCTTCCTGTCGAAAGACTATGCGGTACAATTATTAAAATGAATGCCTACAGCTAAACAGTGTTTCCAAGGGAATCCATATCTTTCACGTATCGTTCATCCTCTAACAGGCGCATTTTAACAGATTGGTGTAATTTTTCATTGTATTCAGTGAACTGATCAGGCTGTGAAATTTTCATATTATATCTTTCAGTAGTCGATAAGCCAGTCTTTTGAAATTCTTCGCTTAAGCATTTGAACGCTGTATTGGAACAATAAGATATTGCTCTTTTCTTTTTTCCAGAGTAACTGAATCTCTCTTTGGGGTCTATATCAGGATGATTCAGGATAGACTCTTTCGGTATGAAGTCGATGAACCACTCCGGCAGGGCAAATGCTTCTACAGGAAGATTTTCTTTTTTGATATTTTTGTGAACACTGTCAATTTGAGCTTTTTTGGATATCTCCTTTGCTTCATCGGAAATATTAACAGTGTCAGAAGTCTTTGGTCCTGCACTTGGTGCAGACGTTTGTATTTTTCTGAATTGGTGTGATTGATGCGTTGAACTCGGTTTATATAGCTCCTGTCCTGAATAAATACCTGAAATAGTCATAACATCTTTCTCCCGGAGTTGTTTCAACTTGATATTTGGGTTCGGCAGTATGCAAGAATTATGAATAAAGAGCCTAAAAATATTATAGCCGAAATATAGTGTTAAATCGGTATCCCAAGGAATTCCATATATTTTACGTACTGGTTATCAGCCAATAAGCGATCTCTAACAGACTGGTGTAATTTCTCATCATATTCCAAGAATTGTTCAGGTTGTGACGTTTTCATATAATATCGTTCATCACTTGATATGCCAGTTTTTAAGGCTTCTTCGCAGAAAACGTCTGATAATTTAGTTATACAATAAACTATCTCCCTTTTATTAATCCCCGTATCTGTATAATGAGTACTCTCCCTAAGAGGAGCACCAATCTTTGGATTAAGAATGGCTTCTTTCGGAAGTAATTTCCCAAACCAGTCTGGCAGAGCAATGGCTTCCAGAGCAGCTTTTACTTTTGGATCGTTTGGGTCAACTTGACCTTTTTGGGATAATTCCATTGCTTTCTCTGAAATATTAACGGTGCTGGATGTATTTGTTTTCTCGTTTGAGAAAGGATTCTGTAATTTTCTGAATTTATGCGCTGTCTGTACAGAACCTGATTTGTATATAGGCTGGCCTGAATGGATACCTGAAATAGTCATAAAAAATTCCTCATGGAGTTTTTTTCCTACTTGGTAATGTTTTTTAATTAAATAGCAATTAATATGCCATCAATAATTCATGAACGTCTTCATTGAGAAACTGGTGTCCTGTGCAGGTTTTTCCCGTTATAGGGTTCGAGTATGTGCTTACTCACTTTATGTGTCCACCATCCGTTGATACAAAGACTTCTTCTCCCTGTGCAAAATATGCCGAAAATCTCCTTTATCAATGCTACCCCGGATGCAGGAATCAGTTTTCCCAAAAGCAGGTTCCTGATATGGGCAGGACGTATCAATCCCATTGAGCCTACAATCATTACAGCCTGAATCTGAAGGATGTTCCCCTTTATCATCTGGCTTTTTTAATGACCTGATTACAGTTTCTGAATATTTTGGAAGAACTTTTTCGGAATCTGCTTCTTGAATTTCGTGACCATCGTGAACATCCCGGCTTTCTTTCAGGTATTCGATAAATTTCTGCCTCTTTCTGGAACATGATCCTGTTTTTTTGGTATTGCTGCACTTTTTGCTTTGACTCATTTCACCATCCTGATTTCGATATTATCGTGATTTTAACCGTTACAAGTTTCAATACTATTTATATTAAATGGTAGATTTTGTTTTTTATTGAATCCAGATGATAATCCATAGTGCTTATCGCTATCCGTGGAGTCTGTTTTTCACGTATAAGCAAAGGACTCCCCATACCTTTTGTAGTTTTGTGTTATTTTGATTGCAGTGTAGCTATTTGAAATATTAGATAAAAGTAAACTTCGGGCCAATTTTATTTGAAAGTGGAAAATTATTATAAATATTAGTAAGAACACTTTAGTACAAATTTTTTTGCGAGGGATATGAATGAAAACAGAGAGTATAACAATTCGGTTAACGAAGGGTGAAAAAGAAATGATTCGGAAAATTGTGGAAAAGAGAAATACAACGATCTCAAAATATTTGCTCAAGGTAATCAAAGATGATTATGCCCGGAAAATAAATGATTTTTATTAAAAAATAAAAATTAACACAGGGTATCTGGTGTGGTATAATAGCTACTATAAATGATTTTTTCAGTAATTTTACAGCATACAACAGTCAATACAGTTTCTACAGTAAAAATCCCATATATTTTGGATGCACAAGGGTCTTAGGATGAGATCAGATTTCACCTTCACAAACGTCTTACGAGATATTGAAATCTGATTTTGGAAGCCATCTGCATATATCGTTTTGTGAGTTAACTCCTCTTAGAGAGCTTAGAGAGGAGAACTTTAAAGCTGTATCAAATTTTTGACAACACTAAAATACAGACCTATAATCAACATTAATAAGCATCTTCAACTTAAAGAGATGCCATTAAAAACAGAAAAGGAAAGAATATTGTTAGCTGAAGAAAGAGATTATTATAATAAAGAATTAATTAAGTCAGGATACACAGATTATCTTACGCAATGGAAATGGAATCTATTCTGTACATTCAGAGTAAATTCTAAAAGCCCTGAACATGCATTAAAAGCCTTAAAAAAGTTCAGGACAAGAATGTGTAAAGAAGAAAGAATGCAGGTTGGTGTTATATCAGTTTTCAATACAAATCCTCACCCACATATCCATGCTCTCTTCATTGGATACAGTACTAAAACAGGTAGATCATTAAATGAATTAACTCCATCTCAGATAAAATATTATGAAAAATTATGGCCGAATGAAGCTGATATTAAAATCATTGGTGATACTGAATATGATAATAATAACGTCTGTGGATACATAGTTAAAAATTATGATTTAGATAATGAAAATGGTTATAATGGCAGTGTAGAGCTATTGCCTGATATGGGATTAAAAATCCTTAACAAAACCTCAAGAAATAAAACTGAAGATCATATCGTCATAAAAGAAGAAATCCATAATGTCATCTCCTCTGCACCAAAACACGATATTCATCTATCAGTTAATTCTTTAAAGCTGGATTTAGAACCTGAGGCACTTATACCTTATACCCCTCATAATTATGATTCTTATTATACCAGATTAAAATTCCTGTTAGACCATATATGCTCTGATTGCCATAAGGAAGAAAGGACAATTAAAGCATCAGACCTGAACATAAAACATTTTTATTCTGTTCAGTACAAAGGGAAAAGATTCCTGCTTATGCTGTCTGAAATTTATAAATTCGATAAGTTATTTTCATCTTCATTGACTATAGATCAACCTGATTCAGATTTTCTGATATACATTTCCCGGTGTTTAACTGCATCAATAGCGAAGTCTAATTCAGAAAATCTCTATAATATTTCTGCTGTTAATTTTAATATTGATTTAATACCGGAGCAGGAATCAGACATCAACAGGCTATTTTATTTTATCAATTCGACCTTGTACGTGAAAAAAACAAAGATCAATTCAGCTATCTGTTCTCAGGTAGATTTATCTGATGCCGGTGATGGCAATGACAACAATAATAAAAAAGCTGTTCGGTTTAATATTGATTACACGAGATCAGCATTAGAAGAAATTCATCCGCATAGTACGATGTCAATATATGACCTGATGGAGATAGACAAAAATGCATTACTTCAGAGGTTCGAATTTAAAAGATTCAACTTTAAATCATTCGAGAAAAAACTTAAGGATAATCCTCGGTTTTTAAAGGGTGATATTAAGGTCAAAAAGGCTCATATAGCCAAGGTTGTCAGGACTCAAGGCATGACATTAGGTATCAAGAAAGCGTCTCAAATATCGGGGTATATAAGCCATAATATACATCCTTATAACAAGGAATTCATTAAGATATTTAATGATCTTGAGCTGTTCAATACAGAGTACAAAAATCCTGTTCATGAGAAGCTTGATCAGGGGATAAAGCTTTTAAATAAAGAGCATCCTTTACAGCCAGAGATAGTCTATCGTCAGAAAACGGCTTATGATCATTTCTTTAATGAAGATTAATGATGTCAATGACAGCCGGTAGCAAATATCATGATAAAGGTATTTGCTACTGGCATTTGTTTAAAATATAATTTTAGCTTATCACTATGCGTTTCAGCGTAGCCCTTAAAAGGGTTGTAAAGGCTTTAAAACCTTGATTTAGAAGACGTTGTTTTATAGATATGGTCTACACTCAACAATGCACTAAGACATAATAAATTGAATTTCTTTTTACTGAATACTTCCATTGTTGTTTCAGAACTATAATGTTATGCCTATTATGTAACATGCATTCAGGCACATTAACCGCTTATAAGCAGTGGACAAAGGCAAACTTTGGATTCCAAAAAAGAAGTAAATAAATACGGGTTAAGCAGGTATATTCCATCGAGTATACGTAGAAAAGTCAGGCAAAATAGTGGTTATGGGTGTGTTGTCTGTGGTAATGCCATCTATGAATATGAGCATATTGATCCTGTGTTTGTAGACGCAAGAAAACATCTTGCCAAAGGAATTACACTTTTATGCTCAGCCTGCCATACCAATAAAACAAGAGGGCTATGGTCAAAAGAAAAAATTATAAGGGCAATGAATGCTCCATATTGTAAACAGTCTGGACATTCAAATTTTCAAATGGACATTGATAGCTCTAAAGACTTTACTATTAATGTTTGTGGGAATGTTTTTGTTAAAACAAAAAAAATTATCGAAATTGATGATAAAAATATTTTATCAATCGAGCCACCTGAAAATTATAATTACCCTGTCCCAAGAATTTCTGCTTCATTTTTTGATTCAGACTGTAATGAAATTGCATGGATATCAGACAATGAATGGTTTGGTTCTTCCGATGCTTTCGATATTGAAACATCTGGCAGTGAAATCACTATTCGCAAAAAAGTTGGCCAGTTAAGTTTAGTTTTAAAGTTTTTGCCACCAAATGACATTTTAATTGAAAAGATTAATATGTCCTACAACAATAACAAAATAATTGGGACAAAAAACGATTTTAAAGTTATTACATCAAAATCTGAAGTAAATGTTCCAGCGGGTGAATCAACTCCAAACACAGTCCCTTTCTGGCTGTCCATAAAAGGGTATATGATCTATGTTGGACGCACCAATATAATTAATTTTATAACCTTAGGCAATGTTTCACACGACCTTTCAGGATATTACTCTATTGATGGTTCAAAGATAACTATACAAAGAGATGAAAATACCAAAAAAGACACGCTGAAATTTGAAGGATCAGGAAGCCCTTCCTCATTAGGTATGCATTATGATTTACCTGAATCCGAAAAAAAAATTCAGAAAATTGAATTAAGTCCTGCAAAGAATTTAAGTGCTGATGGGCTTTGTCAGTGTGGAACTGGACGAAAGTATGGGAATTGCTGTCTAAAGCATCATAAAGCTTTAGAGATTTTATTAAATAGCTCTTATAAATTACAGAGTCTTAACTTTGAAGTTGCTAAAAAATATAATAAGCCAATATCATATTCATTTTATGGCCCGGAACAGCTTGACAGGCAAAATACTATAAGCAATCTGGACAGCGTCATATTTACAATAAATCCTAAAACTGGCTTAAACCTGCCAAGCTTAGCTTATGGGTTCATTGCCTCAATTTATTACCATGATGGGTATTATGCTGAAACGCCTAAGAAATTTAACGATCATCGCCAAATTGTAATTTCTAAATTAACCGATTCCTTGGTTGAAATTCCAATAATATCTAAAATGCATAGGCGGGAGTTTTCATCAAAATTTTTACTTTTACCTTTATTGGATGAAATTCGACGTATCCTTGGGCAAAGAGATAAAGACAAGTCAATTGGCTTGACAGAAATGCACTTTGAATCAATTATATTTTTGAAAGTAAATTATGAAGGAGTATTCCTTTCTCGAAAAGAAAAGGCCGAAATCGAAAAACTATTTGAAGAAAAGTCACCCAAAGCCCTTAAAATTAGCAAAAAACTTATAAAAATTGTCAATGAATCTAATCCGCATGATACGAAAGGATTGCTTGAAGCAAATCTCAATTGTATCTTGTACTTAAATGATAATGACGTAGATAGATGTGCTAATAATTATTCTGAAAAAATTTACGAATCATATATAAGATATTTAGAAGATAAAACTCACAGCAATACCCTTACCACCAATGTTATTCCGTCCTAAAATTCTATAAATAATATTTTCGACTTCTGAATCTGCATTGACAATTTTTTATACATCCTTTAAATTTGCGGAATTTGATTTCAATATTTAAAGTATGTACCGGAATTTTTTTAATACTGGAGTAACAATATGACAAACGAAATTGTAGAAACTGATAATACTGACATTGACACTAATACTGACACCGTTAGTGAAGCTGTAACAGGAGCTGAAGTTGTAACATTTGACCAAGACCTTGTTGAAAAGGCATATGCCGATCTAAAAAATATTTTTGTTCACCATGCACATAATGCCATGCTGGAAGCAGGACAATACCTCGTTATAACATTTTACAATGATAGCTACAGCGATGCTCGGTCCGGTAACTATAAAGAAAATAATGGCGTTAAATCTCTGAGTCAGTTGATTAAGGCACGAAGAGAGGATAATTCAAAATCATTTTCTCGTTCATGGATATATAATGCGGTAAAATATGCTTGTGCAGAAGAAAAATATAATTCTGTCCAGACGTATGGACAACTTTCGCCAAGTCATAAAGTTGAATTATTTCGGGTCAAAGATGAAGAGCAAAAAGAAAGCCTAATCGTTGAAACAGTTCAAAATAATTATTCTGTTCGGCAGCTCAGGGAGCGCATAAATGAGCTTCAGCCAAAAAATGGTCAACCTTCGATTGAGAACTATACTTCTGATGCTGACTTCACAACCATGGAAACAAAGGATTTGCAGAAGCTTCAGACACAAGGTCAAAAGAAAGTTGAAAAGCTTACCAAGGAAATTGAGAAATTCCAGAATGATTTAGCTGAATATCAAGCACGTCTCCAGAAAATTGAAGTGTCTCTTGAAGAAAGTGCTGATGCTTAAAATAAGATTGTGACAATAGTTTAGCGTGATTAGTTCTCAGGTTCTCCCTGACTTATCATGGTTCAGGGAGTGCCTCAAAAAAATAAAGGTATTATCTGTAAGGGGAGTGTCTGGTAACAGGTGCTTCTACCCGTAAGCCATCCTGAGTTTATGTAATTCTGACTTGATTAACTCACCATTTATTTGTCAATATTAAAGACCCGGTATCGAATTAGTTTACGCAGTATAGATATTATATCAATAATCACAAAAAGGTCATAATTATGAGCTATATCAGAGCTTTTCTTTAAGCAACATACTTTCTTTTTGTTTGTCGGGCATGAAAAGAACTCGGTTTTCAGATAAAGATTTGGGGTATTTTTTTAAGCCAGTTGTGATTATAACTTGAAAAGCCATTTCATAATTTCCTAAATCTTCTAACTGCTTAATACAATTGACTAAATTTTCCAATTCAATACCAGCAGTTTCAGGTGTATCAATAAGCAAAAATTTTGGAAATGTTAAGGATTGATCTGATAACGCAAGATGCATTAAAGTAATGAAATACATAAGACGTATCGAGACTAACGAACTCGTTTCTCGATAAAGCCCATCATTAATCGAAGGTAAATAATTACTTATACTAATCTTTGCTGATCTGCAATCTGGCAAAGTTTTTTTCATTAGCTCATCATATTTTTTGCTAAATGCATTTACTTTTGAAGTAACGTCTTGCTGAGCTTTAACCTCTAATTCTTTTCGTTTTAACTCAGCACTTTTAGCTTTTTCACTTTTCGTGTCATAATTTTTTTGGAATTCTTCTAATTTGGCCTCAATTTCATGAAGGCGATCAAGATTTGCAACATCCTCGCGCAACTGTAGAATTTTATCGTCAATATTATTTAAACTTTCAATATCAACAATCTCATCAATCCTTCCTAACATTAATGTTAGTTCATCATGTAAGATTTGAGCTTTTTTTTCAACTTCTTCAATTTCTGACTTAATCTCGCGAACTTCAAAATCGCAATCGTCATAGGCTAATTTGATGGTAGCCATAGCCTTGAGCTTAGTTTTCAAAATATCTTTATACTCTTGAGATGTATAAAAAAATCGTTCGTATTGTTCTTCTTCAATTGATGTACCACAAACACATTCCCCTTCATTTCTAACGACAGGATTCAGGCAGTATGGACACGTATCTGATGTAAATAAGTTCAATTGATCATGAGAAAATATAATTTTTTCAATTCTTTTTATTTCTGTCGCAGATTCATCGCGAACAACTTTTAATTTATATCTTTCATCTAAACAGGCTACTAACTTTTCTTTCAGTCTACTTAACTGTAGCTCATATTCAATCAACTGATATTTACAGACATCAATATCCTGAGTAATAGTATTCGGACTTAACCTATTGCGTTTAAACGCAAGCCTTGCATTATGTAGCTTTTCAATTTGCGCTTCTTTATCTAATATTTCTTTACTCAAAAAGCTTACATTCTTAGCTTCACCATTTGTTCGCATTTTATCAGCCAACAAGGTGTATTCTTTTACAACTTCTTTAGCTAAAACCTTTTCTCTTGCAAGTTTTTTCTCTTTAACAATTGAATCATAATAATCTGAGTATGCTTTACCCACCAAAAGCTCAAATATTGCTTTTCTGACTAACTCTGAATCGGACACATATGTAGAGTTGGTGTCTGGCTTTTTATAAATACTTTCGGGGTTTGGTTGCTGATCGTGATAAATCAAACGCATCAAATTCGAAATATTTATTTTAAATGTATCGTACCCATGAAATAGCTCGACAATAGAGACTCCTAATTCACTAAGTATCCAGTCTGAAAAAATGAATTTTTCTTTCCCTCTATTTACCGGGTAAATCTTTGTTTCTTTATCAATAAGGCTAAATATAACCTCTTCATCTATAACTGTCTTACCATCTTCCGAAAAAACTTTCTCTATAACATGTTCATACGGTATGACGGTTATATCTTTATCATTGAAATAGCGTCTTATTAGATATTTTGAATTATTCAGAGAAATATAAAGATCAACATAGTTATCAGTATCCGAAGTTATTTCATCATGGCGTTTGTCATTGTCGCGTCGAAAAATTGGTACTTCACCGCCTAACGCAAAATATATCAAATTACAGAACGTACTTTTACCTGTCCCATTATCACCTTCAATTAGAATGATATTTTTATCGAACACCTGTGATTCAAATTTATATTTTTTCCCTTCATAAATAACTTTATTTATTCTCATCAAACCCATGTCTTGACTCCATTATCTATATATATCTTTTGCAACATGGTGCTTAGCGTTAAAGAAGACATCCTGTTTACTTTTTTAGCTATATTTCTGATATTGTTATACTCAGATTCAAAAATAGATATTTTTAGAAAATCATTTGGCAATTTAGTTTTGTTAAGCGTTACATTAATTTCTTGTGCTTTTCCACGCTCTAATAAAACATATCCACGCTTTTCAAGGGCAAACAACAATTTCAAAATTTCACTTCTTCGAGTCAATCCATTTGAATAGCTATCCAGTAAGCATTCATAGTCTTTGGGGTTTAGTTTCTGACCAACTGCATGAGAAATAACATAAACAGTTTTTTCGTCACTAATAATATCTGTGAGAAAAGCTAATTTTCTATAATCTCTTAAATATTTACCATTATGGCACTTTAATGAGTCCAGAATAACCAGAATAGAATAACAATAGAGGTAGAAGTCTTCCCCACTTAAATACATAAGTCTTTTTTTTGCACTTAGATCATTCATTGACACCATCATCAAATGCTATGAAACAACCGTCAAATAAATTCCAGACTATTCCCTCTATGGTTTTATTATTTGATATCGTGTACTGGTAATCCTTTTTCAATTCAGAAATATCCGAAACAGCCTTAGAAACCATGTTGTTAATAAATGTATCTAAGTCACACTCGGCTTTTGGAATTTTATAATCGCTGGCTGAAAAACACTCTTCACAAGCATTATATATTCGATACTTCAATGAGAGAAATGTTTTATCAGCCTCATTCTCTTCATACTTAGAAGCACTTGCTTGTCTTGAAAATAATCTAATACGGCGTTCAGAAAAGTCGTCAATAATAGAAAGTACTTTTTCTTTAAGATTTCTTTTGTCAACAACTTCCTTTTCAAGTTTCGAAATATACTGCCAAGTTGGGTCCATACTATCGTCAGTAATTTGTGATTCGGCTTCCTTGAAAATTAATTTCACATCTGAACTGTGAACTAACTTGTCTACCAAATTCTTACTATTTTGTTTCTGTCCAATTTTTTCCATCAATAGACTGAAGATAATATTCTCTTTTCCGATATGAGCATTATTATGTAGAGGCGAATTTTCAATATCCTTCAATATAGTTTTTTTTAAGTCAGTTTCGTCTTCTTGACCAAAAAACCATGTTATTTTGCTTAAAAAATCTCTGAATTGTTCTGTCGTCATTAGTTTAAGTGTCTTCAAATGACCAGATAACTTTTTTTCTTTGTATTGGGATGTATATTCCTCAATTAGAATTCCTTGCACCATTTTTAACACGACTACTGATGTACTCTCAGTATCTTTTATTAAATTAAGAACCGATTCCTCTGGAAGAGAAATTTCTTCTCCACTATTTAGCTTAGACTTCCTTTCTTTACCAACCTCTCTCGTCGTATAGAACCCTAAAAATACATTATTACTATTTCTAAATTGGTCAAAATAGATGTCAAAAAAACTAACAAGTGTATTGATTACTGGTGGGCTAAATATCGTAAAGTTTCCACTAACATCATAATTCTTATCTTCTTCGAAGTAATTAATTATTTTACCTTCATCAATAATCTGATGTGAAACATCTTCAACGTTTTCGACTGCTGTAAAAAAAACAGTATTAGAATCAGTCTTAATAGTATTAAGCATTAGTTTTATAGCTCTAATGAGCTGTAATCTGAAACCTTTCCCTGAGTCACCAGCTTCTCTGTTTATAGTTTCCGAAGTCATTACACGGCACCTTAAAATTATAAAAAATAGGGGGGGGTAAAGTCTCCGTTTGACCTTTATAGAAACTTTAATTGAAGTCTCCAACGCCCTTTAGATTATTACTTGTTTTTCACACCAAAAAAATAGAATAGAGAATTATAAATAAAAGGTCAATAGATCATAAAAATTCGTAGAATACAAATAAGAGGTGACTTCCTCAACAATCCGGTTTACCAGCACAGGTAAATATTTCCAGAATATAATACCAATATTGATAGTATTTTTTAAAGTGCCTGCCACACTTCATTCAAAGCTTTTTGAAGCATTATCCCCGCTCTGGTAAACATAGGGTGTAAAATACAATATCTGCTTAATATAAGGCTATTTAAGCCCCATATAGCATTGCTGAATATACTTTTTGATGTTATGCAATAATAACGCAGCAAATCCATGATTTATTTACCAAAAAATATGTTTTAAATGATTTTTTGATGCCGAAGATGTTCTCAACACTGGAGACTTTAAATGAAGTTATTTATAATTCTTAATATCATTGCGTCATGCCTCATAGGTCTTTTATTCTTGCTCTGGAAATATGCTGACAAGCATAAGGGCGAAAATTTAAATTCCGTTCTTAATTTTATCAATAAACTCGGAGACAATATTTTTGCAAAGCCAGAGAAGCTTCCTTATAAATCAGCAAAAAAAGAGACTCCTGAAGACAATTCCATCCCATTTGAACCGATTGAGGGTTCATCACCAAAAATTTGTGCTGACCTTTTCCGACATCTTTCAATGAAGGGCTTAAGCCCTGCTGAAGTTAACAGATTCGTTAAGGATGCCTTCAATATTCTCCGGAATGGTGGTTCTTTTACTCTCGCATATATGAACTATGAGCTTGAAAACTTGGGATGGCATGAATCAATTTTGGATGAAAAGGGCTTCAAGATGGTTATGTCATTGATCGTTACTGAATTTGATTATACAGTTAATACCCGTGTTAATGAATAATGAGATAGGAAAATTAAATATAAGGCAGGTAAAACGATGGTTAACAGTAAACACGCATCACAAGATATTAGAATAGTAAAATGCTTTGATGGTCTTAATATTGCCTTTGATCTTATTCACTTTGCTTATGAGAACCTATACAAAGAGTGCTGTAAGCTAAAGGTAGACCAAAATAATCTAAGCAGTATCCTATTACAATGCTGGAGTATAATTGATAATGTTCATCGAATCAGAGAGATTTCTCAAGCAATACCCGGTCTTAACAAAAAGAATGACAAGCTCCTTGAATTTATTTCAAATTCAACAATTGCTGAAGAATTCAGACATTACATTCAACATTTAAGAAGCGAGCTTTTAAAAACTGAAATTGATAGCTTCCCTGTTTGGGGTGCTTTATCATGGGTTGATGAAAATGAAAATACAGTTGCCCATGTCGCAATAATTGGTTCCACACTTGATGGTATTAGTTATCCAAGCTGTGTATATGACAGGCTGGATAAAAAATGGGTAAGCATGGTTTCATTAAGCGTCTTGAACCTTTCCTTCAATTTTGATCCCATTTATTCATTTGTTCAGAATTTTAAAAATTTTATTATTCCGTGGATGGTTGAAATGTATGAACCCGGTATAGAATTAAAAACTGAAATTCCAATTATTTCAGCGAAAATATATGTTCCGTCTGCTGAAGATGAAGCTATGGTGGATAAATGATCAACTTATCTGGAGATGAAATGGAAGTAGCTATTAAAATCTTGTCTGCTTTGTTTATAGCGATTATTACCTCATACATTACAGTGAGACTCTCAATCCATCGCTTTTATGAGGAAAAATGGTGGGAAAAAAAGCAAGAGTTATATTCAAATTTATTTGAAGCTCTTCATCACCTCAAGAACTACGCAACAGATCATCGTGAGGAAGAAATGATGCGTGGGCATCTAAAAGATGAAAAAAAGAAAGAGCTTTCAATTAAAAGGGAAAAATATTCTCAAGAACTGGCAAAAATTCATGATATTGCTTCATTGCATTTGAGTAAAAAAGCTGTTTCGATTATTGATGAATATAAAAAGTATAATAAAGAAGCACTTAAAGCTGACACATATTTTGAGTTTTTAGATGAAGACCTATGGGCTTTAAACACTTGTATGGATGCCCTAAAGATTGAAGCTAAAAAGGACTTAAAAATAAAAGGGAGATTTTGGTGATGCTTACAAAGCCTGTTTTTATTTTGTGAATTTCTGAATTTTTCCCAACATCTGAAATATGCATCCCTGAACTTCGTCAAAGTCTTTCGATTTTTCTAAACCATGATCCAGATAAAGCCTCTTGTTTATCTCAATCATTATGCCCTGAACACGTTTATCTTTCCGGTAATAATCAATCGGTATCATACATCCTGCATAGGGTTCATTAATCAGAACAGAAAAACCAGAATCCTCAAAATACCCCATTACAAGAACAAGCAATTCATCAGGCGTATGATAAGAATCAGTCCCTAAACAGATGTCAGGTCGCTATGAATTTTCTATGAAAAAGATGCTGTTCATCAGGAAAGGAATGACAGTCCACAATTACCACCTCTGAGGCTGTAAAAAGCTCTTGTTCTACGGCTTTTGCCAGCTCTGCATGGTGATTGTCATATAGAGTATTAACAGCCTGTATATCGTCCTTTCTGACAATATCATTACCAAGAGCATCCATGGTGTACCTGTACCCCATTCCTAATTTTTCCATGGGTTCATTTTTTCCCCGGAATCGTTCCACGTCGACTGAAAAACGACTGTAAGGTGCTACAATTCTTTTGTAAGCCGGATGTTTGAATAATTCATCCGTATAAAGATCACATAAAATTTGATGATTCTTTTCTGCATCCTGAAGATTAACAACGCTCTGAAGCATTTTTTTTGAGGAATGTGGGATATGTAAGATCATGTGTTGCACCTTTGAACCCAATTGATAGGAGATTTGGTTACAAATGCAAATCTACGGAAGTCTTCCAATTTTCAACAAATGTCCGCATTTTTCACATTTCATTGCTCTTATTCTTTGAGCAAATAAACCACTTAAACCTGATCTTCCATTTTCAGAATGCAAATATCCTAACACATCACCTTTATTAACTACCGTTAAATTTTCAGATTTTGAAAAATTGTTAAAATTATCGCCAAGTGATTTTAGAGCATCGTCAACAGAAATACTTAATTCGAAAAGTTTTCCATTTATATCATGACATTTATAATTCCCCTGTTCATGAACTGTTTCTGTAGAACAAATTGTACAGTGCCGTATTTTTTCCATTTAATACCTCTTTACATAAAGTTGTTTTCAGCATCCTGAAGCGAAAAAGAGAGACTCCGGTCACCGATCGCACTCATCGTAAATAGCAAGCAGGATCAAAAGCCTCTTCCCTTGAAAACATTCTCCTGAACATGCTTTTAATCTTGAATGTCCTGCTGAAATCAATTTCAAGCGTATGCATTTTATACTGATCAGCGATATCAAAAAAATTATTCGTAAAATTCGACTGATAAGAGTACATCAAAATTGCAGCAGATGCCCGGCATTTTCTCCTGTATTGCTCTGTAGACAGAATTTCATGTCTGTTCAATTTCGCTACCGGAAAATGTTTAAAATCTATGACAAGCCCTTTACCACCTTGCCTACGCTCGGCGATATGACAATCCATCCTGAAGTTCTGCCCGTCAGAATATTGCCTGTCATATTGAACGTTGATCCTAAATTTTGATTCGTCTATACAGGTAAACAGGATATCTTCACAATGCCGTTCAAACTCTCGCCATGATAATTTCGGGTGTAAAAATTTCATAATTTCTGTCCTTACTTATTCAGCTATTGAAACAAATAAGCGAAGCATATCTGACCTGACACACAGCCGATACACTTCGCTTAATATTTTAAAACGTCTATTCTTGA
>JQIA01000037.1_pt1 | contig 53147 bp, 44 predicted proteins | sample 811431 | NCBI WGS metagenome assembly JQIA01 (sample SAMN02998118, study PRJNA258478) | marine sediment metagenome | biome: marine; feature: seafloor; material: sediment; isolation source: oil-polluted sediment collected from 3 locations (0.5 km, 0.7 km and 0.9 km)... | place: USA: Gulf of Mexico ...
CCTGACTCGCTAACATGAACACTTTGTTATCCAACCTGATGAGGTACTATGTTTAAAAGAGATATTCTAAAAAAAATGTCTTCCTGGGCAGAAAAAAAGAAGCGGAAACCACTCATCCTGAGAGGAGCACGACAGGTTGGCAAAACGACAGCGGTGAACATGTTTTCAGAAAGGTTTGATCAATATCTTTACCTGAATCTTGAAATACATGAAGAAAGAAGAATTTTTGAGCAGGAGTACCCTGTTGACGAATTAGTCCGGGCCCTTTTCTTCTACAAAGACCAGAAAAGGGAAAACGGTAAAATACTAATTTTTATAGATGAAATTCAGTCCTGCCCCTCTGCGGTAGAGTATCTGCGGTTTTTTTATGAAAAATGCCCTGACCTTTATATCATTGCGGCAGGCTCTCTGCTGGAAACATTGATTGACACACATATCAGCTTCCCGGTTGGCAGAGTTGAATACCTTGTAATGAAGCCATTAAGTTTTACAGAATTTCTTAGTGCGTCAAATAAAGATGAAACTGTTAAACTCATTCAAGAGACTCTGCCTCTTCCCGAATTTGCCCATGAGAAATTAATGAACCTGTTTCATATATATTCAATCATTGGCGGCATGCCGGAAATTGTGCAGAATTACATAGAAAATCAGGATATCCTTGCACTAAGTACACTTTTTGAAAGCCTTATAGTTTCATACTTAGATGATGTTGAAAAATATGCAAAAAATAAGACAATGACTAACATTATCAGACACGCTGTTTCAAATGCATTTTACGACGCCGGAAACAGGATAAAATTTCAGGGGTTCGGGAATTCCAATTACAAGTCAAGGGAAATGGGCGAAGCTTTAAAGACACTGGAAAAAACAATGTATATTTACCTTTTATATCCCACATCATCTGTTGAATTCCCCCTTAAGCCAAATTTTCGAAAATCTCCAAGGCTACAGACCTTAGATACAGGTATGCTCAATTATTTTGCAGGATTTCAAAAAGAGTTGTTCGGTGCAAAGAATATTGATTCAGTTTTTCAGGGGAAAATTGCAGAACACATTGTGGGCCAGGAACTACTTGCCTGTGAAACGTCACCACTGTATAAACTCAATTTCTGGACAAGAGAAAAAAAACAATCCACAGCTGAAATCGATTTTATTATTAAATTCAACAACCTTATAATTCCTGTTGAAGTAAAATCAGGCCCTACCGGAAGGCTTCGTTCTCTGCATCAGTTTATCGACAGATCAAAGCACAATTTTGCAATCAGAGTTTATTCCGGAAAACTGCAAACAGATAAACTGACCACAATAAACGGAAAGAACTTCACCCTGTTAAACCTCCCGTTTTATTTAACCGGTTCAATATATAAATACATTGAATGGTTCTTAGCCACAGACAGGTAAAGACGACACAGACAATGACCGGACGACCTGTCCGGGTATTACGTCCCAGCCCTTCGGGCAGGTTTTGCCACGAATTCTCACGAATATTTTCCCGGAGCAGATGCGGTGTTTATCATTTGCCTTCTCGATCGCTATCAAAGACGTGGTAGGGGCACGATGCTTCGTGCCCGCGGTGGTAATAAAATCAAACCGATTAAACATAAAAAAGAATACACCAAACAAAAACCCTGCGTCCTGATATTCATCCGGTTACATTTGTGATTATGCCAAATCATGGGTCATGGTCATTATTAAAAATTATACGGTGATACAGAATTCGGGCACGAAGCATCGTGCCCCTACGTTGTGAAATACCAGATACACCGACGTCTGATGGGTATTCCGGCTATTAAATTTGGTGGGCAAACCGTGTAAATAAATGGTACCTGTCCCCTTTTTTTGCTGTCCCCTTTTTTTGTTTTTATAGCTTAATCGTTTTTAAAAGATTCTTTGCTGCAATGCATGCAGAATCCCCCTCATCATGTCTACAGGATTTTTTTAGCACTTCCCGGGCAAGAACAAGGTCCTGTCTCGGCCCGTCATCTATTAATATACTTCCGTACATTGTGCATGCCCAGGGATCGCCCGAAAGTCTGCAGATTTTTTCAAATGAATTGAAACGACAATCTTCATTTTTGTTTTGTAATCTATATGCAGTTGAATTTGTGCACCCAGAAGCATGTCCAAGACTACAGGCTTGAAGAAACAATGCCTGTGCGACTTCGTCATCTTTACCTGATTTCTGAATAACGATTGCGGCATTGTAACAGGACGATGGATATCCCTCTTCACATTCTTCGATACAATCCTGAAGTCGCCCGCCGGAACAGGCATCAGGATTGTAGCCTGCTGCAGGCAAATCCTGTGGTATTATATCCAAAGGACATTTAACGTCTTTGAATAACCAGCGTGGTTTTTGTTCAAGTTTCACCAATACGGCATTTCTTCGACCGTCGTTAGAAATGTTGTCAACGGATGCAATTAATGCATACTGAATAATGACAACCCCATCCTTTACTGACGGTAGCTTGTCCCATTTTTCATCAACAATCAGCTTCTTACTCCCATCAATTTCAATATTACGAATCCAGCCATCATCCTCACTTAAGAGCGTTACTTTTAAAAGATGATTCCGTCCATCTTTAGGAATCCCTGCAATACTGGAAAAAATCATGGACTCATCAAACGGGCCTGCTTCTGAATCACCGCGAATACCAAGAGGTCCTACAAAGCCCCTAAACCCCGGCACCCCCCATTCATCGTTACCATAAAAACTGCTGGCTCCATCAACTGCCTCCCCTGTCTCCTTTGATATTAACACCGGAAGGGCAAGGTTTCTGAAACTAAGGGCGGCACTTTCAATTTTTGAGTCTTTATCCAAACCAACCCCAATAACACAGGCCTCAAGTGCCTCTGATTCTTTCTCAAATTGTCGTGTTTTTATGTGAAAATGAATAATATCTGAATGCGAGTCTGGGTCAATACGTTCAGTGATTTGAAATCGCAGGCTATATGGCTCAAATATTACAGTGTCTCCACTAATTTTAACCGACTCAGCATCCTTGTTGTAATCCGTCAACAATGTACCTAACGAAATTGCCATCGATTCTGAATTTTTACTAAAATATGCGCGGATATCAGCGAGATATGATTTATCTGATAGAAGAAAAAGTATGGATACTGCTGTAATCAGCACTACGATGATTATTTTTGATTTCATCAAAATATTTCCCTGTAGCTGTTGTCATTCGCTACTCAATAAAACGTCCTGTAATAATAGCCTCAAGTCTATGCAAGCCAAACAAAATACCCAAAATCATATTGCCCTTTAAAAAAATGGCGCCTGTTTTTTCAACGTCTTAACAAAGCCCCTCATCCCCCAAAATCATCTATAGAAAAACTAACATTACCGGTTTCAAACTTTTCATTATAAATTTTCTTCGCAATAATTTCTGTTACAGGGGCAATAATGTTAAAATGATTTCCGCCCTGCAGTTCAAAAAAGCTGATATACGAATTTTCGTTAACAGACTGCATATCCCGTAGGGCTTTACTGTTTCCGTCGGTACCTTCGAAGATAAATGTTGGTGTTGAAATTGTAGAAAGATAGTAAATCGGCGATCTTAATTCCCACTCCTTATCGTTGGAAGTATCAAAATTAAAGGCTTTCTTTCCGTATCGCCTGATATCACCAACAGGGCCTAATGAAAATATTCCATTAAAACGGTTTGTAGATTCTGCAACCAGCAAGGCAAGGGTTCCGCCTGTACTATGACCGCCGAGATAAATCCGTCCGGAATCGACATAGTCAACATCCTGGAGATAATCATATGCAGCAATAACATCATCAACTTCACCGTATAAGGCTTCTACAGACCCGGCGTTATTGTTCCCCCCGCGTAGTGAGGGATACATCATGATGATTCCTTTTTCCCGAAAAGCTCTGGCCGACTGGTCATTCTCACGGCCTGCGGGTCGCCAGGCCGTTGCCCCGATACTATTACTAAATCCCCCTGTCAGCCATATTATTGCAGGATACTCCTCCCCCGTCTTTTTCGGAAGTCCTATATAGGCGGATAATTCACCGACAGGTGAGTCATAACGAACAAGTTTGAACATTTGCCCGGGTGGTTTTGCAGGCGCTCTATTCATTTTGACCGTCTTAACCAGACGCGTCTCAAACCCGGCCCTTGCATTAACCAGATTTTTTCCATAAGGCGTGTTCTTTTCCTCAACTGCCTCCGGATCTTCAGAGACTTGCTCCTCAGACTCATCCTGCGCCTCATCCACTTCAACAACATCGCTCACCTGTATGGTGTTATCAGAAGGCATATCAACTGATCCCGGTTCTTCAAAAGTTTCTGATTTATTATTCATAAAATAAATCAAAACACCTGAAAAAACCAACACAGTAAAAAGCCATTTAACCCATTGCCCGCGCGTTTGTTCTTTCCGGGAAATGTCAGAAATAGAACCCGTCTCAGGTTCAGAAGCAGCATCATTTTCTTTTACCCGGAATTTGTCATAAACAATACCACATTTCGGGCACTCATAATCCGCACCCAAATCATCGGATGTTCTGTCGTAACTGCAACCTGGACATTTTGTATAATTCACCATTTTAAATTACGGTTCCATATCTTTGCATTTACCATCAGGTGCAGGTAAAAGCGTTAGTGGCAATGACTCCTGTTTTTGAAATTTAATGCCATCGGGTATTGAATTGTTTTTTTATTCGTAACCTTTAATACCGTTATTTTCTTAAACGCATCTTTTTGGGGTCAAAAACATCAACCTAAGACCTGTTTAAGGGTATTTTTTAAAGACATTTATTATTATTTCAATATATTACTGCGGCCCGACCCGAATTTACTCCGGGTGGCGAAATATTTTGGTGCCTGTCCCCCTTTTTTTCATCATTCAATGGGAATGGTTTTCTTTATGGAAAAATAAGTATCGCATAAATAAACCGTCAAAGGAGCAGGGAATCCTGAGGAGGATATAAAAGACCCAATATCCTGGAATGCTTCAACTGTCTGTTTTTCATTCCACGCATTTTCCACAAGCATAAACGAAACATCATATTTTCCGGATGAAACATTTAGCCGAACGGATGTTCTGGTATTACCAAAAAAACCTACTTCTTTAAGAGCACCGGCAAGTTTACGTGCCTCATCTTCGGTTGCTTCACCGGCATAATAAACTTCATCGTTGCCAAACTGGATAACCGTTCCAAGTGGTGGTTCAATAAGATAATAGATGCCAATCAAACAGCCCCCGATGATCGGAAGGCATAGTGCGCCAATGCCGGCGGATATCCAGGCAGATGCAACATCACCACCATCCGCGATATGTCTTTCTAAAATATCATTTTGTAAAATCTTTGCAAGCGCATACAAAAGAAACACCAGCGGAAAGCTAAGAATTCCCTTGGGCATATCGTTTAAAACACCTTCAGGAATGATAAAAATAATCGCAAACAAAGCTATAGTAGCTAATATTCCAAATATTATCGTGTTCAGTGCTGCAGTCTGTCTTTCAACCCGCCAGTAGTTCATGGCCATAACAATACCCGCAGCAAACGGGGTACCAAAGAAAGCAGCCCAAAACACACCAACTGGTGAATGCAGGACATATAAAGGATATTCCCTATTTGAAAGTTCCTGCTGATTTTCATACATATTCTAATCCCCTCAAAAGTTCAAAAATTTTGCATCAAAAAAGGTGCCTGTCCCTTTTTTTTTCATTGGCTGAAGCGATACCATCGTTTACAAGTTTATGATAAATTGCTCGTTCATTTTTTGAAGCGTTTAGGCCTGTTGTGATAAAAAACAATTCCTGCTTAAGAATCTCTTCATAGAATTCATTATCCTCTGGTGAAGGATTCTTTATGATTTCAATAGCATTTTTTACATTCTTAAATCTTCGTTCACGAAAAATATCCCGATAAAAGTCATCAACTTTTCGTATCGACAATATTAGCAGCGGTACAACAAGAATTACAAACAATACACAATACCCATGGTGGTATATTTCCCATCATCATAATTTTTTCAATTGGTAGATTCATTTTCCAACCTTATCCTGAGCAACAATCTCTGATGGGCCTGAGTATTCTGGTATTATTCCATCTTTCGATACAGCTCCAACTACGATTGCATTTTCTGTTTTACATGCAGCAGGGTATACGATAGAATCCGGTCCATTATTTCCGGCTGATATTGAAAATAATACTTTTTTTTCTTTTTCAATGGCATCACATAATTGAGTGTAATCAGCCTGTTCATTTAGCAACGCCATGCTGATGCTTATAGTTTTAACTTTCATTTCTGAAAGCCAACTGATTGCTTTTATGATCCTATCTACAATTTCTTGATTTGAAACCCATCTTTTACCAACAACCTTTGCACTATAAATTGGAGAAAGCGGAGAAAAACTTTGAATTCTCGCAGTCCCCCACTTTTTTCTTAGGTCTTTTTGTTGCTCTGCCCAATCAAACTGAGTTTTTAAATAAATCAAAGCAACAATCGTTCCATGATTTTGGCTATCGCCTATACCTTCACCAGTGAAATCTCGTTCGGCAACAACTAATCCCTTAAGCTGAGGATGCTCTGCATTAATTCCAGAATCAATAAAACCTGTAGGAATACCAGACATATATGGTTTGTGTGGACCAAGCGGAAGGTTCGGTAATAATAGTTGTTGATTACCTTTGTGTTGATCATTACTAACTTCTTTTTCTATCTGTGGAGGTAATATCAGCGTATTTGCATGCACCGCACCATCACATACAATTAAAGAGCAAACAATAAGCCAGCCCCAAGTAAGTTTACGTACGCCATAGCTGTTCGAAAAAAACTGGGATCTGATCTCCATCTGTTGTCCTTATTGCCATGCTGAACTCTATATTCCAGTCACTCCCTGAGTGCTTCATATCAGGTGACGAAAAAATATAGAATACCTCAAGACGAAATTTGTATATTGAAGGTGACACCTTAGACGCTGCTGGCAAGATAATGTCATCTTCAATTGGAATTGAACGTTTTATATAATTATAATTATTTGTATCTATTTTTATCTCAACAATGTGTGTATTTACAGGTTGAATAACTGAGGCAGTCGCCATACTTGCCAACATTCCTGGCAGGTACTTCCACTTCATCTCCCAGGCATCTAAAATAACTTGCTTTTCAAGTGGGTTTGCAATAGACACATTAAACAATCGGCTTTGGGTCGAATTTGAATAGCCCTCTATGATTCTATTGACTTGGGGAGAAATATTATTTTTTCGTATAGGGTCAACCCTCTTCGGTTTGATTAGTGGCTTAGGAGGATCTATACCCACTATATTCTCAACTTGCACTGATATACGATAAGCGGCAAGCCAAAATCCCCCCATAAGTCCAAATAGCCCTAATATAAAACCGTAAGTAATAACACGCATCAATAGTGAATATGTTAAGTCGGTTGTTAATTTTTTAAATATGTTGAGACTTAATAATAACCTAAGAAGACCTACGACTAAAAAAGTTACAAAACCGGCAAGAACCAGTTCATTTTTTAAGTATGGTGCAATTTTATCAAAATCTGGCATATTAACTTATTCCAATTTGAGGAGTTTAAACAACTATGGAATTATTGGTGTCTATCCCCATTTTTTTATAAAAGGACCTACAATTTTAATCATTTAAAGTGCCCCTTTTCTGATTCACAATAAGTTAAGGGGATGAGTTATTAAGCTCCGTACAGATTACAATCATTCTTAAAGGGACTTTTTTGGGGTCAAAAACATCAACCTAAGTCCAATTCAAGGCCATTTTTATAACCTCTTACTTTCATATCAAGCTATTACTGTGGCCCGATCTACTACTATTTTCTAAAAAATTAGTGCGCCTTTTTATTCGCTATATTTTAGCGTCATCAATGAAGCCAACAGGTAATCCATTAACTCTTTCCGAACTAAAGTGGGCAACAATAAACCCAGAGAGCTTACCTATGATATGATCCGGGACATCATTATCAACAAGAATAAATTGACAAGTTCTTTTTTTATATTCATATTTATCTGAGAGTTGAATGATATACTCAAAGATATTTTGATATTTATGCGGATCTGAGACACCTTCTTTATTGTCTTCCTCAACCGACGTTTCTTTTGTATTTCGGATCTGTGTTTTGGTTTTACCCAAGTACTTACCAACTGTATCTATCATCAAAAAAGATGGGTAGCTCATTTGAGTTGATAGCGCTTCTTCTATCAATGAGCAAAAATAGCCAATTCCAACGATAGTTCTTAATCCACCAGACGTTATGCTTCTATACTCTACTCCACGTACGACAGGTGTGAATTTATTACTTTTGATACTTATTCCTGAAGGGTCTTTAATTTTTACGTAATCAAGATAGCTCTTTAAATTATCCGCAAGATTAGATAAAACAGCACTCATCGAAGGCGTATCGTCCTGTAACTCTTTTAATCTTTCTTTTAACCGCCCGATACTAAGTTCAAGGGACTTTATATTTTTAGTAAGAAGATCATGCTGATTCCTAATTTTTAATCTTGATATAATATCTACTCTTTTTTGTTTTAGTTCACCAAGTTGACTAATGTACATGTCACGCTCGGCCAAATAAGGCGATATTAATTCCTTTGTATTTTGATCGATTAACTCTCGCGCTTTTTGTTCTTGCTCGTTAAGTTCTTGTAGCTTAGACTTTTCAAGCTCCCATTGGGACTTACATTCACTAATAATCTTCGTTGTATCTTTAACACGTCTATTTAATGAATTTAGCTCCTGCTTAACTTTCTCGGTTGGAGCGATTTCAAACCTATTCTTAGCATCTTCAATTTGGAGCACATTCGCACAAACGGGACACAGCGATATTTCTTCAGGTATTTCACCGATAACCTCTCGTGCTTGTACTGATGATTTAAATTTTTCTATGTCACTAATGTAGTCATTTTTTAGTCGAGTAAATCTCTCAATCTTGTGCTCGTTGTCGGTCATTATCTGATGAGCTATATTGATATCCATATCAATTTCCGCCAATGTCAATTTTATCGCGCTATACACTTCATTATCTGCCGTAGTCCTGTTATTTAGTTGGGTTATTTGCTCCTGTATTGATTCAATATCTTGGTCTGTCCTTGTCGCTTCCTCATCAAGGGCAGACAGACCTCTAAGCTCAGACTCTCGCAAAAAATCAGATACCGCCAGAAATTTACTGTTTAATTCATTTCTTTGTTGGGTTTTGAATGAAATATTTTGCTCTAACTCTGAAGTTTGACTATCTAATGCATTAAAAAGATATTTAAACACTTCAGAATTCCTTATCTGAAGAGCGTAATTATCCGGCATAAAGAGTTTTTTGCTTCCAAGGTCATCTTGATCTACATAGCAATATTTAAAGATATCTCTAAAACTTAAGCGAGTGAGTTTAGATTCATCCTTTGTTGGTGACTGTTTGATTTTTAGGTTCGTCAAGTCTAACGCATTCAATAAAAATTCCGAGAAAAACTCCATTTCTGGATATTTACCGTTAGATTTAAAATTTGGAAGATATTTTTTTACTGCATACTGCTCTATATTCTCAAATGAACAAGGGTAAACTTCAATAGGTCTGGCAGCATCGAAAATGTCTCGTCTAATCGAATACCTGTTTTCATTTAAATTAACATCAAGAACAGCATACCTACCGACCTCTTCTATCTCTGGATATAAATCTAATTTTTTGGCACCAAATAAATAATCTATTAAATTCAAAATACTTGATTTACCAGTCGCAGAATCGCCATAAATAATATTAACACCAGGGCTAAACGATACCGTGTAATTCTTTTTAGTGCCTACAACAATGAGCTTATTTACTAATATACTACTCGACATTTACACTGATTCCTTTTTTAATAATCTGGCTCAGACTTTGATTTAACTGAGAATCTGAAATGGATAATACGCTCTTTAATTTATCACACATTAGCCTAACTTCTTTTAAATATTCATCCTGAAGTAAAGCCTCAGCTGACGAGCCACTTCCACTTAGAACATAAAAAAAGGCACTATTTTTTTTATAAATAACCGTTACCATTTTCTTAGCTATCAGTATGCTCAAAAGTGCTTTCAGGTCGCCTCCATTAAAAAGCGGCTCAAAATTTGGCGAAATTGAGGCAACTGAATAGGAATCGTAATCATTAAGAAAGACTGTACTTTTACCTGACATTCTTAGCAGAATGTTCAACACGGTTGGATTTTTAATTAGGTACAAAAATATATGCAGCTTTTCATTATTTATTTTTAAAATTCCTCGACTGGTTTTTCCTAATGATTTTATTATAATCAATACAATGCTTAGATTTATATATATATCATCTTCAGAATCGATAAACGGTAGCATCATTAGTTATTATCCTTTACAAGTAGCGATCTATCTTTCGACCACCAGATATCGGTATCACTATCATTTGCCAATTGATGCAACATTCCTTTTTTGTGATATGCTTGAAGAACCGGTATTAAACTCTTCAATAAGCGAGAGTCCTCAGAAGTAATTTTCGTATGAACCTCAGCTAACAATTTTCCTGAGTTTATGGTATCATCGGCTAAGTATCCTTCATAGCTATCTTTATAGAGTTGGCGTATGTTATCAAACAAGCTCTTAAGTTGCATTTTGTCATGTCGTGAATTAAAAAGTTTCCGTGCATATTCAGCGTTAAAAAATAATTCCTTTACGTTCTCTTGTGTTTCATTTGCAATATCTGCAACAATGAGCTTGATTACGAACAACTCATCATCGTATTGCTCATCGGGCTGCCTTTTTTGATATCCAACTTCACCTATCTGAGTATACTTATGAGCTTCTTCTATAAATTTGCACACGCCGTTACAAATAATTGTATCTGAGTTTTCTGGTTTTGAAATTGAAGTATGGTCTTCAGCAACGCTGATAATATCCTTTTTAATTTTATCAATAGCGACAGCGCTATATTTAGTTACTGTGTCGTCGTAGCTACCATAAAAATACTTTGCCGTAGGCTTGTCATCCAAATCAATCCACACTTGATTTAAATTGTTTATAAACTCATTTACAGGATTTAAATTGTCTATTTGTAAATTACTGCTAACCAAACTACCTAATACTGCCAGATCAGAGCCTTGATGCGGTACGGCTAAAGAAATAAATAGCTTAACTTTTGTCCATCCTGATTTTTTCAGTTCATCTGAAATAAGGGATTTAGTTATCAATCCCCCCATGCTATGTGCTACAATGTAAATATTGTCGTACTTATTTAGTGTTATCCGGAAATGATTGCTTAAGTTACTCGCCAACTCAGCGATATCTAAATTTCTTTCTTTCTTATGAGTGATTTTACGAATTAAATTTTTAATCCTGCGGAATTTTTCTTTGCTATCAGCAAATAAATTAAGAAGCGTGGTGAAATAGCTATACGATGCTACATCAAAGTTTTCAGCGATGTATTTCTTTTCAAGGATTAGGTTTTGGAATGATTGACCATTTTTGTTTGTCCATGTTTTTTTAGCATCTCCAGTAAATCCATGTACAAACAGAATTAGGCTATTACAATTTTTGCGCTGCTGATAAAATTCAAAGTCTTGTTCCATGTCTTTTTTATATCCTCATAACTAAATAATTTTCGTTTTGCTGGTTTAAACTTTCAATACCGGATCGTTAATCTTGAAAATGCCACCAATTAAAGATTACTGTCACATCTTGATCAGTTAATAGTAACAGCCTTTACTGTTCTACATTTCGGAAACCCCATACACCCAAAAAACTCTTTCCCTGCATTAGGACCTTTCTTTGCCGTCCTTAAAACCATTTCGTTCCCACATTTTGGACATATAATCTCAGCCTTCTTTTTTTCTACAATATTTTTGACGTGCTTTACATGCTGGACATGCGTTTTTATTGAAGGTTTTAATCTTCCTGATTGAATATTCTCGACGATTGTTTGGACATCACTCTCTTTAAGAACTACGTCTTCTTTTGACTTTATGTATCGAATATACCCTAATGCATAAGTCACATTATCAGGCATAGGTGTTTTAAATTTACTATCACCGACAAAGACAACCACAGAAAAAACATTATCTTTTTCAAGATTTAATGCTGACTCTAAAGTCTTCACATGTTTATAATTCTGATGTAAAGGATTCTGAAATTTTGTTGAATGTTTAAAAATCTTTTGAGTCCATTGCCTTTGTTTTTCAGACCCAAAAATCCAGCCTTTCATATTCTTTGTTTCAACAACAAAAACGCCGTATTTAGAAACAATAATATGATCAATCTGAGTTGTTCCGTCTTCTGTTGGCAACGTTACGTTCTTCAGTAAATGGTATGTGTTTTTATCAAGACAGAATTTTGCAAGCAAGTTAACAATAACCTCCCCAATAAAACCTTTAAAAAAGGGCGATTTAAAAAAGCCAACTGCAATTGCCAATGGGATTAAATACATGAGTACTTTAATAAATTGATTTATTACTGGGGTCATATCCATTAGTTTTTTTATCCATGTTGAAAGATTCAAAAATATTTACTTTGTGATATTCCAAAAACTCTACCTCCGGCAAAAACCTCTCAGGTAATTTTATCTGCTTACCTTGATATGAATAAAAGTATTTATCCACAATTTCCGATTCCATTGTTTTCTTGATATGATCAGAAACAATCATTTTGAAGTCATTTGAAAAAGTAATAAAACCCCGATCAAATGCTTTATCATGCAGAGCATTCAAGCACAGTCCATTCTTAGGATTCATTCTGTTCTTTTTATCTTTTGACCATGGTTTAATATGGCTGGCAATGAGAAGTTCCGGGACTGATATTCCTGTGACGCAACATTTAAAGCCAAAAGCTGATAGAATTGATTGCCTAAAAAACGATTGATTCACCCTAACTTTCACTGACCGTTCGCGCTCTTTGCCCTCTATTGGCAAATCATCAGTTTCAATCTTTGCTGATTCTTCTATAGTTTCTTTCTTATATTCTGCAAGTAATTTTTCACTTTCAAAACTTAGCCCTTCGCAATTTTCTGAAAACTCATCCCAGATTTTTTTATCAAGCTTACTGCTATTTCTTAAACCTTTCACGCCTCTTTGTTGATGGACTGGGTCAAAACTTGCGATGTTACCAAGTTTTAATGATACTGCCCCTGGGGTTCGCCCAATCAATTCGGAAAGCGCTATAACCTTTTTATGATTTTGATTAATTTTTCCAAACGGAATTTTACAGTAAAGATTAAATGCCAAAAGTACTTCTTCTCTTGTCCAATTATTCCTTCCTGCCATATCTCCAACTCTTTACTTTTATAAATTGTTCAAAAATATCTAAGGCTGTCGCATTAACATTTGCTTCAGCAAGCCCCACATCAAATTCGATGCATTCCTGTACAAATAAACAAGATCAAAAAAATCATCAATTAATAAACAACAGAAATTATACAACAGAAACAGCCGAAGAGTAAAAAAAGATACTCAGGTGCGCAGCAAAGACATGGCCGATTCATAATGCATCAGTTCTGCTTTTTTAGCTTTTAAATGCCGCAACTCCCAAGTGTTGTGGCATAACAAATCTTTACTAAGTCTGCTTATAGATTAAGCAGACCACCCCTGATATTGAGTTTGTTAATAAGTTAGAAATCACATGGAGTCAATGGAATATTTTTTACGAAGATAAAAAACATTGATTCTTCAGCCACGAATGACGCGAATGGACACGAATAAAAAAAGAATAAACCTGCACCGCAGATGGCGCAGATAAGTGATTGGATGAATGATGGCGTTGGATTTTTGATAATCCGTTCCGTATTGCCAAAAGGCTGTCATTCCCATGCGGGTAGTTTTTTAATTTGATTCTCAAACTTACCTGATGTCTTTGCTCTTCTCCGTGCCCTCTGTGTCTCAAGTGAGCCATGCAAACGGGTTAAAACGTCCTCATTTATCTTTGTGAAAAAAGAAAAAATAAGATAATAGTATTAACAAAACTGTTTAATTATTTACGAGCGGGGTCCGGGAATGGATGCAAAAGAAAAAATCATTAGCGATGCTTATGCAAAATATGTCTGGGGCAATAACCCTGAACAGGTTAAAGCCTTTCTGATTTCTTCCAATATGATAGGAGAGAAAGAGGCCGGTGAATTGTTAAAAAAATTCAGAAAAAATATCGCTGGCCCTGTACGGATTGAAGGTATCAAAACTTTAATCAAAAGTTCACTGATGATGTTACTTCCCTTTGGCTTTTATGTTAAGTGCCTGTCACCAGAAAACATTAATTTTGCCAGCTCGCTTCCTGCAAAAGTATTTATATTAGTATGTGTCATCGGTGTATATGGAATATACCGGTTTATTAACGGGTTATTTATGATTTTGAACCCGGAATCTGAAAAGCCAAAATCGATATTTTGAACCACCCGTTCGCCTTCCTCACTGAAGGCACGAAGAAAAGAAAAAGCCTGTACCGCAGATGGCGCAGATAAGTGATTGGATGAATGATGGCATTGGATTTTTGACAATCCGTTCCGTATTGACAAAAGGTGATCATCGCTGGGCGAGAGAAAAAGAAAATTTAAACCACCCGTTCGCTGCGCTCTCTGAAGAGCACGAAGGTCACGAAGGAAAGAATAAAAAAAGAGAATTGACCGCAGATAGCGCGGATAAAAGATTATTGGAATGATGGTATTGGGATACTTGACAATCCTTACCAGTCAGCTGGAAGAGAAGTAAAGAGTAAAACCCTCTGTGGTAAATCCGACTATGGCCTTCTAACGTTAATAATCGGAATAATTTTCCTGACGTTCCGTAGCATATGGATCGCCACCTGCCATGCCGCTGCCATTTCCGTTCGTACCGAATTCCCAGCTACTACTATTGAGCTCAGAGGAAACACTATATTCGTTATTGTTATCGTAGTCATAATAGGAAACTTCGTAGCCGTGATACTCATCAGAATCGTCATAATCGGAAATTTCGTAGTCCTGCAACTCAAAATTAATAATTTCAAAATTAAAAAAAGAACGGTCAGAGCCATATGAATTTCTTGCAAGTACTTCGACTGTAATATCACCTGACATATCACTTATATCAAGTTCAGAAAAAGCCTTATGGGCGATATTGGCCCCAGGGCTGTAAGAAAAACACACAATAGTATCTGCACTGAGATTTGAATCAAATTTTACAACACCATTAGTGCTTAATAATTGATTATCATTATAGTAAACAGGCTCACCATCCGCTCTGCTTACACTTAGCTTTTCAATAACCGGTGGGCCAACATTTTTATCAGAATCCGCACTCCCACAACTTGTTAAACATGTTGCTATTGATATAATCAGAATAAGTTTTCTCATTTTGTTCCCATTAGTAATTTATAAATATTGTTTATTTTACATTTTTACTTATGCCTGTCATTTCATTTTGTCAACGGTTTTTAACAGATGGTAATTATTCCACAGATACACATAGACTTACACAGACAATAACCGGACGATTAATTATCAGTCTTCTCCTGATCAAGTTCCTGAATTATGCCCTCTAATGAATAATCCCCGAAACCACTATTTTCCCCATCACTCAAGGAACGTCGCAAGGCAGCGAGTTTTACTTTTTTCTCCTCAAGGAGTCGTAATCCGGCCCTTACAGCTTCACTGGCTGAGGGGTTGGCATCTTAAAATTACCGCATTGGATATCAGTTTAAACAACCCGTTCACCTTGCACCCCAAGGGCACTTCGCAGCGAAGCAAGTACCCTTGGGGTGCACTGCGCTCACTGAAGAGCACTAAGATCACGGAAGAAAGAATAAAAGCCTGAACCGCTGATGGCGCAGATAAGAGATTAGATGAATGATGGCATTTGATTTTCCGAAGAGCCGAGAGGAATCCTTTTTGAAAAGAGATTATCATCGCTACACGAAAAGAAAGGTGCAAATTGAAATTTTCTTAAAATTAAACGTGATTATCCTGCCCGGAAGGGCCTGACTGTCTATTTCCGATTGGAACAATCGTAAATAATAAAATAAGTGTCATTTATCATTAACATCCGCGTAATCTGCGGTTAAGATTTAGTTTTTTATATTAGTGAAAATTCGTGTCATTCGTTGCAAATAATCTATTTTTTGCCCGAGGGGCAGGCATCTAATGACCGGCCAGGTCGTCCGGTCATTGTCTGTGTTCGTCTATGCGTGTCTGTGGCAAAATCCATTTTTCAATTCGTGTAATTCATGGCTAAAAAAATATTTTTTGTCCGAAGGGCTGATAATGCCGGATACCGGAAATGACTATTTCTGCCTGAAACAGATTAATTCGTTCGTGTAAATTTTAAAACTGAACCGTCAGTCTCTCTGATGCTCAGCGTTTTACCGTCAACTGAAATCTTTTTTATGGTCGATTCTCCGGCGCCTCCGCAAAATGAGGCTGATTCTCCGTCGGTTGAGATAATTGTATATGTAATCGTTCCGTTAGAGATGGTATAGGTCCCTTTTTCTGTGCAGTCAGATGAGACAAACGTATATGCTTTCTGTGTGTGAGTTATGGAAACTTTCATTGGCGTAGCATCCGAATCATTTATGGCAGTAAGAGACCATGTTCCTGTTATAACAGGTCTTTCAGGACTGTAAGCATAAAGATTTACTGTCAGCCCACATAGCATTGCAATTAAGAATAAAATCAACTTTTTCATTTTCGGCTCCATTTAGTAAACGTTTTGTTATTCTCTTAATAAGAGATATAGTTAAGATCCGGGAGAGAGTCAATAAAAAGACTGCTACGGTAGATAAAAACCAGACGAATTACTTTTACGGATCAGGTTTTATTTGAGAAAAAGATATGGTTTCGAAATAAGCACATGCCTGTGTGCCTGTGGCAAAAACCATTTCCCCCGTGCCCCGACATCCGCTTAGGTATGCCATAAAAACAGATAGTTGACTAAACCACCATAATATCCAACACGAAATTCACAGGTATCAGGTATAGTAAATATTACTGAAATAAATAAATTGTTGAAATCAGGATAAATTGCTGTGTCAGTATATTACAAAATTACAGCTACGAATATAAAAGATAGTTAACCACCCGTTCGCCTTGCTCACTGACCGTCACGAATAAAAGCCTGAACCGCAGATGGCACAGATAAGTAATTAGATGAATGATGGCTTTTTATTTTTTTAAAAAGGAATCCTGCTCATACCCGTGCGGGTAGTTTTTTAAGTTGGGTCTCAAACCTGGTTAATGACGTTGCCCTTCTCCGTGACCTGCGTGTCTCCGTGGTGAAAATTATTTTTGCCCGAAGGGCTGACTCTCTGTTTTCGATCGGTACGATCGTAAACAATATATTAAGTATCATTTTTTATCACATTTTCTGTTTAAATCTCTTCTTCGAGCACTTCGTATACTTCGTGGTTAAAATTGTCCTTTTTTATTAGTGGAAATTCAAAGGCGTTGTAAAAAATGGTTTTCTCCGTGATCCAGGTGCTCTCAACAGAGCCATATGAAAGGGTAATTAAAACAAAAAAAGGAATTCTGTCTTTTAGGCAGGTTTGGAACCTGCGCTCTACAATAGAAAAGATTCTGCCAGATATTGAAATTATAATGATAATTTGTATCTATCATAATAACAAAAATTCAAATAAAACCCTTAGCACCTAAAGTTTTTATTATTTTCAGTCGAAATGTAATAATCGTTCATAACGAAAATACACTCATAAAACGCCTGCAACCTGACTCACATATTCAGGTTATTGAAACCAATCGATAACTCGCCAATGCTCCTGTCTCTTAAATGGACGAAACCGTAAGTCTGTTTGTCACACGTCATAAATGTACCCCCGGAAGTCCTGCCGGGGACTGTAACTCACCGAACAGTCACAGCAGAATGGAGGACATTTGTATGAAAAAGCTATTGTTTGTTTTGTGTTTTGGTTGCCTTACAGCCACAGCGTCAGCAGGAGAATACCTTATCGGATCGGGAATGTATGATATTACCGGACCGGCTGCAGAAGTCGGCATGATGGGATATTCCACACTGGATCAGAAAACCTCAGGCATTAATATGAGGCTCCGGTCACGGGCATATGTTATCAGTGAAACAAGCGGGGGTAAAAAGATTGCCTTTGTATGTGCAGATCTGGGGATGATTTTTCAGGCGGTGAAACAGCAGGTTGTTGAAAAATTGCTTCTCGACCCGACCCTTGGCGGAAGTTACGATGAGACCAATGTGCTGCTGAGTGCAACCCACACCCATAGCGGACCCGGCGGATATTCCCACTATCTGGCTTATGATGCAGCGATGCTGGGATTTATTGAAAATAATTTCAATGTTATTGTTGATGGTATTTACCGGTCAATTGTTACTGCACATAACAACCTCACCCCGGGCAGAATTCAAATTGCGGAAGACGATCTTGCTGAATGCGGCTGGCAGCGCTCTTATAACGCTTACCTGAATAACCCGGCGGAAGAACGCGCACAATTTGAGGATACCACAGATAAAAAAATGACCCTGCTAAAACTTGTAAGCGATGCGGGGGAAGAGATCGGTCTGATCAGCTGGTATGCAGTTCATCCAACCAATCTGGGTAATACCAACACCCTTATCAGTGGTGACAATAAGGGGTATGCTCAATACCTCTTTGAAAAAATGAAAGGCACAGATTATTCGGCTACAACGCAACAAACCTTTGTGGCTTCTTTTCCCCAGGCAAACGGCGGTGATGTGTCGCCAAACGTCTTGTGGGGCTACCCGGACGGCGTAAACGATGATAAGCATATGAGGTATATCGGCCAGCTTCAGTTTGATAAAGCAGAAATCCTTTATAATAATGCAACTGAGTATCTTGGCGGCGGCATCGATTACCGACATTCACATGTTAATTTTGATGAGAAACCGATTGATCCTTCATGGGTTGGCGGGCAGACAGGCATATCGACCTGTTCTGCAGCGATCGGATTTGCTCAGACAGCAGGTAGTACAGAAGACGGCACCGGACTCGATATCATGTACGAAGGCATGGTCTGGGGTGAAATTTCATGGCCGGCAATTACGCTGGTCCCGGACCTTCAGGAATGCCAGGAAGAAAAGGCTATAATGTTTCCGGCGGGTGATATGAGTCCTTATCCATGGATTCCGGAAGTACTGCCGCTCCAGATTGTTAAAATCGGAAATCTGGCCATTGTTGCCGTACCGGGTGAAGTAACCACCATGGCTGGCAGGCGAATACGTCAGACCGTAAAGGATCAGCTCGGTTCATCGGTGGATCATATTGTCATATCCGCAGTATCAAACGCCTATTGCTCTTACCTTACAACAAGGGAAGAATATGCAATGCAGCATTATGAAGGCGGTTCCAATATGTTCGGCCCTTATGCCCTCAATGCATTCATGCAGGAATATGACAGAATTGCAGAAGATTTAAAAAACGGAACAACCTCTGACCCGGGACCGACGCCACGTGATTTACAGAATGATCTTGTCAATTTTCAGACCGGCGTTGTTTTTGACGGAAAGTATCTGTTTCAACAGTTTGGTGATGTTGAAACTGATGCCAACGCAAGCTATAATACCACGGAGACAGTTACAGTTCAGTTTGTCGGCGGACATCCGAAAAATAATCTAATGACGCAAAAGACATTTCTGAAAGTCGAAAAGATGGTCAATAGCAGTGTCATGGAATCGGTTGCTGCAAATGACTGGGACCCTGAAACAATCTATCAATGGGAGCGTGAAGGAACTGACAGGTCTAACGTTATCATTAAATGGACCATTCCGGAAGAGACATCGCCGGGCCTTTACCGGATCAGACATATCGGTCACTGGAAAAATGGCTGGACCGGAAAAGTCAAGGAGTACCAGGGTGTTTCACGGGTCTTTTCTGTGAACTGATGCTGTAGGATTTCACTTAATATCGTTACAACTCATACCTCCGGCACATCTGCCGGGGGTATTCTCTTTATAAAGGTCTCGGGGATCAGTAAATGAATTCGCTACACTCTGCCTGATTCTAAGGAAAAGACAGAGTGCAGCGATTCTACAGCTGACCGCCTGAGTCCCGCTACACCCCCAAAACCTCGTTTACTACCCAAACCCCTTTACAATATAGTTATTTTCATCTTTTACCATTCACACATTACTTTTTTATTGACTTTTTTTAATACGAATGTTCTAAAGATTCCAACTTTAGAAAGATCGCCTTGTAAGCAGACTTTAGTATCATCTTAATATGTAAATGCCTTATCTCTAAATCAACTTATTTATTCGAAAAAAGGAGAGAAAAATGAAATCCAGGTTAAAGTATTTGTTATTACTCATGGTAATCTTTATTGCTGCATGTAATTCGGATGATTTGAAAAATGCCCTTGAAACTGTCTGGAAAGTTCAGCGGCTTGACGGAAACGAGTTTATGACAAATCAGGAAGTTGTTAACTCAAATGAAGAGATCATTATTGCAGGCTATCAGGAGATGGAAGATTCTATCACACTACAAAACGGAACCCTTTCAAAAATAAACAGAGACGGTGAAACGGTATGGGAAATTACGACAGACTTTTCATGCAGGACGATAGCTATAGATGAGGATGACAATATCTTCTCTGCCGGATATCTTGCCGGGACAGAGTCGGATGCACGGCAGAATAAACTGGCAAAATACACAACCGAAGGCGATCTGATATGGGAATCGACATATGCTGACTATTTATTTCATGTAAAGGATCTTGTTCTCGACCCTGAGGGAAATATAATCATCAGCGGGACAACACAATATACCTGGGATGTTGCAAAATATGATGCCGGCGGGACTCTTTTATGGCACAAATCATTTCAAAGCGCACATTCAACCGGGGATTCATACCACAGGTTGCTGAATGTACTTGTTGACAGCTATGGAGATGTCTATCTGACAGGAACAAATGCTGCAGATTTCAAGGCAATCAAATACAGGGGAAGTGATGGAGAACTCTTATTTATAAACAGCTATGACGGACCATATGATGATGCTGATGGTTATACAAAAGACAAATTGATTGCTGCCGTACTGGATAAGGAAGACAACCTGATTCTTGCAGGCACGGTTATTCTTTCTCAGGTTGACGGCATTGCGATCAATGAAAAAATGATTGTTATTAAATACAACAGTAACGGCGATACTGACTGGATCAATGGCTATGAGCATCCGGTCTGGGCACGGGGCCGGATCATAATGGTCGGCGATCTTGCATTCGACAGTTCCAATTCAATTATCGTTACCGGAAGCGTGACGGTTGCAAATATCCTTAACACCTTTTACTGCTATGCCTTTAAATATGGTGAAGACGGTACAGAGCTGTGGTTCAATAAAGACACTTCAAATATTATCCCTGAAAGGTTAAAATCGCTGAAGATTGGCGCTGATGATTCTCTATATGGGTTTGCTGAAAATTCAATTTACCATTTTGATAAAAACGGTAAATTCCAGTGGGGACATGAAACAGACATCCTTGGCGGTGGACGTAACACGCTCCATATAAATGACGCGAATGATGTCTACTGGATACATGGTCCATGGGGATATTCAATAACTAAATTCAGGAAAAAATAAATAGTCTCCATAATACCGGGATCAGGTTTAGCGCTAAAGCTTCACTTCGTGTCAGCCAGAGTATTCGCTATCGCTCTGCCTTTTTTCAGCGAAGTGAGCACAGAGCTGAAACCTGCACCCGTCCATGACATTTCACTCCAAATGCCGAATACAACCGCCCTAATTATGTTACCCTACAATTCCACTTGTATTATGTCATGATATTTTCTATAACAATTACGAACTGCATATAATATTGACTGTTGATGTCAACAGCAAAGCCCAGGCCTTAAAAACACCATTATTTAATAACAGACAACCGAGGAGACCGGAAATGAAAAAAATCAGCGTTCTTATTTTTATCTTTGCAATTATATGCCTGGCAGGTTGCGGCGGCAGTGGCGATGACAGCGGAAAAGACATTGATATATCCGGGGTCTGGAATACCACAGAAACAGCTGTTGAGGGGACATGTAGCAATTTTCAGCAGGAAACTGAAAATTCAACATACACGGTTATCCAAAATGGTAACAGACTCACTGTTAACTCCGAAATTACAGGAACCATAAACGGAAATTCTGTTTCCTGGACAGCTGTTGATGATAATGGCGATAGAACAATTACGACAACATTTACAGGAACGGTTAATGGAACAACCATAACCGGTACAGCGAACTGGGTATGGTCCGACGGTGATTCATCGTGTACCGGCAAAACAGAAATAACGGCCAGAAAAGCTGCGCCGGGCAACTATGATGTTACCGGAGAATGGGATGGGAACTGGGATAGTACTTCACAAGAGTACAGCGGATCATTCACCGCCCCCATCACTCAGACCGGCGAAACCCTTTCAGGTAAAATATCTGTTGCAGCAATTGGGATGACCGATGCCACTCTGACCGGAACATACTCAAACGGTACGATGGTTTTTGGGGATATTGATAATACGATTACATTCAGCGGTTCTTTATCTGATGGCGATAACGCTTCAGGTACATTCACATGTGACTATGGGGGAATGACTGTTACAGGAACCTGGAGTGGTATCAGGTTTAATCTCCCCGAAGATTAACTGGTGTTTACCCGATATATATGTGATGCTCAATGATGAGCATATTAGTAACCGGTTTGAAAAAGTGCCGCTTTTCCAAACCGGTTTTTCATATCTGCTTCAGATGAGTCTTTAAAGCTTTTCCAGTTCTTCAGCCTCAGCCAGACCTTCCACAATCTGTTTCACAGCATCTGCCATGGCAAACTGTGCGGCTTCTGCACAGAGACTTCTTGCGAAAAAGCCGGATAGAAGCCCTTTGCTTGTCTGACCTTCACCGGCAGTTGTCTGACCGTATATTTTCTCACCCTTTTTGTTGTACACTTCGACACGATATACAATTGTAGATGTATAGGGTTTATATGCAGGAAACGGAATCCGTGACTCAAACTTTACAATTGAGGGTTTAATAATCAGGTCAACATCCTGACCGGGGGACAGAGAGTCAACTTCCACAACAGTTTTAAAGGCTAAAGGCATATTTTTCTTAAACAGTTCACTGGTCTGATTGCCAATGGGAAAGGTCATCTTATCAACCGGACTGGTTACTTTGATATGGACATAATCTTTCAGATCCTGCGGGATAAAAAGCCCGGACGTATGGGGAAGCTGCTTTATTTCCGGCAGATTAAGTACTGACGGTGGGGCCATTTTAAGCGGCGTGGCACACCCTGTAATGATTAACGCCAAAAGTCCTGTTAACGCAATTATTCTGAGTTTCATCCTTTTCCTCCTGATTATAGGGTCTGATTCTGATTGATACTTATAAGTAGGTCATTGATTACCTGCTGCCAGTAACCACGGCTTACCCAGAGAATTTCACCGGTTTTACAATCGATTAAGGCCATTTTTAAAAAAAGCCCTCCGCCAACATTCGGGGTATACATATCCGGATTGGTGAACTGCCCTACAGATGTCTTTGAAAGTGTCTGACTTGTCATTTTCAGCCCGATGATCCCCATTGTCATTCCTGAGGTCTCAAGATTCTGCTTGCCGGATATGAAGAGCATCACTTCCGATCCATATTTCCCCCCAAGCTTTTTGGCAGCTTTAAGACTGCTTTTTGTTTCAAGAAACGGTGGGACAGCTGAATACTTAAGTCTTATGGGATTCAATAACTCACAGGCAGATCTGATATCCCGCCATAACGATCGTAAACGTTTTCTATCGGCTGTTGTTGATTCAACACTGATGACTTCGATCGAGTCAGAAAAAGCACTGCTGATGCCTTTTATTAATTCGTCCCGGGCAATACCTGCCTTTTCTTCTGAAATCCCTTCGCTGCTAAAACCTCTTTCAATTATTTTCACCTCGGGTGGTGCGAGAAGGAGCCGATTTATTTTCGGTAACGAGTAGTCCGAAATATATTCTCCTTTCGGGCCTTTAATTTTTTCCAGATTAACCGATAGTTTTCCGGTCTCAGGAACCGCTTTCCCTAAATGGGGTTTGTACCCTCTTTTTTCAATTTCAAACCAGAGCTGTCCTGCTTTTCCAAAATTGAATTCCTGTCCAAGTGGTGTCAGTCCTGTGACCAGACCTGTCCGGGGGGTTGGTTTATTAACCGTTTTGTGAATCGATACCAGAGCCTCTCCCTGTATCGCCTCAATTGTCAGGTAATGAATATTGGGCTTTGCGCATGCAGTAAGAGAAAGTATACAAAGAAAAATTGGAACAATGATTTTTTCCATTATCTGAACCTCTGTTAATCCTTATATTTGTTAAAATACAGCTATAACTCAAACGAAGCCACTGCTCCCCGAACAATCGGTAATTAATTTTAATTAACAGGATTCCAGAGAAAAGCGATTATCGGTGTTCATCAATATATATTTTACAACTGATTTTTTATCAGTCAGCTTAGCACGCCTTTGTTCCTTGTCAAGCCATATATCAAATTATTTTTTTACATTTTTTCATTCGAAATAAAATAAAGGTTTCAAAATGAGTAATAAAGGAATTTTCTTTATTTTAGGGACAGAAGCCCCGGGACAATAAGCGCATGATTTTTCCATTAAATTCTCCATACCAGTCCTTAATCTGCATATCTGAATCCTATCAAAAAAATGACGACTGCCGCCTGCTTATTTTTGAGATTTAACAGGGAATATGCCACCCGATTTTCATACAGTTCTTGACAAAAAGAGATATCCCAACTATTGTCGGCAGCATTCATCAGAATAAACATTGTTAACCAGCTTTTTTCGAAACGATTCACTGAATCCACTTGAATACGAGCTGAGTACAAGGATTCATATTATGATAAGATCAATAATAAAAAGTACCGGAAGATATGTACCAGAACGCCATGTTACAAATGATGAGCTAGCCGAACGCATGGAAACAACACATGAATGGATAGTGCAACGCACCGGTATCGAAGCCCGATACTGGGTAGAGGATGATGATGAACGCGGCACGTCTGATTTGGCCCTGAATGCAGCTAAGATTGCTCTGGAGCGGGCAGATTGGAAACCGGAGGAACTCGACCTGATTGTCTTTGCAACAATGACACCGGATGTCAATGTCCCGGGTTCAGGTACGTTTCTGCAGGATAAGCTTGGCGCAACCAATGTGCCTGCACTTGATATTCGTCAGCAATGCACCGGTTTTATTCATGGTCTCGATCTCTGTGATGCCTATATCCGTAGTGAAAAAGCAAAAAAAATCCTCCTTGTTGGCGCTGAACTTCAGAGCCGTTATCTTGAGGTCACCACAGCAAACCGGGATACAGCGATTATATTTGCAGACGGCGCAGGCGCGGTCTGTATCGAAGCATCCGAAACCGAAGAAAATGAAGGATTCATCACTTCGGTTATGCATGCTGACGGAAAGTATGCCCAGGCGTTACGGGTTGGCCTGCCGGCAAAAAAATACGGTCAGCCGATCAATACAGAAATCATTGAGAATGAAGAGCATTTCCCATATATGGATGGCAAATCTGTTTTCAGATTAGCGATCACCCGTCTGCCAAAATTAGCGGAAGAATTACTGATTAAAGCAGATATGACCATTGATGATATCGATATGTTTATTCCCCATCAGGCAAACTTACGCATCAACGAAGCTTTTCGTGAGCGGATGCAAATTCCTGAAGAGAAAATGTATAATAACATCCAGCGATATGGCAATACCACGGCTGCAACAATCCCCATTGCACTGGATGAACTTCTGGAAAAAAAGATGGTTAAAAAAGGGGATACGATTATGTTTATCGGCTTAGGCGCCGGACTCACCTGGGGTGGTGTAATTTATAAGGTAGTTTGATTTTAAGCCTTTTCAGCTTACTATATGTTTTTAAAAAAATTTAAGTTTGCAAAAATAGCTAAACCGACAATTGTGACACATGGTTTAGAATACTGAGCACAGACATTTTCCGCTGTCAAAGATTCAGATTCGCGTAAGGAAAAACATATGGATTCAAGTGGGTATAATCAATTATATGCGACACTTTTATTACATGGAGAAATTCCTGAAGTTGAATTTGAAAAATTCATCCCATTGTTGGCACCAAAGAACATAATTAAAGATAATTTCTTTATACAAATTGGGGAAATGCCTAAGACTTTCGGATTTATTATGTCGGGGATTTTCAAAACCTATTATTTATCTGAAGAGGGTAATGAAATAATCACCGATTTTTGTATGGAAAAAGAGATCTCTGGTTCGGTCAATCTTTTTGACAATTGTTATGCTGAACAGTCTATACAAGCAATTGAAGATAGTTTTTTATATGTTGTAAACTACAAAGCCTTTTTAGCGTTTTCGGAACGTCATATCTGCTGGCAGAAATACATCAGGAATTTGATGGATTCATATTACAGCCACAAAACCCAAAAAGAGAAAGGGTTTCTTATGTATGATGCTGAAGCCCGTTACCTGAATTTTTTAAAGGAACATCCCGGAATCGAAAATAGGGTTTATCAGTATCAGATAGCTTCATATCTTGGCATTACTCCAATTGCTCTAAGTCGCATCAGAAAAAAAATCCAACTGAAATAAACCTATGTTAATGACAGGCGCCTGAATTTGATTTATCTGTATTTTAAACGGATATAGTTACTTACTAACGTCTTAATTACAGGTATTATATGAAGAAACTAAAATATTTTTTTTTGATAGTTGACTTAGGATTCATCCTTTACTGGCTTATTACGTTATTTGAATTTTTCCCTGATGAATTCTTATTTAAAGACTATGAGAATCCTGCATTGGTTGCATGGAACTGGTCATTTTTACCATTGGATCTGGCGATATCATCAACTGGCCTGTTAAGTCTGTTGCTTTGGAAAAAGGGCAAAGGGAGCTGGCAGAATATGGCACGTATATCTTTATCACTCACCTTTTGTTCAGGATTACAGGCTATTTCATTCTGGGTTATCAGAAGTGACTTTGACCCGGCCTGGTGGCTACCGAATCTTTTTCTGATGATTTATCCTCTATTTTTTATTTCAAAGCTTACATATGAGGCAGAACCCAGCTTAAGGCATCAGGACGTTTGAATTAAAACGATTATGTCTAATTTACTTTTATTCTGTGGGTTTGAACCGGTGGATTCATCTGAGGTTCAGCTTTAAAATAGTCTATGGCAAGGACTGCGCCCTCTTTTAGTGCGGTTTCAACTTTCCAGTTACCGGCCAGGACAACTTTTTGAATATAGCTATACGTCCGCCAGCCGTCTGTTCGCCCGCCGACCATGGATAGCGGAACAACGCCCCTTGCCAGCCAGCGACCTTTTTTTTCATTATATAGCCACCAGCGATGCTCCAGATCAACCTTAATCCGGGTCGGAGCAAAGACTGCGACCAGACAATAGAGTCGCTCCCCCTCATTAAAATGAATCACATCCCCGGCGAATCCGAAAGAACGCCAAAACGTCTGTTTTTCTACTTCACCCTGATAGACATCCCCCACCCGATTAACATTTTTGCAGATATAGCTCTCTTTTAATACCAAAGGTACTGGTGGAATGACCCTAACCTGATACAAAAAAACAAGGACTAAAACCACAGCAACGGCCGGTATCATCTGCCGCAGGTCCTTTCGGTACACTAATTTTTTTATACCAACCGGAAGGGTTTCCCGGTTTTTAACGCTGGCAAAAGCATGGATGGCAAAAACAAGGATCAGACTGATAACGCAACTCAGGTAAAACCAGCCGGGTTTTACAGAATGAGCAATATGCGGGATCAAAAAATTGAGATACATAGTGCCACAGGCAGCAAGCATGGCCCAGCTTAATGAACGGCTCCTGTATTTTTCTGCAAGAAACTCGTTGCCAACAAGAATGCATACAAGACCTATCACCACAAAAAATGTATAGAATGAACCGGCGCTTTTAAAATAAAAGACAACAAGGGCACTGAAAAGACCGCCAAAGAAAAACTGAACAAAGAAAATAAACCAGTTCTCCCATTGAGGCCGAATCTCTCTTACGAGAAGAACAAGTATAAGCCCGGCTCCGAAATAATAGGTGGTCAGAAGCAAAAGATCATAAAAAGAGACAACCCGACCCATTGTGACAGAATCCCAGATAAAACCGCAAAAAAATGCAATGGCCGGCAGGAAGCGTCGCAGGACTGCAAGTCGGGGTTCTATCTGCTGAAATAATTTATTATGCATCATTCATTACAACCCTGTTTTTATGAAAAGTGACATTTCTAAAAAGTAAGTATAATACGCGCAACCTGTTTTTTGCGCAAGGTTGATGGCGTCATAAAAAGTCCCATCTAAAGACTTTTTACGAGAACATCAAGGTTGTGTCCCGAAAAAAATCAGGTTCAATACTTGATATTCATTGTTTTTCACTTTAAAAATAGTACCTGTACCATATTCATTCCCCGGATCTCATGCTATAGTCTCTGAAACATTCGGCTAAAAGCACCGGTGCACAGGCGTAACATTTATTTGATTTCTATTACAGGACTGATACTTTTTATGAAAAAATCCATGTTCAATATTCTGTTTGATTATAAAGGTGAAATAGATAACAGGGAATATTTGTATGGCGTTATTGCAATACTTTTTTCTATTTTTGTAACACTTCACCACCATATCCTGTCGGTCTCACAGGTCTTTGTCATTCAAAAACTTGGCGTTGAAAGTATGGCTAAATGGTCTTTAAACTCCCAGATTTTCAATCATTTTTTTCCGAATTTTATCCCTTTTGGGTTTATCGTATTTTATTGCACCTTTGTTCTTTCAATAAAAAGATTCCGGTCTTTTGGCCTTAATAGTTTTTGGGGCATCATATCAGGCCTCTTGACGTTTATTGCTTTTAAATGCCTGTTAACCATTCCGACACTTGTGATGCTGATACAGGGGCAATTCAGCAGTTACGGTTCAATGCAAACTATTAAACCTGAATATTTTTTGATTGTATTCAGCTTATTTTTTCTACTTGGTTTGCTGATTATTATTCTGCTGTCATGCATAAAACCGACGAAACAGAAAACCAGTTCTTATAATAAAAGTCCGTTTTTTTCTATCAGCGGTAAACTAAAGGATTACGAATACGTTGCCTTTATGGGCCGGCTTTATGCGGCAGGTTTTCTTGCCGGAATCGGTGTTTTTCTATTAACACTGCTGGCTGTTTATCTCGATTTTCCGGAGCGTAAACTAATCTGGCCAACATCTATTCTCACAGGGTTTTTAATTATTTTTGCCGGGGCTGTCTATATTAGCCTGTGTATCAGGCGCTCCAGAGATTTCGGGCTAAAAGGCAGATGGGTTCTGCTCATCTTTTTCCTCTATATGATTCTTTTAACAGGTGCCGGTGTCGGGCAGCAGTTTTCCATGAACGAAAATCTGGTATTCCTTTTAAGCAATCTTATTATTTTTTCTGCTGTAAGCCTTTGGTCTCTTCAGTTTCTACTCTTTGTTATTCCCGGAAAACAGCGTGAAGTGCCAGAGAAAGAAACCATTGAAGCACCTATTCAGGAAGGAGTTCAACACTAAAATGGTTCTTAACCGATACTCTTTAATTCGAGGTGATAAAGACTGGCTTGCCGATAAAATCCAGAGAGATCAATCGAGAATAATTCCGGTTTATAATTCAACAGTCTTATATGACAGCCTGGCCCCGGCAGAGGCTGTCAGCCTGACGTACAATAGCTTCCGGAACTTGCCGGGATTGAATGAATCGACCATATTTCTTGGCATCAGCAATGAGACGCCTTGTTTTTCAATGGACATCACGTCAAAAGAATTCGCGTTAGAACTGGAAAAAACAACTGGCGCAGTATTTCGGGATTTCAGATCACTTATGCCGCTGTTGGATCGCGTGGAGAATGAATTATTATCGTTGGCCCGGTTTATGAGCCACTGGCATTCAACGCATCAGTATTGCGGAAAGTGCGGCAGCAGGACAAAGAGTTCTAAAGCCGGTCACGTTTGCATTTGCGAAAACGGAGACTGCAGCCAAAGTTATTTCCCAAGTATGGATCCTGCTGTTATCGTTCTTGTTTCATACGGTGACAAATGCCTCCTGGGACGTCAGAAAGAGTGGCCCGCCGGGATGTATTCAACGCTGGCTGGTTTTGTTGAACCGGGTGAAACAATCGAAGAGGCTGTAGCCCGTGAGGTTCATGAGGAGTCCGGGATTCATGTCGAAAATATCCGGTATCAGCATTCACAACCATGGCTTTTTCCAGGTTCACTCATGCTTGGATTTACTGCAACAGCAACAAATGAGAAAATTCAACTTGAGACGGATGAACTTGAAGATGCCCGCTGGCTGACAAAAAATGAGATTCGTAACGGTTCGATCGTTTTACCGCCACCAGTATCGATTGCCCATAAGTTAATCACTGAATGGCTTGAAGAGAGTTGATCAGGTATCAATCAACAAAAAACATTACCGCGGTGCCAGCCCAAATTGTCCTGCCCCGACCATAAACGTTTATCCTTCGGTTTAAGGATCTGTCTGCCGCTTAACTCAATCACATGCCCCGGTGAGTTCTCATCGTCATTGACGCGTTTTGAAACAATAATTTCATAGTCATTCCCGACAGTAATCATACCATTATCAAACGCCCAGTGACAAACCTTGCAGAGAGAGATGCCATTTGTCGGATGATCGTCTTTTGATTTCTGCCATGGGATTATATGGGCGGCTTCGACAAGGGAACAACCTTCAGACGTCAGCATTCTTACACCACAGAATGCACAGCGATGATCATATAAATCAGCAATTATTTTCTGGAAAGCTTTCACACGGGCTTTTTTATCTATAGGGTTGCCTACATCAAAAGGCTCTGCCCTACCCTGAGTTTTTAAAATATCTTTTGAATATGCAAAGGCTTTCATATTAATGTCAGCCTGCTCTTTGATCAAAGGATGTACGACCGGTGCAAAATATTTTTCCATCAATGTAGACCGGATCAACTCTCTGGAATCAGGATTACTTAACATTGAACAAAAGACATCATCAATTTCAGCGCCATCAGAGACTTTCCGAAGTTTTACCATTGAAAAAACAGACTCGATATTAATCGTCTTTGAGTAATCCGGTTTTGGTACCAGCGTCCATATATTATCATTTGAAAGGCGCGGAAACGGATAGGCCATACTCTTTTCATCTGCATCTGAGATAACGGAGCTGCAATACGCATTAAAAGTATCAACCAGTTCATAGGAATGTTCAATAAATGTGCCTTTAATTCTGCCTTGAGCAAACAGATCAATGACGGACATTAAAAGAAGCGATTTCAGTGGCGCATTATTAAGCGTTGTAGATGACCATGGGTTTTGATTTGAATCGGATCGAAGCTTTTTAAATTTCTTAATATACTTTTCCGGCATTGAATTCTCCCCCGTAAAACATATTTTGAAAAACTTTGATGTTCTCGTAAAAAGTCTTTAGATGGCTAAGGAAAAGGGCCCATATACAAGATTTAGTGATTTGCCAGGCTTGTAGTAGTACATGTTGTACGTCAAAAGTCTGGCAAATCACTAAAGCGAAGTAGATGGGACTTTTTACGACGGCATCAACTTTAAAAAAACATCATTTATTTATTGGTATACTGATTACCCATTCCTGTCAAAACAATTAAACAAACAATACCACTGTTTTAATAAGGATAAATGGTCGCCCTTTATCCCCGAAAACACAGCAGAAAAAATCAGCCGCAGAACCTTAAGTCTTTAACAAAATATCCATCTTTTCATGGGGCAAGGTGCAGTGTTCAATCCCAAGGTCTCATTGAACAGTACATCAATATCCTCGTTTCGGTCTGCCCACAGGGCATTCGTTGTTTCTGGACAGATCGAATGAACAGTGTCTGTATAAGCTTGTCGGCCTGCGGCTGTTATTTGAAAATTTGATCTTAAATTACAGGCTCTTTTGAATGGTATATTCTGCCAGCCCGGTACCCTGCTTTAGATATTAATACAATCGTTAAAGAAACATACTACAACAATCTCTCTTTGCAAATCGATTTTTCGGGTTTGATGCGCAATTATTGTAAAAGGCGGGACAATATTTCAGTAACGTTGCAATATCAGTATATTAGAATCAAGCCTTCTGTTTTTTTTATGACCAACAAAGGGCATTTTTTCAGGACAAAGCGATTCACAGGTAAACAGCACTGGATTTTGATTCTATTGTACCATACGTTATGATTGTTATTTTTCATAGAAATGAGTGTTCTTTTCCGGAAATTTCTATTTCTGATTTCTTTAAAAAAAGCTCAAAAACCCGTACACCGCTGTCTCTTAGGATGGGGGGTGGAATTTTACTCAGTAAAATTGACGGCACACCGGTTTATTGAGCCTTTATTAAAAACATCAGATAAAATAACCGGGTATATATATACGGGATTTGGACAGGTTTGCAGAATTTGATCCATGCGAAACCGGGCCCAACCCGAGCCCCAGAAACATTTCATCAATAAGCGTCCGCGAAAATAGTACGCAGATATGCTTTTTTACCATTATGATTTCCTGTCCCGGAACCATAGCAGCAGTCAATTTTTTTTATAATTTTACAGATGACAAGGATCAAGCCCCTTCAAAACTGACCTTATCTTGATACATGAAATATGTTTTTTTTGACCTCGCGTCAACCGATTTTTTACATAAGTGAACCCAAAGCCCTTGATTTATCATCGATTAAGGAACTTTCAACACATAAAACATGAAAAAACATTCGTATTATTCAACCTGTCAGCATTTTTATTACGGATCCAATCCGTTATTTCAACCTTGTGTGACACTCATAAAATAGCGTTCATACCGTTTATTGGCGACTGTGTGTTTTTAATCGGGCAGCCGAAATAGCTGCCCGGTATCATCATTTAGTCAATATAAAAAGAGAGCCCAAGATTAACAGATGACTTATTATAATCGTAATCATACTCTCCAAGCATACTTGATTTCATGGTCATATTCATTTCAAGGTAATACAGCTGTAGATTAACAGCCAGGTTTTCCAGAAGAAAATAACTTGCCCCTGCCGCAACCTTCCAACCGCTTCCGTCTCCATCGATGGTATAGTCATTATTCTTCACGGTTAAATCGGACTTACCCGCAGTAGCAGAAACAAAGAGATTTACTTTGTCCAATACGCTAAATTGCATCTTTAGTGATGGCCCAATCAGATAAGTTGTGGATTTTGATGTAACGACACCCCCTGAATAGTCATCCACTTGATCGGCCTCCGACTGTTCATATTCACAATGAAGACCTGCACCAATATTTTTTGCAAAATAATAAATATTTACAAAATTAACATTCAACTGATCGGTCGTAACTTTTTCATTCCCTGTACTTTGGGAGCTACCGGACTCATAAGCAAGATCCAGCGCACCATCGACTTCGATGACTCCTTTCTGAATATCGCCTGCTAAAGCACCAGTAACTGAAACAACTAAAAACAACATCCAAAATAATAAAAAAAACATTCTTTTCATTTTATTCTCCTGACTATTGCTGTTCCCGACTGCGGGACAACAACAGGTGGTATTTTAATAATCGGGAAATCCGGTATCGAATTATCATCGCACAGAGTTTTGTTAGTCTATATAGACTGACGCCCCAACCCGTAGTGACGTATCATTAACGTCAAGGTGACTGTTGATATCATCCATTTTGATCTCAATGGATGACCGTTCAAGCTGAAGATTAAGTGCAATAGACTTTTTTAAAAAAAAACTTAAACCTGCGCTGATTTTCCACCCGGTTCCTTTTCCCTTAACAGCGTAATAGTTATTCTTAGACCGTAACCTGGCCATACCGGCACCACCGTTCAGATAAATATTGATCTGGTCTGCCAAACTGTATTGATACTTAATAACCGGACCAACAAGGTATGACGTCGCCTCAGTAGTTAAAGTATCTCCATATCCGCTCGGGGCATTCCTCTCGGATTTGCCGTAATCACAGAAGAGACCTGCACCAATATTTTTTTCAATATAATAATAATTTGAAAAAGCGACCGAATACTCTTCAGTTTCCGTTTCGTAAGAGCCAATCGCTTTTGACTTGCCTTTCAAAAAAGAGACATCCATTATACCATCTATTTCAATACTTCCTTTCTGAATATCCCGTGCTGAAGCACCTGATACTAAAACGACAGAAACCCATAAACACAGTAATACAACAACCTTCTTCATTTCCTCTCCCGGCGATTATGATCCCCGGTCCCGTTAATCATAATCATAGTATTTTTTAAATAACAATAATACCGTCAGAACAGCAGCCCCTTCAAACTGTGCTCTTTGATAAGTGGGGTTCTGGATAAAATTTTTCCGGATATGAGTCAATGTTTTTTTACGCCAAACAAAATAAACCTTAAATATGAACTACTGATCTGGCCCTGCCCCCATTGTAAGCTTATTTCAGATCGCCTCAAACGCGTACTATTATCAGAATACTATTTACAATCGGCCAAATTATATCTTACATTCCGGTTTACCGGACTTATTCAGGAAGTAGTGTCCGGAGAAACAGACTATGTATGGGAAAACAGTATTGAAAAAGTAGTAAAACTACCACCCGGGCCATATCTTTGCCTGTTGCTTTCCGCGCAGCAAAAATTCAATATAAACTGATATTAGCAATAAATATTGCTCTAATTTTAATCAGGATACTCAATCAATAATGCCAGTTCGGTCAGTACAGCTTCAAAATCCGGATAATCAGCTGTCTTCCCGCGGGAAAGACCCTTAAAAAAAAACAATCATAAAAATAATGATTTGGTACGGAAAATGCTATCATTATAATAAACATTGTTCTTATGATTAGCGGGCAGAGACTGTTTATTTAATATTCCTGAAAGGAGTGCATTTTTTTGATTAAGATAAAACAGACCAGGGTTGTTATTTATTTTTTTCTGATAATGATAATACTCACTCAACTTGCTTTTGCCGGGATGACTGAACTTCCGGATTCTGTTCTGGAAGAAACCGTTGGTGAAGGTCTCGCCATAACGATAACAGGCCCGGCCCGGATAATAATTCCTGATAATACGTCCATAGGTTTTCAAACCGGTTCAGGCCCTACGGCAGGGATTCTTTCCCTTACTGATATGACTGTTTCAAATTGCAGGATTGAACCGATAATATCTTCCGGTGAAAAAGTACCTCTGACAGTTGAGGTTGGCATAGACAGTACGGATCCTTGTATCCCGGATGGTACAGGATATATTGAAATCGGGTTGCCATCTGTTGCACTCCTGACTGATTCATTCAGCGCAGAGTTTGCGACAGATAACAATATGTCAGTCACCGGAGTAGATAAACTGTTTGGTATTTCTTATTCATCTGCCGATATCAGTTTGTATAGCGGCACGGTAATTATTTTCCCACATTAATATAGTTCCGGGATTGCAGACAGTGAAAGTGTTGAGGTGGTTAAGAGAATGAACGAAAAATTTAAAATCTGTTTTTTTATCCTGATATTTTATGTAGTTGCAAACAATCCTGTTTCAGCAGCGATGATTCCTGTAACGGATATTGAGCTGGACGCTGTAACGGGTCAGGCTTTTTCAAACTTTGAATACCGTGAATACACACGTGGCTCTGATAATTGCATAAAAATGAGGATTGATCTGGATATCCGCATAGAATTCAGTGCAACAATTGACCAACTCCGAATGGGGTTTTATGACATCGACGCTGTGAGCCCCGGAACAAATACAGGCATCTACCTCGACCCACCGTGGTATTTGCGGCTCTTTGTCTCAAAAGGGTATAACTATGGCAATGGTGGCGGCTACGGATGGAATCTGAATGCCGATAACCTCCGTTTTGAAGGCTATGGAAGTAATTCAAATTTTATATTGGATGGTCTTACAATAAGAACAGATTATATCATTGATGGTTCCGGCAATAAAGTACTGAAAACCTGCGCCATAGGTTCAGATAATACGACCGGTTCAATTTATGCATCATCATTTGATTCATATTCAGGTGTGCTGCAGCCGGCACTTGCAGAAGATGAAGCAGTCTTAACCACAGTAGCAAGTATGTTCGATGGTATGGTGGGGACCTGGGCATTCAGAACCAATATGTTAAATAAAAATGTTATGGGAACCTTTTTCACCATGAATGTTAAAAGTTCAGGTATGCATTTTCGCCCGTCATCCGATAAGACCGAGGGGTTTTATCTCGTAATTGATAAAGATGTTGGTGTCGGCATGTATTCAGGACCACCGATAGCCGAATTATATAACTATTGGCCGTAATTGATTTATTAACGTTAACATCAGGGACACTAAAAATATTGAAATCGATTTTTAAAATATCCTGTCTGATTACCTTATTATTCTTTATACGGGCAACGAATTCTGCGTTCGCCATGACACCTGTTTCTGATGATGTCCTTGAAGGGATTACCGCCGGTGAAGGTGTTTCAATCATTTTCTCCAATATCCATACGACAGTTAATTTTAATCCACTCATTATTGAAGATACTGATGGTACATCACTAACAGGTTCATCAGGTCCCGGCTACATAATACTCCCTGCATTTTCAGGGGACTTCGACATCGACAGACTGGAAACAGCATCAAACCGGATTGGTGAATACGGCGATGTTGGCCCAAATGAAAATGATTATGCTTATTATGATTATTCAACGCTGGAACCGAAACCACTTACGGTGGATCTCTATGATTCCGGGAACAGCCCGTCATGGTTACCTGGTGGCGGTGTAGCCATTGGTCTGCCGACAATCAAACTGTCAATTACAGAATGGGACAGCTTTGAATTAATTGGTAACGACACAAAAGATCTTCTATCCACAAATCTTTTTGCCACCATTTCAATGGCAAATAATTTTCTTGAAATACTCGGTGGAAACGTCGGCATTTCTGCCCGTGCCGGCCAGGGGGTGAATATATATTGTAACGATGTCGAGTTATACTGGAATACAACCCTTTTTAATATACAGGCGGTCGAAGGGTCAACGACCGATAACTCTAACAATCCAGCCACAGGCGGCGTGGACAACAGCAACAGCCTTCAGCTGAATAATTTACTGCTGCATGGTGATGAGCACCCTGCCGGTCACCCGGATGAATGGGGATCATACAAAGTAAACGGCATGTTGTCTCTGAATATGGAAACCAATACAGCAACCGGAAGAAGTTATTTACAGCTGGAATTTCCTGACTGGATTTCCGGCAGCGACACTGACTGGAGCGACAATATGAACTTAACCCTTGGGCAGATGAAATATCAGGGTGTCGATTTCGGTTACTGGGCATTAAGAGATATCAATATATATGACAACACATACATCAGAGTTGGCGGGAGAAACGGCAATGGCAGTTCTCCGGCCGGTATTGATTTTGAAATATCAAGCAGATTGAGCTTCGGATCCCTGACCTATGATTATGGCGGTGGTGAGAACTATGCTGAGTTTGGTGGCATATCTCTATGCAGCACGGTAGACAACGTTGGTGCCACACCATCAACATGGAATCCCAGTGGCTTATTTCAGATCGGAGATTATGATAATGGGGCTCCCCTTCAAATAAATGCCGGCAGCAACGGAAGTAATCACTCCATAGAATTGTATGTACCCTCTAATTCCACTGCTCCGATTAACGGAACAATAGCAATGGAAAATATGCGCGTTGGTGGTGTAGATTTTGGTCCCTCAGTCATAAAGGGGATAAATGTGACCTATCTCAGAGTTACCATGAACGGCAATTAAATTGTGGATTTATAATAAAACACTAAAGCCATACACGATTACAATCCCGCAATAAAAGTTGCAATAACAATTCATCCCATTCGGGCATCAGTCACTCAAGCACCGCAGCCATAAGAGATAACAGACCTTTCAAACATATGGCACCCTATTTGCTATATATTGCATAAATGCGCTGACGGCAGCGATGACACACTAAATCATGTTTTAGCGGGGCATAATGGAAAAGACAAAAAAATTAAAAGCAAACTACCTGGACAAAAATGAGTGGGAAGGCTATACGCCTCAACTTCAGTATTTTGTCAGACTCACGTTTGTTATCGTTGTTTGCCTCTATTTTTTTTATACAGCCAGACCATTACTTATTATAACAAATAATATCTTGTATTTGCTTGCGGCTCTCTTTGCAACAGCACATATTTTTCTTCGCAGACAACATGAGCTGAACAAATCCAGGTACCGATATATTTTTCCGGCACTCGTGATGGATGTTACTGCCGCGCATTGTGTCTGGCTGTTTGACCCTGTGACTGTTTCACCACTTTTTCTTCTTATCATTGTTGCCGCTTTTGGCAACGGACTTCAACATGGCATTGCCAGTTTCAGATGGATCTGCTGCCTCTCAATTATTATTTCTGCCATTGTTCTTAAACTACGCACTGAGATGATAGGCATGGATGTCCATATCATCGTATATGTTTTTACAGGCTACAGCCTTATTATCTATGGTTTTATACTGATTAATAACATTCAAAAGGCAAGACAGAAAATCCACAGGCGAAATCGGGAACTTCAGCGTTTGAACATAAGCCTTCAGTCTGAAAATGACGTCAGAAAAAAAATTGAAGAAAAACTCAGAGATAAAGAGCAGATACTGAATAATTACCATGACACCCTCGAGGACCTCGTAAAAAGAAGAACAAATGCTCTTGAACACTCAAACACACTCTTAAAGACAGAAATTGGCAGTCGAAACGTTATCGAACAAAAGCTGATTAAAAGTGAAGAGCAATACAGAAATTTATATAAAAATGTATCGGACTTCCTTGTCTTTCACGATTTTGAGGGTAACTGGATAGAGAATAACATCTGTTTTAAAAAAGAATTTGATTTCGGACAAAAAAGCAGCCCCAGAAACATGGTGGCACTGTTGACGCAGGACTCAAGTGAAATAAAACTTGATAATCATATTGGTGAAGTAAAAGAATACATTGAAAAGGTTAAAGAGAACGGATATGCAAAAGGAATCGTTAGGATTCTGACGAAAGACGGTGATCAACGGATCATTGAATATCATTCTTCTTTGGTATATAATTCTGAAGGTGAGTCCATCGGCATACAGGGAAGTGGCAGGGATATTACAAAAAAATGGCAGGCAACCAAAGAGTTGAAAAGAATTCAACAGCGCCTTGAAAATATCATCGAATTTTTACCCGATGCAACACTTGTTGTGGACAGGGAGAAAAAAGTTATCGCATGGAACCTTGCCATGGAAGAACTGACAAATATACCAAAGGCCGTTATGATTGGTAAAGGAAGCCATGAATATGCTGTACCGTTTTATGGTAAAAGGCGAAAACTCCTCTCCGATCTTATCGAAGCCCCTGATAAAGGCCTTGAAGATCTCTATGACTTTGTTAAAAAAGAGAATCATACATATTATGCCGAAGTATTCATGCCAACACTGAAACATGGAAGAGGCGCATATATCCGAACAACGGCATCCCCACTCTTTGATAAAAACGGAAATATTGAAGGTGCGATTCAGGCCTTCAGAGATATTACAGAAATCAAGCAGGCGGAAAAAGAGGCAAAAACCTATCAGATGCAACTCTTTCAGGCAGATAAAATGACATCCCTCGGCACGCTCGTTGCTGGTGTTGCCCATGAAATTAATAACCCGGTCTCCTCAATTACATTAAATGCTCCAATGCTTAGACGCATTGCAGACTCAGCAAGAATAAAGCTTGATGACTTTGTTGAAACCCATGGTGATTTTGAATTAAGCGGGATGAAATATACAGATGTGAAGGAACGTGTGCCGGTACTGATAGACAATATTATTACCAATTCGAAACGAATCAAAACCATCATCAATGAGTTAAAGGACTTTACCAGAGAAACGCCCCCTGCAATGACTGATAATGTCGATATTAACGAGGTCATCACAAAAGCATCTGAACTGGTATTAAATATGATCAAAAAATCGACCGATAATTTTAGCATGACGCTGAAAAAACCCATACCAACATTTAAAGGCAACAATATCCGCGTGGAACAGGTTATTATAAACCTGCTGATAAATGCCTGTCAGGCCATTCCTGATAAGTCGTGCGGCCTGAATGTTCGTACAGATTATTCATCGCAGACGGGTAAAATAACGGTCAGCATTAAAGATGAGGGCATCGGTATGAGTCATGATGTCATCAACAGAATACAGGATCCTTTTTTTACAACAAAAAGAGATGACGGAGGAACCGGGCTTGGTCTTTCAATTTCTGAAAAAATAATACGGAATCACGGCGGCACCATGAAGTTTATATCCAGCCCCGGAAAAGGGACTACAGCCGCCCTGACCTTTAACCCTAATGACGTATCTGTCAATTACCCCGAAACCAAAACGCCTGAAATGTGCGCAGCTGAATTGTAACGTAAGTATTGATTTTCAACTTTTTTAACACAGACTTTTTTAATATAAAATGGACGATATAATGCCGACACTTCAAAAAAAACAAACACGATTTCTAATCATTGATGACGAAGAAACAATTTTACACTCAATAGACACGGCACTTCAACTGTCAGGTTTTTCACATACAACCACGTGCAGTGACAGCAGGGAAGTTATAACCCTTCTTGAAAAAAACGATTATGACGTCGTACTCTTAGACCTTAACATGCCCTATATAAATGGCGAAAAACTGCTTGAAACAATTAATGCCGATCAACCGGATATAAGTGTCATCATCATAACCGGCGTGTTAGATGCTGAAACGGCCGTACGTTGCATGAAAAAGGGAGCCTATGACTATATTTTCAAACCTGTTGAAGAAGACAGTCTTCTTTCAACCATAGAAAAGGCAATCACTTTCAGAGAGCTAAAGACAGAAAACCGAAATCTAAAAAAAAGACTGCTTTCAACTGAGCTGGAACACCCGGATGTTTTTAATGAAATAAAAACCACCAGCCGTAACATGCGACTGCTGTTTGATTATGTTGAAGCTGTATCCCAGTCATCCCAACCGATTCTTGTTACCGGTGAAACCGGTGTGGGTAAAGAACTCTTTGCAAATGCCGTGTATAATCTCAGTGGCGTAAAAGGCGAGCTGGTGATTGTAAATGTTGCCGGACTTGAAGACAATGTTTTTTCAGATACCCTCTTTGGTCATGCAAAAGGCGCATTCACAGGCGCCGAGACAATCCGTCCCGGATTGATTGAAAAAGCAGCCGGTGGTATGCTTTTTTTAGATGAAATTGGCGACCTTGCCCCTGCTTCACAGGTCAAGCTGCTGAGACTCCTTCAGGAAAATGAATATCTCCCGCTTGGTATGGATACACCCAAAAAAACAGATGCAAGAATTATTGTTGCAACCAACAGAAATCTAATACAGCTCCAGTCGGAGGATAAATTCAGAAAGGATCTGTTTTACAGGCTGATAACCCACCAGATTGATATCCCCCCGCTGAGGGATAGAATACAGGATATTCAGATTCTTACAGATCATTTTATCGATGAGGCCAGTGACAGTTTTAATAAATCCAGACCTGATTACCCGACCGAACTGATTGAATTGCTGATGCGCTACAATTTCCCTGGTAATGTCAGAGAATTACGAGCTATGATATTCGACGCTGTAAGCAGAGATTTAAATGGATTACTGTCACTTGATTCTTTTAATAAATTTTTAAATAATGACCTTTTCACCGGTATTACGCCTGATCAGACGCAATCGCAATCATCCGAATCGATTCAGTTCGGCAGGCTCCTGCCAACGATCAAAGAGGCAACCGGAACACTTGTACTTGAGGCCATGAAACGCGCTGAAAACAAGCAGGCCATTGCAGCAAAAACGCTTGGTATATCACACCAGGCACTCAGTAAACGGCTGCAGAATATGAAAAACGCCGACCCTGAGAAATAAATAAGGACAATTTCCGATGATAAACACAAAAAATCATTCCATAATGCGTATTACAATTCTGGCTATTATTATCCTGCTTCAGTCAGTCGTTGTTTTCTGTGAAGGACTTTCAATAACAGGTAACTGGCCTTACAGCTCGCCGAATGAAACAACTGTGTCAGGGAACTACCTGTTTCAGGCAAAAAGTAATATTATTTATGTTTATGATAAAACCGGACTTAATTGGATTAACAGCAACACCGAACTACCTGTTACTTCAGAAATTCTGACTATTGTCTCATCAGGTTCAGCGTTGTTTGCGGCATGTGGCTATGAAGGCATATATATTTTTGATATTTCTAATCCCGGTACCGGAATCACGCTTACAAGCCACTATGCCCCGTCAACACTTTATGCATATGCGGACGTTTATGCCGACGGCGATACCCTTTATTCATCTTTTGGGTTAAATGCCACTGAAGACAACCCTGACACAGGGAATACAGATGAATCAGCCCCTGCATCGCCGGGTATTGAAATAATTGATATTTCAAGTCCCGCTTCACCAGCGTTTATCTCCAGAGTCTCAATACCTGAGCCCAAAAAAAACATTCCGGCGATCGGTGTGAATGTTACTGCTCTGCCGTCTCTTGTGATACTGAGCGCTGATAATAAAAAATACGCCTTTTCAAACTGGGGGACAATGTTAGTGGTTTACGATATAACCCTCTCTGCGTCTCCTTCATGTAAAGGCTACAAGCCTGTTTTTGCATCCATATCTGATATTGATGCCGACACTCAGTATATATATCTGGCAACCCAGGGGCTTGGTATTATCACCGAGGTGTTTAGCAGTATCACCAATGAAATTGAAACAGATGAGACCGGATTTCAAATCTTCGGAGAAAAAGCAAGTCCTGTATACCTCTGTGTTTATAATGAAACAGCCTCTATAGCCCAAAGCATAATGAATAAAGACAGCCATATGTTTGTTGCTGATTCATTAAACGGCCTCCAGGTAATCGATATTTCAAACCCCCTCGATTTCAATCTGGAGAATTACGGAACAAGTGAAAACCCCAACTATTCATATGGGACACAATTTTTGAAAGGCAGTTATAATACTGATATTAACAACGCATATTCAATCTCGCTTGATACCGATGCTGCCTTCTTATCCGATCAGGGACACGGATTATATCGTTTTGACACGTCAGACCCTGCATTGCCTGTAATGACTCATACTGCTGAAAGCCGCATGGATATCAGCGTGGTTGGGATATATGGTGGTTATATTTTAGCGGCAGGTACTATAAATAATATATACAGCCTTATAGTCATCGATATTTTAACTTTTCGGCAAACCGCAACGCTTCCGCTAACGGGTCAACCTGTTTCGGATATTTTAGTTCAAAGTACTGATAACGATAAAGTATATGCATACCTTGCAGCCGGTTCTGACGGTGTAAAAATTATCGAAGTAACGAATGAAACGACAATCAGTAACGGTGTTGTTCAAACGCTTGCAGGCGACAACAGTCAGGCTGTTTTTATTAACAACAATATTGCCTGTATTGCAAACGGAAGCTCCGGTGTAAGGATAACTGATATATCAAACCCACTCTCACCGGTTGAAAAGGCGGTCATTAATATTCCGGATGCCAGAGATGTAAAAGTGAAAGTGATTGAAGAAACAGGTAAGACGTTTCTTTTTATTGCAGGTGGCACGAACGGTCTTGTCGTTTATGATATCTCAGATCCTGCCAGCCCCTTACGGGCAGCCGGTTCCCTGCTCCCTGTAATGGCTGAGACACTCGCCATCAGCAACAATTTTCTATATGTTACTGATGTAAATGCAACACCGGGGGCAATTCATGCGTTTGATGTCTCTTCACCGGAAGATTTAACGGATGTCACTATTAATGATTCCCGTAAAGGATTATGGACAGCCGCATATAATGACATGCTTTCAATTTCTGCATCGGATACACATTTGTTCGTGGCTTCAGGGCAAAACGGGGTTGTTGTTGTAGACTTTACTGACAAGGCGAATCCTTCAGACCTGACACAATATCAAACCGGACTTTATGCAAAAAACATTTCATTTAACGCCAGTGGCAGCCTGTTAATGGCAGCGTCTCAAAAAGCGGGGGTTATCATGTATGCAGTTGATTTTTCAGAACCGTTTGTTCCGGGGCCGGACTGGGATAAACTTTTCACGTATGATGATACTCCGTTAAAGATTAAAAATGACAGTTGCTTTATCGGGTCGCTGGTTCATTAGTAATACCGGCACTGTCAATCTGCTCATTTGCAACATCCATTTCTTTGACACGCTCTGCCTCCTCATTTAAGCGAACCTCTTCCGAGGTCAAAAACGTTTCATAAGTCTCTTCCTGATTTTCATGGGGCTTTTGTGCCGGAAGAAAATCGAGATTAATCAACATCCCGAGGGGCGCTGTCAGAGAAAGGGACGCAATATAGACATTCATTTCAGTCTCATAATTAAGCCCGGCATAGGGATTGTACACAGGTTTAGTAAAATTGGTACTGTTCATCAGCAGGCTTGAATTGTTCGGTACCCTGAATTTTTGACCATCCATAAACGATATACCGGCATCTATAACAATACCACTCTTTAAAGTAATCCCGAATCCTGCTGCATAGACATCTAAATCTGTAAGAGGCGCAAGCGCATCAAAATACTCGTCACGCACAGAGGTTTTCCGGTCTTCATACCCACACCTTAATTCAAGCCAGTCGTACAGCGCAACTTCAACGCCGGTACTCCAGTTCAGGGTATCCTTGCTGTTTCGTTCAAGAATCATATCCCTTGACCCACCAGCGTACCCGGCCAGTTTAAGGAACTGAAGCAGCTGGATATCCTGATCGAATTTCATATGGTTTGTCTTCATCACCGACCAGTCGGCCCAATGCAGATCAAATAAAAATGCGACTCGCCTGTGAGGCTTCACTTTAAATCCGGCGTGTATCATTTGTGGAAATTCAAGTTCATACATGGCGACCCCGCTTTGCCCCGGAACCGCTATATAAGGAATCCCGAGAATCTGAGCAGTAGCCTGTAATATTGGTGACTTACCAAACCAGTCGATCATATTCTGCCAGTCAGCACTATGGCGAATTTCATACCGGCCCTGAACAATCGTTTTGATTGCACTCTGATAGGTAAAACCAAAAGAAAAAAAATCGGCCGGTTCCCACAAAAAGCCGGCATTATAGGATGGTGAATAGTTATCGGTCAGTTCCATTTCCATAGTGGCAAGGGCCTCAAATGGAGACAGCCCGCCGCCAAACCAGGGGGCAGGAAGTGTTATGGCTGAGAGAATCGGTATCTCAAGCCCCGTTGTACTCACGCCCAACTCGCGGGTTAGAGCAACAAGGTCATTGGGCGCACGCATCAACATTTTTAGCCCCATGGCTGTCTGACCGAATCCAATGCCAAAACCTGCAGAGATCGAATCACTGAAACGATAACTTGCAGTTGGTGCCGCATAAACAAGGTGTTGGAGATAGGCTGACTGTCCGCCAAAGACCATCGGGTCATCATCATCATAATAATACCCACCGGCAAAAGGTACGTAGGAACCATAGGCAAGTGTCAGTGGTGAGTCTGGCTTTTTTACAACGATACCGCCGGAAGCCGGCATTGCAAGAATGCCGCCCATCTCTTCAGGCGCGTGAAACTCACCGAGAATCGGAAGCTTTGCAACCAGGCCGGTCACTTCACCTGTCTGGCCCGCAAGCGGATCATTTTTATACGATCCAAAAAATCCGTCAAATGCCGGATCTGCTGTCAATTTGGATTTACTGTCAATTTTTGCGGCAATAAATCCGATGCCGATATACTCTCCGTCCTCAAACCCTGACAAACCGGCAGGGTTATAATGTATCGACATAATCCCTTTTGGTGATGCCGTTACACTGCCTGCTAAAGATGATGCCCTGGCATCTATAGCAAGCTGCTCCATAAGAGCGCTTTCGGCAGTGAACGGCAAGATAAAAAAGAGAGCAATTATCAGCAAAATTGAATTTGCTCTTATTGTATGGAAGTGATCATGTTTCATTAATATAACTCTGTCATCCTGTTTAAAAAACAAACGGAAGCCTTAAAGCAAGCGTAAAATCCGGGGCGCTGTTCGTCAGACCAAATCCGGCAGTAAAATTTAAAGTCCTTTTTGGCGAATACTTTAAACCACAACCGATATTCAGCATCCCGGTGACCGAAGTACCGCTCCTTTGTGTACTACCTGTAATATTTTCCGGTAGTGCGTCAACATTATGCCGCCATTTGTATTCAGTGCTTTGTGAAAACGAATAACTACCACTGACATTGAACGAAACTTTGTAGGATAATGCATACGCTGCTCCCATCGCCATGCTGAAGGCATTCCCCGGTTTAACATCAGTAAGCTCGTTCGAACCATCTCTGTTCTGGCTGACATGATCAAGCATCATATTCAGTGAGTACCCGAAATTACCAAAGATCATAACCGGATCAAACGTTTTACTCAGTGCGACGCCGGTTGACAATGAATAATAGCCCGAACCGGTTGACATATAGTTGTTCTGTGACGTGTCATAGGGACTTGTTCCGGTTGGTATATACAGGGAGATATTCAGAATCGGGGCTGATGCAAACTGACTGACTCTGAACGGCTGCCACTGGCAGCCAACAGAGATATCCCCAATATCTGTTATATCTGCAGCCTTATGCGTTCCGCCGTTATCATATTTATAAACAAAAGGGAGGCTTATGTTAGCAGTAAAATTGTCTGTAACGGCCCGCTCTGAAGTCAATCTGTGGGTCAGGCTGTGATTGCTGATATCCTCAACTGATGTAAGGGCATAAGCAGGTGTTGCATCCTTGGTTATAACTGTAACGGCAACCAGATCAGCCGCCTGATAAGCGTATGAAAAATTATATTCAAGCCCCCACACGCCCTTTTTCAACAGGGAATATTCCTGCCCTGCAGCAGACAGGATCTCTTTCTCCTGCCCTTCCTTTTCATCCTCAGTCATTTCGAGACGTTTTCGCACGTCTGCTATTTCATTAAGCCGGTCGATCTCATTGAAGAGTTCTGACTGCCGGGTCTCAAGCGCCCGGATTCTTTCCGAATCATTGAGGTTTTTCGGGGTTCCGCCTGTCGCCTCATAGTCTTCCTGACAGAAAACAATTGACGGTATCACCAGCAAAATGATTACAAGTACCAGAGTCGGTATTCTGTTTTTAATTCGTTTCATTAATCAGCATCCAAATCACGTGAATATTTTAGTGTCTATAATACGATTTATCCGAAATCCGATGTTCTTCAGTTACAGTATATTTTTGTGGGAATTCAAGTATCAGCTCCCGTGTCATTTTTTCATCAATAATTCGAAGATCATCATCTTTCAGTTTAAGTGCCATAAAATCTTGGGTTCCGTCATTCTGGACAAGAAAAAGTATATTTTCATACCAGAGTTTCTTAAAATCTTCTTCCATAAACGATATATTGCCCTGCATGGGGTCCGCCACGAAAACCCGCCCTTTGTGAACCCCTTTAACAATAATAAAATGCCGGTAGTTATAAAAAGAGACCGGTACGATACATGGTTTCCCTAATGTTCTAAGATCATCTATACCGGCTCTGAAACCAGAGCCCTTATAGCCTAAAGCCGTTACAAATTTTTTCATATCGAGGAGTGAAAAAGCCCGCCGCTTTTTTATGCCCTCTGTATTACCGTGCTGAAGCATCCCAAGAATCACCTGTCGTTCTGTCAGTTCTTCACCAAAGCCAAACTTCAACAATGTGCTTAATGCTGCCGAACCGCAACTATAGTCATATTGCTGGGAAATAATATTTTTCCGTATCAATGAGGATGCCGGTTCAACCCGTGTAATTATTTTATCTCTACCGTCAATACCGGCTGTTATGACAAACTCATCTTTCCCCGGTTTTTTTTCAGGAATAATCCCGGTCAGGAGTGTTATGCCTATTACAAATGCAATAAAAACATGCATATCATTAACCTCAAAATATGAAAATGGTTGGTTTGTCGGCAAAACCGACGGTCTTATTCAGCAAGATTGAAACGGTAGTCTCGCCCGAAAAACATTGTTTAAATTTAACAAAAACTTTGCAAGAGTAGTGCCAAGGATAGATTTTGATGTAAGTGGCTCTATTTACTGTTACCACTCACTACTGACTCAATATATATTGCATTAAAAACAAGCAGGTGTCAATATAGATTGATTCCAACGGGTGTATAAATTTAGAGTGTAATGTCGAAGACTTATCGATTATCAGGGAGACAGAAAAGTAACTATAGAAAAACCTGTTATTGGTATTATTAAGCTGATGACTTCACCGGGTACAAAGACAGGGAGTTGTTAACACTTGATGCTCTCGTAAAAAGTCTATAGATGGCTAAGGAAAAGGCCCCATATTCAAGCGTTAGTTGCACTATAATACAGGAGGAGAGAAGCACTCCCCCGGAGGACAATCAACTTGCAAGTGCGCTTTCAATTTCATTCGCCTTGCTCAAGGCAGGGAGCGACATAAGAAACAATGCGTTAAAAACACTTTCCGTCGAGTCACCACGAACAGCATTAAAGGCTTTAAGATAAGCGTCCTGTATCTGTTTCAGTTCACGGTGCTGTTCAGGAAGGAGACTTCTCTTTTTACCGATAAAATAAACCATCAGGCTTGAGATTTCACTCCTGACCATAAAATATTGCATCAGCTCGCTGCATTTTTCTTCCGGTGTTTTACTGCAATCGTTATCGCTTGCGTCGAGAAACATAACAAAAGACTCCGCATCTCGCCGAAGTATTTCGATATAGAGATCATCTTTACTGGGAAAGTAGGTATAGACAGATGGCACAGAGACATTTATCTCTGCTGCAATATCTTTTACTGTCAGCTGCCCCGGGTCTTTTACCTTAAGCTGGCTGAACGCCGCTTCAATAAAAAACTGTCGCCGTTTTTCCCGTTCCTGCTCTTTCATTCGCCCAAGCGTTGTTTGTGTCATTTTTTTTCTATATCCATTTAAAAAAAGAGCACGGCAAAAGCCGTGCCCTTATATTATTAAGGTAAAAGAAGCCTAAACCTTTTCTACATTGCTGAAATTGTAATTGCAGGTGGTGCGGAAATATTAAAACCGATATCACCTTTGATAGAGCCGGCAGCAGTCTGTACACCTGTAGCACTCGGCAATTCAAGGTTCAACCCAGAGGCTGGCATCGTTACGTCTACACCCAGACCTTTAAGGCCTATCTGAACACCTGCTGGTTTATAGTTAGCAGTCCCAGTCGTACCAGTCGCCGCAGCATTCACATTAATTGTAACACTGGCATTAACACCTGTTGCATCTGCAAATTTGATATCCACACCAAGATGCTCATCAGTTGCAGTTGCAAGAATCACTGCAGCAGTCCCGGTCGTTGCTCCCCAACCAAAGTCTTCCAGCTCTGTCTCGACTGTAAATCCTGTATCAAAATCAATCACAACACCCGCGCCCGATACAGCTTCCATTTCAGCGTCAGAAACAGCCTCCATTGAAAATGCAACCATTGGAACCAACATCATCATCGCTACAATACCAAGAATTTTTTTCATCTCAATCTCCTCTCAAAATATTAAATACATATTCCCCGCCCGACTTTCACCCCATGCAAAAAGTCACCCCTAACGGGATTCAGTTAATAAACCCGTGGTAAATAAAGATATCGGGCATAAACACATCCCTCGCCTGATAAACATTATTCCACTTTAGATGTTTATGATTGCAACCTGCGTGCCAGCCAACCAGCCGAGGAGATACCCACCTTATTTAACAGGCGTTTAACACCCAGGGGCCACATAAAAACCACTTAAAATCATTCAATTATAGTTGCGATATTAAACAAAGATTGCTCAGGGTGGAAGAGCATTGAAAATAGGGGAATACTTAAAATAAGGTGGATTTTTGCTTTTTGCCTGTTGCAATAAACGGCGGACAGGAAATGAAAACGCCCTGTAACAGGGCAATCAATAAATATTGATTATTATTGACAAATATCTATTTTTGTTGCAGAAGATCAGTCATTTATTTTACAGGGCAAAGTTAATAGTGCAGTCGTACCTTTACCGACACGTGAAGAATACGCCAGTCGACCTTTATGTTCTCTTACGATCCTGTCAGATATGGATAGCCCCAGCCCTGTTCCGCCATGATCCCGTTTCGTTGTATAAAAGGGATCTTTTATACGCGCAATAATATCAGGGGCCATACCGGCACCTTCATCCTTAACCGCGACAATAATTACGCCTTTTTCAGGATCATAATCCGTTTTTACATAGATACCGCAATTGATATCCGGCAAAGACTGGCATGCATTTATCAGAAGATTGATCAACACCTGTTCAAGCCTCAAACTGTTGCCCTTAAGTAAGGGAATCGCATCATTAAACGATACGTCAAAAACACCTGTTGTTTTTTTGATAAGACTCGAGACAAGTTCCGCAGCCTTTGTCACCACTGAATTTATATCAACCGTATCTGTCATCTCAGTTTTTGTTTCACGGGAGTATTCCTTCAGCTCCTTAACAATAGACTTAATCCTGTGAGCCCCATTGCTGATATTTTCAATAAGTACCGGCACTCTTTCTTTTACGGCATTATAATTCATTCCGCCAAGCTCAAATCCGCCGATATGTTCCATATGGGTATCGAGTAATGGTTCAAGTGAATCCGTAATTCGTTTAAGCATTGGCGCATTCATTATAATTGTCGAAACAGGATTATTAATTTCATGGGCAATGCCGGCGACAAGTGTCCCAAGAGAGGTCATCTTTGCAGCCTGAAACAGCTGTTCCTGATACGACAGGGCTTCTTCTTCGGCTTTTTTTCTATCTGTAATATCCCTGAAAGACTGAATTGCACCGGAGAGGTTTTCATGTTCATCAAAAAGCGGCGATGCGGTTGTCCAGATATATGCGCCCTCGCCACCGCCCAGTGCAGGCATAAAGGCCTCTGCATAACAGGTATGCTTTTTTTTCTGAACAAAATCATAGACATCATCCGGTACCGGCTCATCATTACAGATAAAATCAGCAAGAATTTTTTCCCGTTTACCATACAGTGGTAAAGAGTATTCATGATCCGATCGGCCAAGCATATCAGTCTTGGAAATCCCGGTCAGTTCCACCATTGCAAGATTCCATGCAATTACCTTTTTATTGCGGTCAATAACCAGCGTTGCATCAGGCAGAAATTCAATAATATTTTCAAGCTGCTTCCGCATCTCCTTCAGCTCTTTTGTTGCCACCCATCTTGCTGTGATATCGATACCAACCCCCTGAACACCGTAAGGGTTACCCTGCGCATCATAAACAATAGACGATTTATACTCCATGATGACTTTTTCACCATTTTCCGAAATAATGGAAAATACACCTGTATCATGTCCGTTTTCCCGGACAGCAGAGAGATACGTGTCGAGCTGTTCCGGGCTATAATGCGAAAGGAAGAGCTCTTTGGCGTTTATCGCATCCGGATCAATATTCATTCCACGGAGTTCTTTTTTAAAGTTGAGATTACTATCAATCACATTCCCGTCAAAATCATGAATAATCAGATAATCTGACACATTTTCAAAAAGATCCTGATACCGGTTCTTACTCTCGATAAGTTCTTTTTCAATAATAACTCTGGCATCAATTTCCATCGTCAGGAGTCTGTTTGCCTGTTCATATGCCTGCGTTCGTTGCTCAACCATCTGTTCAAGGCTATCCTGATACTGTTTTAACTCAATTTCATTTTCCAGGAGGGTCGCTTCCGCTTTTTTACGGTGATTCACCTCCATCACAAGTTCTTCGTTTACTTTTGCCAGCCGAAGATTTCGCTGCTTAATCTTCTCGCGGTTTTCAGAACTGTTAATCAAAAGGATATAGGCATGAGTAACCATTGCTGCCCCTGTGAAGAGGTAGCATAACTGGTAAAAAAACCAGCCAAGCGTGTTAACCCGAATCACGAAAACAATCATTGACAGAATAAACGAGAGGAGGCCGATATATTTAAAGCTCTGTTTCCCGTTCTGAAGGCTGTTTCCAAACGTGCTGATAATAACAAAAATAAACGTGGGGCTTGCGGGATTAGGATCACAAAGCCAGATAAGGTGCGCTGCAAAAACGTCCACCACAAGTGCCGAAACGACATATTCAGCTTTGTTCCCATTTAAAACAGACTGCCATTTCAGATAAACCTGACAACAGACAAACCCAGCCATCCCCAGATAGATAAGCGGCATCGGAAAAAAAAGGCCCGGAATGTCAAGCATCTGAATGTAAATAACCACGAACAGTGTCAGGAACATTCTTAAACAAAACTGAAGAAACGGCGTACTTGCATCAAGCGCCTCCTCAGTAAGAAGGTATTTGTCAATATTATCCAACAGCTCTTTAATCTTCATAAAACATTCCTGAGCAACATTACATGTTAAGTCGTTTAAGCACCTGATATGCTAAAAAAATACGGATTTTCACATGATAGCAAATGATCGGCCTGTTGTATAATATTTTCTGGTGGGCAATAAAGCGGCTTGATTTACGGCAGTTTCGGCTACGCTGTTAACCTCATCGCAACGGATAACTGTAAGGAGGCAGCGTTAGCTATAATTCTCATGGTACAGTAAGGCTCCACCATGTTATAGATTCGCTTCCTCTTAAATTTTTCAAGATTAGTGTGCAGAAATGATCAGGGAAGTTGGCGCTGCAATCGTAACTGAAAAATTGCCACCCACAGACCCGATGCTCTCGCCTTTAATGCTGACCCCCAAAGATGAAGGAAGTGTCATGCCAACAGTAACGTCGCTTAAACCACCAATGGCAATACCCGTTGTGGTAAGCCCATCCGAGACAGAACCAGTCACATCAACAGTAAGATCAGCCCCGTCTGCAATCGCAATCGTGTTTGTAATTGTACCGGTAAGCGTAACAGCAGCATCGTCAGTATATGAAAGGTTGGTAATAGCCGTTGTAACCGTAGCAGCTCCTGTAAAGTGAATATTTACGCCAGCACCGGAAACAGCCTCCATTTCAGAATCAGAAACAGCCTCCATTGAAAATGCCGCTATTGGAACCCACATTATCATTGCTACGATACTAAGAATTATTTTCATCCGATACTCCTTTAAGAGATAAGAATAACAATCAAATAAACCCTTGCGACTCTCTGCCATTCAATGTCATAAACTTAAGATGACAGGTGTTAGCAAAGGAGCCCTTCGGGCGGTCAATTTATATAAATAACAGAGCGTAGCGATTCATTGGCTAACACCTAAT
>JQIA01000038.1_pt1 | contig 52534 bp, 37 predicted proteins | sample 811431 | NCBI WGS metagenome assembly JQIA01 (sample SAMN02998118, study PRJNA258478) | marine sediment metagenome | biome: marine; feature: seafloor; material: sediment; isolation source: oil-polluted sediment collected from 3 locations (0.5 km, 0.7 km and 0.9 km)... | place: USA: Gulf of Mexico ...
GGGTATTGGAATGCGTGGACCTGGGGAAACTGAGATTGAAACCGATAGACGTATTATTCGTGATAAAATTTTTGTGCTTAAAAAGAAATTATTAACCATTGATAAACAAATGGCCGTTCAGCGAAAAAATCGTGGAAAAATGGTAAGAGTTGCTTTGGTTGGTTACACAAATGTTGGGAAATCTACCTTAATGAATGTAATTAGTAAAAGTGATGTTTTTGCAGAAAACAAGCTTTTTGCTACCTTAGATACTACTGTTAGAAAAGTAGTGATTAAGAACATTCCTTTTTTAATGACAGATACCGTTGGGTTTATTAGAAAATTACCAACGCAATTAGTAGAGTCTTTTAAATCGACGTTAGATGAGGTTCGTGAAGCTGATTTGTTGTTGCATATTGTTGATATTTCTCATCCAAATTTCGAAGATCATATTGCATCTGTAAATTCCATTTTAGATGATATAAAATGTGCAGACAAACCTACTTTAATGGTTTTTAATAAGATTGATGCCTATTCTCATGAAACGATTGATGAAGATGATATTGTTACAGAAAGAGGAAAACAGCATTATACTTTACAAGATTGGGAAAAAACTTGGATGAATGATTTAGACAAAGAATCTATTTTTATTTCTGCCTTAAATAAAGAGAACTTAGAAGACTTTAAAGAGAAAGCATATGACGAAGTGAAGAAAATTCATATTCAGCGTTTTCCTTATAGTGACTTCTTGTATTATGAATATAAAGAGGAGTAATAGATGTATCTAATAAGAACTTGTTATTAAAATGATCCTTTTTAAAGCATCAGGAAATAAAACACTCAAAATTAAATGGCTATTCTATATTTTAATAGGTATAAGTTTATTTGTGTATATTTTTAATTATTCTAGTTGGCACTTTATTCTTAAGTTGTTAGTTTCGATACCAGTAATCATTAATATCTTATTTGATTTTTTTTATTTGAAAAAAGAATATGATGTAATCTCTATATTGGGTTTTGGTAATGATGAAATTGAAATAAATAATAAGTCTAAAATTAATAAGAAAATTGGATATTCTAATCTGAAATACTCCATCAGAAAAAGAAAATTTGATGAACAAAAGACAGAAATTGAATTTAAAATTAAAAGAGGTTTATTATTTAAAACCTTTGGAAGAATTCATATTAAAAATTGGGAAAATATTTTTGAAGTTGAAAAAGAGCTAGTAAATCGGGGAGTTGTAAGAACTGGTTGGACACCTAAAACTTTATGGGGTAAATATTGGGGTGTTTTTATTGATATATTCTTTTTAATAGTTACTTCTGGCGATGGAGATTTAGGAATGGGTGACTATCAAAAAAAAACGGCAAAAGAAGTTGATAGAGATAACCCTTAAAAACAATTTTTAATCCTCAATAATTCCCATTTTCTTAGCACGATTTTTCCAAGATTTCTTGGCAAGTGATTGTAAATCTGCTACGGAATCACTTTCGTCCATAATTTCTAAACCAAGCAAAGTCTCAATAACATCTTCTTGAGAAACAAGTCCGCTAACAGAACCATATTCATCAACAACTAAAGCAATATGTTCTTTTTCTGCGATTAATTTATCAAACAACTCAGGAATAGATAAGTCTCTATTTGTGATGATGATGTTTCTTTTAATGGAAGCTAAAGTATCTTCTCCTTTTCCATTAATGATGGCTTCTAGTAAAGTGTCTTTTAAAAAATATCCAGTAATTTCATCAGGGTTTTCTGCAAAAACAGGGATTCTAGAAAAACGTAAGCTCTTATGACTGTCGTAAAAAGATTGTATGGTTTTATTTTCATCTGCAATTCCTAAAACAGATCTAGGTGTCATTACATCATTTACTTTTATGTCTTTAAAACGCAATAAATTCCGAATAACTTTACTTTCATTTTTTTGAAAAACGCCATCTTTTTCAGCCATGTCTGTCATCACTAAAAATCCTTCTCTACTCAAAACACTTCCATGACCTTTACTTCCAATTAATTTAGTCGTTAATTGTAGAACCCATAAAATACCTGTCCATTTTAATGGAAAGATCATTATTTTTAAAGCTTTAGTCGTAAAGTTTGCAAGTTGTTTCCAATACGTTGCACCAATCGTTTTAGGGATAATTTCTGAAGCCACTAAAATTAAAATGGTCATGATTGTAGAGACAATACCAACCATTACATCTTCTGTAATTTGAAACCCGAAAATAGTCTTAACAGCTGTACCATACATTTCTGCATATGCTACTTTTGCCTGCACACCAACTAAAATTGCACCAACTGTGTGTGCGATGGTGTTAATTGTTAAAATGGCTATTAAAGGTTTGTCTACATCTTTTTTTAAGATTTCTAATTCAGAAGCAAAAGAAGCTCCTTCACTCTTTTTTAGATTGATGAAAGTGGGTGTTATACTTAATAAAACAGCTTCAAGAATTGAACATAAAAATGAAAAGAAAATAGATACCGTTGCGTAAATAATCAGAATTGTCATCAATATAATTTTAGAGTGTAAAAATAGGTAAAATAAAAAACCTCAAGAATTTCTTGAGGTTTATAAAATAATATTTTTTGGTTTTTAAAGAGAGTAGCTCATTCCAAATAACCAATAAGATTGTATTTTATTATCAACATCTTTAAACTCAGCTGTTGGATTTGAATCAATTGATCGACTACGTAAGTTATTTAACGCTTCTTGTTTGTTGTTACGTATACCAAAATCAAAACCTACTCCGATTCCTTTCCAAATTTTGTATCCGAAAGAATTGGTCCAGTTCCAGTTAGATAAATCTCCGTCTCTATAACTCTGAAACATAGAAAGATTAGATTTTACACTTATTTTATTATGAGTTGCTGTATAATCTGCAACAACTTTTGCTCCAGGAGAGGAAGTGAAAATACTTTCTCCACTGCTAAAAATTGCATTGTAATTGGCAGGATGAATCACAACAACCAATCTAGTTGTTGGTGTCCATGTAAAACCAACACCAAAATCTAAAAACCCTGGGTTATTAAAATTGTCAATTAATGTTGTTCTGTATTCACTTAAAGCAGAAAGTGCCCATTTTTTATTTAGTCTTTTACCATATAAAGAGCTTAATGTAAATACATCCGTAGCAGTTTCAAAACCTTCATCTCCGTCAATAGATTCGTCATCTAATTTTACCCAGCCAAGGTTGATGGCTCCAGAGTTTCTCCAGAAAAAGTCGTCTTCAATTAAATTTGCAAAACCATTTACAGAAATACCAATGTTTCCTGCAGAAGCATCAGGAGCAGTTCTAGAATACCAATTGTTAAAACCAGATAAACTTGCACCAATAGTACCAAAGGCACCTTTTCTCCAGCCAGGTAGCGCATCTATCTTGGATTGTAAAGCTTTTACTTCTCCTTGTAATTTTTTAATTTCTGCTTTTTTAGGAGTTTGTTCTTTTTTTAATTCATCCGCAGTTTGAGCATTTATAGAAATTCCTAAAAAAGCAAAAAATAGTAAGAGTGATATTTTTTTCATTATTATTGTTTTATTGAGTTTGGATACGTGTTCTTTATGTTAGACCAAAAAAATATTAATAAGTCACTTTTTCATGAAAACTATAATTTACACCTAGACCAAAAAGTTGTCTAAATTGAATCTTACTTGAAGCATTATCATCAACAATAGAATGAAAAGTCATTTGCATTTTAACATACTTATTCACCTTAAAACGAATATTTGTTTGATAATCTAAATCAACATTCCCAATATTTGCAAGGTAATCTGAATACATTGTTAAAATGTTTTCTATTTCAACATTTTCCATTAAAAGTGTTTTGTAATAACCAGATAAGTTAAAACCTAAACTAAATGCAGTATTTCTACCTTCTTCAACACCAAATTTTCCAGAAAAGAAATCATTTACAAAGGTGTATCTGGCTGTTCCTGGTGCAATATTTACATGTAATTTATCAGATTTTTTCCATAACATTCCTGGACCAAAAGTCAAATACGCTGGAGATAAAAGTTCTGAAACTAAAGTTTTTTTTGGTTCTGTTTTGTAGTTAAAACCTTTTGTGTACTGAGTTTTAAAGTTGCCTATAAAAGAAAAAAACCAATATGTAGAAGTTTTGTATCCATATAAGGTGTTAACCTCGAAACGGTCATCCGTTTTCCTCCATCCTTTTTCACTTAAATGGCTTAGTCCATAACCTGTTTTAATTCTACTATCCCAGTTTACATTATTTTGCTTGTAGTTGAAATCGTAGTTAATGTTTATATTTCCTGCAACCGTATTTTCTCCACCAGAAGCCCAATTAGAAAAAGAAGATTGGTTAAAGATAAAAGCAAACCGTCCATGAACTTTCCACTTAGGAATAGGAAGTTTTTCTTTCTTTTCTTCTTTTTGTCCAAAAAAATTAAAAGAAAGTAAAATTAAAAGAAGTAAGGTGATTTTTCTCAAAATTGATTTTTCGTTAAGCGCTCAAAAATAATGCCATCAGTTAAAAAAAAATAAAATTATTTTTTTGATTTATAAAGAGGAACTGTTGAACAAGCTTCACCAAACATAATGCTTCTTGCTATGGGTTGTAGTTTTGCTATTAAAAAGGCAAAGGCAGAATTTGGTATCGGTTTTTCTGCACAACCTTTTATAATTACAGGTTTATTCGCAAACCCTTTTAAATCTAAAAACCCTATTAATTCTTGATAAATAACAGTTTCTAACAATTCTAAATCGCCTATAACTACTTTATTAGCAAAAGGTGTTAATTCTGATGCGATTAACATAAAAGCCCAAGAAGGAATAATTGCATCTACAGAACAGCTAATTGCTACAAAAGAGTTTTTATATTGAAACCAATCATGATTACTAACCGATTCTCTAAAATCCTTTTCCTTTAAAATAATTTCTTGAAACAACCAATCTTTAATATCAAAAACTACTCTTTTCCCCTCAGGATAAATTTCCTCAAGATCAAAGGTTTCTAATTTGCTGTTTGCAACTCTATTTATAATTTCTTCTGACATTCTTTAATATTAGGTTCAAAGGTTCAAAGGTTCAAAGGTTCAAAGGTTCAAAGGTTCAAAGTCGAATAGTTTTTATTTTTGCTAACTGCTAACTGCTAACTGCTAACTGCTAACTGCTAACTTATTTTACAGCATTCCTAATTCTAGTTTTGCTTCTTCACTCATCATATCTTGCGTCCAGGTAGGATCAAAAGTAATTTCAACCTCACAGTCATTAATTTCTTTTAATGTTTTTACTTTATCTTCAACTTCTTTAGGAAGAGACTCAGCAACAGGGCAATTTGGTGAGGTTAATGTCATTAATATTTTTGCATTGTTTTCTTCAGATACAAAAACATCATAAATTAAACCTAACTCATAAATATCTACTGGAATTTCAGGATCATAAATAGTCTTTATAACATTTATAATTTTATCTCCAACTAGTTCTAACTCTTTATCTGTCATCTTTTAAATTCTTAAATTTTACAATCTTGTTTGTTGCGCAATTGCGTATAATTTTATTTGCTTTACCATTGAAACTAGTCCGTTTGCTCTCGTAGGCGAAAGGTGCTCTTTTAAACCTATTTTATCAATAAAATCAGTATTGGCATTTAATATATCTACTGGTTTTTGATCAGAATACACACGTAATAATAAGGCTACAATTCCTTTTGTTAAAATGGCATCACTATCCGCAGTAAACGTTATAGTTTCGTCTTTTAATTCAGAATATAACCAAACTTTAGATTGGCAACCTTTAATTAAATTCTCATCTAATTTATACTGAGCCTCTATTATCGGTAATGATTTCCCAAGATCTATGATATATTCATAACGTTCCATCCAATCATCAAACATAGAAAACTCATCAATAATTTCTTCTTGTATTTCTTTGATAGTCATTTTTTAAACTTATTTTTGCGATATCGTAGATACCTTTTGTAAAAAGGGCAAAAATACGATAAAAAGCATTAAAAATGCTTGTTAAATATTAAAGTAAGTAGATTATTAATTTTGTTAGTTAATGATATTGTAAATTAATTAACGCATTAAATTCCTTTCATTTTAGGAAGGTGAAATAGGTACATGAGCAAATTATTAGCAGTTGGTACAGTAGCATTTGATGCTATCGAAACACCTTTTGGTAAAACAGATAAGATTCTTGGAGGTTCAGGAACTTTTGTAGGTTTAGCGGCAAGTCAGTTTGGAGTAAAAACAGGAGTTGTTTCTGTTGTTGGAGGAGATTTTCCTGCTTCATATTTAGAAATGATGAATGCTAAAGGGATTAATACTGATGGAATTGAAGTAGATAAAGAAGGTAAAACTTTTTTCTGGAGTGGTAAATATCATAATGATATGAACTCTAGAGATACTTTAATTACAGAATTAAATGTTTTAGAAACATTTGCACCTGTTGTTCCTGAAAATTTTAAAGATGCAGGTATTGTGATGTTGGGTAATTTACATCCTTTAACGCAAGCCTCTGTTTTAGACCAAATGTCTGAAAGACCAAAATTAGTAGTTTTAGATACTATGAACTTTTGGATGGATATTGCATTAGAGGATTTACATACTGTTTTAAAAAGAGTAGATGTAATTACGATTAATGATGAAGAAGCTCGTCAATTATCTGGAGAATATTCTTTAGTAAATGCTGCAAAGAAAATCCATGAAATGGGACCAAAATATGTAGTTATTAAAAAAGGTGAACATGGAGCTTTACTTTTTAATGATGGAAATATGTTTTATGCACCAGCATTACCTTTAGCAGAAGTCTTTGATCCAACAGGGGCAGGTGATACTTTTGCAGGTGGTTTCTGTGGATATTTAGCAAAAACAGGAGATATTTCTTTTGATAATATGAAAAACGCTATTATTTACGGTTCTAATTTGGCATCATTCTGTGTAGAGAAATTTGGTACAGAACGAATGCAAGAATTAACATCAGATGAAGTGAAAACTCGCTTGCAAGCTTTTAAAGAGCTAACGCAATTTGATATAGAATTATCATAAAAAAATCCGCGCTTTTTGGTGCGGATTTTTTTTATACACATAACAAAAACAACACCAACAACAAAACAACCAATTAAATGAGTGATGCTATTAAACATGAATGCGGAATTGCATTAGTTAGATTAAAAAAACCATTACAATTTTATAAAGATAAATACGGTTCTGCTTTCTACGGAATTAACAAAATGTATTTATTGATGGAAAAACAGCACAATCGTGGACAAGATGGAGCTGGTTTTGCAAGTGTAAAATTGAATGTAGAACCTGGTACAAGGTATATTAGTAGAGTGCGTTCTAACAAACCTACACCAATACAAGATATTTTTGCTCAAATTAATGGTCGTTTAAATGGGGTTTTAGAAGAAAATCCTGATAAAAAAGATGATGTTGCATGGCAAGAAGAAAACATGCCTTATGTTGGTAACTTGTTTTTAGGACATGTACGTTATGGAACTTTTGGTAAAAATTCCATAGAAAGCGTGCATCCTTTTTTACGTCAAAGTAATTGGAGACACCAAAACTTAATTGTTGCTGGTAACTTTAATATGACGAATTCTAAACAAATGTTAGAAGAGTTAATTGAGTTAGGTCAACATCCAAAAGAGTTTACAGATACGGTAACTGTTATGGAAAAAATAGGTCATTTTTTAGAGGATGAAGTCTCTAAATTATACCTAAAAGCTAAGAAAAAGGGATTTAGTAAAAAAGATGCATCACCTTATATAGAAGAAAATTTGAGTCTTAAAAAAGTTTTAAGAAGGTCTTCTAAAAATTGGGATGGTGGTTATGCAATGGCTGGTTTAGTTGGTCATGGAGATGCTTTTGTGTTAAGAGATCCTAACGGGATTAGACCAACCTATTTTTATGAAGATGAAGAAGTAGTTGTTGTTGCTTCAGAAAGACCAGTGATACAAACAGTTTTTAATGTAAAGATTGATGATGTTCAGGAATTAGAAAGAGGTCATGCTTTAATTATTAAAAAAAGTGGAAAAACTTCTATTAAAAAGATTTTAGAGCCAAGAGAGAATAAAGCGTGTTCTTTTGAGCGTATTTATTTTTCTAGAGGTAGTGATGCTGGTATTTATAAAGAGCGTAAAAACTTAGGGAAACTAGTGTTTCCAAAGATTTTAAAATCGATAGATTCTGATATTTCAAATACGGTATTTTCTTTTATTCCAAATACAGCAGAAACGTCTTTTTATGGGATGACAGAAGCTGCTGAAGATTTATTAAATCAACAAAAAACAGCAAAAATTTTAGAAGGCGGAAAAAATTTATCCGCAGAAAAAGTAACTGAAATTTTATCTGAGAGAGCTCGTTTTGAAAAAATTGCCATTAAAGATGCAAAATTAAGAACCTTTATTGCTGATGACAGCTCTAGAGATGATTTAGTAGAACATGTTTATGACATTACGTATGGTGTTGTAAAACCTACAGATAACCTTGTTATTATTGACGATAGTATTGTTCGTGGAACAACATTAAAGAAAAGTATTATTAAAATTTTAGACAGATTAAGTCCTAAAAAGATAGTGGTTGTTTCTTCTGCTCCACAAATACGTTATCCAGATTGTTATGGAATTGACATGGCAAGAATTGAAGCTTTTATCGCTTTTAAAGCTGCTTTAGAGTTGTTGAAAGATCATAATAAATATCATATTGTAGAAGATGTTTATAAAAAATGTATAGAACAGCAATCTAAAAAGGATGATGAAATTGTAAATTATGTAAAAGAAATTTACAGTCCATTTACAGCAGAAGAAATATCTGCAAAAATTGCAGAGATGCTAAAAACAAAAGATATTAAAGCTGATGTTGAAGTTATTTATCAATCTATTGAAGGTTTGCATAAAGCTTGTCCTGATAATTTAGGAGACTGGTATTTTACAGGAAATTACCCAACACCAGGAGGGAATCGCGTTGTGAATCAGGCATATATAAACTTCTTTGAAAAGAACGATAAAAGAGCTTATTAAAATTTAGTTTAGATAAAAAAAAGGGAGTGTATTATTAAATACACTCCCTTTTTTTTATCTTTAACAAATGAGATTGTATTGGCAACTTATTGTAATTCTGTGTTTTGGATGTGAATTTTATGCTCAAAACTCAAACACCAAGATAGAATATGGGATTCCAAAAATTGATCAATTTAAAACGAAAGAACTAGGAGGAGAAACCCAAAACTTAGATGTTATTCAAGATAGTAAAGGTGTTTTAATTGTAGCAAATTCATTTGGGTTTTTAAGTTTTGATGGAGCAAAATGGAATTCTTTTAAGCCAACAAATGATGGCGTACCAATATCTTTTGCAAAAGATGAAAATGAGAGGATATATGCTTCTGGTTCAGAGTTTATTGGTTATTTAAAATCAGATAACATAGGTGCTTATACTTTTCATGATTTAAAAAATAAACTTCCCAAAGACATTAAACTAGGTTTTATTTGGAATACAATTTATCGAAATGGGAAAGTATTCTTTCAGAATGATAGAAATGTTTTAATATTTTCTGATAATAAATTTACTGTTTTATCTGATGAAAGTATGGTAAATGGCCTTTTCAGTTTTGAAAAGAAGATGTATGTAAGTACATCTAAAGGACTTTATGTTCTTAAAGAAAACAAACTGAATCTTGTTTTAACTTATTTTTCAGAGAAAGGAATTTTCGTAAAAGGAGCATTTAGAGAAACATCAGAGAAGATATATTTTATAAGTCAAAAAAAGGGTCTATTTTCATGGGATGGAAAAATAGTAAGTGTAGAGAAATCAAATTTAAGTGATTTTTTAAAGAACAATATTTTTACAACGATTAAAACTCTTTATGATGGTAGCAAAGCATTTGGAACAAGTAAAGGAGGGGTTTTAATAACCAATAAAAGCTTAATTCCAATCTTAAGGCTTACTGAGAAAACAGGAATAACAAGTAATAATGTAAGGAGTATTTATCAAGATTATAATCAAAATTTATGGTTAGCTTGTCAAGATGGACTTACTAAAATCAACTATCCTTTTTCAACAACTTTCTATAGTTATAACGAAGAAAATTTTGGTACAGTAGAAGAAATAACAAGGTTTAAAAATGAAATATATTTAGGTACTGGGAGAGGGACTTTTAAATTAAACACTATTAAATCTTCAGATTTATTTAAAGATAATTCTTTTCCTACCCTTAATATATTGCGAAAAAGCAGCATTTATAATTTTGCAAATATTGTTATTAATAATAAACTAATTTATGGTGGTCAGAATAATACATATCTTTTTGATGGTGAAAAAACATCAATTATAAATGACAAGGAAGCAAGAAAATTTATGGACTCTAAATTTCATGACAATGTTCTGTTTATGGGGCATAAATATGGCTGTGATATTCTTTTTTATGATAAAAATGTTAATATTATTAAGGTTAACAGTATCCCTAATTTTAGTCAGCAGGTTAGAGGTGTTTTAGAGCAAGATAAAAATAATATTTGGCTAACAACTGTATCTGATGGTGTTTACAAATTGAATTTTACAAATAATTTTCAAAATTTAAAAGTAATTAGGTTTGGTTTGGAAGATGGTTTACCTTCTTTAAGAGATAATTTAGTTTATAATATTAATAATAATGATGTACTGTTTACAACTCATAAAGGGTTGTTTAAATTTGACAAAATTTCACAAAAATTTATTCCAGAAACTCGTTTTGGAGAAAAATTTGAAGGAGGAAGAGATGAGTTTGTTTATGCCTTTTATTTTGATGAAAACGAGAACGCATGGATTCATTCTTTTAGAAAAAGAGAAGGTTTTTTAGCTGTAAAAGACTCACTTGGTAAGTATCATAAAGATGAAGAAATTTTAAAAGGTTTTGTAAAAACACAAGCTTATGAAATTTTAAGTGAACCAGAAAAAAAAGTTGTTTGGTATGGAGGCTCAGATGGTTTAACTCGTTTAGATTATAGTAATTATAAAAAAGAGAAAAGAAAGGATTTTAATGCTGTTATCTCTAAAGTAATTGGTTCTAATGATAGTTTGTTGGTTGGAGGTCATCAATTTAATAAATCAAAAAAAACAGAATTAGAAGCGATTAATAGAGATGTTCGTTTCGAAGTTGGAGCAACGGATTTTACAAATATTAAGGACATAAAATTTCAATATTATTTAGAAGGTTATGATAAAAAGTGGTCAGGTTGGAACAAAGAATCGTTTAAAATTTACACAAACTTAAATCAGGGTAATTATGTGTTTAATGTGAGGGCAAAAAACTTATTAGAAGAAGTTTCTAAGCCAGATAAGTATTACTTCTCAGTATTACCATTTTGGTATCAAACACCTATTTTCAATTTTTTGTTTTTTGCTCTTTTATTAACCTTTATTATTTATGTTGTGAACTATTTTTCTAAAAGAAAATTTGTAAAAAAAGTGCATCAATTAGAATTAGTTCAAAAATATGAAAAGGAAAAAAATGATGCAATTGTTAAGGAAAAAGAAAGAGGCCTTAAGGCATTAGTAGAAGCTCAAGAAAATGAGAGAAGCAGAATAGCAAGAGAACTACATGATGGTGTTGTACAGCAAATAGGTAGCGTTATTCTAAAGTCTAGAAATATACTTTCTAAAATGAATTTATTACAAGCTAAAGAATCTCAAGAATTAATAAAAAGTTTAGAAGATTCTAACAAAGATTTAAGAACTATTTCTCATCAAATGATGCCAAGAGCCTTAAAAGAATTAGGAATTGTGCCTGCTTTAAGTGATCTATTAGAAGGCAGTTTTGGGTACTGTAATATAGAATTTAGCTTAGAACATTTTAATATTTCAGAAAGATTATCTCCAAAAATAGAAGTTACAATTTATAGAATTGTTCAAGAGCTTATCAATAATATCATAAAACATAGTAAAGCAACCCACGTTAGTGTACAATTGTTTAATGCTAACAATACTATTATTTTAATTGTTGAAGATAATGGAGTCGGAATTTCATCAAACAAAAATAAAAAAGGAATTGGTTTGTTAAATATTACAAGTAGGTTAGATATTGTAAATGGTGATGTTAATTTTGCGTCAAGCCCTAAAAGTGGTACTTTAGTAACTATAAAAATACCATTATAAAAATGGCGATAAAGATTCTAATTGCAGATGATCATCCCTTAATTGCAGAAGGAATTAAAAACACGTTTGATAATCAAGAAGAACATCAAGTGGTTGCTGTGGTTAATAATGGAAAAGAAGCGTTAGATTTTATTGAGAATAATTTAGTAGACATTGCATTGTTAGATATTAATATGCCAATAATGGATGGCATTGAATGTGCAAAAAAAATAATTTCAAATTTTGTAGATGTTAAAGTAGCTATGTTATCTATGCATGAAGAGAAATCATTAATTAAAAACTTAATAGAAATTGGTGTAAAAGGGTATATGTTAAAAACAATACCTAGTGATGAACTATTGATGGCTATTAAAAAAATATATGGAGGTAAAGAATACTTTAGTTCTGATGTAACCAAAGCATTATTGTCTGATGATTCATCTAGCTTTCATAGATATAAAAAGAAATCACCTCTTTTACAGGATCTTACTTCAAGAGAAAAAGAAATAATTAAATACATTTCACAAGGTTTAACGAATAACCAAATAGGTGAAAAACTTTTTATAAGTCCAAGAACGGTTGATACGCATAGAACTAATATTATGCGAAAAATAGATGTTCACAATGTAGCTTCTCTAATAAGATTTGCTTTTCAAAACGGACTAACTTCTTAAAAATACGGTAATTACCTTAGTCATTTACGGACATCACTCTATTTCACGCGCTTTATCTTCAGATTATCTTTGAAGAGTTAATTCATCATATCCTAAAAAATAAAAAATACTTTAACGAAACAGTATCTATTTCCAAATGTTTTTAGGATGAATTAACATTAAAGGAAAGGATGCTGTTTTTTAATTTTAATTAAAAACTACAATTATGAAAAAAAGAATTCTAGTAATGCTATTATTAGTACCGATGTTAATATTAGCCCAAGTAAAAGGTAAAAAATCGAAAAAATCGTTTAAAACATCAGCAGGAACAGAATTTAACGTTGGTGACAAGATAACACTAACAAAGGCTAGCAATAACGATAAATTTGCGTATGTCTATGTTAGTAAATCTATGTTTTCATTAAAAAACATCACGAAAGCTGTAAAATCTATAAAAGATGTAAAAAATATGAATGTGAACAACATTGATAATTTAGCGAATAATCTAGAAACTGTTAATAGTTTAGCAAATAGTGAAATTGTTAGTGGAGCTATGTCTCAATTAATGGGTTTGGCAGTAAGTGAGAGCTATGTTTCTGAAAACGCTTTAGATTCTTCAATGAGTGGAAATAAATATAAAATAAAAAGCTTTAAAATTTATACAGACAAAGCTTCGGGGAAATCTATTGTGCATGCAATTGCTAAAGGAAATGGTAAAACAGTTGCTATTTTATTAGAGTATGCTGAAAAAGCAGGTGAAATTTCTAAATAAAAAAACCTTGATTAGATTCTGACGTAATTCTACTTCAGAATCATTCTTTTAATTCATTCTAAAAAACATCTAATGAGAAAGTTAATACTATTTTTATGCGTTATTAATTACTTTAATCTATTATCTCAAGAACCGGTTTTAGTAAGACAAGATTACCTAGGAAGTGGAAAATACAGTAAGGGAACATTCAGAAATTTAAAAGCAGTAGGTAATACCTTATTTTTTGTAACTGATGATGGAATTAACGGTTCAGAATTATTTAAATCTGATGGCACAGAAGGAGGTACTGTTTTGGTTAAAGACATATACCCCGGAGCTGGTAAAAGTAAAAGTAGTAATCCAGAAGTGCTAATCAATTTCAATAATCAATTGTTTTTCTATGCTTATACAGGAGGTTCTGATGGAGAAGGGCTTTGGAAATCTGATGGAACAGAAGCTGGTACAGTAAAAGTAAAAGCTTTAAGAGAAGGTTCTGGAAATCCTTTATATGCAAGTAATTTAGTGATTGGTAATACAATGTATTTTGAGGGAGAATCTTTAAATAACCAATATGGTTTATGGAAAACAGATGGCACAGAAGCGGGAACTATAATGGTAAAAGCTTTTAATCGTGATACAAATGCAGCTAATAACTTAAGTAATTTTATTGAGTATAAAAATAAGATGTATTTCTCAGCTTTTGATAGTGCAAAAGGAAGTGAATTATGGGTTTCAGATGGTACAGAATCTGGCACTGTTTTGCTAAAAGATATTATGCCGGGAGATAATACAAGTCATAGTGGAATTGGAGGAATGACAATTGTTGGAGAGGAACTCTTATTTGCTGCTAATGATGGTACAAGTGGCTCTGAGTTATGGAAAACAGATGGATCAGCATCAGGAACAACAATGATAAAAGATATTATGCCTGGAGCAAATTCTTCAAATATTGGAGATTTAGAAAATGTAAATGGAGTTTTGTTTTTTAGAGCAGATGATTCAAGTGCAAATGGTTCTGAATTATGGAAAAGTGATGGGACAGCTTCAGGAACAGTTATGATCAAAGATATTAGACCAGGAAATATCAGATTTAGTACAGATAGCAAACCAACAGATTTAAGAGCTATTGGTAATCTTGTTTATTTTATTGCAAATGATGGTGAACATGGTACAGAATTGTGGAAAAGCGATGGTACAGAAGCTGGTACTGTTATGATTAAAGATATAGAAACAGCGCGTTATCAGGGTGGTGCAAGTAGCAATTCTCTAGTTGTTTTTAATAATCAAATTATTTTTAAAGGTACAGATGCAAATGGACAAGAACATTGGGTTAGTTATGGTACAGAAGCAGGTACTAAAATATTAAAAGACACGAATGGGGATAACACAATTTATGCAAAATATTTTGATACTAATTTATATGTTGGTGGTGGCACAATAACTGATAATGGAGTTTTCTTTTTTCTTTCTTATGATGGTGTAAATGGTACAGAACCTGGACTTTGGAAGTTTGATCAAAGTGCTTTATCTGTTGAAAAAGAATCATTAAATCATATTAAAAAAGTAAGAGTATTTCCAAATCCAGTTTCAAGTATTCTAAATCTTAAAGCTGATAATCAACAAATACAATCTCTAAGAATATATAACTTATTTGGTACAGAAGTAATGAATGTATCCAACAAAAACAAAATTAAAAACATTAATATTTCTAATTTCTCCACAGGGATTTATATGCTTCAATTAAAAACAGATTCCGGGTTTTTTACAAAAAAGTTTATTAAAAAGTAATCAACTTTTTTAAAAGACCTTATTCTAAATTTATTAACCTAAAAACTATTATTATGAAAAAACTACTACTTTTTATTTTTACAATAATTGCTCTAAATAGCTTTTCACAAGCAACCTTAGTACAAGATATTAACTTAGGAACTTTTTCAAGTAGTCCTGCAAACAAGGTTAACTTTAATGGCTTTGTTTATTTTATAGCAAATGATGGGTTAAATGGATCAGAATTATGGAGAACAGATGGAACTGAATCTGGAACAGAAATTTTTAAAGAATTTATAACAGGTTCTGAAAGTGGAATGGTTGCAGTAACTCCTTTTGTTTCTAATGGTTTCATGTATTTCGTAGCTAAAGAAGGTGCTAATAACTTTCTTTGGAAAACTGATGGAACATTAATTGGAACAGAAAAAGTAAAACAGTTTTCAGCTATTCAAGGTTTTCATGAAACTATAAATAATGAATTAGTTTTCACTGCTGAAAATCAACTTTGGAAAACAGATGGTACTGCAGCAGGAACTATAAAATTAAGCAATTTCACAATTTTTGGATCCACAAGATTTGTAAAATCAGGAAACGAAATTTTCTTTTCAGGAGAAGCTTCTACATCTATAGGTCAAGAACTATATAAAACAAATGGAACAACAGTTTCTTTGGTGAAAAATATATATCCAAATTCTAACAAAGACGCATATCCAAATAATTTTTCTGAATTAAATGGAGTTGTTTATTTTTCTGCGGATAATGGTTCTAATGGTTTTGAACTTTGGAAAACAGATGGTACAGAAGCAGGCACAGAACTGGTAAAAGATATTAATCCAGGTTCTGGTAGCGTGTTTTCTACAGATACTCCAATAGTTGCTTTTAATAATGAAATGTTTTTTATGTATGGTACAAAACTGTATAAATCAGATGGAACAGATGCCGGTACAGTTGAAGTAAAAGATGTTGAAAGTTATGTAAAAAGAATGTTTGTATTCAATTCTAAACTACACATTTTTAATGGTAGTAACAGTTTTTGGGTTTCTGATGGAACAGAAATAGGAACAACCAAAATTGAAGTTGCTGTAAATGAGTTTTTTCATAATAACCAATATGGAATTGTTGGAAACGAATTGTTTTTTCAAGCAAATAATGAATGTGGTTATGAAATTTGGGTTACAGATGGAACAGCAGAAGGTACAAAAATGGTAAAAGATATTCATCCCTCTTTTGATGATAATAATATTGAAGATATTATAGAGTTGAATGGAGAAGCAATTTTTACGGCTTCTGATGGGAATTGGTTAGGAAAAGAACTTTGGATTTCTGACGGTACAGAAAATGGCACAACTATTTTGAAAGATATTAATAAAGAAGGTAATAATTCTTCCTCTCCACAAAACTATTTTGAGTTTGGTGATAAGGTTTTATTTTCTGCTGATAATGGAGAAAATGGAAAAGAACTTTGGGTGATTAATTCCGGTGTTGCAACCTTGTTAAAAGATATAAATCCTGGTCCTAGATATAGCAATCCATCAGGTTTTATAGAATTGAATGGAGTTGTATATTTTAAAGCAAACACAAAAAATGAAGGATTAGAACTCTGGAAAACAGATGGAACAAATGCTGGAACAAGTCTGGTAAAAGACATCAATCCAAATGAAAAAGATGGGCTTTCTTATGGGAATATTGTTGTATTAAATAGCAAGTTATATTTTTTTGGAAATGATGGAACTTATGGAGGAGAACTTTGGGAAAGTGATGGAACAGAAGCAGGAACTATTCTTATAAAAGATATTAATGTGGGAACAGCTAATAGTTATCGAAATGGAAAAATTACAGTTTATAATAATGCATTATTTTTTAATGCAACTGATACTACAAATGATTATGAAATCTGGAAATCTGATGGTACAAATGCAGGAACAAACCTTTTAAAGAACATTCACACAAGTGGAAGTAGTTCTCCAGATAATTTTATCGTGTTTGATAATACGTTGTTTTTTACAGCAACAGATGCTACAAATGGAAATGAATTATGGAGATCTGATGGAAAGGCATCAAATACAGTTTTAGCAAGAAATATAAAAGCAGGGTCATCTAGTAGTTACCCTAGTAATTTTATTATTTCTGGAGCAGGAAATAAAAACAAAGTTTTAACTTATGATACCCAATTATTGTTTACTGCAACAGGAGCAAATGGTAATGAGATATGGCAAATTGAAGTTGGTACTTCACATTATCCACAACCAATTCAAGGGGGTTCAGGATCTTACCCTTATAAATTAACAAATCATAATGGGGAAGCATTTTTTATTACTGGAAATGAACTTTGGAAAGTAAATCAATATGCATCTGGAGCAAGTGTTGTTAAACCTGGAGATGATGTAAAAAATATTTCAGAAATGATGAGTTTTGGAGGTGTTTTAATATTTGGAGCTGGAAATAATAGTCAAAACATAGAGCTTTGGAAATCTGATGGAACTACAGATGGTACCGTTTTATTCCAAGATATTAATCCATCAACAGCACAATATGGAAACGGTAGTAGTCCGAGTAGTTTTTTTAGATATAATAGTACTTTGTATTTTTCTGCTAATAATGGTACAAATGGATCTGAGTTATTTAAGTTAGAAGAAAGTGCTCTATCAGTAGAAAATAAAACAATTAATACTTTAGCTGATGTTAGTCTTTATCCAAATCCAGCTTCAAGTATTTTAAATATTAAGATTGATAATCAACAAATAATAGAAGTAAAAATATTTTCTTTAATGGGTAAAGAAGTGATGAATGTTTCAGCAGAGAATAATAAAATTAATATCTCTCAATTATCATCAGGAATGTATTTCGTTAAATTAAAAATAGCTAAAAATACATTCACAAAAGAGATTTTAAAACAATAGAAAAAGAGAAAAGCGAATTGGTATTTAATCAGAAAAAAGCATCCAAATTTTTGGATGCTTTTTTGTTTTATCATAATTTAAGCAAACCACTGTTTTTACTTTTTTAGAGTATGAGTGAGATACAAAAAGTAACCGCGTTACTTATTTAGCTTCAGCATAACGCTTTTCAGCCTCATTCCAGTTTACTACTTTAAAGAAAGCACTAATATAATCGGGTCTTCTGTTTTGGTAATTTAAGTAATATGCATGTTCCCAAACGTCTAATCCTAAGATAGGCGTTCCTCCACAAGTTACACCTGGCATTAATGGATTGTCTTGGTTTGGTGTAGAACATACTTCTACTTTACCTCCTGGTAAAACACATAACCATGCCCAACCTGAACCAAATTGTGTAGCTGCAGCCTTAGAAAAAGCTTCAATAAAAGCATCTTTAGAACCAAATGCTGCTTCAATAGCATCTTTTAATTCTCCAGATAAATATCCTCTATCATTTGGGTTTAATACCGTCCAGAATAATGAGTGATTATAAAATCCACCACCATTATTTCTTACAGCACCATTGCTCATATCTAAATTAGTAAGAATATCTTCAATAGATTTTCCTTCTAAATCTGTACCTGCAATTGCATTATTTAAGTTATTTGTATATCCTTGGTGATGTTTACTATGGTGAATTTCCATAGTTCTTGCATCAATATTTGGTTCTAACGCATCATAAGCGTATCCTAATTCTGGTAATTGAAAAGCCATTTTTATGTTTTTTAAAAGTTAGTATAATCTTTACATCTGTAAAATTAACCATAAATGGATGGTTTTACAAGAAGTTTACGTTTTGAAAATTTATTACAGTATAAGAAAGATTTATTCTCCGTGTATTTGCATAAATTCTTCCAATTGGTTTACCATGTTTTTACTTCCACAAATAAAGGGTACTCTTTGGTGTAATTCTGTTGGGTCAACATCCATAGTTCTTGTATATCCATCAGAAGATTTACCATTTGCCTGTTCAGCTATAAATGCCATAGGATTGCATTCATATAACAAACGTAATTTTCCATTCGGGTTTCTAGAACCTTTTGGGTACATGTAAATTCCTCCTTTTATCATATTTCTATGAAAATCAGAAACTAAAGAACCAATGTATCTACTTGTATATGGTCTATCTCCTTCTTCTTCCTGACAGTATTTAATATATTTTTTTACACCAAGAGGAAAATCCATATAGTTTCCTTCATTTACAGAATACATAGTTCCATCTTCAGGAAACTCCATGTTTGGATGTGATAAATAAAAAGAACCGATTGCAGGGTTTAAAGTAAAACCATTTACACCATTACCAGTAGTATACACCAGCATTGTAGAGGTTCCATAAACTACATAACCAGCAGCAACTTGCTCACTTCCTTTTTGTAAAAAATCTTCTAATTGTACAGGAGTTCCAACAGGAGTTACTCTTCTGTAAATAGAAAAAATTGTACCTACAGAAACGTTTACGTCAATATTAGAAGAACCATCTAAAGGATCTATTAAAACAATATATTTATTTTGATGATTCTCATCAATACTATTAACGGAAATGAAACTATCTTCCTCTTCACTTGCAATACCGCAAACAATATTTCTACGAGTTAAAGTTTGTATAAACTTTTCATTCGCATACACATCTAATTTCTGTTGATCTTCACCTTGTATGTTTGTATCTCCAGCAGCACCAATAATATCAACCAAACCAGCTTTATTTACTTCATGATTCACTACTTTTGCTGCTAATCTAATAGAGTTTAAAAGACTAGAAAGTTCTCCAGAGCTATATTTAAAAGCGTGCTGATTTTCTATAATAAATTCACCTAAAGTTTGTTTTTGTCCTGTCATTTTTTTTTGAATTAGTTGGTATTACAAATATGCTAAAATTTTCTAACTAAATCGTTTTCGTAACCGTTGTTTTTCTTTAAAAAAAGTAATTTTATTTGAGGAAATAATAAATTTTCAACAAATCGAAAATAAGTGTTCAAAAACTTCAAATATTTTATTGCGATTTCAAAAAAACTATCTTTGACAAAAAATTAAGTAAATGAGTTTCATAATTAGAGCAGGAAAAGAAAAAGACGTACAATCTGTATTAGATTTAATTACAGAGTTAGCCGTTTTTGAAAAAGAACCAGACGCTGTAGAAGTTACAGTTGCAGATTTGTTAAGAGATGGTTTTTCTGATAACCCAAAGTTTAAACTTTTTGTTGCGGAACAAGATTCTGTGGTTATTGGTATTGCTTTATTTTATGAACGTTATTCAACTTGGAAAGGAAAAACAATTCATTTAGAAGATTTAATGGTTACAGAAAGTAAACGAAAAATTGGGGCAGGAAAAGCACTATATACAGCTGTTTTAAAGTATGCTCATGAAAATAATTTTAACAGAGTTGCTTGGGAGGTAATTGATTGGAACACAAATGCAGTTAATTTTTATAAAAGTACAGGAGCTACTTACTTAAATGATTGGTCTGTGGTGCAAATGGACAAAGAAAGTTTAGATAAATATATTCAAAATAATTAATTAAAATATCTCCCTTTCTAGGCACTTAAGAGGGTTTAACATAGATATAATTGTTATTTGTATCAAAGAGGTTAGTACTAAAAAACAGAAGTTAAGATGAAGGTTTTTAAATTTGGTGGAGCATCCGTAAAAGATGCAGAAAGCGTAAAAAATGTTGCCAGTATTATTAAAAATGAAGGAGCAAAAGATACATTAGTGGTTATTTCTGCAATGGGAAAAATGACGAATGCTTTTGAAGAGATTGTTGATGCTTATTATGATAAAGATGAAGAATTACCTAAAAAATTAAATTTTATTGAAGAGTTTCATAAAAATATTATGGGTTCTCTTTTTGAGAAGGAAGACGTAATTTATAAAGATATTGACATCCTTTTAGGTGAGCTTGGTTGGTTTTTAGCTAGAAATACATCACAAAGATATAATTATGTATACGATCAAATCATTTGTTTTGGTGAGATGTTATCTACTAAAATTGTAAGTGCATACTTAACTAATTTAGGTGCAGATGCTGTTTGGTTTGATGTAAGAAATTATATTAAAACAGATAGTAATTATAGAGATGCAAAAGTAGATTGGGAATTGACAGAAAAGCTTATTTCTACAAAAGTTGATACCACTAAAATAAATATTACCCAAGGTTTTGTAGCTGCAAATGATACAGAGAATACAACTACTTTAGGTAGGGAAGGGTCTGATTATACAGCAGGTGTTTTTGCATATTGTTTAAATGCAGAAAGTGTTACTATTTGGAAAGATGTAAAAGGTGTGTTAAATGCAGATCCAAGAGTGTTTTCTGATACTACGTTGTTAGAGCAAATTTCGTATGAAGAAGCAATTGAAATGGCTTTTTACGGAGCTTCCGTAATTCACCCAAAAACATTACAACCTCTAGAAAGAAAAGAAATTCCTTTGTTGGTACGTTCTTTTATTCATCCAAAAGAAACCGGAACTAGAGTTACGAAAGGGACAAGATTAGTGCCTTCAATTCCTTGTTTTATTGTAAAGAAAGATCAGATATTAGTGTCAATATCAGCGCTAGATTTTTCTTTTATGGTAGAAAATAACATTAGTTATATTTTTCAAAAACTACATGATTATCAATTAAAAGTTAACTTAATCCAGAATTCAGCCATTAGTTTTTCTGTTTGTATTGATAATAAATTTAATAAGTTTGATGCTTTTTATGAAGAGCTAAAAACCCAATTTAAAATTGATGTTCAAAAAAGTGTAGATTTATATACGGTTCGTCATTTTGATGAAAAAGCTGTTGGCGTGATCGAAGCAAAAGGGAGTTCATTATTAACACAAATAAATAAAGAAACCATTCAAATAGTTTTGGCAACAAATTAATAATTGCCTGTCTATTTTTTTACTAAATTTGCAGTTCCGTCTAATTTTAATTTATGGCATTAGTAACATCTAAAGAGATTTCGAAAGTAATTGGTTTAGAAAAATTTGGTTTTTTTGGTACGTTTATAGGTTGGTTACTTATAAGGGTTTTACGTATTTCTACAATTAATAGAATTTATAATAACAATAAGAATAAAGCTGATTTAGATTTCTTAAATGGGGTTTTAGACGATTGTAATATTAAGTTTGAAATTCCGGAAGAAGATTTAAAAAGAATTCCGAAAGACGGTGCTTTTATATCTATTTCTAATCATCCTTTAGGAGGAATTGATGGTGTTTTATTATTGAAATTATTAATAGAGAAGAGAACTGACTATAAAATAATTGCTAATTTTTTATTACACAGAGTAGAACCACTAAAACCATATGTGATGCCCGTTAATCCTTTTGAAAATAGAAAGGATGCAAAGTCTAGTGTTGCGGGTATTAAAAGTGCTTTATTACATTTAAGAGAAGGAAAGGCTTTAGGTGTTTTTCCTGCCGGGGAAGTATCTACCTATAAAGATGGTCGGTTACATGTAGATAAGCCTTGGGAAGAAGGAGCTGTTAAATTGATAAAAAAAGCAAAAGTACCAGTAATACCAATCTACTTTCACGCAAGAAATAGTCGTCTTTTTTACTTTTTATCAAAAATTAGTGACACGTTAAGAACTGCAAAATTACCGTCAGAATTAATGTCACAAGGTAATAGAGTTATAAAAGTTAGGATAGGAAAACCTATTTCGGTTAAAGACCAAGATGAGTATAAAGAAATTCCTGCTTTTTGTGAGTTTATTAGAAAGAAGACGTACATGTTGGCAAATCCTTTTGAAAAAGTCCATAAATTAATTTCTGCTCAGAATATTAAAATTAAAAAACCAGCCAAAAAAATTACGAACCAAAGAAATGTAGATTTTTTTATTAAAGAAGTGAATGCACTTAGAGAGGGTGATGGTAAACTTTTAGAAAGTAAGAATTACGAAGTGTTTTTTGCGAATGCGAAACAGATTCCGAATTTATTGCATGAAATAGGAAGATTGCGTGAAATTACTTTTAGGGATGTTGGTGAAGGAACCAATAAATCTATAGATTTAGATAAATATGATAAGTATTATCATCATTTAATTTTGTGGGATAGAGAAGCTAATTGTTTAGCCGGAGCCTACAGAATGGGGTTAGGAAAAGAGATTTATAAGAAGTTTGGTATTAATGGTTTTTATGTACAAACACTCTTTAGGGTTGAGCCAGAATTACATCAAATGATGGAAAATACCATAGAAATGGGACGTGCTTTTATCATCAAAGAATATCAGCAAAAACCAATGCCTTTATTTTTACTTTGGAAAGGAATTGTACATGTTACATTGCGTTATCCAGAATATAAATATTTAATGGGTGGTGTTTCTATTAGTAATCAATTTTCTGATTTTTCAAAATCATTGATGATTGAGTTTATGAAATCTCATTATTACGATCCATATATTGCACAATACATTCATCCGAAGAAAGAATTTAAAGTAAAATTAAAAGACGGAGATAAAGATTTTGTGTTTGATGCTACTAAAGCAGATATGCAAAAGTTTGATAAAATTATTGATGAAATTGAACCCGGAGCTTTAAGAATACCGGTTTTGATTAAAAAATACGTGAAACAAAATGCTCGTTTAGTGGCATTTAACGTAGACCCAAAATTTAATAATGCCGTTGATGGATTAATGTATATTAAAGTTTCTGATATTCCTCAAAGTACTGTAAAACCTGTGATGGAAGAATTTCAAGCAGAGTTAGAACGTAAAGCTGCTGAGTTGCAGAATAAGTAAGTGTTTTTGAAGAGTTTGATCAACGAAGTTTATCTTTATTAATGTGATACAAATTTTGTACTTGAATTGTGTATAGCCAATATTAATGGTGTTTTGTTATCACTATCAAGTACATTAATATTAGCTGATTTTTTTAATAATAGTTTGGTGATTTTAAGGTTGTTCTGGTAAACTGCCGCATGTAATGCTGTACCTAAATCACACGAGTAATTAACGTTTACCCCCAAGTTTAATTAGAAGTTCTGCTGCTTTAGGTTGATTTCTATAACAGGCTAAAATAAGAGGTGTGTGCCCTCTATGGTTGGGAATGTCTATATTCTTTTTGTTTTTTGAATGAGCCTTTGTAATGATTTCTAAATTTCCTTTACGAGCTGCATCATAGATATCCATGTTTCCGGTTGAACAGGCAGATATTATTGTTAAAACAAATAGAGTAATTATTTTTTCATTTATATTTCATGGCTTCATGAAATATAGATCAAGTTATTTTGTTGAACTGCCAAAAATGCAGGATTTATTATTTGGTATAATTTTGGCTATTAGTTAGTTAAATTAAAACATATGAAAACTTTTTTAAAAATATTATTAACGGCTCTAGCGGTCATCATATTAGCAAATATATTATCCGGAGTTACAGTAACAAGTTATGTTACAGCTATAATTGTTGCCGCAGTAATTTCGTTATTAAATATGTTTGTAAGACCTCTTTTAGTATTTTTTACTTTACCTGCAACTATTGTAAGTTTAGGCTTATTTCTATTTGTAATAAACGCAATTATTATTTTATTAGCTGATAAGTTGGTAGATGGTTTTGCCGTTTCCGGGTTTTTTACGGCCTTATTATTTAGTATCCTATTGTCAATCTTTAGGTCTTTTTTATTCTCGCTATTGAAAGAAGAAAAGAAGTAAGTGTAAGGGTTTTAAGAAAAATAACATTTAGAAAAAATAGGAGAATACCTGTCTTTTCTAAATGTTATTTTTTAATACTGTTTTAGTAATATACTTCAATTGCTTGCAGAATTGCGTCTACTCTGCTTATATCAAGAGATTTCATATAATCATAACTACTGTCTAATAAACTCATAACTTCTGGGTTGTCTCTATGGTTTTTACGTGCTTTATACAATCTAACAACAACTGCCAAATCATCCGCAGTAAAAGAAACTCCTGTATATTCTTGTAATATTTCTAAAAACATAAAGCCATGCTGTGTAGTGGGTTCAATCATAGTTCCTTCTCCAAAATCATTCCAGGTAATTACTTGAATAAAATCGGAATCTTCATGGGCATTATTATTTAATACCTCTATAAAAGTATCTCCATCATCCATAGGTAGTTCCCATTCATTGATTCCATCAGACCATCCTCCTTGTGCGTAAAAGCTTTTAAAACCAGGGTAAGTAGACCCTATAGTCATGCTATTTGTATCTGCATGAGTTTGATAATAATAGTTTTGAGCTAATAAATGATCTGGGGCTACCCAAAGAAATTCACCAGTAAAATGTTTTCCCATGCTCTCTTTTAATCCCCATAAAGAGATAAATTCTGGTTTTTCACTATTATCAAAAACGTTATAAATAGTATTCCATTGTGCTTTTTTTGTAATATGATGTGGGCCAAAAAAAGAAATGAATTTAGAATCATTAAATTTTATATAATTAGAGTTATTAAGATAGGTGTCTCTTATGTATCTAAAATCTTCTTTGGCTCTTTTTACAGGATTTATTTCATTTCCAGGTTCTTCCATGTAGGCTACCCGATCTTCGTACATGATAGAGAAATCTAAATTGATATTTTTAAGTTTTGGGATAAAAGTTTCTGTAGCTTTTTTAATTAAACCATAGTCATGAATGTCTCTACTACCATACCAATCAAAAATTACCCCATCTATTCCACTAAGTTTCATTAATAGAAAATGATATTCTTGTAAATATGGATCTCTAGAGGCGTAAGGGCCGATTAATGGATTGTAATATGAAGCAATTTCATTATTTCCATTAGTATCTAAATTATCAGGATTCCTGTTGCTCATTGTCCAATGTTGTCCCCAGTAACCATCATATTCGTTAGATTGAAACCAAGGTAAATAATGTACGTATACTTTTTTAACATTGGTTTTATCAATCGTCATACTTTTGTTTTGAAACGATAATTCTTGTTTTCCTGTTTTCAGAATTTCTAATTCTTTGTCTAAAATTGTTCTAAGTATAGAATCATTATGCTGAATTTTTGGTGCTGGAATTTCAAAATTAGTTTTAAGGACTTCAGTATTGATGCTTTTTGTTTCTAGACTATTATCTATTTCACAAGAAAAACTTATGATAAGTAGAAATAAAATTACAATCTTTTTTAGGCTGGGGGATGCAGTTTTCATAATGTAAAGATTTAAGGGGGTTATGATAAATTACCTCTAATATCTTTAAAATTTGAAATTAAATTTTAATTACTCGATAATTATAATGATTTCATTAGACGAATGTTACTTGTATTTAGATGATGTAAGAGATTGGTGTTTATTGTAATCTTAATTACTAAGAGAAATCTAGTTATAAACGTTTTAAAAAATTAAGATTTAAAAGCAGCACGTTGCAAGCGATCATTCATTGATTTTCCTAAACCAATTTCTGGTAGTTTTTCTGCAATAATAATATCTAAATTTTGGTGATCTAACTCATGTAAAGCATCGTATAATTTTGATGCAGCTTCTTGTAAATCACTGTTTTTAGATAAAATAATTTCTGATGAGATAGCATCACTTTTAAAAGAAAAATTATACGCTAAAATTCCAATTTTTTTATTTGGATGTTTTATAATTTCTGATGTAATATCAGTCGTTAAAACCGTTGTTGTTAAAGGTGAATAATGCTTATCTAACATCCCTGGAGCTTCAGGGTTTTCTTCTGTTTTGTTTTTGATAGCAATTGTACCAACAACAGCTTCTATATCTTCTAAAGCTAAAGCGCCTAATCTGTATATAATAGGTTCATTATCCTTAAAACCAATGATTGTAGATTCAATGCCATTTTTACAAGAACCGCCATCTAAAACCATTTTAATATCATTCTTAAAATAACGTTCTACATGTTCTGGCTTTGTAGGACTAATATTATTAAAAGGATTTGCACTTGGCGCTGCCAAAGGAAAAGGTAGTTGTTCTAAAAGAGCTATTGTTAATGGATGATTCGGTATTCTAACTGCAACAGTATCTTTACCTGCAGTAATAATATCCGGAATATCTTTGTGTTTTTTTAAAACTAAAGTCATAGAACCAGGCCAAAAAGCCTCTGCTAATATTTTTGCTTTTTCAGGGATTTCAGAAACAATATTTTCTAAAGCATCAATAGAAGAAATATGTACAATTAAAGGATTAAAAAATGGACGCTTTTTAGTCTCAAAAATGCTTTTAATCGCTTTTTCGCTAAAGATATTTCCTGCTAAACCATATACCGTTTCTGTAGGGATGGCAACTAATTCTTCATTAGTTAGTAGTGCAATTGCTTTTTGTATGTCTTTAGAAATAATGTTCATAATCAGTTTGCAAAATTACGGATAAAAATGATGTGTTTTCTAAAATTCTGCTTCAACCCTAAAACTCATTTTTTCATTTGTTAAGGGATGTAAAAACTCAATAAATTCAGCATGAAGGTGTAATCTATTTGTTTTTGTTCCATATAAATCATCACCAATAATTGGTGTATTTAAGCCGTCTTTATGAGCAGCATGTACTCTTAATTGATGTGTTCTACCTGTAATTGGATAAAAATAAACACGTGTTTTTCCATTTTCCCTTTGAATAACTTCCCAATTTGTTTCAGCTTTTTTTCCATATTCAAAATCTACCAATTGTTTTGGTCTATCGTCTAAATCTACACGTAAAGGAAGTTTTAAAGTTCCTTTGTTTTCAACTAAATTTCCATCTAGCAAAGCAACATACCGTTTTTTAATTGTTCTATTTATAAACTGACTTTGTAAAACCTTATTAGCTTCTTTTGTTTTGGTTAATAATAAAACCCCGGAAGTAGACATGTCTAAACGATGTACAATTATTGGGCCGGTTGCAGTAGGATATTTCTCTTTAATTCTTGTATAAACAGAATCGCTAATTTCTTTGCCAGGGACCGATAAAAGTTCTGTAGGTTTATGAACAGCTATTAAAACATCATCTTCATAAATAATTCTTAGTTCTTGTTTTTTTGCTAAGTTTTCTAGCAATAAATTATCATCCATTTTAATGCCTTGTAACATGTGTGTTAAAATAGGCTTACATCTACCTTGGCAAGCTGGGTAATAATTTTTGTGTTTTCTAATTGCTGAGTTTGGCGATATTCCCCACCAAAATTCAGCCATAGAAATAGGTTTTAAATCATTGTTAAAAGCAAATTGCAATAATTTAGGAGCAGAACATTCTCCAGAACCTGCAGGTGGTTTTATGGCAGGATTATCAAAAATATCTAATAAATTTTTAAGCTCTTTTTGTTGATTTAAAAATGTGTATTTACTAAATAATGTTTGTTGTAAATAGTTAGATTTCTCTTTTCGTTCTTTTTTAAGTGCTGTAATTTTATCCTCAAAAGCGATTAATTTTTTACTGCTTTTATCAATCTTAAAATCATAATATTCTTTTAATTCTTTATACAGAAATTGATCATTATAACTCTCTTGCATTAATTTTTCTGTGAGCTTTTTAATCTCTAATTCACTTAAAATTGATGCTGCATTTTTTTTACGAAGTTTTCTATCAGATTTAGAAACCTTCATTTTATTTCTTTGGTTTTCTAGGTTTTTATCAATCGTTTTATTTAATTCGCCTACTGACTTTTTAAGCGATAAATACGATTCATTCTTTTCTAAAATAGTTAATTGACTATTTATTTCATCAATTTCAGTTTCACCTTTTATGTAAAAACTGCCTTCCGTTCTCATATTAAAAACAGGAGGAACAAATTTTTCGGGTAAACTTTTATCGGCTAATTTTCCAGAAAATGCAGCTAGATAACCAATCTCATTTTGCTTGTTTTGTACAACTAAAACGCCAAACATTTTTCCAATAGGTAAATCATTTTGAGTAGTATCCAAACCAAAATTATGCTTAAAATCATTTTGAGATTCTAAATAATCTTGAATTTCTGCTACCGCCATTTTAGAAATTAAATGTGGCTCATAATAAAAAGGAAACGTAAATTTCTTAGGAAGATGAATTCCAGAAATGTCAGATTTAAAATAGTGGAAATGTTTCAATTAGAATGAAGATAAAGTAGTTAAAAAACGATTGCAAAATTACATATAAAAAAGAAACTATAGCGGATTGTTTTCATAACTAAAAGAATCAAAAAGGACATAATTTTCTGATGAGGTTTTTATATCACCCATAAAATGTAAATTTTCTAAACTGTTATGTACTCTAAATTTAATAGTACTTTTCACCTTAGTTTGCAGTGATTTTACCAATTGGTTGTTGATAAACCATTTTACTAAATAGAATCCATCAACATCAATTAACTCCATTTTAAATTCTGAATACGCATTCATTTTTACCCCAAAGTGATTAGAATTAGAAGGTGAAAACTGAGAAACACAAAACACAATGGCTTCATCATTCTTTAAACTGATTTTCTCTCTATCTAACTTTTGTCCGGAGCCAATTTCAAAATCGAATTCAAATTCTTCTTTTTGGTTGTGATATAAAAACGCACCAATGCTAACTTGTTCATACATTTTAAATTCAGGTATAAAAATGCGCCATGTATAAATACCTGTTGTAAATTTTCTTTTTGATCTTACTTTTACACGATCAACCGAATTCGGTCTTGTCGTAATTTTTAGTTGATTATTATCTAAAGAGTAAGAAGCAGGGCTTTTCCAAGAATTGTCAATCCAATTTTTTTCAAAAGCTTCTTTATCAGTAAAGTCTTCTTGAAAAGGTGTAGATTCTGACATAAAAAGAGTAGTTAATGTTCCACAATTAGAAAAAGTAATGATCACAATTAAGACTAAAAATTTTCTAATTTGATTTTTCATTTCTAGGGGATAAATTAATAATTTATAAAAATAAAGAATTCTATTTGAAGAGAAAGGATTTTTAAATGTAAACGCTATTTTTTATACTTTTACTAAAAAAGAAAATGTCAAAGTTGCTATCCAATTTACCTATTGAAGATTTAAAGAATATGAAATATACCTGTTTAGAATATTAAAAAATGATTTCAAATTTAATCTAATTAGTTTCTAACTAATTTTCAGAAATTTCAACTTAAATATTTACAATTCACCTACTTTTTAATCAAGTTAGTGGTTGAGTAAAATCAAAAAGTAGAATTGTCTTTTTTATGTGAAAAAGGATACCCTTTTGATTCTTTCAGTTTCTTTTGACACTTTTTTTACAATTCGTTGACATTCTTTAAGTACTACTCTACATACATTTGTGAAAATATAAAACGTTAAACCATGAAAAGAATTAAATATATTATTTTGTCTTTAAGTTTATTGGCAATCATCTTTATTACAACTGGATACTCGAAACTGACTTCTCCGGAACAAAAAAATAATGCGATTACGGTTGTAGAAAACAAGCAAGATCAAACTATTAATTTGTTTGTTACCCACGGACATTGTAGTACACCTTTTGCTGGAAATGTAGAAAATCTAAATATAGAGATACCAACAAGATCAGACTTAGGAAATCCTCTTGAGAATATGAAAATTTCTTTTGAGATAAACCCAAACTCATTTAATGTTTGTGCTGGAGACGACCTAACAAAAAGAATTAAAACACCAGGGTTGTTTATTGCAAAAAACAATAAAAATATTACTTTTAGATCTACAAATGTTTATACTATGGGTTTAGATTGGTATCAAGTAAATGGTAAAATGTCAATAAAAGGAATCGAAAAAGATGTGAAGTTATTTGTAACTGGGATTAGAGGTACAGACGAGGTAATGACTAGTTCGCTTGTTATAGAAGCTCAAATGAATCTTTTTGATTGGGGAATCGATTATGATTTAATTGTAAATGGAAAGTCTGATTCAATTTCTACGAAATGGATGCATTTTAATATGAAAGTTAAATTGCCTGGATGTTAATCTTAGTATGGTTGTAGTTGTGTTTTTAAATTACTTCTCGATACAATTTCGAGAAAAGCGAAATCACTCGAAGTGACATCACATGAGTAATTAAATCCGATGGTAAGAAAGTGCTGTCAGTTCGAGTGAATTTTGAAGTATGAAAAATTTGTATCGAGAACTATTATGTGTTTATGATAAAAACGTATTATTACATCAACTTGCATTCGGTGCAAATAATAAATCTGTAGGAGTATCAACATCATATAAATATTGAAAACTCTTTGACTCTTTTTTACAAAATGGTTCAATAAGTTCAATCATTTTATGAAATCCGTCTAAAGTTAAAATACAGAAAAAAGTGTGATTGTCTTTTGTAAGAATACCTTCATCAGTTTTAAACAAACCAAAAATTAAATTACAATTACAGGCTTCTATAAAGTCTATTTGAGATAAATCTAGTTTTTGTTTCTTATCAATAACTGTATCTTTTAAAAGGTCTCTAAATAGAATTGCTTCTGCTTTGTTAAAGTTGTAAAGACGAACAATGTTTTCGTCAAGACCATTATAGTTTTCTATATAATCTAATTCCATTTTTATTTTTTCGAGTGTATTTTTAATCCTCCATTTTTAAACAATTCATAAGCAGATTGGTAATAAGAAATGGTTTCTTTTAAGAAAATAGAATCCGTTTTTGTTGCTGTAAGTTTGTTTTTTTCTTGATCCCAAAGATATGAAGAATGTTGTTTTTGAGTTTCTAAAATTAATAATTTATTAGGTTTTAGAAGTCCAACTTTTCTGTGGTTTCCTATAAAGGCACGTTCGTCTTTTAGGGTCATTTTAGAAATGTCTTTTCCAAAAAGTTGAGTATTATAACTCCAATTTAAGTATCCAAAGAGAGTTGGGAAAATATCAATCTGGGAAGACAATTTATTCACTTCTTGAGGTACTTGGTTTTTTAAGTTAAAAATATAAGCAGGTATATGATGACTTTTTACATTGATTTCTGTTCTACCTGCACTGTAAGCACAATGATCTGACATTACCACAAAAACGGTGTTTTTAAACCAAGGTTTGTTTTTTGCCTTTTTAAAAAATTGCTCAAAAGTTTTATCAGAATATTTTACTGCATTCTCTCTTGTTTTTTTATCAGAATTGATAACTCCTTTTGGAAATGTATAAGGTTGATGATTGGAGCTCGTCATCACAAAATTAAAAAAAGGTTGCTTATTTAGATGTTGTTCATCGGCAGTTTTTAAAAGTTTATTATAAATATCTCCATCACAAGCAGCCCAAGCGTTTTCGAATGTAATTTCTTCGTCTTCTATTCTAATTCTTTTGGTTGGTAATTTTTTAGTTAGTCGATGTTGTTTTTTTCTGTCAATAATATCAAATTCGTTATAGCTAAAAAAGTTTGCCATATTATCAAAATGACAATCACCACCATACATAAAAGTTCTTGTGTATCCTTTTTCTTTAAAGATTTCTCCGATTGTAAATAAATTTTGATTGTTTTTTCTTTTAACAATACTTCTGCCAGGGGTAGGAGGAATCGCAATACTTATTGCTTCTATTCCTCTAATTGTTCTAGTTCCTGTTGCGTATAAGTTTGTGAAAAAGATAGATTCTCTAGCTAAAGAATCAATAGCATTAGCCCAAATGTCTTTTCCTCCAAACCGTTTCATAAAACGTGCGTTTAAGCTTTCTAAACAGATGAAAATGATATTCGGTTTTTGTTCTTCTCCCTTATTTGAAATATAGCGTTTAATATCTTTTTTACGTGTCGTTAGGCTATCGTTTTCTGCTGAAATTACATTTCTTAGTATTGAATAATTTTCATCAGAATTATTTGTAGGATAGAATTCATTAAAGTTTAACTCATTACTTTTGTATGCAGCAAAAAAAGAATAGGTTCCAGATTTTGCAAGTTCATTCTCACTAATATTATTAAAAATTTCAGTTTGAGAATTCTTAATATTAAAATGAAAAAAGGCCAAAATTATAAATATAATTATGGATGGTATTAGTTTGGTTCTGAATGAATCTGAATTTTCGAATGTTTTTTTATAAGCTCCTTTTTTCTTGTTAAATCTTATAGCAGAAAACAAAATGATAATAATGATTCCTATTAAAAGAGGAAGTGGGAAAGTTTGATGAATATTTTCAACAACTTCATAGGTATATAAAAGGTAATCTACAGCAATAAAATTATATCTTCTTTGATACTCTTGCCAAAATGGTATTTCTGCTAAAAAGCAAAATATGATTACAAAAAGAAAGAGTCCATAACTAAACTTGGTGAGTGTTTTATCTAATTTACTTCCATAAAATCTTGAAGGAAATAATAATAAATAAACAACATATAGTGCTAAAAAGTACGACAACGAACCTATGTCGTAAAATAAACCAATTCCGAAAATTTTAATTAAACTTATAAATGAGAAATCGATAAAATTTATAGAAAGAAAGTATAAAAACAATCTAACCACAAAAGCAAAGGCTAAAAAGGTTATTGAGAATGTTTTAAGTAAACTAAATCTTTTAGGTAAAATTTTATCGATCATTTTAAGCTTTTTAATGCGCTTGCAACCAATTATCACCAATCCCAATTTCTACATCCAATGGAACACTCATTTTAAAAGCATTTTCCATTTCGTGTTTTATAATTGGTTTGATGGTTTCTAATTCGTCTTTATGAGCGTCAAAAACCAATTCATCATGCACTTGCAATAACATTTTAGATTTAAAACCTTCTTTTTCAAAACGGTTGTGAATATTAATCATTGCTAATTTTATAATGTCTGCAGCAGAACCCTGTATTGGTGCATTCACAGCGTTTCTTTCTGCACCGCTTCTTACCATCGCGTTTCTAGAATTGATGTCTTTTAAATACCTACGTCTGTTTAAAACCGTTTCTACATAACCATGTTCTCTAGCAAAATCTACTTGTGCAGACATATATGCTTTTAACTTCGGATAGGTTTCGTAATAAGTGTCAATTAGTTCTTTAGCATCACTTCTAGATAAATCAGTTTGATTACTTAAACCAAAAGCAGAAACTCCGTAAACAATTCCAAAATTGACAGTTTTTGCGTTACTTCTTTGCTCACGAGTCACTTCATCTAAAGGAACATTAAAAACTTTTGCAGCGGTAGAAGCATGAATGTCTTCGCCGTTTTTAAAAGCTTCCATCATGTTTTCTTCTTCACTTAAAGCAGCAATAATTCTTAATTCAATTTGAGAATAATCCGCCGCTAATAAAACATGATTTTCATCTCTTGGGATAAAAGATTTTCGAACTTCTTTACCACGTTCTGTTCTAATAGGAATATTCTGTAAATTCGGATTGTTAGAACTCAATCTTCCCGTTGCAGCAACAGCTTGCATATATTGGGTATGAATTCTTCCTGTTTTTGGGTTGACTTCATTTGGCAACGCATCAACATACGTACTCAGTAATTTTTTATACTGACGGTATTCTTGAATGTCTCTAATAATTTTATGGTCTTTTGCTAAGAATGATAAAATATCTTCACCTGTTTTATATTGCCCAGTTTTTGTCTTTTTGGGCTTCTTAACCAATTCCATTTTTTCGAACAAAACAATTCCTAATTGTTTAGGTGAGGCAATATTAAATTCTTCTCCTGCTTGTTCGTAAATATTTTTTTCTAGTCTGTTGATGTCATCTGTTAAATCAACAGATAATCCTTTTAAGAAATCTTCATTAATATTTATTCCTTCAATTTCCATGGCTGTTAAAACAGAAACTAAAGGTGTTTCAATATCATTAAAAAGGGTTGTAACATTGCCGCTTTCTAATTCTTTGGTAAAATGTTCTTTTAATTGAAACGTAATATCTGCATCTTCAACAGCATATTCCGTCTGATCCGCAATAGGAACAACTCGCATAGAAAGTTGATTTTTCCCTTTTTTACCAATTAAATCTACAATAGAAACCGGTTGATAATTCAAATACGTTTCTGCCAACATATCCATATTATGTCGCATATCTGGGTTGATTAAATAATGCGCAATCATGGTATCAAATAATTTCCCTTTTACAGGCATATTATAGTTTGATAAAACTTTAATATCATATTTTAAATTATGACCAACTTTCTCAATATTACTTTCAAAAAACGGTCTAAATTCTTCTAAAATTTCTTTCGTTTCTTCTTGATCCTCTGGAAAAGAAACATAATATCCTTTACCAATTTCATATGAAAATGCAATTCCGATTAACTCAACTTCTAAGGCTTTTAACCCTGTAGTTTCAGTATCAAAACAAACCGAAGTTTGTTGCATTAATTTTTGAATTAATAATTTTCTTGAGAATGGCGAATCTATATGCTGATAAAAATGAGTAGTATTTTCTATCGTTTTAAATCCTGATGCAACCGCTTCTTCTGTAATACTTCCCGTACCAGGAGCAGCGAATAAATCAAACTGACCCTCTACATTTATAGGGGCTTTTTTAGTGGTTACTTTTTGTGCTTCCTCTGTTTTATTTTCTGATGTTTTTGCTGGAGTTGCATTTTCAGCACTAAAAGTTCTAAGGAAATTAGTTAATAAATTCCTGAACTCTAACTCATTAAAAAGTTCGGAAACCTTTTCTTTATCTGGTTGAATTAATTCAAAATCTTTGTCATCAAAAGTAACAGGAACATCCAACATAATGGTTGCTAGTTTCTTTGAAAGTAAACCTAAATCTTTGGCAGCTTCAACTTTCTCTTTCATTTTTCCTTTTAGCTCATGTGTGTTGGCTAGAAGGTTTTCCATAGAGCCATAAGCAGCTAAAAACTTTTTGGCAGTTTTTTCTCCTACACCAGGTAATCCAGGGATATTATCCGCGGAATCTCCCATCATTCCTAAAAAATCGATGACTTGTTCAGGTTCTGTAACTCCGAATTTTTCTTGAACTTCCGGGACTCCCCAAATATCATATCCACCACCAAAACGTGGTTTGTACATAAAAATGTTTTCAGAAACCAATTGTGCAAAATCCTTATCTGGCGTTACCATAAAAACTTTGTAGCCTTCCTTTTCAGCTTGTTTAGAAAGTGTACCAATAACATCATCGGCTTCAAACCCCGCTTTTACCATAATTGGTATGTGCATCGCCTTTAAGATTTCTTGTATATAAGGTACAGCCAATTTAATCGCTTCAGGCGTTTCATCTCTGTTCGCTTTATAAGCTTCAAACATTTCTACTCTATCAACACTACCACCTTTATCAAAACAAACCGCTAAATGATCTGGTCTTTCTCGTTTAATTACATCTAAAAGTGAGTTCATAAACCCCATAATAGCAGAGGTGTCTAAGCCTTTAGAATTAATTCTTGGGTTTTTTATAAAGGCATAATATCCTCTGAAAATTAATGCAAAAGCATCAACTAAAAAAACTCTTTTTTGATCTGACATTGTATTGGTTTAGTTGTTCGAAATGTTGATAAATTATTCTCTAGAACAGTAGTTTTAGAGAATTGAGAAAGGTACAAAACTTTAACAAGACGTTAAAATTCATTCGAAATTTAAACAGTTACCTTTGATAAATTTTTAAAATAAAATTGTTTTATGAAAGTAGTATTTAGACTTGTTATCTTATTTGCAATTATTATTTTATTAGAAGTCTATGCTTTTCAAGCGATAAAATCAATCACTAAAAATAAAATAATTCGTTATTCTTGGCTGTTTGTTAGTATTGCAGTCTATGCCAATTTTTTATATGTTTCGCTAACATATGATAGAACTCAAGGGCAAACGCCACAATTTCAAATGGCAATGGGTTTGTTACTAACAGTCTTGATTCCCAAACTGGTTGTGTTGATTTTTATGTTTGGAGAAGATATCTATCGATGGATTTTAAAATTAATTTCGGCAATTTCATCAGGAGCAACAGAACCGTTAGTAGGTAGAAGAAAGTTTATTTCTCAAATAGCTTTAGGTTTGGCTGCATTGCCTTTTGCTTCTTTTATTTATGGGATAGTGCAAGGAAAATACAATTATAAAGTAATAAAGTATCAGTTAGCTTTTGATGATTTACCTGAAGCTTTTGATGGATATACAATTACTCAAATTTCTGATATTCATTCTGGTAGTTTTACAAATAAAGAAAAAATACAATATGGAGTTGATTTAATCAATGAGCAAAAATCTGATTTGATGTTGTTTACGGGAGATATTGTAAATAATAAGGCGGATGAAATGGATAATTGGATTGATGTTTTTTCTCAGTTAGAAGCAAAAGAAGGTAAATATTCTATTCTTGGAAATCATGATTATGGTGATTATATGGACTGGAAAGATCCGCAAGATAAAATTGATAATTTTCAGAAAGTAAAAGATATTCATAAACAAATAGGTTTTGATTTATTGTTAGATGAACACAGATATTTAGAAAAAGACGGACAAAAAATTGCGCTTCTTGGTGTTGAAAATTGGGGTAAAGGTTTTAACCAAACAGGAGATCTACAGCGAGCCGCTGCTGGCATAAAAAAGGAAGATTTTAAAGTCTTAATGAGTCATGATCCTAGTCATTGGGAACACAAAGTAAAGAAAGACGATTTCAATTATCAACTTACCTTAAGCGGTCATACACATGGTTTACAAATGGGAATTGAAATTCCTGGTTGGTTTAAATGGAGTCCTTCTCAATTTGTTTATAAGCAATGGGCTGGTTTGTATGAAGAGTTTGGTAGATATATAAATGTAAACAGAGGTTTTGGGTATCATGCATTTCCTGGAAGAGTTGGTATTTGGCCAGAAATTACAGTTATTGAATTGAAAAAAGCCTGACTATCAACTTATTTAATCAAATTGATTATATTTGTGTAAAGGAATTATGCAGTAAAATGTTTTTGATTTCATTAAAAATTGTATGTTATGACAAAATTTGGAGAATTAATTAGTTTTGATAAACCTGTTTTAATAGATTTTTATGCAGATTGGGATGCTATAGAAAACAGTGTTGCTACTTTAAGAGATGTGGCTGCAGCGTTGGGAGATACCGCAAAAGTAATAAAGATTGATATAAAGAAAAATGAAACCTTAGCAGATGCATTGCGTGTTAAGGGAAATCCTACTTTTATGATTTATAAAAATGGTGAAATGAAATGGCGCCAAACGGGGCTTCAAGATGCATCTACTTTAATTGGAATGGTAAAACAATTTGTTTAGTATATATATATATTTAAATGATACATATAAAAAAAGCCCAACTATAAATTTTTATAGTTGGGCTTTTTTATGGTCTTTATATTTATTCCTTTGGAATAATATGACTAAATAAACCAATAGTTTCATTAAAGTCATCTTGCAGTTCAGTTACAAAAGCTTCATCAGTATCATGTTCTGCAACTTGATCAATGACTCTTCTATACAAGTATCTAAAAGTTAGATCAAACTCATTAAAAATGATATCAAATTCATTAGCAGAAAAAGTACTATACCAAATTAATTTTTCTTTAAATAATCTAATTAAGGTTTTTGCAGCCTCTCTAGCTTTCTCTGTTTGACCCAATTTGTAATACATTTCTGGGTATTCCAGAGATAAACTGTAATGATCAAAATCTTTAATTGGTAATTTATCAATAGATAAATCTAAAACTTCAACAGCTTTTAAAGTGTCACCTTCTTTTGCAAAAGCAACAGATAAACGCATTAAACTATTTCTTAAAGAAATGGCGTTTCTTTTGGTTTGTTCATCCAAATAGATTTTACCATCGTTAATGTTTCTCCAGTTCCATTTTTGAATATTATTATACATTTTTTCTGTATCTATTCTACCAATATCAAATAAGCTAAGCTCTCTTGTAACCTCTCCTTTTTCATTAAATGTTTTGGTAGGTGTCTTTATAGGTACAAATTTAAATGCAACACCATCTAATTGTAAATAATCTTTTAACCAGATATATTCACTATCTGTATTTGATCCTCCTGTAAAATAAATTGGACGTTCCCAATTAAAATTATTAAGAATATCTAACATTAAAAGTGTGTTTTTAGCAACAGCTCTATCCACAGTAATATCTATATAAGGTAGAATTTTGTCGGCATCTTTTTGAGCTACAATTCCGTATTTTAAAACATTTTCTTTATTAACAGGAATTCTGATTAAGTTGGTAGGTAACATTTTTTCAAGGTTACCGTCTTCATCTAAATCATAAAAAGTACGTTTATTATCACTTCTTACCCAACGCATAAAGTTATTTAAAGAAATGGCTGAGTCTTTTGGTATGGCTCTTAATTCTTCAAAATAATAGGCGACATCTAAAGTTCCGTATTTGTATTCATCATGCGTTAATTGCGATGGAATAGGAGGTGCGTCATACGTTGCACGTTTCATTTGATCGATATACCAATCTGTCTGAAAAAGACTCGTATTTACCAACTTGACATCAGTTCTAATACCTTCTACTTCTTGCATATACCAAAGCGGGAATGTATCATTATCACCTATGGTAAACAAAATTGCATTTGGGTCGCAACTTTCTAAATACGCTTGTGCATTTAAGTGTGTTGTATATCTGTTTGAACGATCATGGTCATCCCAATTTTCATAAGCCATTAATGATGGGACAGCAAAAAACGAAATAACTGTAACCGCTATTGCTATTGATTTTTGTGATCCAAAGCTTTTTAAATAATCATATAAGGCAAGTACACCAAATCCAATCCAAATTGCAAAAATGTAAAAACTTCCTACAATTGCATAATCACGTTCTCTAGGTTCAAAAGGTCTTGGGTTTGTATAAAATATGATCGCAAAACCTGTAAAAGCAAAGAATAAAAAGAGTGTGAAGAAGTTTTCTTTATCCCATTTTATTTGATATAGTAAACCTAGAACTCCTAAAATTAGTGGTAAAAAATAGTATTTATTTCTTCCTTTATTTTCTAAAACCTGAGCAGGAAGCTTCTTTTGAGAACCTAATCTAAATTCATCAACAAAATCAATTCCACTCAACCAATTACCATTTATAATATCTAATTTTCCTTGAACATCATTTTGACGTCCAACAAAGTTCCACATAAAATAACGTCCATACATATAGCCAAATTGATAACTTGCCATAAACGTCATGTTCTCTGCAAAAGTTGGTCTACGCTTGCTGTTTTCAGGTATACCTGCAATCGCTTTGTACATTTTTTCTGAAGAAGGATTTACCATTCTTGGAATAAAACCTTTGTGTTTATCAGACCAGTTTGGTAATACATCTTTGTAAACGTTTACAATTACATATTTACCATCCTTTTTCTCATATTTTGGTTTATCATCCTTGGTAGGGTTTGCCTCATCTTGTTCTCTGTTATATGAATTTGAGTAATAGGTGTCATAAAAAACATTTGCATCACCATATTGCTCACGATCGTAATACGCCAATAATTCACGCGCACTAGATGGATTGTTTTCGTTAATAGTTGTATTCGCATTTGCTCTTATCGGCAACATCATCCAAGAAGAAAAACCAAGCATAATAAATAAAACAGAAAGTATTAAGGTATTCGCAGTTACTTTATTCGTTTTTCTGGTATAGTTTAATCCGAAATAGAATAATACAATTAAAATAAGTGCAGCAATAATAGATCCTGAATTATAGGGTAAACCAATAGAATTAATAAAAAATAACTCAGAAGCACTAAAGAATTTTAGTGTAAAAGGGAAAATAAATTTAAATACTAAAATCAAAACAAATACAGAAATTACTGTTGCAACCGCCGTTGTTTTTAAATTGATGTTTTTGTAGGTTCTAAAGAAATACAGCATTACAATTGCTGGTATTACCAACAAAGAAAGTATGTGAACACCAAATGATAAACCAACCACAAAACTGATTAAGATCAACCATTTATTTCCTTTAGGTTGATGTAATTCGCTTTCCCATTTTAACCCTAACCAAAATAATAAGGCCATTAAAAAAGATGACATTGCATAAACTTCCCCCTCAACAGCGCTAAACCAAAAACTATCTGAAAAAGTGTAAGCAAGAGAACCAACGATACTACTTCCAAGAATTGCAATATATTTTCCTTCTGAAATTTCACCCGTTTTTAAAGCTAGCTTTTTAGCTAAGTTGGTAATTGTCCAGAACATAAATAAAATGGTAAATGCACTTGCTAAGGCAGACATAAAGTTGACCATTTTAGCAATTTGATCTACATTTGATGTAAACATTGCAAAAAATGCACCTAACATTTGAAATAAAGGCGCTCCTGGAGGGTGACCAACTTCTAATTTTACGGAGGTTGATATGTATTCTCCACAATCCCAGGCACTAACGGTTGGTTCTAAAGTTAGTGTGTATGTAATTAAAGCAATGGCAAATGTAACCCATCCTAAAATGATGTTCCACTTTTTAAATTTTTCTGATGTCATAAGTTACTTAATAATCTGTGGGCGAATTTACTAATAAATATGAATAAAAGTAGGTTCTGTAAACTTTTCTAAAGAGATGAAGGCTCATAAAAAAATGTTAAATTGAAAAATTATTAAAAAAAGTTTGTAGAAACGAAATAATAGATTAAATTTGCACCCGCATAAAAGCATTGGCCTATGGTGTAATTGGTAACACACCGGTTTTTGGTACCGACATTCAAGGTTCGAGTCCTTGTAGGCCAACAAAAAAATCCTAACAAATTTAATTTGTTAGGATTTTTTACTTTTATAGAGTTTTTTACTTCTATATTATTTTTTAATACTAGCTAAGATTTCATTTATGATTTAGTTGAGTTTTTGAATTAGTTATTATAACAATATATTAAATTCAGTTCCTCCGTCTAAAGGTGAGATTCCTTTTGGAATTGGATTTTTTTTTAATAATATTACCTTTAAATTGACCGACAAAAAAAGGATAAAAACCTCAATTTTTACAGTTGAGGTTTTTTATAGGGTACAATAAATTGAATTTTGTGACTTACTTTATTTTAATATTTATCTTGAAATATTTTTAGAAGTAAACAAAAATCGATTCATATTTGGAAAAGGTTTGAGTAGAAACAAAACAGATCAACTTATTTAAAAATATTTGCGAAATGTTGAAAATATTCACTAATTAGAATTTCTATCTTTTACCAAAACAACGAATATAATACTGCAAGTAATATACATACTATAAAAGAACCAATATTAAATAAAGGTGTCGTTTTAAATAATTCTTTACTTATCATAATTGCTTTTTCATCATCTGCTCCTTTGTTTTGAATATTACTTAAAACGATCGTAATTATCATCGTCAATAAAGTTGCAATACCCATTTGATGCATCCATGGTTCAAATGCTGCAATTGGAATAAACTTTAATGCTAATGCAATTGGAATAGATAAAACTGCTCCCCAAATAGCTGCATTGTTAGTTGTTTTCTTATAAAACAAACCTAACATGAAAACTGCTAAAATACCTGGACTCACAATACCTGTATATTCTTGAATAAACTGGAAAGCTTGATCTATTCCTCCTAAAAGTGGAGCAACAATAACAGCAATCAATAAAGCTACAGCTCCAGAAATTCTACCAACATTTACTGTTTTTTTATCATTAACATTTTTATCGATATACTGTTTATAAATATCCATTGTAAAAATGGTAGATGTAGAATTAACCATAGAAGCTAGAGAAGAAACTACAGCTGCAGCTAGAGCTGCAAAAGCAACACCCTTAAGTCCTGTTGGTAAAAATTGTAACAACCAAGGATATGCTTTATCAGCTTGCCCTATAGATGGTGTATTTAACATACCTGCTCCTCCTAAATTAGCCATTATATCTGGATCATTTACCATAACATATGCTGCAATACCGGGTATAACAACTATAAATGGAATAAGTAATTTTAAAAATGCCGCTAATAAGATTCCTTTTTGAGATTCTTTTAAAGATTTAGCAGCTAAAGTTCTTTGTATAATATATTGGTTGAAACCCCAATAGTATAAATTTGCAACCCATAAACCACCTACAAGTACCCAAATACCCGGTAAGTTTACATAGTTGTCATTTGACTCTTCAAGTATCATATGAAATTTATCTGGAGCTGCGTCCAATACTTTAGAGAATCCTGCGATCACTCCTTCTCCTCCAGAAACTGTATTCAAAGCTAAGTAAGTTGTAATTAATCCTCCTAAAACTAAGAAAACAACTTGTATAACATCTGTCCAAGCTACTGCGGATAAACCTCCATAAAGAGAATATGCTGCTGCAAACAAAGCTAAACCAATTATAGCGTAAACCATATCTACACCCATAATTGTTTCAATAGCTAACCCTCCTAAATATAATACAGAAGCTAAGTTTACGAATACATATAGCCCTAACCAGAAAATAGCTAAGATTGTCTTTAAATTAGTAGAAAAACGTTTCTCTACAAACTCAGGTATTGTATACAACCCTTTTTCTATAAAAATCGGTAAAAAATATTTACCCACTATTATTAATGTTAATGCTGCCATCCACTCATAAGAAGCTATAGCAATCCCCAAAGCAAAACCAGAACCAGACATTCCGATAAATTGTTCTGCTGAAATGTTTGCGGCAATTAAAGAAGTACCTATTGCCCACCATGGTAAAGATTTACTGGCTAAGAAGTAATCTTCAGCATTTTTTTGATAACCTTCCTTATCTCGAGAAACCCATAGGCCAACTCCTAAAATTAAAATGGCATATGCAATAAATACTACATAATCCCACGTTCCAAATCCTGTTGTCATAATTTTTTTAATTTATTTTTGAGATTCTTAAAAAGTCAAGCATAGCTTTATTTACATCCACACTCATATTGTTATTCCATTTTTCAAGTGATAATATGATTTTATTCTCTCCCTTTTTTAAATGAACTTTATGTGAATTTGAATACCCCCAGTCCGACCATTCGTCTTGTCCTCTTTGTGGTAAAACAATTGTACCTATATAATTATTATTTACTGATAATGATCTGATTGCACATTTATTATCAGTATTCCAAGGACCACTTCCATTAGAATGTTTAAAATCGAAATAGTAATCATCTTCATCTAAAATATTAATTACAAATGAAATATTTGTATTTTTATTATTTGATATTTCAACATAACCATCACCACTATGATTTACATAGCCCTGAGTTGCTTTTGTAATAAAATTCTCCAGTTCAAAATATAAAGGTTCATTAATAGAAATAACAATAGGTTCACATATGAATGATTCAAATCCTTTTGAATCTAAAGCACTTACAGCATATTCTTTATATTGACTCGGAATAAATTTAAAAAAAGTATCAGTTGTGGTTTTAAGTAACTTTCCATTTTCATAAATATGATAAGTTTCAGCACCAGGTATTGGATCCCAATTCATTTGATTATTCTCTACGGTAACTATAGGACTTTCAAGTGTAAACCTATTTTTCACTAAATTTATTTTATTACCTGAAAAATCATTGTTTTTCATCACTACAGTAATACTGTGCTCACCTTTTAAGGTAGACGGAATAACAGGCGCTACTAATTTGTTGCCATCCATCATTACAACATCAATTTCATTACCATACCCATTTACTTCAATATTTAAAATGGCATTGCGATATTTAAAGTTTTTTAAGTTTTTAATACCACCATATTCTTTTGGAATAACAGGTTGTATACGCAAATGGTCTTCGTTAAATGAAATTCCCATAAAAACTCTATGAACCATTGATAAATTCCCTGCCATACTCCATAACATTCTATGTGAATTTATTTCTGTACCCAAAAAATCACCAGTTTCAGCTACCATATTTTCATAATTTGATAAAAATAATCCTGAAGAACGATAAATTGAAGCTAAGCCATGACTTAGTACTTTTTCATTACCCATTTTTGCAGCAGCCAAATTCCAATACGATTGAACAAAGGGCCAAATACCATTATTATGATATGGAGGAATGTTTGGAATTTGTGGGTAAATACACGTTGCACCAAATTCTGTTAAAGGTGAATTTTCAATAATTGATTTGCTTTGATCTTCATCTGCCACATCATATAAAACTGCCAAAGCTTCTCCAAGAGCTTCAAATTTTTTGGAAGGAATTAAATAATTTCTACCATAAATATACTGAGCATAAAACCCACTATCTTCCATCCATAATTGCGTATTTATTCCTTTTTTAATACTCGCAGCAATTGTTTCATATTTTTCAGTAGGCTCTCCAAGTAATCTTGCCATTTTAGCTAAAATTATATGAGTTTGGTAATGAATAACATTTGTTCCCAAATTTTGAGAAGCGTATATATCTACATTCGACATCCATTTTGGATACGTTTGTTCTCGCCAATCTAAAAAAGAAGATTCTCCTAAGAATAATCCAGTTGACTTGTTAAATAGCACTTTATAATCATCATTAACCGTATTTTTAATTATTTCATATACTTTTTTTAACCAGTTGTTATCTCCTGTTATTTTATATACTTCCCAGGCAGCTAATGCCCAAGTTGTTCTGTCAGAAGAAACTGGCCAAGCTCCACCAGAACCAGTGTCTTGAATAATACGATTTCTCTTTACTTTTCGCATCAAACTTTTTATGGCTACTTCTGGCTCTAAATATCCAAAAGCGAGTACAATGCTATAACTTATATCACGGGTCCATACTCCTGCCCATTTTGCTCCAGTTCTAAAAGTACTATCTGGTTCAACTGCCAATTTACCTTCTTCAAGCGACATGTTGTAAAGCGCATCAACAATTGGTTGATTTGAACTATATCTTGGTTTTTTAGAAATATCTTCTTTTAGAACCCATTTTTTCTCCTCTTTTTTAATTTTTGGGTTTAGAATTAAAGATATTTCATAAATTCCGTCTTTATCTTCATCTAGCATCCTCAAACCTCTTTCATTTAAATTAGAAAAATCCCAAGTTAAAGGTATTGAACCACCAGTAATGTAAACGTTTTTAAAATCTGATTTTACAATTTTAGAACCATCATTTGATAGGTAATATCCTTTTTCTTCAAATTGTTTAAAAACAGGATTCATATTTACTTTAAATGTAAATTTATAATCTACAGGTAAATTTGATGGTGCTGTTTTATTCTTAAAATCTTTATGTATACCAAAATCATATACAGGACTTTCATTTTGATTTGTAATTAAAATGAGCCTATCTTCACCAGGGTTTAAATCATTATCTTTTTCATTGATACTAAATTTAAACGATAAAAGATTTGAATAATTCTCATTAACAGGACTATTATAATTAGAATTAATTTCAGTAGAAGAAATTATTTTGGCTTTATTCTTATTTTGTACGATACTATCATTATAAATTGAAAATTTATTTGATTTATAAATCAAATTCTGCGTATCCTTTTCATTTTCACCAAAACTACATCCAATTAAAGATAAAGTATATATTGCTAAAATTAATTTTTTTAAATAATTCATAAATTTATTTTTCTATACTTATCAAGTTGTCATTTTTATTATCAGGAAACTTTATAAATAATACTTTTAAATTATTATCGTAATAATATCCTGTTTTGTTGAATTCTGTATTCAAATTCGTTTTTAATTTTGTTGTCTTTTTAAGCTTTTCTCCGTTAATTAAAACTTTTTTAGGTTTGTAATTACAATGAATTTTTAAAAAGTAATTTCTTTTTTCTGAATTTGTATAATTTGTACTTGAAGGTTTAAAAACTGTAATGTTTATACTTGAAGTTTTTTGAATGCATTCAACTTTTGTTTTTGAATATTCATCCTTTTTATAATCATTAGTAAGCCCATCATCTTCATAAAATTCAAAAGAAGATGGCTTCTTTAAACTAGGAAATACTTCAAGAATCATAGGTGCATTCTTCATAGCACTTATATAGGGCATTACCGGCATCATTGGAATTATTGCACCTTCTTTAACAAACATTGGAATATCCATTAAAGAAACAGAGTATTTAATGTTTTTATTTCCTGAATATTTCTTTTCTGGAGCATTATAATCTATCCAGTTTCCTTTGGGTAAATAAACATCTCTTTCGGTAGCTCCTTCAGAAACAACAGGTGCTACTAAAAGTTCTTCACCAAACATAAATTGATCGTTAATTGAATATGTTTTTTTATCGTTTGGATACTCAATAACCAATGCTCTCATAATTGGCAAACCTGTATCATATGCCTTTCTTGCATAAGAATAGATATATGGATATAATTGGTATTTAAGTTCAATTGCTTTTTTAGAAATAGCTTCAGCTTGTTCACCAAATAACCAAGGTTCTACGGCATTATCTCCTTCATGATGCACTCTACTTAAGGGATTGAAAATACCAAATTGCAACCATCTAACATACAATTCAGAAAAAGCGTTATAATCTGTTATATCTCCACAATAACCCGAAATATCAGTTGTCCAGAAAGGAATTCCTCCAATTCCGGCAGATAATCCCATTGGAATTTGATTTCTTAAATTTCTCCAACCATCTAAAATATCGTTGCCATTTCCACTATCTCCAGACCAGCCAAAAGTATATCGTTGCATTCCTGCATAAGCAGCACGCGTCATTTGAAAAACACGTTTATTAGGGTTATTCTTTTCAAATTGCTCGGTTACAACTTTATCCCAAGTTAAACCGTACACATTATGAATTTCATCATGCATTCCAACATAATGTTTCATATGTAAGCGATCAGCACTTTCTTCATTACTCCAAGCAGGTTCACCCATATCTGTCCAAAAACCTTTAACACCATCATTAATTGGTATTTGTTGCAGTTTTCCCCACCAATCAAAAACTTTTGGGTTGGTAAAATCGACAACACCCACATTTCCACCCCAAGGCCAAGGCATATGATAAGCTTTATTAGTTCTATCATCTAATACAAAATAACCGTTGTTATTTGCTTGATTCCATTGTTTTTTGGTTGCCTGAGAAATTACTGGATCTTGAGAAACAATAACCTTAAATCCCAAATCGTCTAAATCGGATAACATTTTTTTAGGATCGTCGTACCTGTCCTTTCTCCATTCAAAATTTTGAAGACCATCTACCCATCCAATATCTTGATAGATAATATCGCAAGGAATTTTTCTTTGTCGATATTCATTTGCAATTTTTCTTGTTAATTTTTCATTCGTAAGCATTCCTCTGCTTTGAGCCCAACCAAATGCCCATTTAGGTGGCAATATTGGTTTTCCTGTAAGTTTTATATAGCTATATATTATTTCTTTATAAGATTTACCATACATAAAGTAATAAATGAATGGCCCATTTGGTGTATGAAAGGAATATTTCGATTCTGAAGTTTTTCCAAAATCAAATGTTGTTTTATATGTATTATCTAAGAATATTCCATAATGATAATTACTCATAAAAAAGGGGATGCTTTTATATAAAGGATCTTCTACATCTGAATAGCATGGTTTATCACTGTTCCACATTGTGTATGAATTACCTCTTCTATTAAAAGTTCCTGTTTTTTCTCCAAGACCAAAAAACTGCTCATCCTTTCGTAGCAATTTGTTGGTTTTTATCGACGAACCTTCTATAATGTACGGGTCTTCGAATGTATCACCTAAAATTAAGCGTTGATATTTGTCATAAATTTCAATTTTAAAAGGTATTTTTTTAATTATAACTCGTAAATCTCTTGTAAAAACTTCATAGTTTGAAGACGATTCATTTAATGATATTGAAAAATTTTGATTAAATTCTTCATTTATCACAGCAAAAGATTCATTGTTTCTCTTAAAAGTTCCGTTAGGAGAAAACCAAAATTTTATATTTTTTGAATCTAAAAACTCTAATGAGATTTTAGATTTGTTTTCACAAGAAATAACAACCGTATTATTTTCTGTAATAGCATCAATTACACGTAATTGACCATAAGACCAACTTAAATTAAATATTAATAATATTATAATAAGACTATTTTTTCTCTTCATTTTACTTCATTTATTTAATTTTTTGCGTCCTTATTGAAGCTCAAATATTATAGTCTCATCAGAAAGATTGATTGTAATCCTATAATTACCTTGTGCATTAGATGTTACTGCCCATTTATTATCTGGCCCATCACAATTGTTTGTAATTATGTAATCTGTATTTGTTAAATCGTATCCATCTTGTGGAGAATTAATCCAATTTCCATCACACCAATCACCTGAAAATGTTGAGATCTTAAATGCTCCAGGGGTTAATAAACCTTCATAAACAAACACAAAAGGATTTACGCTATCTTGTGTAAAAGCTTCTGGAGAAGCAATATTCCATCCGCTTGGAGATCCATCTCCAACAATATATAAATGGCTGTATGGAGGTACTAATTTAGTAACTTCAATTTCTTTTGTAGTTATTTTACTCCCACCAACTCCTTCACTTGTAAGTGTAACGGTATACACTCCTTCAGAAGCATATGTATAACTAGGATTTATTTGATTTGATACTCCTGAATCATTTCCAAAACTCCAAGTATAAATATCTGTGTTTTGACTTGAATTTTGAAAATTAACTTTAAAAGGAATCGAGCTATCTAAATTATAAGAAAAATCGGCAATAGGGTTTCCTAAAACTGTTAATTCTTGAGATATTAGACTTTCACTACCTTGATTAATTGCTTTTAAAATTACCGTATAAGTTCCGCTTTCAGCATAAGTATGACTTGGGTGTTTCTCGAAAGATTCTTCAGTACCATCTCCAAAGTTCCATTCATAATTTTCTGCATTTTCACTAGTATTAGTGAAACTTATTATCTGCGGACTATTGGTTACAGCTTCAAAAATGAAACTAGAAGTTGTTTGTTCAATATCAATTACATCATCATTCTTACTACAAGAAACAATAAAGAGCAGTATGGTTATTATTGAAATATATTTTAATACTATTTTCATAATTACTTATTTTATGTTTTTAATTTTCGATAACAATCATACTCCAATATTCTAGATATGGAACTGTGATTTTTACTGTATTACCTGTTTGTTTAAATTCTATTTCTTGAGATGCGCCTCCTTTATAATCAGGTGAAGCAAACCATATTTTTGAAACAGAAGCATTTGTATCAACGACTAAATCAAAATCTTTAAACGAGTTAGGTTTCGTTTGTGTTTTATCGTTATCTCTCCAATTTAGTGTAGAGATTCCATCAAAATTTAACAGTTGAATAACCGTTTTATCTTCTATTTGTTTTGTTACAATAGAAGCATTACCAAATACTGGTGGCCAATTGTTAAGCCCAATATTATTTGATGATATAGTTGGATTGATATAGTTTCCTCCATCTCTCAAAAGATTCTCATAAGCAACCATAAAATCATAATATTCTTTTAATGATGATTTAAGTTTTTGATCCATACTTAAATTACTATATGGAAAATATTCTTTTGATAGCATATGTTCACCAAGTTCTAAATGACTTCCGCCAAAAGCAAAAATTACAGCATCTGTTAAAAGAACACTTGGTGTATTAAAACTCCCTTCTTTAGAATTATAGTTCATATAAGCTGCCAAAACAGTTTTTAATTGATTGTTAGACATTTTATCATTTTGTCTTATGACCTCTACTAAATCACTATATTGAATACTAGACCAAACTTCTGTATATGCAAAATCTACTTGCGTTTTTAAGATATTATTTTGAGCGAATTGATCTACTGCATTAAGTGCCATCTTCTTTTCTGGGAAGTTAGTTTTTAGATTGGTTAATAAATCAGCGAAACCCTTTTCTAAATTCACTTTATAACCATTATAATCATAAAGTGTCCCTCTATTTCCTAGTTGGTCTAAATGCCAACCATCAAAATTTAAATTTGCATAAACATCTGCAGTTTTACTAAAAATGTAGTCTTGCCAATCTTTGTTATTTGGATTTGTAATCAAAATATCTCCTAAACTTCCTAAATCATGTTTATCAGGGTTACTGTGATGCTGGTCCTTAAACACTAACCATTCATTAGTAAAACCATCTCCATCTTCTGGGTTCCATGCACCAAAAAGTAGGTTATAAAACATTGAGGACATATTTAAGTTATGACCTTCATCAATATAATTTTTTACAGTTTCAAAATTTACTTGTCTGTTAAATATATCTAGCCATGTGTTTTGAGGATTACCTGTATTGTCTAATGGTAATGGAATATGTTGTTTGTTTTGCCAATCGTAATATTGTAAACCATTGATATGAAAATCCTTTAAATTATTTAATACAGCATGCTGCTCTGATTTAGAAATATCTCCAAAATTTGAAAGGAAACCGTATCGTGGAAATTTTGTCCAATCTGATGATACATCTATGGCTACTGTTCCTAAAATCGTTTCATCTTCATTTGTGTTTTTGACTAATTCAACCATATAACCACGAAAGTCATCTGTTGGTGGTAACCAACTCCATGAATCTGCAGTTAAAGGTTCTTCAGTAATAATTCTTCCAAGATGTTTATATCTAATCACTGTATTCTGGTGAACGGCATTTACATGTAAATTAACTGTTTCACCTGGGGTATATTTAGATTTGTCTTTTGTTAAATCTAAAACCTCTAAATAACTTGATGCTTGTATTGTTTCCTCTACTTTTACATCGATATTATCATCATTTTCACAAGAAAAATTCAAAAGGCACGTCAATATAAGAAGTCCTGAAAACTTGTTTTTTAAACTTAAATATTTCATTTTTTTTAAATTTTATTGTTTAATTATTGTCATTTCCTCTGTTGCTAAGTTTATACGAATTTCATATACACCTGCTTCTCCGTCTTCTAATTTCCATTTATTGTCTGGACCATCACAACCTTTTGTTGTAATAAAACTTGTGTTATTAATTGATTGAGATGCATTAGCTGCATTAAGCCAATCACCATCACACCAGTCTCCAGTAAATTTCGAAATTTTAAACTCACCTGTTGGATTGTTTAAACCTAATTCTCCATTAAAAACATACTCTCCATTAATGTATTCCATTGCATTTGGATTACTTATATCCCAACCATTTGGACCTCCATCACCTACAATATGAAGTGTTACTAAGCTAAAAGAAATTATATTATTCTGAGTATCTACTGTTATTTTATAACGACCACTTGTATCACTAGTAACAACCCAACTATTATCAACTGTACATCCAGAATTTTGCTCTACACTCTCATTTTCTAGTGTTTGATTGTTTGTTGATGGTCTATACCATTGACCACACCAATCACCAGTAGAACCTGCTGCAATTTTAAAATTACCTGCATTTAATTGTCCTTCATATGAAAACTCAAACGGATTACTATCACTTTGCGTAAATGAAGCTGGACTATCTATATTCCATCCACTTTCTGATGCATCACCAACAATCCATAATGCATTAAAAGGAGGTGTACTTGGTACTGCTTCAATAATTTCTTTAGTAATTGTTTTGTTTAATAAATCTACAGTAATTAAGTAATCTTCATCTCTCCCTAACGCTTGATCAATTGACCATTGTAAGTCATTACCACTTCCTCCTTCGTTATAAACAATTTTAGTATCGTCGTTTGCATCTTTTGTATAAAAATCTTGACACCAACAATCATTCTGATTAATGGTAAATTTAAAATTCCCCAAACCTAAATCTCCTTTATAAATAAAGACTCCTCTTTGAGTAGTTGAAACTTCAAGTTCAGTAGCATTTACAATATCCCATCCGTTTGGAGCCCC
>JQIA01000039.1_pt1 | contig 52179 bp, 41 predicted proteins | sample 811431 | NCBI WGS metagenome assembly JQIA01 (sample SAMN02998118, study PRJNA258478) | marine sediment metagenome | biome: marine; feature: seafloor; material: sediment; isolation source: oil-polluted sediment collected from 3 locations (0.5 km, 0.7 km and 0.9 km)... | place: USA: Gulf of Mexico ...
ATAAATGGCCTTTTTCCGCAATCTCTGCGTCAAACTTCAGTGGGGCTTATGTGTTGCTTGTGCGACGTACGCTGTTAAAAATCCTTTTTTGTTTGAATGAAGCCCCTAAACGACTCATTCAGAAGATCTTCCCACGTACACGATGCAGGACAGAATCGATATCACGTAAAGCTTTGACGACTTCATCTTCTTTTACAACACAGGCATCAAGGCTCCCGTAACGCTGTTCAAGACAGTTAAGGAGAAGCTCTTTAATACCTGCCTCATCCGGTTTTGCAGGCAAGGTCGATTTTGTGTACAAAGCCTCAAGTTCCATCTCTTTTGCCGCAAAATAATCGCTGATCTGATCCATATCCCATTCACCACGCCGGATGGCCTTAAGCTGTTCTCTGTTTCGTTCAAGATCAAGGTCATGTTCTGTCAGGATCTGTTCAACCTCATTCAAAAGGCGAACAACATGATAGGCGAATTTGACATCCAACCCATACGTTGCGATAGTCTCCTTACGCTTTCCGATCGGATTTTTTGTCTTCATTTTATGCATCTGTGAATAGGCATACCCCTTGAACCTGTGCCAGGCGCCCTTATGCAAAAATTTATGCCTGTTTTCACGGACAAGCTCACCAACAGCCGTTGAATAAAGAATACAACGCCGGGGCACAAAGAGGGTATCAATCATATTCGGGTTGTTTTCCATGCACAGATTGAAAAATTTGATGATAGAGTAAATTGTAACATCATATTCACGCCCCTTTTCACCAGCACCCTCCTGATCAAAAATATGGTGCTGCTGAAACTGATCAAACTGTCTTCCCGGCGTTCCGAAGCCAGGGATTTCTCCCCGCAGGTGGGGGAAAATAAAATCTCTTGGTGGAATACAGAATCCGTAAATATCCATATCAGATGTATCATCCGAGACGCCATAGGCCACAGATCCCATAATAACCTCATACTGAACAGCGGTATCCAGAAAATGTTCTGTATTCTTCAAAAGATTTTTCTTACTTAACTGCTCAACAATACTTCCCATTATTCAACCCTCTTACGATGGCACTCTATGATGTATGCCATTAATACTTCTCTGTTATTCCGCTCCGGATCATCCAAAACATAATCGAGGGCCTTGTTCAAAAGAATGCCGACTTCCGGCCCCTCCTTAATAGTCAACGTTTTAATCACATCGCCGCCGTTTACGGCCAGGTCACGAATGTTAAATGCCGGATCACCGGTTTCCGGCCGAAGGACTTCATTAATTTTCATTACAATCGATTTGATTTCACTCTGAGTAAAATCGGCTTTACTTAAATTTCCTTTTCGATCAGCAACTTTCAATAGAAACCAGTCTTTCCAGGTGATACCTGAATCCAAAAAGGCCTTCAGGGCTTTCCGGATTGTCTTCTTCTTTGTACTGCTGTCAATACTTCTCATATGAAGATTGACAAGTGACGTCATCCAGGCTGTCTCTTTCAGGCTGAATTTACAGGCTATCATTATCGATTCAACCATTTTTGCCCCGGTTCTTTCATGATCGATAAAATTAATATTCCCGTCATTATGCTCGGCTTCAACTGGCTTACCGATATCATGAAGGTAGCCGACAAGCCTTAACAGCGGCCTGTTTTTCGGCAATGAATCGCCAACTATTTTCAGATGTTCGTATACTGTTTCGCCATGGTATTTACCTCCATCCTGATCAATACAGGCCACCATACCGGGAAAGATCGCATCAAGAATTCCGATATCATTAAGCGCATCAAAAAAAAGCCCCGGCTTTCCATATGTCATGGCTTTTAAAATTTCCAGACGGATTCTTTCCGGTGCGACGTCTTCTATGACGCGGCAACTGTTTTCCTTTAATGCCCGCAAGGTTTCGGGATCAAAACGCCCTTCTGTTTTTGCACGAAATCTGCATGCACGAATAATCCTGCACGGATCTTCATCAATCCGTGCGTAAGGATTTCCTGTAAATCTTATAATTCTGTTTTTCAGGTCATCTACACCGCCGAAATCATCTACAATCTCACCGGTATGCGGACAAAAAGCCATCGCATTAATAGTCAGATCGCGTCGTGCAAGATCTTCATGAATCGTTTCGGCTTCAACGCCTTCAATTTCTTTGCTGCCGTAATCCGTATCTTTTCTGTATGTGGCAACTTCGATACCATCAATAAGACAAACCCTGAAACTGATGCCAACCACTTTCAGCTTCCGTCCTTTAAAAACGGTTCGAATCTGATCATAGGTAGCATTTGTGACAACATCATAGTCGACCGGTGTTTCACCGTTTAATATGTCACGAGCCGCCCCCCCGACAATATATGCCTGCCAGCCCTTATCGCAAAGCGTTCTGACGATTTCACCGGCTTTAATCTCTTCTGTTTTCATTCTCTTTAATAATCCTGTTGTTTAAAAAGCAGGTATTGGGTGTTAGGCTTTAGGTATTAGCCAATGAATCGCTTCGCTTTGCCATTTACACATATTTTCACCTGTCAGGCTCCTTTGCTAAGGAGCCAAAAGTTCATGCCTAACACCTGATTTTCAATCATCCTGTAATATATTTTACATCATGGGCTTCATGAACAGCCGGTACTTCCAGATTGTTCATCATTTTTCCCATTATCATTTCCGGTACTTCTTTTTTTCGATTTCTATTCTGCTTCATCAATGTCTCATAGCAGGGTTCCACATACACAATAACAACTTTTGCATGATATGCCACAAAAAGATCGACAAGCTGTTTTCGCATACGTCTTGTAATGCAGAACTGAAGAAAGGTCTTCATCTCCCGGCTGCAGTCTTGAGCCTTCAATATGCTGTGTTCCCGGATATTTATATATCTGTTTCATTACGAAGTTACTTCCTTAAATTTTTCGCCTTTAAAGACTCTTACCGGGTTCCCTCTTTCAAGGTCATTGTGTTTTTCCCAGCGGTTCTTTTCAGCTTTTTTACCGGCCTTTTTGTCTCTCTCATCCAGAAGTTTTTCAAGCCGTGACATGGCCAGTTTTTTATTCATATGCTGTGACCTTTCTTCCTGAGCAGATGCCCTGATTCCGCTTGGTACATGCGTAATCCGAACAGCTGATTCTGTTTTATTTGCATGCTGCCCGCCGGGACCGGAGGATCTCATCTTCTCCGTTTTAAAGTCTTTTCCAGACCAGCCCGACGATATCTCCTGCTTGAAAATATTTACGCCAATAAACCAGTTTTTCCGTTTATGTCCGGGCCTGAAAGGACTCGCCCCGACCCATTGAACACTGCCATCCCAGGATTTCACATATGCCGGACTCTCTTCACCGGTCAGGGAGAGAAGCACTGATTTATAAGTTCCTGTTCTCCCTCCCGGCACAGATTCAAGTACGTCCACATGGATCGACTTCTTTTCGGCATCCCTTTTAATAAAAGCCACTACCTTTCCAACAACCAGACAACATTCATCCGGCCCACGGCCTGCTGATACCTGTAGCCAGTTTACCATCTTACCTTTTCCTTGTTTTATATGTCAGTACCGGGCGAAACGATGCTATAACCTTAATTAATCCTGCATCTGTCATATCCCTGATAACTGTTTCAATATTTTTATAAGCCTGTGGCGCCTCCTGATAAAGAAGCTCCTTATCTTCACAAATAACATGACTTCCAAGCTCCGTTTTCGAAAGCGAAGCTGCAGTCCATCGCTCTTTCAAACGTCCTTTACAGCTGCTTCTGTTCCACTTTCGCCCGGCGCCATGTGCAAGAGACCAGAGGTTCTCTTCCTGATCCCCAATGGCTGTAACAAGATAGCTGAAGCTGCCACGCGAACCGGGTATCATAACAGGGCCCACATCGGAAGGGGTTGCCCCCTTTCTGTGAACCCAGACCTTATCGCCATTAACCCGGACACTTGTTATACTGTTATGACTACTGTCCAGCACCGATTGACAGTCAGCGCCCAATTGCTCTGCAAAACGAAATGCAAGCAACTTACGGTTTGCTACTGCCCATCTGACAGCTTCATCGTGTCTTTTTAAATATGTTTTTGCTTCTTCACTCTCTTCTGATAAAAAGCCCGCACCCTTTGCACTTGTATGGTACCGATAAAGACTTTCACCGAGAGACCTTGACCCACTATGGATAAGTAGAAAGAGACGTTTTTTATCCAGAGACAGATTATCAAAAGTATCTGAATCGAAAACGGTTTCTACTTTTTGCAGTTCAGCAAAATGATTCCCCCCCCCAAGTGTCCCATGAGCAGCCTCAAACCCTTCAGACGTAATCTGTTCGTTATCAAGCCATTCTCTGATATTTCCATCCCAGGGGTTTTCCAGGTCTGAAAGTTTTTTCATCCACTTATCAGTCTTTACCTTATTTGCCTTAAGGGTTGTCTGCCATAATCCCATACCGCAGCCGATATCATTTCCCGGAATGTGCGGATAAAATTTCCCCCGGCTCAAAAAGACAGCGCCAACAGGACTGCCTTTACCCGGATGGATATCCGGCATACCGACGGCACGCTCTATACCTTCAAGCTTAGATGTCGTCTCAAGCTGCATGACAGCAGCTCCTTCAATCCAGCTTTTTTCTGACGCAATAATTTTAGTCATAAATAATCACTCTTTAGTCCTCTTCAAAACGATTCTAAAATGCATAGAACTCCGCCGAGAGGTATTTTAGTATTTAATTGTTTTAATTGATTTTAGACCTGCGGCCAGCGAAAAAACTATCGCATTGGACGAAGGTTAATAGTTGTAATTTTAAAAATTAAATTTTGCATTTTTAACCTCCTTTTCCCACAGTTAATGTGAATTGATAAATGATTATTGTTTAAATAAACAGGAAAAGACATTTAACACGATATAATATTATTTGCAAACATTTTTGGTAATTAGCTTAAAGTATCTCTTCTGCAGGTTCTTTCAGATTAATGTTTTCATCAACCCCTGCCGGAATATCCTTTTTTTTTGTGGCCAGCATCATAATTGCCGGGGCCAGTAAAAAATCTGACAAAAGAGCGAGAATAATTGCGATGCCGGTAAAAAGGCCAAACTTAACACTGTGGTTAAGAGTGGCAGTCAGTAAAACAAAAAAATTGATTGAAAGGACAATGGATGTTATCAACATTGCCCGGCCGGTTCCAAGTAGCGTTTCCTTTATAGCTGCCTCAGGACACCCTGTAATATCATAATATTTTTTGAAATTATACATAAAGTGAATCGTATCATCCACCACTAGTCCAAGTGCAATACTGCCTATAAATAAGGTATTAATATCAAGATGCAGCCCGGCGAGACTGATCAGCCCCATTACAATAAAAATTGGTAGCAGGTTCGGATTCATACTGAGAAGACCGAGCTTTAAATCACCGACCAGGATCAGCATCAGAATTGTAATGATAACAAGCGCAATAATATAACTCTTAAGCATACTGTGGAGTGCCGCAGGAATCGTCCGCGCCATAATGGCTGAAAGCCCTGTAACCATTACCGTTGCCCTACCTTTAAATTCAGCATTAAACATTGCATAAAGCTGATCCAGAAATTTTTCATACTCAACAGAGTCTGCCCAGCGGGTTCTTATAGAAAACCGGGTTTTGCTGAAGAGGCTGTCACAAATCTGTTCAAGATCTTCCGAGCCGCCATTTTCAAACAGTAATAATTCCTGAGCAATAGTGTCCTTGTCCTGAGGGATTGCATAAAACTCTTTTCTGTTTTCGTGAAGCGCCTGATTTGTTTCTTTAACGATATCGTTTATTGATACAATTTTGCCGATATAAATTGTGTCAGTCTTTATCTGGCTGAGTTTCTCAGTAAGCCGTTCAATACTGTTCAGAATTTCAGGATCATGCAACCCGTTTTCTTTACCGGTATCAATCACCACTTCAAAGGCAACGGAACCTTCAAGTTTTGATTCCAGATACTTCAAATCAATTTTAACCTGGTGGTCATCCGGGAAATAAGCCAGCACATAACTTGAAAATTCAAGCTGACATATATAGTAAACAGAGATAATAAAAAGAAAAATGCAAACAACAATAATCTGAACCGGATACTTTATGGATACTCTTGCAAACCATTTTAAAATTGCGGTCATAACCCCAGGTGCATCTTCTACTTCTACGGTTTCTTTCCTGACAATTGGCGTTACAGCAATGAGTGCAGGCAAAAGAATAACTGTAAATAAAAGAGCAAGCATAACACCCGCTGCTGCAAAGTAGCCCATCTCTGAGATCGTTGCGATCTCTGCGATAGAAAATGAAAGGAGCCCTGCGGCGGTGGTTACACTTGTCATTAAAATAGCGAGTCCTGAATGCCCCATGGCATAGCAGATAGCATCCTCTTTACTCTCACCCTCCTGAAATTTTCTATAAAAAATTGAGAGCACATGAACCGCATCGGCGATACCGACTGCCACCAGAAACCCCGGAAGCAGATTTGTCATAAGCGATATCGGCGTATTGGTATACGCCATAAGCCCCAATGTCGAAAGCATGGATGTATTCACAATAATAAGCGGCATAATCACACCGGAAATTCGCCTGAAAAGAAGAAAGAGAAAAACGATTATAACAACCGTCATTATCTTCATAAGCCGTTTTGTATCTGAAGCCGTTGTTTTGTTAAACACATCAACTACCACAGGCCCGCCGGAGAATGTAAGCCTGAAATCATCGGAGCGGTATTTTTCAATAATACCAAGCACGGCCTTATTGACTTCGGCCTTCTCATCAGCAGTGATATAATGCCAGGTATCTTCCTGTACGTCATTCTCTTCGAGCATGCTTTCATCGTCAAAATCGTCATCATCCGATTCATCAATAGTTGATTCATTCCGAACACTTGCGACTGTTTCAAGCATTATTGCCGTACTTTTTTTATCGGAGGATAATATATAGTTACTGTAAAAAGGATTCTCAATCGCCCTCTTTTTTAATTCCTGAAGATTACTTGTTTCATAATCTTTCATAAGATCATCAACAAACAGCGTCCCATTTTTTTCGTAGGTATTCCGTATTGAAATAAGACTTCTTACCTTGTTTATATGCGGGGCTTCAGATTCTATTTCCTTATGTAATTTTTCAAGTTTTCTTAAAAAATTTATACCAAAAATATCCGGAGCTTCAACAAGTACGGTGATAATATCAGTTCTGCCAAACTGGTCTCTATAATCATTATATGCCAAAAGGCTCGGATCACTCTTATGGAGCATCGATTCTGTTGCTGTATCAACTGTAAGCCTGAATACAGATGAGCACATGAGAAGGATCAGTACCAGCATGCCAAGAAGATACAGTATTCGGTGGCGGTAAATATTACGGGTCAGGTTCTCAAAAAAAAGCTCTATTCTATTTCTGATCACAGACATAGTATCCTCGTATAACCGGTTTCAAATTTAAGTTTTTTTAAACGATTGTAGTAAAACTGTGTGGTGAAAACTATCAGCATTTTTGTTGAAAATCAATTATGGATTATAATATACAAAAAAAAGAATTGAAACAATAGTTGAATCCATGGATAATGGCATACTTTTAACTATCCTGAACCAGATAACAAAAGGAGATCTATATAAAATGAAAAGCTACAGAAAGGAATTGTGGTTTGATATTCCGGGACGACGAGCTTTTATCAACATAACACCTGACGTACAGCGATGCATTGATGAGAGCGGTATTAAAGAGGGAATGGCCCTTATAAATGCAATGCACATAACAGCCTCTGTATTTATTAACGACGATGAATCAGGACTCCATCATGATTATGATATCTGGCTCGAAAAACTTGCACCCCACGAACCGGTTTCGCAATACCGACATAATGTCGGTGAAGATAATGCCGACGCCCACATGAAAAGACAGATTATGGGCCGGGAGAGTGTTGTGGCTATAACGGATGGACGGCTCGATTTTGGGACCTGGGAACAGATTTTTTACGGTGAATTTGACGGCAGACGCAGAAAAAGAGTTCTTGTCAAAATTATTGGGGAATAAATAATAATATGAAAGAAGTAGCCCCTGGCATTTTTATGATCACTGAAACAGAAAACGGACGTTTTGTTAAATTTTCTGTTAATGTATATGTAATCGCTGAAAGCGATGGCCTTATATTTGATGCCGGTTACGGACGGAAAAAAACGGCCCGGTTCTTAATATCAGAAATTGATAAAATTAAAGACGAAATGAAGTCAAGAGGCGAAGCGTCTCAGATAGATCGTATCCTGCCCAGTCATGGCCACTGGGACCATTTTTCAGGAATAACCCGCCTCAGGAAAATGACAGGCATCAAGGTATTCGCCACAAAAAGAATGCTTGAAAAAATCGGATCAAAAAAGATCTACAGAAGCTCATTCAGACGCTCTACTGATATCATCAATGTACCCGTCTCTGCTCTGAGCAGGCTATGGTACAAAATCGGCCATGCATTTATCGACGAAATCTACTTAAAGACCTTCGGTGTCAGTTTTGTAAAAGAGCCGGTTGAGATCATTGAAGAAGACGCAACAATATCGACAGGAAAAAGGGAGTGGGAAGTCATTTATCTGCCCGGACATTGTGACGATCATATTGTCTTATATAACCGGAAAGACGGCATACTCCTGTCCGGCGACATGCTGCTACGAACGGTTACGACATGGCTCGGCCCACCACGATCAAACCTGGATGATTATATTAAAAGCCTTGAATTCCTTCTCACCCTGCCCGAACTAAAACTGATTCTTCCTGCTCATGGATCTCCCATTACAGAGCCGCAAAGCAGAATTAAAGAGGCCATCTTTCACCGAAAGAAACGGACCGACGACCTCCTTGCGCTTATTAGAGAAAAAAGAAGCGCCGGAATCTCTTTTAATCAGATATTTGATAAATACTATCCTAAAGTCAAAATGTATGAGAAATATATTCTAAGGGGCTGGATTTTAACAACGCTCGAATATCTTAACGACAAAAATCTCATTACTGCTTCAGTTGATGGAAAAACGAAAAAGTTCAGGGTTGTAAAACAGGATTTATCATAAATCTCAGCCTTTCTGCCTATGGCTGCTGACGTGACCAGAAATAAATTGTAACTTAATAAAAAATAGTGTAAAATAAGTACTATAACATAAAAAATCATCCTTTTATCTTCTTTTGATATGCCTTGCTGTTCAATCGTTTGCTTAGTAACATGTTAATTTCATATTTAATTAACACCCTGGTAAAACCAACAATTCCGACCGACACGGAGACTGTTATGCAAAAAACAATCTATATGGCATTCGTTTTCATTCTGTTGTTCAGCACGTCACCTTTTGCCCTTACACTGAATAAAACAACAATCCCGCAGACCCTAACAGTTGATGGCACCAGCATTGTTTTAAATGGTGTCGGATTAAGAAAAAAATTCGGATTCAAGGCCTACTACGCAGGGCTCTACCTCTCTGAAAAAAATAGTGACAGAGATAAAATTATTCAGGCTAAAAAACCCCAGGCAATAGTTATGTACTGGAATCGAGGCGCTGACATAAAAAAAATACAGCTTGTTTTCCTTAAAAGCCTTGCCATATCGGCCAATGCTGCCCCACGAAAAGTCTATACAATGGATTCAGACTACGGAATTTATACAAAAGAAATCACTGACTTTGTCTCATGGCTATCTGAAACAGCTGTAAAGAAAAAAACTATCTGGTCTTTCTATTATATTCCCGGCAAAGGTATTGATGTTTATATCAATGATACCAAAACAAGAAAGTTTAAGGGTACTATTCCCGGTTTTGAATTCAAGAAAATACTTTGGGGCGTCTGGTTAGCGAAAAGCCAGGCCGTTGGCAAAAAAATGACCAATGACATGCTGGGAATACACTAAACATGACATTCAGAACGAAACTTAAAGCAGGTTTTGGATTTGTCATCCTCCTTTTCATTTCAGTTATGATGATTTATCATATCGCTATCAACAGAACCATTTCAAACTATACCAGCCTGACAAATGATATTCTCAAAATAGAACTGCTGGCGGAAGAAGTTAAAACTCTTATGATAAGTAGCCAGAAAGATATGACTTCTTTTATCCATTATAACAAAGAGAAACACGCTGAAAGTCTTAAAATGCATCTTGGGCTTCTTAATGATAAAATGGCGCATCTGCTATCACTCGCTGACAATCAGAATTTTTCTGAAGAAATACTTATTATCGAAGAAATTTCGCGAAATCTCGCATACTACGCTAAGCTTGGAAAACACATTATTGAATCGACGACCAGAATAGGTCTGGACCCCAATTCCGGACTTATGAAAAAGCATGAAGACGTTTCTCAGAACTTATATTATGCCACACATCAGCATACCTTAAGCGATTACTATATCCAATTCCTAAAATTAAAAGTTCATGAAAGCCGTTATGTCCTTCGTGGAACAAAAGCACATAAAAAAGAGGTTCTTAAAGCACTTGAAACATATAAGCAGGTCGTAATTTCAAATAAGGAGGATGTTTGGGAGACCGCCAATGAAGCAATTAAAGAGCTGATAGATGATTATAGAATACAGTTCAGGAGCTTTACTGATAATTTCAGGCATAATAATATTTCCTGCGCACCCTATAAGAACATGATCAATTTCTATGAAGAGACTGAAGGCCTGATGAAAAACATGTATCTTCAAAGCGCAAGACAATTCATGCTTGAAATCAGATTACATGAAAAAAACTTTTTGATTACCAGAAGTAAACAAGATGCGGAAAAAACCATTCAGGCTATAAAAAAAATCACCACGACAGTCTATGATTCTACAATGGATGAAGACTTCAAATATGAAATGGAGAATTACCTTATTGAGTACCAAAAAAGCTTTACAGGCATTGTAGAACAACATGAAATAATTGATAAACTATTAATCCAAATGCAGATATCTGTTTCAAAAATTGAAGAGCTTGTGGATAACCTGAACATCAATATTATGCAGAAATCGAATGAATTGTCGGCCTCAGCAAATTCCGAAGCAAAATCGAGCGCAAAAATGGCAATGATTTTAGGAATAATAGCCTCAATTTCTGGTATTCTCATGGGCATATATATCACCCGGGCGATTACAATCCCTTTGAACAGCGCAGTGACTGTAGCAGACAATATAGCCAGCGGTGATCTTGAACAGCAGTTTGATATCGGCGGTAAAGATGAAATTGGTCGCCTCCTGAACTCGTTATCAATGATGGTGGATACACTGAAAACAAAAACAAAAGAGATCGAATCAAATATTACTGGTAAAAACAAAATGTTGAACAAGGTTGCAGGCGCATCCACAACGATTAATTCAGAAGCCCGGAGAATTTCTGAACTGAGTGAATCATTGCTGTCAGATTCCAGAAATCAGTCTGTTCTGATTGAAAACATGAACAAAACCATGTCGGACATAGAAACGCAGACACGCTTTAACGCGGACAACTCAACACAGGCCAATCAACTGGTAGCGTCAGTATTGTCGGGAGCACGTGAAGGCGTTACAAAAATGAAGGAAATGCTTATTGCAATGGATAATATTAATGCATCGAGTGAATCGATTGCAAAAATAATAAGCACAATTGATGCAATCTCTTTTCAAACAAACCTCCTCGCCTTAAATGCTGCCGTTGAAGCTGCAAGAGCTGGCAAACACGGCAAAGGGTTTGCCGTTGTCGCCCAGGAAGTAAGAAACCTTGCCGCACGAAGTGCAAAAGCAGCAAGAGAAACAACTGACCTTATTGAAAGCTCTATTGAAAAAGTCATCAACGGAAATGATATTGCAAATAAAACCGCAGAAGCACTTAACACGATAGATTTCAGTGTTACACAGGCGAATGATCTTGTGGGTGAAATTACAGTAGCAAGTAACGAGCAGGCGAGAAATATTTCAAATGTTAACAAAGCATTGACACAAATTAACACCGTAACGACAAAAAACAAACTCAATGCAGAAAATGTTGCAATAACCGCGAAGGAATTCTCTTCCCAGGCAAACAAACTGGCACGCCTTCTTTATAGAAAATCCTGATATCCGACCTGTTCTTGAGTGACGACTTAGTATATCAGTTCTACATCCGCCGCCAGCTGAACCTGATTTCGTCCATTTTTTTTGGCTTTATAGAGTTCACGATCAGCAACTTTCAATAAATCAGCGGGTTTCATTGATTCTGACGGAAGACAGCACCCAACACCAAGGCTTACCGTAACATGCCCTGCAACTGCTGAGCTTTCATGAGTTATTTGAAGCAGGGAAATACTTGAAATCATCTTATTTGCAATAAAGCCTGCACCTTTAGCATCCTGCCCCGGCAGAACAGCAACAAATTCCTCACCACCATATCGGGCTACAATATTTTTTGATATACCGGCAGATTCATTCAACGTCTGTGCAACCTGTTTTAAACAGAGATCACCCTGCTGATGGCCATATGTGTCATTGTATAATTTAAAAAAATCGATATCGACAAGTATGACTGACAAAGGCGTCGCATCTTTTAAAGCAGTTTCCCATTCGCTGTTTAAAGAGTCTTCAAAATAGCGCCTGTTTGAAATGCCTGTCAATCCGTCAACAAACGCCATCTTATTCAGCTCAATATTCTTTTTTTCAAGGTCTTCCAGAAGCGCAATATTCTGTCGTTTCAAACGATAATTCTCAATGACTTTATCGATTGATATCAGAATAACATCCTGAATATTCTCATCTTTTAAAATATAATCATTAGCACCACTTTTTAATGCGTCAATAGCGATAGATATTTCATTATTCCCGGTAAGAATTATAATCGGAACCTTAAGCTCCTGACCACGTACTTCCTTAATAATATCAAGCCCACTCTTTTCAGGCATATTCATATCTGAAATGATTAGGTCATAATCCGGATCAGCAAAGAAGATATCAAGGGCTTCAGCACCATTTTCAGCTGTATGTACGTCGTAGCCTGCCGAGTCCAAAATAGCACTAAGCATATCCCTTACAAAGGAATCATCATCTGCAATCAGTATTTTTAAAGCATTTTCTGTCATGGCATCCAATCGTCAGTTGTTTCAAAGTGAATAAGAAAAAAACTAACCCCCTACAAGATTCCGGATCACATCAATCAGATTCCCCTGATCAAAATCATCCTTGACGATATAAGCATCTGCCCCCACGCTTAACCCTCTTCTTTTATCCTCATCCTTGTCCCGTGAAGAGATGAGAATAACCGGCACATCTTTGTAATTATCCTTACTTTTCAATTCTTTTGTCAAAGCAAGGCCATCCATCCTTGGCATTTCTATGTCTGTTATGACGAGATCATACTGAAATTCGTCTGCATTTTCAAGAGCTTCTATACCATCTCCGGCTATATTTACATTGTAACCATAAGATTCCAGGATACTTTTTTCAATTTCACGGGTGCTCACAGAGTCGTCAACTACAAGAATAGTAATATCCTTAGTACTTTCTTCCTCACTTAATGAAACAGCTGATGTCCGTTTTACATTTTTTGCATATTCTATAATTTTGGGAATATTTAAGACGTTATCAAGCATTCTGTTACCGGAAATTGTGACACCCGATACAAACGGGTTATTTTTTAAGTGGGGGGGCAGAGGCTTTATCGTCCTGCTCTCCTCACGCAACAGACCGCTGATGATAAACCCCATTTTTTCAGCCCCCATGGAAACAATCAGTACAAGCGGTTCGTCCTGTTCAGGCTTCCATGATGAAATCCCCAGTACATCCTGTAGTTTAACGACAGGGATAATCTGCTCACGGAGTTTAATGGCTTTTTTATCAACAACATCAATCAGCTCTGATTTCCTGATGCGAAGTACTTCATCCACATTTGTTGATGGTATTGCAAAAATCATCTCTGCAACATCAACAACCATCATATGCATAACAGCAAGGGTCAGAGGGACTCTGATTTCAAATGTAGTTCCCCGGTTCTCTTTTGACAGGACGCGAATTGAGCCACTCAAATCTCTGACAATATTTTTCTGAACCACATCCATGCCGACCCCACGACCTGAAATATCTGTTATGATATCACTTGTGCTGAAGCCGGGGTGAAAAATCAGATCCGTCAGCTGTTTTTCTGAAAAGCGTTCCAACTCCTCCCGACTGTATATGTTTCGTAATACGGCTTTATTTTTTATTTTACCCAATGAAATACCGGCACCATCGTCAGTAAGTTTTATCAAGACATTGCCACCTTCATATTCGGCCGTCATCGCAATCGAACCGGCAGGTGGTTTCCCTCTCTCTTCACGGGTAGCTGGGGTTTCAATACCATGATCAATACTGTTCCTTATCATATGAAGCAACGGATCACTGATCTTCTCAAGAATCTTTTTATCAAGTTCAGTCTCAACACCAAGTACATCAAAGTTAATTTTCTTCCCCGAGACTTTTGCCTGTTCACGAACCATTCGCGGATATGTATCAAAAATAGTTGAAACCGGAAACATTCTCATTTTTAATGAACTTTCCTGCAGCTCATCGGTAAGGCCTTCAAGTGTAATTATATCGTCATTAATACCTGAAAAAAACTTTGTAATTTCATATGAAAGATCTTTGGCTGAATTAAACAGGTACCCTTTCTGCCTGTCACTACCGGCATCAAGAAAGCCCGTCCGGGTTTCCATCTCAGTAGAAGCCTTGTCTATTTTACCTAACTCTATCATTCTCATTTTGAGTCGTGCATGGCCGGAAACAATTTCCCCCATCAGCTTGATCAGTTCGTCCAGTTTTTCACCACTGATTCTTACGGTTTCATCCTGCTTTAGCGTATCACCAATTATTTTTTCTGAGATTACAGGTGGTATAAAGCGCTCTTTATCTTCTGTGTCCTCAGTCTCTTTTCCATTATATCCTGCCGGAGCTATTTCAGGCTCCGGTGGTTGTACACTGATTTTTCCTTTTGCAGCATCGTCAAGTGCCTGACACAGTTTTTCAGGTAAATCGGGCATCTCTTTACCGGCACTCACTTCGTCAAGCATTTCTGAAATGGTGTCAATGCTGTCAAAGAATACTTCTGATAAATCGTCGGAGAACTGAATAGACCCCTGTCGTAATGAATCCAGAGCATCTTCCAGCCTGTGAGCCAGCTCTGAGACTGTAGATATTTTCATTATTTTAGAAGAGCCTTTAATTGTGTGGGCCGATCTAAAAATGTCATTAAGGGTTTCGGTATCATCCGGCTTTTTCGTGAGAACAAGTAACCCCTTACTGATTGCCTGAACATGGTCTTTTGCTTCTTCAACAAATCGTTTTAGAAATTTTGTTTTATCAAATGCCACAGATCCACCTGTATTCAGCCCCTCTGGGAGCTATTCAATTATTACCCCATATTCCCGGATTTAAGCCGTGCCATATTTCGTCTGCATGCCTGGGCTATCTCCTTTTCAGAAAATAAAAACGCACAAAATGACAGAGCTGTTTCAGTCGTTCTGTTTTTTTCAAGCTGGTTTATGACAACCTCATACTTAAGCAGAGACTTCTCTGTTTCACTCCGGCTGCGATAAATCTCAGCCAGATAGTAATGTGCGAGCCAGCAGGCTGAATCTATATAAATTGCTTTTTTAAATTTTTCTTCTGATACCTCAAGATCATTTTCAAGTCTGGCAATAACACCAAGGAGAAAATAGCCCTCCATCCAGAGCTCATCAATTTCAAGGGATTTTAAACAAGCCTCTTTTCCTTCATCCAGCCTGTTCAGGTTAATCATAACACTTGCCCTTATCGTATATGCCTTTGCCGGCGGCGAAGCAGCCGTAAGAATCTCGTCAAGAATCAGAAGCGATTCGTCGTGTTTCTTTTTTTTCGCCAGGTCCCATGCCTTAACCATTCTTGCTTCAGGAGAGAGATATTCCGGGTTTTGACGGGTAATTATTTTTTCCGGCGTAATTGTTTTTCCCTTATCTGAAAAGAGTATCTTACTTTTTTTTGACAAAAGATGATTTCTGTTTTTCCTGTCAGTGGTTAAACCTGCTTTTGGTCGGACTACTTCAAATCGTCGGTCCGGAATCGTTTTTTCATCAACATTTTCTGTTTTTTTATAAAGAAAGATATCATCAGGGTTAATCAATGACATTATCTGAAAATCATGAGGAAACGTTTCTGTCGAACTCATTATCAGGTAACCGTTCTCGCAAATAATATCAGACAGATTCCTGAATATGGTTTTCTGATTTTCAGGAGAAAAATAGATCGAAACATTTCTATAAAATGCCACATGCGTGTTCATGAAATACTCAGGGTATGGTGCATGCAACAGATTATGGCTGTGGAAATCAACCATATCACTAACAAACTTCTTGATTCTGAATTTATCGCCGGACAATTTATCAAAATATTTCTCAATAATACGGGCGTCAAGGCCCCGGAAGTAATATTTACCATAGACACCATTTTGAGCTATGGATAAAGCCTTTTTATCAATATCAAACCCCTTTACAGAAAAGAGATGACTTATATGCTGCCCATATCTCTCCATCAGGGCAATAACAAGGGAGTAGGGTTCTGCGCCGGTTGAACAGCCGGCACTTAAAATATTCAGCCTTCTGTTTGGCCTGCTCAGAAAAAGTTCCGGCACAAGCGTTTCTGCAAAAACGGTTATCTGAGCCGGTTCTCTGAAGAAGTATGTCTCATTGACCGTTAAGAATCCGACCAGATTTTCAAAACTGTCTCTATCATTACAGACGAGTTCATAGAGGGAATATTCTGAGTCTGCGCCATTAAATGCAATCATCTCATCAATTGCAAATCGGAGTTTATCATCATCACTGATTCTAATCCCGGCTTTTTCTTCAATAAGTTTCTTAAATCGATTCAAATCGTTAACCTTATTATTCAACGGCCTTATTCGCGGGCTCTTCCAAACCCCAGAATTTCGTCCACCATACCATCCGGCGTCATAATTTTGTCAATAACCCCATTTTCGACAGCGACTTTCGGCATCCCGAATACGATTGAGCTGTCTTCATCCTGTGCCAGAGTTGTCCCCCCGTTTTCTCTTATTTCCCGAATCCCTTCAACACCGTCACGGCCCATACCGGTAAGAATAATACCGAGGCATTGCTCCTTAAAAATCTGTCCTGCTGATGACAGCAACAGATCACAGGATGGCGAATAGATACATTCAGGATCCTGCCCGGTAAGCTTAATCCTGTTTTTATTCGTTATAACCATATTTTTATCTGCAGGAGAAATGTAGACAGTTCCGGGGTAGATACGTTCACCATCCTCGCCTGGTTTCACTCTCATTTTCGAGACACTGTTAAGCCATTCAGCCAGTCCGGTTACAAAATCTGGAGGAATGTGCTGGGCGACAAAAACAGGCATCGGAAAATTTTCAGGTATCTCAGATAAAATTCGTGCAAGGGTCTTGGGGCCACCTGTGGATGCGGCAATAACAACAGCTTTTTGTAATGCTTCGGTTTTAATTTGCAAGTCAGTTCTGACAATTTTTTTTCTATTTCTGCCGGGATCATTTACATGCCGTCCCCTCAGATGCGATATTACTTTAACACCTGAGAGTATCCTTACTTTACGGATAAATTCCTCTGAATTGTCCATATCGACATCAGGCTTCTGGATAACTTCCAGAGCCCCTTTGGAAATAGCGGCATAGGCGGTATCGGCATCTGCCCTTGACGTTACAACAAGTACCGGAACCGGGGTATAGGCCATAATCTGTTCAATTGTTTCCAGCCCACCCATAACAGGCATATTTATATCCATCGTCACAATTGAAGGCTTCAGCTTTTTTACTTTATCAATCGCCTCTTTACCATTTCTGGCAACACCGACAATTTCAATATTTTCATCCTGAGTAAGGTGCTCAATTATGACCATCCTGGCTAATGAACTGTCATCTACAACTAAAACGCTTATTTTTGACATTGAATAAACTATCTCCGTTCATATATCCGGATAAACTAAAAAGACGCCGTATCTATTTCTTCTCTTTTTTCAGCCTGAACTTACCAATCAATCCTGTTAAATCCCGCGATAAATTTTCAAGATCTTTACTGATAAAACCGATCTGCCCAATTGAGCTTGCTGCCTGTTTTGCTCCCTGTTCTATCTCCTTTAGAGCTGTCAGCACCTGTTCTGTCGCGGAAAGTTCCTGTTGTGTTGATAATGAAATCTGCTTTGCAGCGTCTGCCGTTTCCTGAGCCCCGGCAACGATGTCATTTAGCTTAGCCGCTGTATCGGTAGAATATTCGAGCCCGTCCCGTATCCCTTTCGAGCTTTTTTCAGAGGCGATCACCATGTTATTAACGGCATCCTGAATCTCTTTTATCTTGCTTTCTGTTTCACCCGTTGAGACGATAACACTATCTGCCAGCCGCCTGATTTCTGCAGCAACAACCCCAAAACGTTTCCCCGCCTCTCCCGCACTTGAAGCCTCAAGAGCAGCATTAAACGCTATCAGCTTGGTCTGATCTGCAATATTGTTGATAATCACCATAACCTTGTTGATTTCTTCAGATTTTTTCCCAAGATCGATAATATCTCTGATATTTTTCTGATTATCGACATTGATCTCGTTCATTTTATTCATGACAAGTTCAACCGATTCTGCACCGATTTTCGTATTTTCAAGCGATTCGATGGCGATACCTGCAACAGAGTTGGAATATTCTGCAACCTGTGTTGTTGTGATTGAGAGTTCCTCCATAGTCGCTGTAATTTCAGAGACCGAAGATGACTGTTCTGATGTTACTGCAGCCTGTTCTTCAACTGCTGCTGAAATTTCAAGAGAAGCTGTGCTGGTCTTTTTCGTCGTTTCTGCAACCATATGCAGAATTTCTTTCAGGCTCACCACCATGGTATTCAATGCTTCAATAATCTGGCCGACTTCATCCCTCATATCTGAATGAAATTCCCGTGTCAGGTCTCCGGAAGCGATTTCGCTTATAAGGAAGACTGTCCGTTTCAATGGTTTTGAAACAGCCCGCCGGATAATCCAAAGTGCCAGACAAAGCGAGATAATAACCACAATCGAAAAAATCGATAGATTGGCTATCTGCTGGTAACCGGTATCTTTGCTGACACCGTCCAGTTCTTCTTTCAGGCTTTTGGAAAGTTCAGTCGTTGTATTTAGAAGGCTCTTGCGGATTTCATCTCTTTCATCATTGAGCAGGTTACCCGCTTCAATTTTCTTTTTCTGCTCTTCAGGGCTAAGCACCACAGAGTTTTCTTCATCCATTATCGTTTTTTTATAATACTTCGTTGCTTTATCGGTATAGATATTTAAACGCTTTTTCAATTTCAGAATACCGTCTCGGATATTACCTCTAAGACCATTCAGCGCAGCAATTTTCTTCAGGTATTCATCTGCTGACTCCGCCTGCTCAACAGCACTGTCCAGAGCATCCGTTTCACCAACAGAAATTGCGTCATAGTAAGAGGAACTCTGCTTATCAAATACAACAAGCAGTTCCTTACTATGGGACGCTGCTGGGTAAAGACATGCAGAGACATAGAATGCCCTTGCTTTAATTTTATTACCGGCATAATAACTGACCAGAATAGACGTGGAATAACCTACTATCAGAATACAGAGTGCAATCGCAATTTTCGTTGCGATACTAAACGATTTAAACATTCAACCCTCCTGAGTTAACATTCCCATTTTGCTGTTGTATCGTATATGCTGGTTTTGTTTTTACTATTTACGATAGCTCCTGTTACTACAGAAACTATTCAACCTCTCCGTAAGATAAGGTCACAATGTATCGAGAGGTATTTCAAAATATCTATCAGTAAAATAATATTATCATCCTGAACAACAACGCCCCAGACAGGAACGCTGTCATTGTACATTTTAAACAGATCCGGTAAAGGCTTCACAGACGTTATCGGAAGTGTAAGTATCTCACGGGGCATCCCGACAAGAACGCTGCAATCATCATCGCCATTCCTGATTTTAAGTACTTTTCTGTTAAACTCCGGAAAAGACGGCATCTCTTCCGAGGGTTCAACCGCCAGCGAAATGATCTTCCCGGCCTTTTTATCAACGCTCTCTTCATCAGCAATTCCTGCAACCTGTTCAGCATCAATTCCCGCCAGCGTTCCGTTAACCTCAAAAATAAGAATATTGATGGTCTCATCATTCAGATTATTCTGACTGAATGTCTCCATCAAATGTTTATCCTGCCAAATATTTTTTTTACATCCAGAACCGTCACAATCGTATCATGATATTCGAGCTCACCTGTGACATAGGAACTTATCCTGTCATCGAGCGTAGCAACAGGAGGTGCTATTGAATTTAAAGGAATATCTATAACGTCATCGACGGAATTAACAAGAATCCCGGAGCGCAATTCAGGCGTTTCTGCAATTATAATTCTGGTTTTGCCATCAACAGGCCGGACCGCTAATCCCAAAAAATAATGGAGGCTGATAACTGACTCTATATCCCCCCTGACATTGATTATTCCGGAAATGTAATCAGGACATCCCGGTACAGGCGTAATCGGGTCGTACGGCAGAATACTTTTAGTATAATCACCATAGAAAGCATAAAGGCTGTCACACAGAGAAAAAATAACCACCTTTAACATTTCCTCGTCAACAAGTGAGTCTCTTTTCTCATTTTTCAGATTTTCGGTGGTCTTAATGATTCTCTTATATTTTTCTTCGCCCTGCTCGTAAGGCATGCTCCCCCCTGTCCAAAACCACAAATCTACCTTTTAACGATTTCCACATCAAATCCGTCCTGACTTAAGGAGCTGTATAAGTCCTTTGCCCCTTCTTCCTTACGATATGCACCGGCAAGCAGTCTAACATATTGACCGTCAGAGGTCAGCGGGATGGAATAAACTGAATACCCCTTTATCTGAAGTCTGTTTTTCAAATCTGAAAGATCTCCAATGGTTGCAGTCGTTCCAATCTGAACAGCAAATATCGTTTTTGCAACTGTTACATTTTCACGAAGCTTCTTTTTAATGAGTCCCGCTTCTTTTGATGCCAGATTATAGTTGTCATAATAGCCTGTGTATACTCGGTACCAACCGCCTTTCCCGGGTATGTTGATATAGGCTGAAAAGGCTTTAAACCCCTTCTTCGTGATCCTCTTAACCTCAGAATCAGCTTTGGCCTGACTTTTATATGAACTCAGATGAAGCGTATAAGGATGAAACTTTGTGACCTCAGGTATCATTCCTTCCTCTTCAACGGGGTCGGCCGCCATTAGATCAACCTGCTCCGGCTCATCTACAGCGATTGTATTTTCATACTGGTCCATTTCATTCACAGGTACTGGCTCTTCTTTAACATCTGTCTCTTCATTTACCGGTGGTTTTACAGTTTTAACCGCCCGTTTTTTTACAGGAATGACAACCTTGTTGTCACCACCGGTATCAGGAACACTGTTAAAATAAAAAAAGAGGCCGACGCATGCCAAAACCACAATAACAAATCCAATTATTTTACCCAGAGGAAAACCCGATTTTGCATGCCTGCTCTGTGCAGCAGTCATATACTCATCTTCGTCTTCATAATCATCGTCTTCAAACTCATCGTCTTGATCTGGTGCTAAGACATCGTCTATTTCATCATCAATATCTATTCCATCATCAAGCTCTATTCCATCATCAAGCTCTATTTCATCATCAAGATCTATTTCATCATCAAGATCTGCGTCACTTTCAAAAGAATCATCAACCTCTGTATTTTTATCAAAATCAAAATCGATTTCATCTTCTTCTATGCCGGGGACATCAACTTCAATGTCACTTTCTCCTGACGTCTCTTTGTCTGGTTTCGCCTCATTTCTGGGCTCAATTTTTGGATAATTAATAGATCCCATAGTCAGGGTTTTATCAAGCTCACTTCCAACAAGAGCCTTTTCGGCTGCAAGTTCCTCTGCAACATTGGATTCACCATCAAGTTTTTTTTCTGCGGCATCTGATATCGGCGGATAAAATTTAAGGCCGGAATCTACAAGATTATCCCAATCAACGTCATCTTCTTCGTCAATAAGCGTAACAAAATCATGTTCAATATTATCTTCAACAATATTTCGTTTATCCATCCTTAATGAGTCGGCAGCTTCAAGCGCCTTCCCCTTATCAAAAAATCGTCTCTTTACAGTATAATCTTCACGGTGGACCTTTACAGTATAGTCATCTTCATCATGAAGACCCTGATCATCATCAAGACGATCTTCCAGTTCCTTTCCGATTTCTTCATCAATTACTTTTTTATCGCTCAAAATAGTTCTTCTCCATACTCGTCTGCAATCATTTGAGTGCAACAGGTCAACTTAGTAATAAATATATTGAAGGCCACTGTATTTTTGGAATTTTACCTGTCAAAAAACCTTATCTACCAGTTTATACCCGGCTATCATTTCTGTTATTTTCAAAATCGTTTTTAATTGAAACTATACCGATATAATATGAGAACTGTCAAACAAAAATCATCGATCTCCTATGATATTTCTTGCCATAAGCCTCCTAATCTGATTAATTGTTCTAAACTTTACTAATGAATCTGTATGATCCGGAGTTTAAAATGAGACTACTAAAATTTGTTTTTTATATTTCACTGATTCTTCTTTTCCTGTTACCGAATGGATACTGTGATCATCCGGAAACAGAAAAAAATAAATTTACTTCGATAGTTGCTGAGAATGACACATTAACCATCCCTGTCCAAAGCAGTAAGCATGTCTACCTGATATTAAAATTCATTAATATTTCAGACACACCAGCTGTTTTTTATACCTCATCAAGCCTGAACGGAAAACAACTTACAGAGTCCCAGCAAGGTCCTGTACCTTTTCGAACAGTTTCGCTGGATCAAAAAAGTGCAACGACAACAAAAACATTTCTGTGCAAAGAAAAAGATATGCTGACTGTTTTTGTTAAAAAAGGGCTTGTAAGTGTAAATGCAATTAAAGCTGAATAGTGTAATATGATTTTGGGGTAGTTAAGATGGCTGATTTTAAAGCACATTTAAGTTCCGGGATTGCCAATGGCGCATGTATTGCTGGCCTGGGATATATGATAAAATGCATTTCGCCAATGGAAACAGGGGCAGTTTTCATTTTAGGTACAATCGGCGCATTACTCCCGGATCTTGACAGCGATACCGGCAAACCCCTTGCACTTCTTTTTCAGTTACTTTCAGTATTAATACCGATCATGCTGTATCCCTATGCCAGAATACTTGCAACACCGGATATGCCTTTTTTACTCTGCTATTTCACCCTTTTTTATCTGTTTATTAATTATTTTGTATGCAGCATTCTGAAAAAAATAACCAAACACCGCGGCATCATGCACAGCATCCCCTTTTCAATACTCTGTGGGGAACTCGCATTTCTGATGCTATACCCATCCGGACTCACCTTAGCTGTTTTTGGCAGTTTTGCAGTTTTTTCAGGATCTCTTCTTCATCTGGTCCTTGATGAGCTCAATTCAATGTCCATTAAATTCGGATTTATTGTTGTTTTAAAAAACTCAAGTGGTAGTGCATTAAAATTTTTCAGCCCATATATAATAAGCACAATAGGGACATATCTGCTTATTATGCTCTCAGGAACTGTTATTGCGTCAAAATTCATATTTATCCCATGGTTAACACCGGTTACACCTTAGAAGGCCCGAATAGCCGTTACTGGCTATCGCTGTAAGGGCTGCGCACAGAAATCCCGGAGGGTATCAGGTACCATAAAGCGGACAATTCATTATTATTGATTTGTTCAGCAGGTCTATTCTGCCTGGCGTTATGATGTAAATGGTGTGTATGAAGCCGATGATTTCCACCGGGCCGGCACTTTATTCAAAGGAATATCCCAGTGTTGATAATTTGCTGACAACACGTTCCCGATCAAACGGCTTGACAATATAATTGTTACACCCCGCTTTCATACTGTCTACAACAATCTCTTTATCGGAGTGGGTGGTTACCATCATGACTTTAACCCGATGGGACTTATCAAGTGCTTTTTCCTTTTCAATATTTCTTATTTTTGTAAGAACTTCAATACCGGTGATATCAGGCATGCTGATATCAAGTGACACCAGGTCGTATGGAATACCTATAGACCAGGCTTCGTTGAATGCTGTAACGGCTTCAGAACCTGTTTCGGCAGTATGGCATTCACCAAATTCAACCATAATTTTTTCCATTTTTTTTCGGCTAACGACCTCATCGTCTACGACAAGTATTTTCATATTATTCTCCAGAGACTGAAAGGGCTGTATTTACAGGGGAGGGGAAGCCCGTTAGTTTTGTGGTTAGTATCTGTAAGAGATTGTTCTTTGCGACTGAATATTTATAATATCAGATTGTTAATTTTTTGTCCAAAAAATTAAGCATTTTTTTTTATAATGTTCACACATTTTCTTATTGTTTTTTATCAACCATTCATGTAAAATGATTGATATTTTATACGATTCTGATCTTAATATAATTCTTATCAATTTAATTTGTTTTAAAGACTCTTTTTTTTTGTTATACCACCATACTCTAAACAAACAGGGAGAAAAGCCTATGGAAGCAAACAATTTTTTTCAAAGTGCACTAAAACAACAAAAAAGCTTTATTGATGCAAGTTACAATTCAATGGTCATCGCTCAGGGCCATGCGGAGAAAATGACCACTGATTTCTGGAAGCAGACCAATCTGCCAAAAGAGAGTATCAAAACAATTGAAACAACGCTCAGTGAGTGCAATAAAAACCGCGATAATATAAAGAAGTTTATTGATGAAAGTTATGACAAAGTTGAAACACTTTTTCCCGTCTGATGCCATTATTATTAATATGCCTCAGGGCAGGCGCAACCTGCCCGTTTTTCTACTTAAGCCAGCTTCCTGTTAATCAATAACCTGCCCTATAAAACAAGACCCACCGCCACCACCGTTTGTAGCCGGCACAAATGGATCAGCCGGTTCAGAAGCTCCAGGAAGAATTGTCATTATCTTGTTAGCAGCATGTGTGCCACTGCCGTTTTCGACTGTCAGGGAGACTCGCTTATCGCCATCAGTCTCAAATACTACCACAGGTTTGCTTTTTGTACTTGTTTTTGGTGTCCCCCCATCAAAATACCAAAATAAAGTAATAGCCGTCCCCTCAGATGTGTTTGCAAACTCAATCTGTTCGCCAGCTATAGCAGTCATCTTGCTAACAGTAAAGGACGCAACAGGAGCCTTATCACGAATCCTGATATTTTTAGTCTCACTAACATATTCAATACCACCTTTGATCACGGTAAGAACCGCAGTATACAAACCGGGAATCGTATATGTTACAACCGCCGAGCCAGATGAAACTGCAGCTGTCCCCCCTGAGAAAGACCAGTCCCACGAGGTAATGTCTCCATGATTTGTTGATAATTCTGTAAATGCAATAACAGCGGTACCATCGACGCTAAGAATTGTATCATAAAAATCCGGCTCAATTTTTGGACGTATATCAATAGGCGAAACGACTTCACTGTCATCCACGCTATGCGTATTTGATACAACAAGCTTTACATCAAATGTACCTATTTTGTTAAACACTACATCGGGATTTTTATCTTCGGAATTTGCAACACCACTCAGCCCGAATGTCCAGTTATACTCATTATCACAACCATGGGACCGGTTATTGAACAGTACTGAATCCCCCGAATAAACAGCAGTATCGGTAAAATTAAAGTCCGCATTTGGTGCAGAAGCCCCTGCTGAGATTTTAATATCGGTTTTTATATAGGGTTGTCTGTTCTGCCTGGTTACAATAAGTGTCAGATCATCCGTTGAATCTATTGCGGGAAAATCCATGTTTACTGACGTGCCGCTTCCCGAATAGGCGGAGTCTATTAAAATACCGTTTTGGGAAAGCCCAACGTAAGCGTTTTCTTCAAGCTGAATCACCGTACACGCTGTTGTTTCACACGTGCTTATAGCCGAAACAGCTGGTACCTCTGAAAAGGCCGTCGGTTTTTCCAAAAAAGGAATAAGGGACGGATCCCCCATCAGGTGATATATTTCCCAATAATATTTAGCATCAGAAGATGCACTTTCCGACACCGAAAGATTGCCCCTCTGAATAATCTGACCGGCAGTAATATACCATTGATCTGCTGTCATTCCTGTGTGAAAAAGTCCGTCATAAACGCCGGTTTCTGTATTCGCATAGGTGTGGAACGACGCATTGGAGTCAGATAATGAAAGGGAGGGTTTCCCCACCGCCCAGTAAAAGTCTTCATCCCAGTACGAGTTGTTTGACGCCCCAATATATCCAACGGCACCCGACCTGTTCTTCTTCATCAGGGTTTCCCCCAGACAATCATCATAATCAAATTTGTTGGAAAGGCAGCAGTTGCCGATCACAAGTCCGAACATATCATTTTCAGAAAGATCGTCAACATCACGGTTGCTTAATTCATTCTGCCATTCGGTTTCACTGCAATGTCCTGTATAGTTTACAAACCCCATACCGGCATTGAAGTTCCCTTTGATTGTCTCTACAAGATTGGAAACACCAGTATAGTCAGGGGCCAGATATTTATAAGTCGTTTCAAAATAATCAGATGTGGCATATTTAATCTGTGCATTGGCATGAGAAACCTGATAGTCAGAGTCGAGGCCTGCGACAAACATATAATTATCAAGGTAACTTTCATCAACACCAGCTGCAAACGCATATTTTTCATACTGAATCGTCTTATCCACCATAACACCCAGATCCGTCACTGTATCGGCTGGGAATCTGCCATAAAAAGCATCCGGCAGATAGTCTGAGTCATCATAGGTGCAATAATAAAGGTCTGTAACATGAGGATCATCTGAGTCAGCTTCACCCGGCCATGCAGGAATTGTTTCAACATCGCCAATTAACAGGACATATGACTGAGGCGATAGAGAATCATATAGACCCTGAAGGTATGCCTTAATTGAATTTCGCAATTTCGTCGTTGACGATGTATTAAAGTCTGCGTCATCCGTATAAGCAGTAATAACATTAAAGCCTTTCATCTTTTTCCATTGAATAAATTCATCCAGCTTTGCTCCTCTGAACGAGGCATCCGCGACGATAACATATGTCAATGGCCAGTTATCATTATTTTCAGTGGATGCCTTCACTGAGCTCTCTGAGTCAGGAAGCATCTCAACAGAAGTCGTGGCAGCCTTAAAGACCGGAGATAAATATTTTTTTTTCATTTCCTTCGTTAAATCTACATCGCCGTTTTTATATTCAAGATCAAAGCGTATATTGTTGAAAACCATGAGGCTGTTCCGGCCCGGGTTATAGCGTAACGGGGAGATGGTCAGCTTCCCAATACTTACACCGCGTAATATGCCAAGTTTCTCAAATCGAATTATATCATCAGTATTATAGGCATCGTCCTTGTAAGCTTCAACCTTATACCGGAATTTTCTCTGATTTTCCGGAGTATTTTTAGACAATGAGGGTTGCTCTGGCATCAGCTTTCCATCAAATCCCTGCCTGGAAAGTAAAATGATCTCAGTATCATAATTTCTTAAAACTGTCTTTACAGAAGCCCCGTGAGGTATTTCAATCAACCGGGTAAAAACAGGGAGGTGTGGTGAACCTGCATCCCCATGCCTCTTTGAAAAGCCTTCAATGTCGAGTGCTGTAAACTCTCCGTCCGGGGTATTACGGTTTGTTAGACCGACAGTCCCGATTGAGTTGACGGCTGAAAAGCCCGACATCGTCTTTGACGTTACCTTAAAACCTGAACCGGTTGATTTCTTCAGGCTAACCTTATGAACTGGAGCAGCAAAAAGAGTTCCGTTGAGCAATAGTACACTTAAAAACAAGCAAAAAAATATTTTATTCATTACATCCTCAAATCAGTTTATGTCTACGGGATCATACATTCAAACCGAACCCCATGCAAACAAAAAAGATTAATTAACAGTCTGTCGCGAAATTGGAAAATTAAAATTGAGGATAACAAATAGTTACAAAATAAGAGTATATATGATATAATCATGCCAATAATCAAACAGCGTTAATGGCTTGCCTTAAATCCATAATCCCGGAATTCTGAGAGTACCAGATATAGTTATACAGTTTTTTACAAAAACCTAATAATGTCTGAGCGAAACCCCTTATCGTTTAGGTAGAAAACACCCGGACCCGGTATGACTCTTAATAATTATAAAATAATTGAAAAAATAGCTGAAACCAGAAGTTCTTTGATTTTCAGAGCTGTTAAAAAAGGTGAGCGTAAACCTGTCGTAATAAAAACGCTTAAGGAAAAAGCCCCCACACCATCTGAACGGGCCAGGTTCAGGCAGGAATATGAAACAATAAAAAAATTCAAAATAGATGGTATTATCAAGGCATATGATATCATTCAGGACGAGGATGGATTTTCACTCATACTGGAAGACTTTGACAGCATCTCATTAAAAGCTTTTTTGAAAAAGCAACGTACTGATACCGCGCTCTTCCTGAAGCTGGCAATAAAACTTGCAAGAACTGTTGGCAGGCTTCATAAAACCGGTATAATTCACAGAGATATCAAGCCGCACAATATCCTGATCAACCCCCGAACATTTGAGATAAAAATAACGGATTTCGGTATTTCTTCTATCATAACCGGCGCAGATGATGAAGTCTATAACCCACATTATATTACAGGTACCCTGCCATATATATCACCTGAACAAACCGGTAGAATGAATATTAACATAGACTACAGGACGGACCTGTATTCGTTGGGTATAACCTTCTTTGAAATGGTAACCGGTATCATCCCTTTTCAATCCCGGGATCCCCTTGAAACTATTCATTGCCATATTGCAAGGCAGGCTCCAAGCGCCGATCTTTTCCACCCGGAACTTCCCTCAGTCATATCCCGAATTATTGAAAAACTGATGAAAAAGTCTCCAGAAGATCGTTACCAGAATGCATTTGGCCTTGTTTTCGATCTTGAAGAATGCCTGAAACAATTTGATCAGAAAGGATATGTTGACGAGTTCAACCCCGGCAGAAAGGATATTGCTGACAGATTTATCATTCCCCAGAAACTCTATGGCAGAAAAGAGGAAGTATCTCGTTTGCAAACGTCATTTGACAATATCTGCAATGGACATAGAGAAATAATGCTCATAACCGGTGCATCGGGTATCGGAAAATCAGCAGTCATTCAGGAAATTCATAAATCCATCGTTGCCAAAAAAGGACATTTCATTTCTGGTAAATATGAGCAGTACAGGTCAGATACGCCATATAGTGCGATAATCCAGTCATTTGCAGGGTTAATTAAACAGCTGCTTACCGAAAATGAAGAGAAACTAAACCAGTGGCGGAAATCTCTGCTGGGAACGCTTGGCAGCAATTGCGGTATTATTTCAGAAATTATTCCCGAAATCGAACTTATCACCGGAAAACAGCCTGCCCCGCCCAGTTGTAGTGTGGAAGATGCACAACAAAGATTTCTTTCAACATTTGAGCTGTTTGTTTCCGTTTTTGCTCAGCAGAGTCATCCGTTGACACTTTTCCTGGATGATATTCAATGGATTGATCTTTCCAGCCTGAATCTGTTGAAGAATATAATGCAAAACAACAGCATCAGATATCTGTTTGTAATATTTTCTTATCGTCATAACGAGCTGGCAGACATTCATCCATTCAACGATATCATTAATGAGGTTGAAAAAAGCAGCTGCCTGGTCAGTAGAATTCACCTGGAAGCCCTGAAAGTAGAAGATATTACATCGCTGATATCAAATTTTTTAAAGTGTTCAAGCAATAAAGCCGGCGAGCTGGGTCAAATCATCCATAAAAAAACCGATGGTAATCCTTTTTTTATTAATCAGTTTTTAAAGATACTCTACGACGACAAAAAACTTGTAAATGACCCGGAAAAAGGCTGGCAGTGGAACGAATCCGATATTCGAAAAATGAAAGTAACGGATAATGTTGTCGAATTAATGGCTCTAAAACTCGCTGAGTTACCGGGGACCTTAAAAGAAACCCTGATAATAGGGGCCTGCATCGGCAACAGATTTGATCTGGAAACGATAGCCTATACGCTGGATAAATCTATGGGCGAGGCACTGTATGATATTAACACAGCAATTAACGAAGGGTATATCCGAATTATCGATGATATGTTCTTCTATAACCATGACAGAATTCAGGAAGCTGCATACTCTCTGATACCACCGGATGAAAAAGCAAAATACCATTACAAAATTGGCAGACGAATATTAAAAAAAATTAAAAGCAAAGCAGAACGTGAAAACAAACTGTTTTATTTAACCAATCAGCTTAATCATGGATCATCTCTGATATCAGACAAAGATGAGCTTTTTGAACTGGCAGGGTTTAATTTCCATGCAGGACTGAAGGCAAAATCGTCAACAGCTTATATTCCGGCAATAAAATACTTCGAAAAGGCAGCTGAGATATGCAAAGAAACGCACTGGCAGGATGAATATGAGTTTACACTCCTATTATATGTAGAGCTCGCAGAGACAGCAAGTCTTAACAATGAAACGGAAAAAATGGAGCATTATGCCGGTATTATATTAGAGAATGCTTCATCTGCACTTGATCAGGTCCGCGTATATGAAATAAGAATAAACAGCTGTTTTGCCATGCAGGACTACGCCGGAGCAATTCAAAATGCACATACAATTCTCAAAAAGCTTGATTATACCCTGCCGACAAAACCGTCAAAATTGAACATACTCACTGAATATCTAAGGGTTAAATTTCAGCTTGCAGGAAAAACAAATACGGATATCGCCCAAATACCGCCTATGGAAGATCCCCGGGATATGGCAATCGCCAGAATACTCTATATCGTCGGAATATCAGCAACATTCTCCAATGTAAACCTGTATGCCCTGATTATCCTGAAACGTGTTCATTTGTATTTAACAAGGGGCAGTAATGTTTATGGCGGCATGACTTTTGTTGCCTACGGTGGTTTTCTGATATTCGCTTTTAATAATGTCAAAAAAGGTATTCAATATGGTGAGCTGGCATTAAACCTTGCAGATATTCCCGGATGGGAAATGATCAGGGCAAGAACCCATGGGACGCATGATGCATTTATCAGGCACTGGAAGGACTCAATGCATGATTGCTTAAAATGCTCAAATGACTCCTATACCATGGCACGGGAATCCGGAGACCTTATATATACTGGGATGACACTTGCATTTGGCTGTCTCCTCTCTTTTTTTATTGCCGACGATTGGGTGGAATTTAAAAAAGAGGTCGTCCATAAACACAAACTAAACGAGAAATGCAGACAGGAAGCATTGGTTCAATTACACGCCATGATGCTTCAATTCGTCGAAAACATGACAGGGAATGCCAGTGACCCATGCAATCTTAACAGCAACCATTTCGACGAATCGATTGTAATTGCTCACTGGATTGATAGTGACCACAAAGTTGGAATGGCATATTATCACATATTAAAAATGACAATTGAATATTTCTTTCACAATTACAGCAAAGCGGAAGAACATGATCGTAAAGCACAAAAATACCTAAAAGCGATTAGGCCTCAACTGATTTACGTCTGCTATACATTTTTTTCCCCATTATTAAAAGCGGCTCAAGTCTCTGAATCCGGAATTATTTCAAAAAAGAAGTTACTAAATCAGGGGCGGAGCTGTCTCAAGCGTTTGAAAGAGTGGAATAAAACAGCCCCTGAAAAATATACACCATGGATTCATCTGATCAAAGCTGAAATTATGGGTGTAACCGGTAAGACTTCAAAGGCTGAAATAGAATATGATGTTGCAATCGAATCATTCAAAAATTTAAAAATCCCTTTTTTTTCCGCACTTGCTTTTGAAAGAGCGGGCATGTTCTACCAGCGCCGTGCAAGGCATATCATTGCCTATTCATATATTTCAGAGGCTCATGACGTCTATACCCGTACCGGAATTACATCAAAAAGGAGACAACTTGAAAGGGACTGGCCGGTGTTGACTGATAAAAAAGAATTCAACACTTCCGGCAGTAGCATAAACACAATAACGGGGACAGCAACCACGTCTCAACGGCTAGATTTATCAACTATTATAAAAAGTGCACATGCCTTTTCCGGTGAAATTATATTTGATAAACTGCTGAAAACAGTCATGAAGATATCCATTGAAAGTGCAGGGGCAAGAAGGGGGTTCCTTATCCTCTCACAAAAAGGAGGCGCCTACTTCATTGAGGCTGAGGGGAGTGTTGACAGAAGTGATGTTAAAATCATGCAATCCATACCTGTTAATTCATTTAATCAGTTATCTTCTGCTGTTATTAATTACGTAATAAGAACAGAAGCCCCGGTAGTCCTTCACAACGCTTGTGAAGAGGGGGATTTTATGGCTGATACCTACATTAAAAAGAACCGTATAAAATCTCTGATGGCTGCCCCTGTAAAAAATCAGGGAAAAATGTTCGGTGTTATCTATCTTGAAAATAATTTAACAAAAAACGCGTTTAAGCAGAGCCAGCTTGAAATTCTTGAAATGCTTGCATCGCAGGCTGCCATTTCACTCGAAAATTCAAGACTCTTTGAAAGTATCAAAAAGGCCGAAAATGAAGTCAGAAAATTCAATATTGAACTGGAAAAAAGAGTAGAGGAGAGAACTGCAGAGTTGAAGCATGCTTACGACCAGATAAAAATTATGGCTCATACTGATCCCTTGACAGGCCTATCTAACAGACGGGATATGGCTGATAAAATTGATTATGAAATAACCCGGTTAAATCGATCCAAAAAACCATTTTCAATTGTTATATGTGATATTGACGATTTCAAAAGCTTCAATGACACCTTCGGACATGATTGCGGTGATTATGTCCTTGTTTCCCTTGCAAAACTCATAAAAACCGCACTGCGTGAGCAGGACACAATTGCAAGATGGGGTGGTGAAGAGTTTCTGTTTCTTCTTCCGGAAACGGATACTGAAGGCGCCAGGATACTTGCTGAAAAAATCCGGGAAAAAATCTGTACAACAACATTCAATTTTGGCAACGATACACTAAATATTTCCATGACTTTTGGTATCAGTACCATAAATGACAGCTCACTAAACATCATTCATTATTTTAAAAGTGCTGACAAAGCGTTGTACAAAGGCAAAGAGGCGGGAAAAAACTGTGTAATTATAGCACAGTAATTAAGGTCCGTTATTTATTTAGTCCGATTTCTTTTTCAATTTAAATTTTTTATCCATCATCGACTGTAGGTTAGATGCCTGGGATGCGAGCTCTCTTGATGCAGAAGTCGTCTGCTCAACAGCCATGGCATTTTTTACTGATCGCTTATCAATCTCTTTCAGTTCCAGATTAATCTGATCAATTCGAAAGGCCTGTTCCCTGCTTGCTGCAGCAATTTCACTTACCAAGTCTGCCATTTTTATAACATCTGCGTTAATTTTTTCAATAGTAACAGACGTTTTTTCAGCCGCAAGATACCCGTTATTATAGTTGCTGATAGAGGCTTCTATCAAATTTGCTGTATCCTGAGCAGCCCTGGCACTTCGTTCCGACAACGCCCTCACTTCCTGGGCAACAACAGCAAAGCCCTTCCCGTGCTTACCTGCTCTCGCAGCCTCAACAGCCGCATTGAGTGCAAGAAGATTCGTCTGAAAAGAGATATCATCAATTGTCTTAATAATTTTGCTGATCTCATCACTTGAATGCTTTATTGTCCCGATACTTTCAAGCAACAGGCTCATTTCATTCACACTGTTATTGCAAAAATCCCTGACCGAATCTGAAAGCGATGAGGAGAGGTTTGCATTCTCGGCATTAAACTTTGTCTGTACATTTATTTCTTCCATGGAACCGGAAATTTTGACAAGAGAGGTGACTTGTTGTGACGAGTTCTGTGTCAATGCGCTTCCTGAAAGGCTAATCTGCTCTGAGCCGGATGCAACGAGCGTTGCCGCATCAATAATACGTCCTACGATTTCATTAAGACTCATGTTCATTTTTTCCAATGACAGCCCGAGAATATCAGACTCAGATGCAAGTGGAATCTGCTGTGTAAGATCACCCCCGGCTATAGCCTCGGCGAGCTCTGCTTTTTCCTGCAGTCCTTCAGCCATTGAATCAAGCGTCCGTGACAATGTGCCAAGCTCCCCTTTTGTATCAATATTAACCCTTTCAGACAGTGCCCCGTTCTTAATATCATCAACAATGGCTATCATTCTGTTTAACGGATAAATAATTGAACGATGCGTAAGGAGTGAAATCACCAGGAATAAAACCATCCCGATCACGCCGGCAAATAAGAGGAGTTTCATAATAATCAGATTTTTATTTTCCGACTCATAAAAACTTTTTTCAGATTCAGCAAGGACAAGATCAAACAATTCTGTCTGTTTTGATTTAAACGTATCATACACCCCTCCGAGTCCAAGCAGCTGCATGGCGCTTATGTCAATATCTCCTGTATGAAGTATTTCCAGTGTACTTTTAATCTGAGCCAGATAATCGTCCTGCAATTTGTCAATATCAACAAGAAGATTCTTCATTTTTTCGAAATAGACATCTTCTTTTTCTTCATCATGAAACGTTTCTGCATGAGCTGTAATTTTTTTTGTATGCTGTTCAAGTGACTTTATCAAAGCGCTGATTTCCTGAAATTCTGGTCGCAATTCATTAACAGTCGCCCCGGTGTAAATTTTTGGGAAAAGAATCCCGCATTTTCCGTTAATCTGCTCAGACAAGGTAAAAATTTCGGAAACTTCTTTAAATAATTGAAAATGTATTGAGTAGATTTGCTTCTGTGTCTGTCTCTGAGCAAAAAACCCTGAAAGAGAAATACCAACAATTGAGACAATAATTATTCCTGTCAGAAAAGTCAGTATGATCAGTCTCGTTTGTATTTTCATTATGGATAAAATCCTGTTAAAAGCCATGTGTCTTTATCCAGCCTTACTCCGTAACCGAATTTTCTTTGAATTACCCCTGTTACCGGATTTGGCCAGTAGTATTCACACCATCCATCGCCTCTTTTCATGGCTTCCATATAGGCCTTACCTATATTTACGCCGTTTTTATCAGTAAGCCTGGACATATCCGTGCCATTAATATGTGGTTTTACACCATGGGCAATCACTTTAATATCATTCGTCATAGCCGCAATATACAGCTGTTCCCTGATAAACGGTCCGTTAGGATTCACGATCTCCGCATAGAATAGATCTTTCCCGTTTTTTTGGGCAAACTGAACAGCCCCGGCCATAAAATCTTCAACATCTTTTTTTGTTAATGATTCACCGGCAATCAGGCTTATTGTCCCGCAATAAAAGAAAAAAAATAATAAAGTAATAATTTTTTTCATGGATAAACCTCATAAAAATGATGTCATGATTCTTTTTGGTGGTGACTGCTATAAAATGGATATTTGCAGCTTGGTTTAAAGTCCGGATTATTTTGTATTCTTCAATAATATCATAATATTATTGAAAAGTTAACAGAATAGTACTATTTACATGGGCTTTGAAAATAAATGCAGGGATAGTCGATGATTGATAAAAAATGTGTATATATTGTATCCGGTTATATGCGTTCCGGAACATCCATGATGATGAAAAGTCTCAATGCTGGTGGACTCACTGCTGTTTTTAGCAATTATAAAGATGACTATCTTAACAAAAAATATGCCCGATCAGGATATGAACCAAATCCTGAAGGATTTTACGAATTGGGTCCTAAAGAATTTGAGGCAAAGGACTTTCCCCTGATCTACTCCGGTCAACTGATAAAACTGCTCCACTGGCGGCTTGAAGCGCTGCCTGAATACAATTACAGAATAATTTTTATGGAAAGAGATCCTGTTGAAATTGAAGTCAGCTACCTGAAAATGTTTCAACGACGTCCGCCGTTTGTCCTACACAAATATAAAGAACTGATTAACGGCATATACCGGAAACTGGACGACAGGCAGGATATCGATTATGTTCAGGTTCAGCATCGTGACATGCTCACAAAGCCTCTTGAAACATTATCAATGCTTAGGGACAACGAATGGCCCATAGACGATATTGAAGCCGCAGCAGGCACTGTAAACCAGGCTCTTTATCGGTCAAAAAAAGGCGATCTTGAAAAGGTCCGGGAAGAGATACCTGGTCTTAGAACAGATTTGCCGCAGATATTAAAAGAAAAGAAGTCTGAACGATGACTTGAAAAAATAATTGCTATCGCCGGTGTTAGAAAGGGCGCCCACGTAGGGATACCCCTACGTGGGCACCCTTTCCAACAACACCAATATCAATGGTTGAAAAATTTAATCACCGATTCTGAACATCCTGCTTTGAGTATTTTATATTATAAACAAAACGCATAAGATTTGCTTCAATGAAGTTGATTTTTTTCCCACCACCAAGAAACTCTGTTTCAATAAACGATTTACATCCTTTTTCCAGAACCTGAGCAACGGCCTGCGCATCAGAAAAATTATATGCACCGCAAATAGCGCCACTATCCTTTAAAAGAGCACCGCTGCGTCGTTTTAATGAATTAATTGCTGATTTTATAACGGCCTGATTCACCGGCTCATCATACGCTGCTATTTTAACAGAAGCGCCAACAATCTGTGCAATGTCATCCAACAATGGAAGAACTTCACGACCGGCCTTTGATGATGTCACAGTATTAGGCAGAACTGTATGCACCAGAACATTGAAATTATTTTTTTTGTTATAGAGTGCAGCATGCAGCTGATAATCGCGGTGGGGCATTTTACCGTGATCATATGAACAATCCAAAAGATTTACTTTTACAACAGCATCTTCAGAGAAATTTTCAAAATCTGCGCCAGCCTGTGTAATCAGCATTTGCGAGTTGTTTCTGAGGCTGAGGCACCCCTCCGCCTGCGTCACAATACCATCATTAAACAGTTTAGTTGCCCACTCACCGATACAATTTATGTCTTCCTGAACTATCATAACTACCTCGCTGAAAATTTATCTAAATAGACCTGATGCATTGCTTCGATACTGAATTCTTTCACCTGACTGTGCTTTTCAAGAAACTGATTCTCGATAAAGGACCGGCAGACAACTTCCAGGGTTTTAGCAACAAGAAAAGCGTCATCCATATCTTTGCCAATACAGACTGCACCATGATTTGCAAGAAGAGCAGCATTTCTGCCTTCAAGTGCTCCGGCAGCAGCCATTTTCAGTTTTTTGGTACCAGGCAGTGCATATGCAGCAACCCGGATATCAGGGCCAACTATCTCTGCTTCAGGACTTTTAATATCGGGGATCCCGCATCTTGCAGCAGCAACCGTAGACGCATTCATCTGGTGCGTATGAATAACGGCAGTCACATCCGGTCGGAGCTTATAGGCTTCCGCATGCATCCCCTTCTCAGACGAAGGCTTTATGTTTCCGTCATGCTTCAGATCATGGATATTGACGATCACGACATCCTCAGGGGTCACCTCTTCATAGGTTCTGCCTGATGGTGTAATTGCAAAGAAGTTATCATCAATCCTACAGCTGATATTACCCCATGTTCGGGATACGAGCCCTTCCTTCACCAGTTTCAACCCCGATTCCACAATCAGTTTTTTTGCTTCGTATGCATCCATCAATGTCTCCATAATGTCTGTTCCGTTCGTCTGCACCTGCCGGAAAACAACAGATACACCATGGTCATAATGTTCTTAAAAGGTTCAGGAATCATTGACCATCGGCGCTAAAAGTTCAAATAGTCTCTATTCTGCCCACCATCTTACAGTACAGTCTGACATAGATCAACACAAAACTGACCAGTCAGTACAAAATTAATAAATTATTGTAGATTGAAAGCTGTTCATGTTAATGTGTCCCTTTATTTTAACCAAACCAAAAAAGGATTATACCATGGATAAACTTTTTTTAACCTTTGATAATTTAATTGCGAATATCGGGGCCTCGTCTCCGGCTATGCTAATCCTGTATAAATTTATCGCTGCTGTTACGCTTTCACTTTTAGCACTCCTCATAATTCCGGCTGTAATTTCAACCGTGACAAAAAGAATGCAGAAAACACGTTTTGCAAAAATAAGCAGTGAACTCTCTATTCCGGCAAAAAAAATGGGGTACCTGGTTATCCTACTTGTTTCCGGTACATATATAATCAGACTTTTATCCATAAGGCCTGTTGAGAATATATTCTATGCAATATTAATTTTGTTAATATCCAGACCTTTTATCAATTATATCAAAATTATTCTCACATTTCTTGAAGAAAACATCGCCAATAAGACCAACACAAATCTTGACGATATTGTTTTTGAGCTTTTAAACCGATTTGTTGGCGTCATATTAGGCATTACGGCTGTCGTCCTTGCTCTTGATATTTTAGGCATAAATGTCATGCCTTTCATTGCTGGTGCCGGTATCGTCGGTGTTGCTATAGGTTTTGCGGCTAAAGATACACTGTCAAACCTGATTGCGGGCATCCTGCTTATAATAGACCGTCCATTTGAAGTCGGTGACCGTATTGAAGTCTGGAGCACCCCGGCGGGAAGTTCTTCATGGGGTGATGTCCTTGAAATCGGCTTACGGGCAACCAAAATCAAAACAACAGATAATATAATCGTTATTATTCCTAATAATGAAATTATGATGAGGGATATTGTCAATTATACCATCAGCTCTGATGAAATAAGAGTCCGCGTAAATATCGGCGTTGCCTATGATGCTGATATTGCAAAAGCAAAAGAAGTTATTAATAAAGTCGCAGATACAGCGGAATGGGTTATGAAGGAGCCGGCGCCAAAAGTTGTTGTTCGAAATTTTGGCGAATCATCTGTCGACCTCCAGCTACGGGTCTGGATAAAAAATGCCCGAAAAAGAATGGATACGATTTCTTATATTACAGACAATGTAAAAGATGCGTTTGATGCTGAAGGTATTGAAATTCCATTCCCCAAAAGAGATATTACTATCATTCACAAAAATAGTGATGACGCAAAATAAACGGCCGCTCATTTTTTCGATTAATATATTTTTGGCAGGATTGTTTTTATGGAAAAAAAAACGCATTACGGGATTCTACCTGAAGGTGAATCCCCATTTGAAAGCTTCCCGGCACCATTTAAAATGGTTTATGACTATACAAAAAAATATTCCAACGTAGCCGATGTAAAAGAAGGTAAAGGTATAACATTTGCTGTAAAAGCAGTGATCTTTTTAATCGGGCTTCTAACCTGGAATGCAGCTTATGCCTTTGGTGCTTATCTGGGAAGACTCTTTTATCTGTTCAGACTTCGCAAAAGCATTGCGATCAGAAACCTTGATATTGCTTATGGTGATAAAAAAACGCAGGAAGAAAAAGAGGCAATTTATAAGGCGTCTTTAATTACATTTGGTAGAGTTGTGGTCAATTATCTTCGTTTGCCATTTCAGGGAGAAGATTTCTGGCGGGATAATATCACAATAACCAATGAAGATCTTCTACAAAAGGCAATGAATCGGAAAAAAGGCCTTTTAATGCTCTCCGGCCACATCGGAACATGGGATCTGGCGGCCGGCAAATTAGGCATGGCCGGGTACCCAATTGCAGTTGTTGGCAAACAGGCCGGTGTGCCAGCTATAGATAAAATTGTTATTGATACCCGCATATCCATGAACCTTGGCTCAATCGGTACAAAAAATGCGATGCGCAGAATTTTTGCAGGTTTTAAACAGGGTGAAATTATTGCAATGGCGCTTGATCAGAATCTTCAGCAGCGGCGTGGTATGTTTATCAACTGGTTTGGAACCCCTGCGTCATCCGTTCGATCAGCATCCTATGTTGCGCGTGAAACAGATGTGCCAGTTCTCTGCGGAACCATGTTTCAAAGAGGGCCTAAAACATTTGAAGTTATGATAACGGAAGAGCTGACATGGCAATCACACAGTGAGGACCCGGAAGATGAGCTGACATATAACGCGCAATTAATGTCGGATTCCGTTGAAGCAATCATTCGTGACAATCCGGGAGAATGGTTCTGGATTCACCGACGCTGGAAAAACCAGCCACCGGGTATGCCGGATTTATACATGTAAGGCCTGTCATTATGGCAAAATAAAAAGTCCAGGATCAAGACGTCGGGAATCCTTTGGAAGGAGGCGTACTTAACGTACATCGCAATGACAAAAGGTGAGCGCAACGCAGATACCGAACTTTTTATGAAGCCATAAAAAAAGACCTGAGGCATACAGCCCCAGGTCTTAACTGCCCCCGTCCCTTCTTAATTCTGCCTGGAATTAACCGAGCATGTCTTTTAAATCTTCATCAACATCACCCGTTGGAATGATATTGAAATTTGCCACAAGAACATCCAGTACATTTGGTGTAATAAATGCCGGAAGCGTTGGTCCTAATCTGATATCTTTAATACCGAGTGACAGAAGCGACAGTAGAATAACAACCGCTTTCTGCTCATACCATGACAGAACCAGTGATAATGGAAGGTCATTCACACCACATTCAAATGCATCGGCCAGTGCCATTGCAATTTTGACAGCTGAATAAGCATCGTTGCACTGTCCAACGTCAAGAAGCCTTGGAATGCCACCGATATCACCCAGTTCTTTATCAAAAAACCTGAATTTTCCACATGCAAGCGTCAGGATCACTGAATCATCGGGAGTCTTCTCTACAAGTTCTGTATAGTAATTTCGTCCCGGTTTCGCACCATCACATCCACCGATAAGGAAAAAATGGCTGATTGCTTTTGATTTTACACCTTCAATAATCTGATCTGCAACACTCAGAACTGCATTTCGGCCAAAGCCGGTTAATACTGATTTTTCAGAACCATCTGCTGTGAAACCGTCCTGAGCCAGTGCCTTTTCAATAACCGGTGTAAAATCCTTTTCGTCATCGATATGCTGAACACCTGGCCATGCGACAAGCCCGGTTGTAAAGAGCCGGTCATTGTAAGAGTCTTTCGGTTTCTGAATACAATTTGTTGTCATCAGAATAGATCCCGGAAAAGCATCGAATTCTTTTGCCTGATTCTGCCATGCAGTACCATAATGGCCGTGAAAATGGTCATGTTTTTTCAATTCAGGATAACCGTGGCATGGCAACATTTCGCCATGTGTGTATATATTAATCCCCTTGCCTTCAGTCTGTTCAAGAAGGAGCTGAAGATCTTTAAGATCATGACCTGAAATAAGAATGGCCTTACCCTTTTTTGCACCAAGTGGAACAGCTGTTGGTACAGGATGACCATAGGTACCTGTATTTCCGGCATCAAGAAGCTCCATTGCCCGGATATTTACTTCACCGCATTTAAGTGCCAGTCCAACAAGTTCATCAACCCCAAGAGAGGCATCTGTTGTTGCTGCAAGTGCTTCATGAATAAACGCTGCAATCGTATCATCTTTCTCACCCAGAATAAGGGCATGGTCCGCATAGGCTGCAAGCCCTTTAACGCCGTAGATCAAAAGCTGCTGTAGAGAAACAATGTCAGGGTTAATATCGCCACCCCGGGGAATCCCTACTTTCTCTCCTGCAGCAACAAGCTCTGACGGTGCGGTAAGGCCAATCTGCAGACCAGCATTCGTAGTGAAATTGTCAGAATTTCCGTTTCCGATAATGGTGTTAATGATTTTCTTCACAAAGGAGGTTCCGGATTCAGCAGGTACTTTGCCGCCCTTTGCACTGACCCGTTCTTTCAATACTGATTTATACTCTTCAGTTTTATTAATAAACCCGATAAGTCTTTCAGGATCAAAATCGACATTTGTAAGTGTTGAAAATACGGCCTTGTATGTAAATTCATTAATCGCTGCATCCTCGATGCCGACTTTACGACCTTCCGTTGCAATGACCGAAAGTCCTTTCAGGCTATGAATCAAAAGATCCTGAAGCGATGCGACTTCCGGTGTTTTTCCGCAAACGCCCTGTTTTTCACATCCCGTTCCCTTTGCTGCCTGCTCACATTGATAACAAAACATATTATTTCTCCCTTTTTAAAAACGGTTAATTGTTAATTTCATGTGAGTTATATCTTTAAGGGGAAAGAATGGCTTTGACATAGGTCAAAAAAAAAAGTTTTTTGGAGAAGGTTCAAAAACAGGCCGGATTAATCCGACCTGTTAATCTTGAAAGATGCGTATATTAAGTCTATTCGATTGACTGAATAAAACAACCGCCGCCACCACTACCTGTAGTCGCCGGGGGGGACACCGGTTCAATACTTATCGTATTATCAGCGCCGTCCGATCCAATGCCACCACTAATAGCGATGACAGAACTATCCTCATCCGGGGAGTAATTTACGAGTACAAGAACAATTTCACTGATATCAGACCTGTTAAAACCGGTTATTTCGATTTTACCGTAATTGGAAGCGTCGAGACTCAACGTTACGGCTGAATAGGCACCTCCGGTTGATTTTACCACTGGAACAACATCGATTCGCCTGTTATCAGTCCCGTTGACATAGACTGTCAGCGTATCACTCTGTTCTGATGAAATTGATGCCCCGGGAGTCAGTTTGAAATATTTCGCGGCAAGATGATTAATAGTGAAATTCTGTTGTGTAAATGTATCTGATGATGCACTGGTGTAATCAAGATTGAAACCTACACTTGATGCAGCATTTGCTATATAAACAGGATCATATGCAGAGGCATCTCCATATAATGTTAAACCGTCTAAAGTACTCTGAACATAATTCCAAGTCGCAAATTCAGTAAAAGCGTTTTTAAGATCTGAACTTTTATCCAGCAGAACTTTAGAGACTGCATTCACACCACTGTTAGAATTGATAAGATAATCAAGCCAAATGTTTTTTATAGCGGCCTGATCCCATTTTGTTTCCATATACTCAAGCCAGATCCATTTACCATACCAAAAAGGGTCCTGACTCAAATCAAGCGATAGGTCAGGATTTTTAAAAAAACTATTGGCACCATCATTAAGGTATTGAAGATTATCATCAATACTATCATAAATCTGATCTTCCATCCAGGTAGCAGTCGCTTCCATAATCCATGCATCAGCCCCGGAATTGATGCCAAACTGAACAGCATGGTGGTACTCATGCGCGGCAGTAACCTGCATTGATTCTTCTGCGGTCTGTGAGGGTGTTACAAATTCTAAAAAATCATTATCCATGACCATAAAAGACGTTTTTGATGAGCCGGAACCTTCAGAGCCGGTATAACCATAAACCGAGTAATGACCACAGTCCATGACATAAATATCCATTCTTGAATCGCCACCATTTGGTGATATTGCTGAATCATCTGGAGGTGCAGGGTAGCCCATAGTTGTATGGGTAGTACTGTAAACGGTCTCAAATGCGGCTGCCATTGACTGAACAAATGATAATGTTGCACTATGATCAACACCATCATCGACAGTTGTATCATTTGTCACATACCAGAACACAAACTTTCCGCTGATGGCAGGGTAAGTACCAGCATCCGGTTCAAATGGAACCGGACTATCCAGATAAAAATCAGGTTCACCATCCCATGGCCAGTTGTTTGTCGATTCATCAGGCCTCATTAAAAAAGTGGATAAATATTGTTGAGTCTCCGCATCATATGAATCAAAATTGATGGCAGCTTCCCTTAAAAGAAGGGTTACTTCCCTGGTTGGCTTAGTGCTCGCAGCTAAACCTGATTTTTGTAAAGCCTTTTTGTCAGAAAAAATACTTTTTAACTGAGTTATAACATATTCTTTCCGTACTTCTTCTTTTGAAAGAACAGTGGCAGCTGATGAATCAGGTTCTGCCCATAGGTTTGAACAACTCAAAAACAGAAAAAAAATAAAAACTGATATTGCAATTCGTTTAGTCATAATCACTCTTTTATAATTCGGTTTAAATTTAAACAGCTGGTAGCAAATATAACGTTTTTGGTATAAAAGTGCACTATATTTATTTCGTACATTTATCCACAAAACTTTAGCAGATAATAAACATATTATAATCTTTCAGCGTACTTTCAAAGTAATACTAAAAATCAAATAGTTGAAAGCCCATCAGGAAAACCTTGTATCTATACCTGAACTATGTTAATCACAAAAATATCAAATGCCCTGAATGCTCTGTAAAAAACTTTAATTTATTTAATTATTATTTCCACATTTACAGGAGGGGGGTCCATGTATTTTAAGAAAATCTGTTTCAAACCTGCGTTTCTACTTTCATTGTTCCTGACAGCCATCGTCATTACCAGTAATACTTTCGCCGGAACCTATGTTGAAGTTCCCAGAAACACAACCAGCTGGATGGCTTCCATTGCAGACGAAATTGCCGACAAAGGCCTCCGGGAAGTAATTCTGCCCGGAACCCATGATGCAGGGTCAAGGGAATGGCAGGGCTGGGGCGCTGACCATTTAACTGAAACTCAAAACTTAACCATTAATCAGCAACTCAATTATGGTATCCGGTATTTCGACTTTCGGGTTACATACAACAGCGGTGACAACGCCTGGATTTTTTCCCATGCAGGCTGGGATATGGAAGACAAAGTATACCCGGCACTGGATGACATTAAATCGTTTCTGGATAATCATCCCAAAGAGATCGTCATCATCGATTTCCAGCATTTTCCTGAGTTAAGCGATTCAGATGATCAGGCCAATCTTGCAGATCTCCGTTCAAAACTCATGAACACACTTGGCGGTAGAATGCTGCCCTCCTCAAGGGGAGTGCACACCACTCTTCAGTCAATGTGGGACGAAAACAAAAGAGCCGTTGTCATTATGACGAATTCTGTCTATTCAACCTTTTCATCATCCGACCAGGCCAAACTTTGGCAGGGCAGTTCTTCAATTAATTCGCCCTGGCCGAATGAAGAAGATGAAGAAGATGCCATCCGATATCTGGATGATAAAATTGCCATCATGAACGACGGTTATATTGCACAGAGCTACAGTTATTACGACAAATTCTACGTGGTACAAGGTATCAGCACAGCAAGTAAGGCAGCCGATTCTTTGTGGGACGGCGCAAATGACACCAACCCGGCAGTCCTGTCTATTCTTGAAGGGAATAATGTGCCGCTTGTTTCGAATGACTGGCGTAACGCACCATTAAATATCATTATTATGGACTATGTTGATACTGTTGACTTCACCCCGGTTATCAAAAGCATGAATATGTCCAGCATCAAAAATGGTAACGGCAACCTTGATGACGGTGTCTATCTTTATGAACACGGCAGTTATGGCGGTTATTTTATTCGTCTGAATGAAACAGCCCCTGATTTCTCAGGTCGATTTATTGTCGATCAGAATGGCTATAATGATCACACAAATTTTAATGATGAAATAAGTTCACTAAGAATTATTGGCAATTATAAAGTACAGCTTTTTGAACATGCAAATTTTAGTGGTTCGTCCGTTACATATACAGCAAACGCAGCATTTGTGGATGGATTTAACGATAAGGCCAGTTCAGCTAAAATCTACAAATGGTCAGATGATCCGACAACGGAGCCTGTTTGCTACGAAGTCTGCCATGAAGAGACCGTCGGCTGTGATACCATAACGGTGTGTGAAACCATTTGTGAATAGTTTTTAAACAGATCTCAGATCCGGTTCTGCAAAGGACCGGGTCCTGTTTTGCGGAACACTGTCTTCAGGTTCTTTTTCAAAGATCGTGTCCAGGCATTCAGCAAGCTGAGCTTTACTATATGGCTTTGGAACAACACCACAAAAGCCATAGTCTTTATAATTAGCCATAACCGGATCATTTGAATAGCCACTGGAAACAACGGCTTTAACATCCGGATTTATTTTGATGAGTTCCGGTATTGTTTTGGCGCCTCCGGTTCCCCCTGGTATAGTCAGATCCAGAATGACAAGGTCAAACGGCTCCCCTTTAAGAAATGCGTCTTTATAAATTCTGATTGCTTCATCACCATCCGGAACCCCGACAATTTCATACCCCATCTTTCCAATCATTCGGGCGGCCATTTTCAGTATTGAAGCATGATCATCCATAATAAGGACGCGCCCTTTTCCCTGATGATTCAGTGCCATTTCCGCTTCTTCTTTTCGGTAAACCTTATCGGTTGCCGGTAGATAAATATGAAAGACGCTTCCTTTATTCACTTCAGAATAAACGGTGATAGTTCCATCATGACGCTTAATAATCGAATATGCTGTAGCAAGACCAAGCCCACTCCCTTTCTGCTTGGTTGTAAAGTAGGGGTCAAAAATACTGGCAATATTTTCTTCCATAATTCCCCGCCCCTGATCTTCAATAACAATGCGGATATATTTACCCGCAGGGAGTCTATCGTTTGTATCATCAACTACCGCGTTCTCAGTACGTAGAGAAAGAATCCCCCCTTCCGGCATTGCCTGATCTGCATTAATAACCAGGTTGCCGATAACCTGATCAATCTGGCCCGGATCAATTTCTGCAGCCCATAAATTATCAGACATTGCAAATTCACATTTTGTTTTCGACCCCCGTGTCACAAATTTTGCAGAATTATTGATTAAAGCGTTAAGGTCAGTTGCTTTTTTAACAGGTGCGCCTCCTTTGGCAAAAGTCAGAAGCTGCAAAGTAAGGCTCTGTGCTTTCTTTGCCCCCTCCTGTACATCAGAGAGAACTTCAAGTAGTTCTCCTTTCGTTTCAGCAAGATCAATTGCATATGACAGATTTCCGGTAATCACACCAAGCAGATTGTTAAAATCGTGAGCAACCCCCCCTGCAAGTGTACCGATGGCTTCCAGTTTATGAGACTGTAACACCTGAGTTTCAAAACGCTTTCGTATTGAAATATCCTCCCCTGAACAGATTAGCCCTTTGATACTATTGTCTGAATCTATGATCAGAGCATTATGCCATGCAATAATTTTTTCTTCTCCGCTTTTAGACACAACCCGGTTCTCATAATACTCAACAGGGGTGAGCCTGCCCGCAAGCAGTTGTTGAAAAACACCGCGAATTTTACTCCTGATTGATTCAGGAATAAAATTATCAAACCAGTTAACGCCAATGAGATCCTCATGGATGCATCCAAGGACCTCACATGATTTTCGATTTGCCAGGGTAATATGCCCACTTGTATCAAGCCCGATAAACATCACACCTGCAAGCTGAAGATATTGTTCAGCCCTCTTTTTTTCTTTTATTAACGCCTCTTCCATCTTCCGACGTTTGGTTATATCTCTGATATGTGTAATAAAATACAAAATATCATCCGATTCATTCCGGATGATTGAGCTTGAAATCTGTGTCCAGATGATCTGCCCGTCCCGGTGAAAATACCGTTTATCAAAAACCGCGCAATCAAGTTCTCCGGAGATACATTTATCAATAAAATCGGTTGTAATATCGAGGTCGTCAGGATGGGTCAATGAGTGTAATGTCAATTTCTCCAACTTATTTTTACTATAACCTAAAATATCAGTCATTCTGCTGTTGACGCTTACAAAATTACCGGATGGGTCAACAAGACAAAGCCCGTCATTTGCATTTTCAAAGGCAAGTCTGAAAAGCTCTTCACTTGCCCTCAAAGCCCCCTCTGTTTTTATACGTTCATGTATTTCATAATCGAGTTCATCTCTGGATGCTGTGATTCTTTTTAAATTGTCCATCATGACAACAAATGATTTTGCCAACGCCCCAATTTCATCCGTCTCGCTGCTATGAATATTTGCGTCAAGATCCCCTTCAGCAATCTGAGTAACGGAGTCTTTCAACCGGGACAATGGTCGAAACAGGTAAGTTTCAGAAAGAAAATAGTTCACTCCTGCAATCGCTGAAATGATAAGAAACAACAGAATAATTGCAGCAATACTCTCATTTATAATGCTATTAAGAATTCGCTCCCGGGACATAACGATGATAAAATTGCCAACGATTGCATTTTTATAAATAACACCTGTCTCTTTTACAATAAAACCGGAGGATTTTTTAAATTTTTCAAGGGGCTTATTACTGAATTCTGAAGTTGTTCTTTTTTTAACAACAGTATCACCGGAAAGTACACAGGCAAAAACAACATCATCATTCAAAAAAAGAGAATCTACATAATCATTTACATATTCATAATTATACTGCCACAGTGCTGTCGACAGACTTATACCGGCTAATTTTGACATATTGCTTATCTGCTTTTGCAGATCGTCTTCCACTGAATTCATATTATACATAATGAGGATTGAAGCAAAAACCAACAGAACGGCAGAGACAACCGTGACAAACCAGATGGTAAAAAGCTTTCGGATACTTTTTGATTTTTGTCTCTTCATGACTTTTTTAGGTATATCCCTATTTCATGACATTTATTTCGGTCCCGCTTTCTTTAACCCCTTCAATATAAGTATCAATAATTTTTCGCATTTCACCATTTTTTGTCATTCGATTAATCACGTCAGTAAGTTCAGGTATAAGCTTTTTTATTTTTGATTTTTTTGAGAATGCAAAATAGGATGCCTGACCATTTATCCGTAAAGGAGATTTTTCAAAGCGGTCCTTGTGCCCATGGATTTTAATGAGATAATCACAGACTGTTTCATACCCGATTACAACCGGCAGTCGACCGGTTGCCAGCATCTGAAAAAGAGGTTCTGTACTTGTAAGCTCAGTTTTGTTAATTTCTTTGTCCATGTCAAACTGTTTAAAGTAGGCTGAGCCTTTCACAGAACCGACTTTACCCTGATAGAGGTCCTGGTATTCACGAATGAGAGGCCCTTTATCTTTTAAACTATAAAAAACAATGCTGCCTGTAACATAAGCTTCGCCAATATACTCTGCAAATCCTACCCGATCCGGCCTTTTACTGAAACTGGTTATCAGGTCCACCTGCCCGTCTTTCAATAAATCAAGACACCTTCGCCACGGACATTCAACAAAACGAAACCGAACATCAGCATAATGTTCAACTTTTCTTAATATTTCAACGTCTATTCCACCATAATGTTTACCATCAATAATCTTCCATGGTGGCCACTGAGCTATTGCGACTTTAATATCTGTGGGTGTTTGAACTGATTGTTCCGCCAATGTAGCTGTACCCGGGAACAATAAAAGAAAACATATGAACACAATTAAGTTATAAATCTTCAAATCCGGCATTGATTGAATCCTCTCGCCAAAACGGATAAAACTCAGCTATGGACAACAGAGCTATTTGCTGAAGACATTCATGTTAACGTCTTTTAAACTTTAATATAGACAATATTGATTCAAGATACTCAGATAGAATCTGTAGAATAACGACTTTTAAATTATATCAAATTAAAAACAAAAAAAATATGATAATTTCAATTGTTTTTTAGCGTTGAACAACAAACCAGTGTTTGTACTGTTCTGGTTGATGTGTTACAATATTATTTATCCATTTGTCCAAATCATTCCATAAAAATCAAATATAAAATGCGCCTGAAGGAGGAGCTATGAACCATAGAATGTATCTACGCATAACAGATAAATTCACATTGATTGCAATTCCGGCAGGTTTTTTGGGGCCATTGTTTATTGTGATAGTCTTTGGCATAAACTCCCTCTGGTTGTCCCTCTCCCTGTTTATTTCAGGACTGGTGATAATCATACCCCTCTGGCGATATTTGGGGAGATTTAAAGTAAAGACGATAGCCTGTCCTGAGTGCCGGGAGCTGTCAGCTGTATGGCATGAATCGAGGGATCATGAATCGAGGTATGATGCTTTCCTTGTCTGCAGCCAGTGCGGCGAAGTCGACAGAATAAAAAGTTTCTACATCTAATAGCGCAACGATTTTACGAATGCATCAAACTTATTTCTTTCCTAAAAATTTTTTAAGACCTGACTTCCATAAAAGATAAAGAATAAAAACCACTATAACCACGTAAACGGGGCTGAACCAGGCAATCGCAATTATTCTGAGCTTAAAAATCAGCAGTATGACAGAAAAAGAGACCGAAAGAAAAAGTATAAACCCGCTAAGCTTCTCAAATCCGGGAATATTTTTAAAATCGATAATTTTTGAAAAGAGAAAAAGCGATATAGCCATGTGCAAAAGAGGGAAAAAATAAAATGCCGGTACTGTCAACAGGTTCTTCGCTGTAAAAAAAAGGAGATAGAGCAAAATTAACGTAAAAAATACACCGGGAACAACTGTAATATAAAATGGGACACTCATAAAATTACCCGCTGCTTTATCACTTATTTTCTTCAAAATAATTGATCCGGCGCACCCGATAACAGTCACTATAAGCATCCCTAAAACAAGTATCATCCACTCACCGGAAATATTCAGAAGGATATCCTCAAGGGTTCCTGTTTTCATTTCTTTATCTTCTCCATATTTTCAATTATTTACTCACAATCGATAAATACTATATTTTTTCATACCATATGTAAACATCATATCATTGTTGAAAAAAACTTAAAAATTTTAACTTTTATTCAATAATGCCGATAATAGTTAAATAAAAAATATTCAGTAAAAAAAGGGGTAGTCCATGTCAAAAACAGAACTCAAAAATAAAGATCATTCCCGATTTGAAACGATATCCGATGATAACCCACAAATTTCAATATCCGAATTGGCAGAAATGATCAGCATGTACTATGATGAGATAAAATCAATTGCGAAAAATCTTGAAGAGGAAAGCAGCCCTCTGCCATCAAAAGATATTGATGATCTTCATAGTTCGCTACTTGAATATGCCAGAATCGGAACAGAATTCACTGAAAAATTCAGAAACAGGGCCGAAAAGCTGGATATTCCTGTTTCTGACTACCCCGGTGAATTAAACGCAGATATCTCTTAAGTTCTATTTTTTTTCCAAGCCACTTGTCAATGTCTCTGACAATTGCCGGATATCGGGGTTCCCGGTTGTAATGTAGTTCTGCTTAGCATAAATCTATATTTTTTCTCATTGCCTGAGTTAAAAATATTAGTTATAATTAAACATTCACATGAACATTCTGAATGTATCACTGTATTCTCACTGACAACGAAATTATGATTCTGTTTTGTACCCATTCAACCTATTAAACTTAAAAATGAGGTGCCCTATGAAAACATTTATCATTTTAACCACATTGACAGATGAAGGCCGGAAAATGATCCAGAATAACCCGGACAAGATCAAGCTAAAACCAGAGTCGGTGGAGCACCGTGGCGGAGAGCTCCTTTATCAGTATGCCCTTTTAGGCCCCTATGATTTTATTACAGTACTGCGGGTTAAGGATGAGAGCGCTATTTTCAGAATCACCTCAGAAATGGGTGCGATGGGAACCGTTACAACGTTAACGCTTCCGGCCATCTCGATTGATGCTTTTGTCAATGATATCGCAGGAAAATAGTTTCTGCCTGATTTATTTAAACAGACTATTACCATAGTTCTGATACAGCAGATTGGCAATGGTAAAGAGAACCACCGTAATAAAAAGGGGACGGATAAATCCGGTCCCTTTTTTTGCTGCCAGACTTGAGCCGATCCGGGCACCCGTTGCGGCACCGACAGCCATAACAATACCTGTTTTATAATCAATATTGCCGCCAATAAAAAAAATCAACAACGCCGTAAAGTTACTTGTAAAATTCATTATTTTTGTCGCACCGGTTGCCTTTGTCAGCTCAAATCCCATTAAGAACACAAATGCAGCCGTCCAGAAAGAGCCTGTACCCGGTCCAAAGAAGCCATCATAAAATCCCAGAGCAAGTCCAAAAATAAGGTAAAATAGCTTAAGCGGGAGCCGGGGTTTTCGTGTCTCTGAAAATCCCCCGCCGAAAAAGCTGTACAAAGCAATCGGAATTAAGAGAAAAGGAATCAGATGGCGAATAAAGTCTGAGTTGATCTGCTGAACAAGAAATGAACCAAACGCCGCCCCTGTTAACGTAAACATTATCCCGGTAACACATTCTTTTAAAGTAATGATCCCCTTGCTGATATAATTATATGCCGATGTAAAAGAACCAAAGCTCGCCTGAAATTTATTCGTCCCCAGGACCATCTGCGGCGGCATGCCGGTCAACAGGAGCACCGGTACGGATATCAGTCCACCACCACCGGCTATCGAGTCGACAAATCCTGAAAAGAAACCAGTCATGAAAAAAAGGAGTAAAAATAATGGATTGTCGCTGACGAATGTGGGCATTTTAAATATGGCCTGCGCGTTTAAAGTAAATGTCAGCTTATTTAAACCATATTTATTATGGAATTGCAAAACAATGAAGTAACAACATAATGTACTGAGGTGTATTATTGGGTAGCCAACCCTCTGAAAACAAATTGAAGGTCTTTTTCGGTCACTTTGGCAAGGATAAGCTCTTCATAATCGGTTTCGTTCCGGGTGTCGTTTAAACGCTGACTTATTCGCTTTTTTTGTTCTGTAACACGACGGGT
>JQIA01000040.1_pt1 | contig 51849 bp, 61 predicted proteins | sample 811431 | NCBI WGS metagenome assembly JQIA01 (sample SAMN02998118, study PRJNA258478) | marine sediment metagenome | biome: marine; feature: seafloor; material: sediment; isolation source: oil-polluted sediment collected from 3 locations (0.5 km, 0.7 km and 0.9 km)... | place: USA: Gulf of Mexico ...
AGAATCTATAAACGGCTCTTATGTTGTGGCAAGGTTAGAAGATGATAACCAAGCCACGTTTAAGCAGTTGGTTATTGAAGGTAATCAAAAGTTTTTAAAGCCACTTAATAAAGATTGGCCAGATCAACTAATACAGATTAACGCTAATTGCACCATTGTTGGCAGGGTAATTTTTACAGGTAAGGAACTTTAATAAATCAAGGAATGCCTGGGATAAAATGTACCCCGTAGATACTTGGGAGTGTACAAGATCCAAGAAGATATCTGGCCTACAAAAAAGTGAGAATAAGGTGGTCAAAAGCCGATGTAATGCTTTGAGAATGTGGTAATGGTGCCAATATCCGACTAAATCAACAATATCCCAATAGTCACTCTGTGCGCATTGAAGACGTTAGCATTTAATTATTTGCCATATGTTTTCTAATGAATTACGTCTGTTATTTACTTAATTTTATGTACAGCTCCACCAGAGGTTTACACTTTTTGCGAGAAAGAAGGCATAGCGCCATTTTTGTACTTAGGGTATAAAATCTAGTTCTTGTTAATTTATTGAGAATCATCGAGTTAACCGTTATTATTAAACTCAATAAATTATGAAAGGAGGCATGGTGCCTTGTTTAAATAGGGCACCATGCCTCCTAATAAGCTGTTATGTTGCTAATGAAGCTGATTAGTCCTGATGTGAATGTTAAACCAACAAGGAAGTGTTACAAATGATAGGTATTATTGCTTTTTCTATTCTCTTTATTTTAATTTATATGGTTCATCGCATTGCTAAACGTTTTTCAACTGATTTTTCAACTGATGATAATCCGAAATTACGGAAGCTTTTATATAGGATTGCACTAGGGTTTCTTATTTTTGTGCTAGTGGGTGATGAAATTATAGGAGGCACACAACTGGCATATTTTTGTCTTTCAGAACCAAAAAGACAAGTGTTTGTGGATGAACTTGAAGGTCGTACTATTCAAGGACGTAATACTACTTTTATTAAAGAATACACGCCACTCGATATAGAAAAAAGGATAACTGAAATATTTGATATTAATAGCCACGAACTAGTGTTTAAAAGGTACTGGTATTCTGCTAAGGGTGGATGGCTGAGTCGTACAATATCTTTTAATGGAAGTAAAAACCCACTTTTGTTTGATGGTAATTGCTCTAACACTAAAAAACTTAAACAATTAAGATTAACAAATAAAATGAATTACATACGCACAGAATTGACGGCGTTTTAACTCGCAACATAACTGTAAATCAATGGGGTCAGAGCGATTGATTTCTTTCCCTCACCAAAAGCTAACGTCAAAAAAGTGCCTTGAGTTCAAATAGTCAGTGCAACACACCTTAAGCTGACGTTAAGTTTAATGCTGCTATTGGCAACTGTGAGCCTAAAGCAGTCATTAACTTAATTTGAGTTCAAGGTAACTTTGTGCCAACAATCGTCTTTCGCTAACATATGATAAATATTCCCTTAGTCCGTATTTATATATTCTTTCTTATCATATTTGGTATTAGTTCCATTAATATAAAAACTGAGTGTTTTTACGTTAAATCAACAGCTTGATGGTTTAGCTATACCAACGGATGATATATCAAGCTAACTGATTACAAGTCCGCTACGTGGTATAGCTAATCCTACTAGTTATGCGGTTTAACAGTATGAATAATATCTTTAAATACAATAATAGCCCTATGAGTTTTCAACCCAATTTATTGCACTAATTATATTTTTTCAGCAAAGCATTGGCTTTATTTGGCAAAAATAACACTCTATTCGTTTTTAATGTTTGAGGGTATTTATTCAAACCTGTTGCAAGAATTACTTGATAATTCTTTTGATAATCATCAAGAGCTTCAAGTTTATTTATGCACTTAATTAAGTTATCTAGCTCTATTCCTGCTGTCTCTGGGGTATCAACAATTAAAAACTTAGGAAAAGCCACATCATCATATTTTAATGACATGTTCATCAAAGCAACATAGTACATCATTCTCATAGATACTAATGAACTTGCTTCTCGGTATTCACCATCATTAATAAGTGGCAGGTAGTCATCTAAGCTTATACGCGCAGATCTACAATCTGATAATGTATCGGTCATTAATTCATTGTAAATAGCACTAAAAGCACTTACTTTGGTACTAACTTCTCTTTTTGTTTTTGATTCTAACTCTTTTCTTTTTAATTCTGCATCTTGCGCTTTAGAACGTTTAGCTTCAAAATCTTTTTGGAGTTTTTGAAGCTTGCCTTCGATTTCAATTAACTGTTCTAGTTTTCCACTATCCTCTCGAATATCAAGAATTTTATCATCAATATCATTGAGACTATCAATATCAATTTCATCATCAATTTTTTCAAGATTTTTTCTTAGGCCAGACTTTAAACTAGGTAATTTAGCTGATAATTCTTTAGACTTACCCTTTTCCTGTTGTATATCCAAATTACAATCTGAGATGGCTAACTTTATAGTCGCTAACGTTTTAGTTTTTGATTTTAATATTTCTTTATATTCTTGAGATGTATAAAAAAATCTTTCATATTGCTCTTCATTAATATCTGAACCACATACACATTTACCATGTCCTCTATCGACTTTTACTAAGCAGTATGGACAAGTATCACCAGAAAATAAATTTAATTGATCATGTGTATGTATTATTTTGCTAATTTGATTTATTTCACTGATGGTCTCATTCTGAATTGTAACTAATTTATATCTTTCATTATAAAGTGATAATAAAATTTCTTTTATATCCCCTAGCTCTAATTCTATTTCTATAATTTGGTTCTTTAAATGCTCTATATTGGGCTCAACCGAAACTCGGCAATTTCGGTTCTTCTTAAATGCTTCTCTAGCAGCTTGCAATTTTTCTAACTGAAGATCATTAGCACGCTGCTCATTTTGAAGGAAATTAATGTTTTTTAGCTCACCATCACCTCTGATTTTGTCGGCTAGTAATGAATATTCATTTACCAAGCTTTTAGCTACATTCTTATCTTTATCTTTTGTTTTAGCATCAACGATAGAGTCATAGTATTCAGAAAATGATTTACCGATTAATAATTCAAAAATAGCTTTACGTAAAATTTCAGAATCAGACACATGATTTTGCTTGATATCTATTTTTTTATAAATATATTCTGGATCTGGCTGTTGATCGTGATACATCAATCTGAAGAGATCGGTAGAGTTAATTTTGAAGGTGGAATACCCTTGATAAATTTCAACTACAGAAATACCAAGCTCTTTTAATAACCAGTCAGAAAAAGTATATGGCGTATTTTCTCTACGATATATTGGTAATATAGAAGTGTTTTGAGCATATTTATCTGTGGAAAATGTAATATTTCCATTTTCGGGATCTATTAATTCATCATATTCTGTAAGTGTTACATCATTATCATTCAGATATCTTCGTAATTGGTAGTTTCCAACAGAAACCGATATATATATTTCAACGTAATTATTTGTATCTGAAGTTACTTCTTTGTGTTTTTTCTTTTCGCTATCTTTACGAAATTCTTCAACTCTACCGCCAAAAGCATAGTAAATTAAGTTACAAAGAGTCGTTTTTCCAGTACCATTATCACCTTCAATTAATACAATGTTTTTGTCAAAAATTTCTGACTCAAAATGATATTTGTCTCCAGAATAGATAACTTGATTGACTCTTAAATAACCCATGTTTTTATGCCTCGTTCCCTGTAGATTTTACCTAACATAGTATCCAGAGTAAGTGTTGATAGTCGTTTTATATTAGTTTTCAAACTGTTTAAGTTATTATATTCTTTTCCAAAAACTTTTTTATCAAAGAATGTTTTTGGTAGGTTTTTCTTATTTAATGATACGTTCACTAGCGATGAAATATTTCCTTTTTCCAGAGAGATAAACCCTTTTTTCTCTAAAGTAAAAAGTAATTTCAGAACCTCACTACGTCTCGTTAACCCATTGGAGTAGCTGTTAAATAAATATTCTTTATCAATATTGTTATGTGATTCTGAATCTAAGTTATTTAATATGTACACTAGCCTTTCATCTTTTATAAAATCGATTATAAAAGCGAGCTTTCTGTAATCTTTAAAATATTTACCATCATTGCATTTTAATGAATCTAGAGTAATTATTACTGCATAGCAAAATAGATAAAAATCTTCACCGGATAAGTACATTATTCCTTTTTTGACATTAATATTTTTCATTTATTTCTCGTCAAACGAAACAAAACAGCTATCAATCAAATCCATGACAACGCCATCAATTGTATTTTTATTAGATATTGTATAATTGTAGTCTTTTTTCAATTCTTCTATATGCTCAGATGATGCCGCATTTAACCCTTTAATCGTTGAATCTACTTCAGCTATAGAATTAGGCTCTGGAAAATCGTTATCGAACAAATATTGATTACAAGCTTCATATGTTCGGTATTTAAGAGAGAGAAAAGACTTGTTGCCTGCTAGCTGTTCTACTTTAGAACGGCTAGCTAGTCGCGCCAAATGTCCCAGTTTTCGCTCAGGGTAATCAGGGCATACAGATATTATTTTTTCTGATAAGTTACGTTTATCCGTAATTTCTTTCTCTAAGGCTTCAATTGAATTCCAAGTTGGATCAGTTGCATGATCTATTTCTTCGGACTCAGCTTCTTTAAAAACTAGCCTTACATCAGATGAATGAACAAACCTACCTGCATAACTTGAATTATTTTGTCTTTCATCAATAAGTTCCATCAATAAAGAAAATATAATTTCTTCTTTATTTGCTATTCTTGAATTGTATAACTGAGAGTTTCTTATTAAAGATAGGACAGTAGTTTTTAAATCTACTTCATTTTCTTCACCAAAATGCCATTTAATCCTATCTAAAAAATTTTTAAAATCGTCAGAATTAATAACTTTTAAAGTCTCAACGTGGCCATCAACTTTTTTATCTTGGTATTGCTTTGTATACTCTTCTAATACAATTGATTTTACGGTGTCAACCAGTTCTAGTGAAGTTGAATCATTACTCATTAAAATCGACAGGATTGGCTCTTTAGGTAATTTAATAATAGTGCCATTATCGAGCTTTGTCTTTTTTTCCTTTCCTATACCTGAGGTTGTATAAAAACCGAGGTTTAATTCATCACTAGCACGCCAAGTATTAATGTAAATATCAAAAAAACTGACTAATGTATTTTTAACTTCATTACTGAAAATAGTAAAATTAGTCTTTGAATCATAATTTTTATCTTCTTCTACATATTGCGCTGACAATTCACTAGATTCAATTGTGTGGGAAATATCTTCGATGACTTCTATTGCAGTGTAGAAAATAGAACTTTTTTTATGGTTTAAAGAATCAAGCATTAACTTGATGGCTCGAATTTTTTGTAGCCTAAATCCTTTTGACTTATCTGCCGCTTCGCGGTTGATTGTTTTATTTTCCATAATATATGTCAAGAGCCCTGCGCTAGTAATACTTAATGTTTTTGTTGTTATGTATCAATAATTAATATAACACTTATGTCAAAATTTTGTCGATAATGAACTAATTAATTATTTGTGAATAAAAAGACCCTTTAGTTAAAAAAACCAATGGGGTCAGAGTAAATCAATGGGGTCATAAAATCAATGTAATCAATGGGGTCAGAGCGATTGATTGCTTTCCCTCACCAAAAGCTAACGTCAAAAAAGTGCGCATTAGAGACATTAGCCTTACTTTTTTTGCCATATATTTTCTAATGAATATTTCATGTCATGTTACTGAGCCGGCTCAGTAACACACCTAAAGAACACCAATAAACGTATATTTGATTGATCTTACTGTAATTAACACCGTTTTTTATAAGGGCTATTACTGCGTGGGCTTAGTAACATCCTATTTTCAATGGAAAATTCCGTTATTGTGGTTTCTAATACTTTGAATTTGTGGGATATTAATGTAAATTAATTTTAAATTATGGAATGGACATTATTGAGCCGGCTCCATAATAAGCTATTAGCTAGCAAACCCAAAGGTTGTCCAAATCATGTCATTATATTTATATTTCCTGCCACCGATATTAGCTGTTATTTACAAGTGGCTGGAGTACGCTGGCATAATAGACAAATTAACTGGTCGAGGTTTAGCTTTAGATGGCCTTAAAAGGCTAAGATCTACATCAGGTTACCCAAAAGCTTGGATTTATAATAAAGATCAAGATGAAAAAATATTTAGAGCTATAGAGAAGCGAATCTCAAAAAATACAGACCAACCGATTATAATTTCTGCAATAAAAAATGGTTTTAAGCCAAACCTCATTTCAGTTGGCGGAAAACCTACTGAGATTGAAGGCTTACCGACTGAGTGGCCACAAGCTGAAAGGTTCTCATACTTACCAAATCAACCTGTACTTTATTTTTTTGAAGTTCCTAAATCAAAAACTGGTACAAAATGTGACAGAGCTTGCACGTTAGATGAATTGGATGGTTGGTTAAAAGAAGAAAAAGATAATAGAACCTTTTGGCTCGGTACATTTCTTTTAGGTGTGATTTCTATCACTTTCCTTTTAGTTAGGCTAAATATTGCTTAGCTAATAAGGAAATCAAACGGACACGCAACTGTTGGCTGCGTTTCGCTACACAATCTTAGCCAACTATTACTTAGCCTGTTATTTAGGCTTTATTCATAAGAAGTAGACTGTGAGTAAATTTGATATAAAAGTACAAATGAATCCTGTAATAATGTCCATATTAGCCTTGTTAGTTTCATTCATTGGTTTGTTTTTTTCGTACCAGGCTAATGATTTAGCAAAAGAGCAATACCGACAAAGTAGGTTAATTGTTTTAAAAGCTGATTTTCTAAAACAAGATGATACCTTTATTCATGTTGAACCTATTGATGGCAATACTCATTTTATACGGGGAACTGCTTATTTACCTCCTGTGATTCATAAAGAAGAAGTACCTATTGCCTCTAATGGTAATATTTTACACATGGGTTCTATTAGTTCAGAAATTAAAGATCATTTTTTAACTTACGTATCTTCTGAGAAAGGTATAACTAAAATATCAGAGGGAGATATCCCTGTTTTAATCAAATCATACTATGTATCGAAAGGTGTCGGATACACAGATATATCGTTATATATGCTTGGCATGCAAGTCATATTAACGGAAGAACAACATGCGAGGCCAAAAATACAATTTACGAGCTTGGCATTTATCGAACGTTATAACGAACTCAATGATATTAACTATGAAATGCTGGATGCTATGGTTTCAAGTGAAAAAGGATTTCAGTTACCTATCAATAAGCCTTAGAACTTATGTATAACAAGTGACTATGGTGAGTTATCAATACAAAACCTAATCCGAAAAATTGTGTTGCACTGACCGTTTGAAATCACAGCGCTAAGCGGACTTTAGCATCAAATTTTTTACCATATATTTTCTAATGAATTATTCGTGTCATATAACTGAGAAGTCTTAGTAACAGCCCGAAAGTAACACATTTATTTTCTAAGTAATTATTTTATATTTACACTCAATAATAACTGTATAAATACATAGTTTAATCGAGTTTCCCCTATATTCAGGAAAATAAGCAAATTGCGCATTTTCGTCCGTTGATAATTTTAAAAGTGCTTTAACTAGAAAAGCTATATTGAATTTGCTATTAATAGTGAAAGTAGAAAAGTGCGCGACTTGTCAGCAGAAATATGCGCAACTTGCGCAACTTGCGCATTATTAAATTGTTATGTTTTTAGTATTCTTCGAGGGAGCTTATGAATAAATCAATATTAATAAATGTGACTGCAGTTGTAATATCAATCTGCGCATTGACCCTATCCCTTAAACAAGCACAAGAAGCTGAAAAAGTAAGTAGTGTATCTGTGTTTCCTCACATAGATATAACTATGGTTGGAGGTAAAGGTTCAGGACAAGAAAACGGAATTCGTTTAGATAACGCAGGAACGGGGCCAGCATTAATTGATGACTTTAATTTGTATGTTGATGGCAAAATAATAAAAGGAAAAAAGCATGAACTTTGGTGGGATGCACTGATAAAACTAGGCTTTACCCCACAAGAGATTTATGACTTCAGAACCTTTTATTTTACGAATACTGCAGCTTTAAAAGATGGTAATGTGTACTATTTGATAAGACCAAAGTTAATCAATAATGACGAATTTAGAAGCCTAACAGAGTACGAATGGGATAAGTTGCAGAAGCTGACTATAAGAATTGATTATCACGGTGCTTTTGGCGACAAATGCTATGTTACTTACACTCCTGCGAATAAAGGGAGTGCTATTGAACGCACCGAGTGTATAAAAACATAACAAGCTAATTAATAAGGATAAAAAACAGTTTGCTGTTTTCGTCCCTCAACATTTTAGCCAACTAAATTTTGCTGATACAGAGAGAGAAAAGAATACAAGAAAACAGAGATAAATGTGAAATTTTGTGAAATTGTGCGGAATTGAATGATTTAGTATTTGCAAAAGACTTTCATATGCTGAAAGTCTTTTTTGTTGGGGGATTTAGAACAATTGGGGTTGGAGTTTATCCCTTTCTTCTTTACTAGCAATTTTTATAACTCTATAAACATGCGTTGTAGACATATTGAACTCTTTACCTAGTGCAACATGGTTACTACCCGTAAATGCTTTATATATAGCATGGTGTTTCATTATTGCATTTGTTTTTCTACCATAAGCAAAATAGATATGCTCGCCACCAAATTGATTACGTAGTTCGTCGCATACCTCAGTTGCCATTTTTTCAGCGTTATCTTTATCAACGCCAAATTTAATCAAGTTCTCCTCTATGTGTAATAACAATTGAAATACAAACTCGGCAGAACGTTCGGGTAAGCTCATAGTAATTAAGTCCTGTATTGATCCTGAATTTTATGAAACATCGCGTTGTTAGCTTCAGTGCTTTCTTCAAAGCCCCTTTTAATAACAGCTTGTGAGTCTTTAACTTTGGTTGCGCTAGCTGTTGGGTGATGGAATTTCTCTTCAGTAGTTTTCAGTACCTGGATTAAATAGCTGTGGTTTTTAAACGGCTGTAACGTACCTGATTGGCGTTTAGCTTGAATACTTAATGTAGTTTGTTCCAGGGCTGCACTAAGCGCTTGCTCATTGCCAGATAGTTCAAGTACTTCATTTATTAACTTAACTGCACGGTCATTGTTTAGATCTGATTTCTCAGGTCGCCACAATGCTACATACCCAATAACATGCGTGGCTAGCTTAGGTTTTAACTTAGCTACCAGGGCCAATAGAGATTTAGCGCTACTGTCTTGCACTAACGTATCTAAATTAAGATGACCGTGACAACTTGGGCAACGTGCTAGTTTCATACGTTAGATCCTCGCTCTTTTCTTCCTTCTCTTTCAAGCCAGTTTTTCAGTTGCTCAATTGCTTGATAAAACATATCTGGCGTAAACCATTCGAGCTTAGTTACTGGTACACCATCATTTTGCGCTTTGCAGTTTGACTTTGCCCAGCTCTCCAATGCTGAATAAGAACGGTCTTTAACAAACCCAGCGTCAGCCATTTCTTGCCATAAAGAATAAAGCTTGGCATGTGAACCTTTTAATTTAGGCTTAACTTTACTCTGCACTTTAAACCCTGATTTTTTCATGTGCTCAAGTACTTTGAACAACTCAGGGATAGTCATTGATGAACAGCTGCGTTTACCGGTTAATTCGTTTAAATTTGCTCGATACAAATCATCATCAAGCTGTAACTGGCTTTTAGCTATATGAATGAGTTTAATGTACCAGGACTTAGGTTTGTATTCTGTTCTCATGATTTTCTCTCCGCTAGAAATTTTTTGTCTGCTTCCTGCTCAGCTTCAATTATGAGATGACACTCAGAGCAATATTGGTACTCTTCAGTATCTGCATCATGGTGCCAGTTATGCATCGCTAGAAACTGTTCAATAGTATCAGTCCCTGTAGAATCAATGCTTTTGAAGCAATTGAGAGCATCACAGTTAATGGTTGTTTCAATAGACATTATTAATTCTCACTAAGGTCACGAAAAGAAATTTTTATCCCCTTGATTAGCTCAGGCATAATCAAACCTAACTCTTCAACTTCTTGTTTAATGAATTGATAGTTAGCCAAAAAACGCATGGCAAAGCCACTACGATCTAAAGCGATAAACATACTTTCAGTTTTACCGCTTTCAGCAACTTTTTTATCCCATCGTTTTTTAGCTTGTTCAAACGCTGAATCCACTTGTTCTTGACTAATTTCACTCATAATATTCTCTGCTTATATAAGGTATGGCTTTCGCCGTTGTTTCACCCAAAAAGCCGCCCTGAAATCAGGCGGCTTACTGGTTATTAGTCAAAACTAGCTGTTTACAGCGTCCTTAAGTCCCTTGCCAACTTTAAACTTCGCCACTTTAGCCGCCGCAATTTGAATGGTTGCGCCTGTTTGTGGGTTTCGACCAGTGCGAGCAGCACGGGCACCTAATGAAAACGTACCAAAGCCAACCAACGCCACATCACCGCCTTGCTTGAGTTCGTCAGTTACCGCGACAGTAAACGCATCTAGTGCGCGACCAGCTGCTGCTTTAGAAATGTCTGCATTGATTGAAATTTTTTCTATTAATTGAGATTTGTTCATATTAAATTCCCCTTGAGGATTGAGTGTTAAGCACATTGTCTTTGTTTTTGCCAAAGCCATTGGCGCTGTCGTTTTAGTAACTTTTTATTTTTTGCTTTCATTGCTTCCCTTTAAAGGCTCTTACTAACCAACGGAATTTGCACCCAAGCGCCTTGTATATTGCGCTCTTGAAACGTAATGTACGTTTTAGAACTACTGCAAATAATGGCTTCGTCTAACGCCTTCATTGCATTGCTCCATTTATCAGACTTATTTGCATCACGGTATTTACGCAACGCTAAGATGCGGTTTTTGTTGTATTGGCCTTGCTTGTCAGCTTCGAATGCATCACGCATTAGTTGTGATATGAAAGTACTAGTTTCAGCAAGTTCTTCTTCTATAACTTCAGTGATAAGTTGTTTAGCAATATCAATCTCAGCACCAAAAGAAATTTGATCTGCAATCCCAACTTGAATCTTCTTCTTTTGGTCAAAGCTTGTTAAAGAAATATTACCTTTAGCCCCACCAATGCTCACTTCGTATTCATCAGCGACTAAAGCGATAAGGTCGTTAACCTCGCTGAAGACTCTTCGTTTAAAGTCTTCGTGAGCTTTGCTTTGCTCTTTTGCTTGCGCGGTTAGCAGCATTACCAAGTCATGCTTTAACAAATCTTGAGGTTTTATTTCGCTAATAGGTGTTTGAAAACCTCGACTATTCATTAAAAATTTAGGTTTTTCTATTACTGTTGTCATCATTATTTCCTGTTAGTAATGTTCGTTAATATCTAAGTCAAAATCTTTCTTGCAAGATGTGCATTTTATTTCATAGGTTCCAACTTCTATCGCTGTAGTGCAGCCATGCTCATGAGTACCTTGATCGTCTTCACAATGAGGACAATAAAATTCAATGTTCAAATTTACACTTACTGAAGCAGTCATCGTGTTCCCCTATTTGATCATGCCGATAAGTTCGGCGGTAATTACTGGCTCACAAGCGCTAGCTGCTTCGTTCATAGCCTTAACCAGTAAAGTGTTAACCATTAACGGATACGTCATATCTTTACTGCCTTTAGGTTTGTTGATACCGTATTGAACTTCGCCTTGAAGCTTGTTTTTCATGGCTTCAATAGCATCAGGTGTGATCACGTTTTTATAGTCCACATTGCAACGTCCTAGCTTATGAGCCACATAATCAGTGATTGAAGCGCCCAGTGGTGGCATGTTCATGATGTTGCAGCGGTAAGAAAATTCACGAATCTCAAAATTAGATAAACTTAATGTGGCTTCAAGCTCAGTTTGACCAACCAAAATAACGCTAACCAAACGATTAAAACCATCACGTAACTCACAAATACGTTTCAAATGCTTTAAGGCGGCATTACTTAAATCGTGAGCTTCCTCAATAACCACCACATGTTTAAAACCTGCTTTAGCGCTTTGCTTTAACGTGCGCTCAATTTTACGTGCCCGGTTCTCAAGGCCATTAGGCATAGACTTAACATTTAACTCTTCAGCCAACGCATCAAAAATCATGGCTGCAGTTAAGCGTTTTTTATCTATGATCATAGGCTCAATAATCATCAACTCAGGGTTGTTCTTACTTACATAGTCGTAAAAGCCTTTACGCAGTTCAGTTTTACCCGCACCACATTCACCAATTACCGCTAAAATACTGCCGTTAAGGCTCGCTTGTACCATGCTTTCACGCACACGGTGTTGTGCATGGCTCATGAATAAATCTTCAATGCAATGCACTTCATTTTCAAAGGGGTGACGAGTCAAATTAAAATGACTCATCGTTTTTTGGTAAAGCATTTCAGGCTCCAATGGCTCAAAAATTACAGTGGGTTTAGGGGTGTTTTTTATTGTTGTTTTGCCTTTTTTCTCTTTTGTTTCATTCCACATAGTTGAAAGCTCATGCGTACTAACGTGCTCACTCATAAACTTTTCAATAGCGGCTTTTATTAATTCCTCTTCTATTGTTTTTGGCCATATTCCATGGCGCAATAGTTGACTAACGGCAGAGGGAGAAAGCTTCACGCCTGTTGTTTCCATCGCTCTGCGTAAATCAGCTTGTTGTAATTCATACTTCGTTAATAACGGCAGTACCTGGTAAGCGGCTGTCGCATTAACACTTGTTGGTGCTGCTTTTAGCATTTCCTCTATTTCCTCATTGTTGTCTTCACCCAATAAGCGGGTAAAGCATTCACGAATAGCATTAGGGTTTGTACGTGCTGGCCATTGCTCATACCGAATAAAATTAAGCAATGACGTTTTTGAAATGTGCGACCCGTGGGCATTCATATCAGCGACTACGTCAAGTTGATTAATACCGTGCGATTTCAACGTTCTTACAATTAAACTTTTCTGAGCAAGTGCCATGGTGATCTCCTTATTAGCTGTTAACGAGTTTTAATGCTGGAGACTTAACGCGCGTTAACTCGTCTACAATGCGCGGTATATCTTCAACAAAAACTGCTTGGTATTGTGCCAATGCATTAATATCGCGTGGCTCTAGGTCACGGCCTAAGTTCTGCATTACGGCACGTTTAAGCTCTAACGGGCTTAATGGCTTAGCGGCTGTGGGTACAAACTCGGTTGGCATATCAAACTGCGAGCCTTTCGGGGTAATCGCGGCTGGCATATCAATAGCGTTAAGTTGGCTAATGGCTTTAATCTCGCCATTAAACGGGGTGGTTTTTTTCTTCTTAGCTTTATCGATCTCTTCATCAGTAAGGTTTGGATACGCAACGCGGTCCATCACTTTTTGGTTAGTATCAATAACCGTATCTTGCTTCGTATCAAAACCTTCACCAAACACAGGTGAATCGGCTCTAAAGCCAGCTGCATCAAACTCAAGCGGTGCAACTTCATGTAAAACGTTATCACCAGACTTATTAGCTATGGTTACTAACACCTTGCATTCATCGTTTATAACCAATGGGCTTACAGAAACTTTTAACCCTGCAAAAATACCGTCTAAGTTAGCCAGGCTATACGTGAGTTTCTGCTTAGCAACCGGATGGCGAAACGATATTTCTAAATCACCTTTAACTAAACGCGTTACAGGCTCATGCGTAAAAATATAACGACAGTAATCTAAGTCAGGTAACGCACGTAAATGCTGAATATTCTCGCTTTGCATAATGGTTAGCCAAGCATCAGTACGTGCCATGCCGTGGCGATTATGTTTCGCGTTATAGTTAGGGATTAAATTAGCGTTGTAAGCATTTTGCCACTGAACAACCGCTTGGTTCAGCTCCTCAACACTATTCACCGCTTCAAGAAACAAACGACCTTCAAAGAGTTTTTCAACTAAATCATTCGCTTTTTCTACCGCCCCAGTAGCACGTGCTAAATGCGTGGTATGGGCAATATGGTCAACCTTCAAACAACCAAGCGCATGTTTAATCGCTTTACTGGTCATGGCGCTACCTTTATCCCAATACACATAGCGTGGCAAACCATGGTATGGCGAGCCAGATAACTTGCTCCAACCAAACAATAAAAAGTCATAAAGTATTTGCTGATTCTCACCTGCTGATTCAAAATACTTCACTGTGATCAAACCGCTAAAATGGTCAACCATCACATAGCGCCAAACACGTAACCGCTTTATTTTTTCAAGCATTTCAGGTTTGTTTTTATACTGCTCTTGCATCGTGGTGTACTTTTGAACTTTCATACCCTTCTTTTTACCCGGGGGGTAATAAAGCACACACATTGACGCATCAGCCAAATGCACATGATTGGCATGTAAGCTTTTAAAATGACCGTGAGTAGTGTCTTGCTTGGCTTTTTTAGCAGTCATGTTATTGTCTCGCAGCAAACGGTTTACATTGCTAGTGCTGGTAAACTTGTGACCATTTTGAGATAACACACTAATCAGGTTAGGCGTTTCTAACAGTGTTTTACCATTGGCTCTAGCACTGGCTTTGCTGGCTGCAGCAAGTAAAGTTAACGATGCCATGTCTTGGCTAGTAGTCCCTGCATCAGCACGCGTTTTACGTCCAGAGCCACCCGTTAAGGTTTTTAATGTGCGGTAAAACTTATCTTTGCCCCAACCCAACTGAGTTAATGCGCGAGATAAAATAGCGCCTTTGGTGCCACTTTTAGCGTTATCAAGTTGCTGACCAAAATCAAGAACCATAGTGCGAGCTACATCAGAAATCATAAATTTCCCCTACTGAAAATAAAACACGTGAAAATTAGTCAACTAAACGCTGTTCAGCAGGTTCATCTTCATTTTGCAGATTCAAAAAAGTATCCTCAGCAGATACATCAGGGCGATACTTACCACCCAACACACCAAATAATTCGTTAGTAAAGTTATTCACTAAGGCATGAGCTGCTTGCGCTTCGCTTAATAAACTACGCGCAATTAAATCAATGGCTTTATCGTCTAACGATTCATCATTCTGTAAGTTGTCAAAAACATCAGCTAATTGATTGATGCCTTGTTCTATGGCTGTTTTTGCATGCATCATGGCAGCGACATTATCTAAGGTTTGACGTTGCCAAGGTGCTTGGTTGAAACGGCGTATAGCCTCTATTTCTTTTATTTTATTAAGCTCTTGTTGTGTTTCAGCCGAGTTCTCGCGTACTGCTGAAACGGTTTGGTTGGCATCATCTACTTGTTTTTGCAATTCAGCTTTTTCAATCACTTGCTTGAAATTAAGGTCTTCAATAAGCTCTTTAACCGCTTCTTTATCAGATAAATCAACGGCTTCACTGTTGATGATAAGTTGTTGAGACTCTTCAGGTAATTGGCGTAATTTGCGAAGTTCACGATTGCCAAGGCCCATAGACTGAGAGGATTCAAAAAATTCTTGACCAAAAGATTCTAGATTTTGTTCGTCCTCTTGCATGGAACGGTAAGAGCGCCCAAAAAACACAGTACAAACATCCTTAATATCTGCGACCGTCGCACTTTTCCCATCTTCATCGGTATAGACCAAACCCTTGTATTGCTTGGATTCTTTAATCTTTTTAAAGGTTACTAATTCTGCGACAGTCGCATACTTCTTCATGTTGTTAAAAGCTTGTATTTGACCTATTGCCATCAATACATCTTGCTTACTTGCCAATACCGCTTTGGCATCTACAACAGCTGTTTGCTGTTCTGCAGACAGTTCTGTAACTTTTGTGTGTTCATTATTCATGGGTTTTTTCCTAAGAAATGGCTAGTGTTTGAAAGCTATAGCGCCAAGCGACTATAGTTGGTTTGATCTTGTTGAAGTTGAAGCTGTGCTTGTGAGAGATTAAGCGCCACAGTATTTGAAAGTTGTACCAGAGCCACGCCTAAGCGGTAGCGCTTATTATCAGCGGGTAAACGCTCAACAAACTGCTGTGCTTCAAGATTCGCGAGTACGCGGGTAATATTGCTTGCACTTACATTGGCAAACTTGCTTAATTCAGTGGGGCTAATGCCGCTAATTTCTTTACCTGCCATGAAGCGAATTACGCGTAAAGTGCGTTGCACCTGGTCTGAAATATAATTTGGTGAGGTGCTCATTATTTAGCTCCTTGAGAGAACATATCAAATTCTTCTTGCGGCATTTCGGCAACCTTCACATTACGTTGCTGATATGCCAAATCTTGCATCAGCACTTTAATGCCATCTATTGCCTCTTGTGCTGTGCATTCGCCTTGGTTTGCTTCAATAATTTTGGCAACTACCTTAGCCATGTATAACTGCAATTCATTCAAATCTTTATGCTCTGCCTTGCGACCAGTTGGTGCAGGTACTAACAAGAACCCTTGGCTTTGAGCAAGGTATTGGGTAACAAAGTTAATACCGCAGGCTTCTTCAAACGCTATCACCTTGTTTACCGGCATGGTTGCATCGCCCAACCACTTGTATAAACAATCAGGGCTTACCCCTAATCGGTCACCAATACGTTGCACACTTTGCTGCTTTTTTTCTTTGCCATGGTCTTTAGCTAAGTTAAGCGCCTTAACCATAGAATGCGGAACAAGGCGGTTCCAATATGTCTTAGTCATTAGAAATGACTCCTTGATCACGTTTCCAAAAATGTAGTTCGTTTTGCTCTATACAACCCAACAGCGCTGAGTCTAAGCTGTAATCAATCACTTGAAACGACAGGACACAGGCATCATGCATAACCAAACGAATACGGGTAGTAATACGTTTAACATTACCTTTAGTATTACTAATGAAGAATTTGGCATCATTAGAGCTTTGTTCGAACTGTTGGTTAAATTGCCCAACCACATTCGGTACGACACAATTGCTTGGGCCATTGAGAGAAAGGACCCCACCATGTTGAAGCTCAAGGCGTTGTGCCAATGTTTGGGCTTGACTGGTTATATTCATTATTATTTTTTAACCCCTGATAAATTTAGACAATCGTTGTTTACACCCAAAACTAAGAGGCTAAACGTAGTTGAAGAGCCTCAATACGTTCTTGGCGTGAGGTAGCAAGATGTTGTTCATCGAGGTAGCCCGGCACATCAGGAAATACTTTTTCAATAGGCAGTTCAAGCGCAGCAGAAATAGCGGTGGCAACGCGTAGGCTGTTAGTTAAACGTTTAACTACCTGCTGAACATTGACGGGGGAGCAATTCAATGCGGCGGCAATCATAGACAGTGAATAGCCTTTTTTACGTAATTCGCTTTTAATTGTTTCTCGATCCATAGTAGACTCGCTTAGTTATGCTTAGTTGGTGCTAGGCATTGGTTAGTAGTTCTTTTATTAAGTTGGGGTTAGTGTAGGTGACATATATGTCACCGTCAACACTTTTATATGACACATGTTGCTATATAACAGATTGAAAAACGACCGGATGCGCTTAAAGGTAAGCCAAGAGCGCTTCTCTATCGTGTGCGGTGTTTCAAAAAGAACGTATATGCGTTGGGAAAAAGAGGTTGCGATTCCTGCCGACAAGCTTTCATTACTAGTGAATGAAGGGCTTGATGTTCAATATGTGGTCACTGGCGTACGATCACAAAACTTGAGCGAGATAACACATAAACCACAACGTCGTCATTTTGATTTTGAAGGAAAACTGAAAAAAATAATTTGTATTTTAGAAGAAGAGCTTGATGCTCAAGGGTTAGAGCTAGACCCCGAGCCTAAAGCACAAGTCATTGAAGGCTTATTGATGCAGGCAATAATAAACGAAGAGCAACCTACCAAAGAAAATGTATTGCCATTTTTAAAGGTGGTTGGGTTGTAACCATTGGATAATTAAGATGTAAGGTGTACCAATGACAGAAAAAAATGACATGGAATTTAGGGAACAGGTCAAGCAAGGGTTAAAGCAAGTAAAACCAAGGCAAGGTCGAAGTCAAAGTAAAGCAGAATCAATACAGCAACCAAACAACATAAGCCAGGTTATTTCTGGAAACAACAATGTAACCTCACTTTTCGGGGGATCAGATAATAATATCAATGTCGGCAGTTTTAATTACAAGCCCATATTCAACTATGGCTACCGTGAACCACCACTTGCTTTGGCATCTCAAGAACAAGCGGCTCAACTGCGCAGCTTACTTGAAGCTGCTGCTGACTGGGAAGAACGTGTGTGCAATCATCCAAAAACCTATACCCAATTATGTGCAGAGCTGAAAGAAAAATTTAAGTTCGTACTTTTTGAAACATTACCTGAAGAACAATTTGAGCATGCTATTGCTTACCTAGAGCGAATTATTGGGCGTTTGGCACTAAGTCAAACAACTTAAACACATCAAGTTACAAGGAAATTAAAATGAAATACTTTTCAATTGTAATGACTCTAATAATGCTTGTGGGTTGCTCATCCTCAGATAAGGCGCTTGAACTAGGTTATGTTCTTACTCAAGATGAATTTAAGGACTTTAAACGTTACTCTATGCCACGAGCTGGAAACCTAGAAGGTGGAAATGCTCTTTCTTTCAATACAGTTGAGCTGGAAATTTATGCTGCTATAGAAAATAAAAAAATAGGTTTGGCGCTAGCAATCATTTTAACAGACGATAGTTGGGTTTTTATTCAGTCGGGAAAGTCACTGATACTCATGGTTGATGGTGAAAAGGTGCATTTATCCAGCCCTAGAGGCTCTGCTAATTTTAGAAAAGTGATAGGAAGAAGAATAAAAGAAGAAGCCCATTACCCTATAACAACTGAACAAATAAAAAAACTAGCATATGCCAAAGAAATAAAAATTAGAATTTATGGCAGTAACGGATATGTAAGTCGTCAGTTTAATCAAGAATACTTTGCTTCAGTGAAAGGTTTTTATGAAAAGTTTATTTTGAAAAATGGAATTAAAACTATTTCAAAATGATTCATATAAGGAAAATATATCATAGGAGTAACGCCATCCTTGGCCTCCTTGCTAGATGTATGACTAAAGATTAGAACAATAATAAACAAAAGCAAGCATGGGCTTGTTTTCAGTAAAAACAAAAGATTAAGAAATAAAGGGAAAATAATGACACCAGTAGAACTTTTAGAGCATTGTGAAAAACGCATTCCTTTTAATACTATGCGCAGCATTTTAAAGGGTAAAGATATGCCTACTCATGGAGGTTGGTCTAAAACAGTGAGTGCCTATAAAGATAAGTTAGAGGAAGATCCAAACTTTGAAAGTAAAGTGATGTCATTAGAAAGCACATATAAGCATTATCTTCTAGCGGGTGATAAAGTTGTTTCTATTTATAAAGTAACTGATGATATTACTGATGCTATGTTACGTTTTACAAATGCCTTTGATATTAATAACGTTAGAAAAGAAGACTGTGTTTATGAAGATGACTATCCCTTTCCTGTTAAAGATCTTACCGGGATAAATTCTGATGTAGAAATTGTTTACAGTAAAAGTATTAATGGCAAGTTAACCCTTGGCTTTTGTTCAACCAGAAAAATAGAAGAGCATGTAAAAGTTGCTATTGAAGAATTGGACACCAATACCCAAGCCAGTTTTTCTGATTATACAGAGCTGTTTGGTACTAAACGTTATCGAAGACAGTTATTTGACTTTGTTGTTATTGATACGATTAATAATTACGTTGAGTATCGAATTGACGCTTCCAATGGTCTGTCAGTTAAAGATATAGAAAAGTCATTATCACGTGTAAAAGCTACTTTTTTAACTATGCTGCATGGCACTGATGTTGATGAGCATAAATTACTAGCGCATAACTTGTACCCTAAAATAGGTACTTTATATGATAGTAATGAAGGACGTGTATGTGAGCTATCTTTTACCGTTGACAGCGGTGGTACCTTTAATGAAAGAATGAGAGGGACCACTGTAGATATACGTAATGAAGAGTTTCACAGTGCTGGTATGCGAGCGGTAGAAAAGATTAATACTTATAAAATTGCCGTACGATGGCCTGTAGATGCAAATAATGAAGAAAATAAATTAGAGCTAGAATTACTGCTTAATAGCAGTATGAACGAAACCTATAATACAAGACCCACACTGTTTAGTGCATCTATCTTAAAGTGCTATACTGTAGATCAATATAATGCACTTTTAGACAAAATATTATAATATAAAAACATGTTTATTATCGATAATGTCATTGAACAGGCTTCAGCAGACTTGCCCAATAAAGAACTTTATAGGGCATGTTTTAATGTGTGTGAATATATTAAAAATACTAAACCATCATTACTTCAGCATATTAACTACTCTACGCTATATACAGCGTCTAAAGCTGAAAATACCGAGCTACTACTTCAAACCATTCAATACCTAACCGGCGGTAGAACGCAGGTTCTTGACTCGGCTTATGAGCTTTTTTATGGTGATTTTCCTATTCAAATAGAAAAGTCTTATTTAGCTGAAGCAGATAGAGATGGTGTATTTATACACCCTGAAACAGGTGAAACAATAGATAACTACCAATCTTTCATAGAAGTCTATTTTAAGCTTTCTGATAAAGTATCTAAGGCTTGGAATCTGTGAGTAGAGAAGAAGAAATAGGAAAGCTAACTTTAGCAACACTCCAATTATCGTCAGCTAATGATCCTTTGATAAAAAGTATCTACAAAAAATTGCTTGTTCATGATTACAATTCTTTTGTTGATTACGTAGAGGATGAATTATCTACTTGTATTCAGCAACTAGAGTCCAACCCAGAACACCATTGTAATAAAGGGGAAGATGAGGTCACTATTTCTCTTCGGGATATGTTAGTGATGAAAGGAGTAGATGCGGAACATGATGTACAGCATGGTGGTCATGTGGATTTGTTTATTAAGCAAGCCTCTTGGAAGTATCATGCTGAAGCTAAAATTTACAAAGGTAACGTTAATAGTTATGAAGGTTGGCTGCAATTAACCACGCGCTATGCATCAGGCAACCCTTGTAATAAAGGCTGTATTTTATTGTACCTCCAAGAACACGCTGGCACACTGGATGTGATGAAAGGCTGGAAAGTACATGTTGAAGATAAAGTTGACGATATAAGTGTTAATTTTTGTGGAAAAAACCCTTTAGCTTTAGTGTCTACCCATACATTGTTAAGAACAGGTTTGCCTTACCATATTAGGCATCTACCAGTATCATTATATTTTAAACCTTTAGATAAAAGCGGTCGAAATAGCAAGAAGTACAATTAGTAAGAAGAGCTTTATTTTTACTAACTCAGGTTAATATTACCTAGCCCCACATGCTGTCACTCTGGCAGCATGAAAAAATTAAACTCCCAACTCGCAACACTCACTGTCTCAATACGAAACAGTATTCCTAAAAACGCCTTGCGCGCCATTGAATTAATCCTTGGTGTTGAGGGCGGCAACGTTAACGACCCTGACGACCATGGCGGTAAAACCAATTTCGGTATCTCTGATTTACGTGACGGTAAAGAAGATGGCTTAATTGATATTAACCTTGATGGCATTGGTGACGTTGACCCTGAAAACCTAACCCGTGACCAAGCCATTGTTATTTTCTTTACCGACTACTGGTTAGCCAATAAGTGTGACCAGCTGCCCGAACCCATTGCGTTTATCATCTTTGATATTGCAGTTAACCAAAGTGCGGCATTTGCCCGCAAAAGCTTACAGCGCATCATAGGTGCAAAACCTGATGGTTTCATCGGTAAAAAAACCCTTAAGTCCCTGCAAAATGCAGACATAACCGATGTAATGCATGAGCTAACCAAGCGCCGTAGCCTACGTTACGCCAAAAAAGTCAAAGGCAATCCCACGCAAATAAAATACCTCAGCGGCTGGTTAGACCGTGCCTTTACTGTTTGGTATGAAGCCCATCACCTTTATATTTTTGGTGACAACAATGCCAAATAGAACCCAACACAATAAGTTAACGGCCACTCAAAATCGCCACAGGCTTGGCCGCCATGCCCGATTACGTGCTGAAGTGGCTTACGCCCTTCATAGCACACCTATTCAGTATGCCTGCATTTACCGACGTATAGAGCAAGCCAACCAGTTTAAGCGCGGCTGGAATAGCGTTACTGACATAGATATTGATGTAGCTGTTAAACGAACACAAATAGAGGAGATACACCATGAGTCGTAAACAAGTTTTACCCGTTTTTATCGGTGAGGTTTTTACTTGCTGGTTGCCAAGAGAGCCGCGAAAAATGAAGTTAACACAAGACTTCTCTTTTATTGATAAACGCGGAGTCACTTGGCTGGCCCCAGCAGGTGCAATTATTGACGGTGCAAGTATCCCACGAACTTTCTGGGGTGTTATCGGCACACCGTTCTTTGGTCATTATCGCAGAGCAAGCGTTATCCATGATGTTTATTGTGTCAACAAAAGCCGACCACATAAGCAAGTTCACCGTATGTTTTACGATGCTATTAGAGCTGATGGTGTTGGAAAATATAAAGCAAAATTAATGTACTTTGCCCTAAAAGTTGGAGCACCAAAATGGTAAACGCAAAACTGAAAGTCAAAATAGTATTAACTGTCATTGTCTTAATGGCTTTAGCACTGAGCGCTTGCTCAAACTATCAATTTGGTGATGTATCTAGCATTTATTGTGGCTCTACTAACCGAGAAATACGCGCTGAAATCAAACTGACACTTCAAGACAACGGTATTGATATTGGCGTTGATTACTGTGCCAGTGTCGGTTTGGTTGATGCGCTTGTATTAGCGCCAATGAGAAATAAAAAGCCGTAACCGGAAAGGATAATACTTTGGACATTACAGACAGAGCAAGTGCCGCTGAAGCATTAGATCGTGAACAAGCATTAGCTGCAAATAAGCCCGTAATTGAAAAGCCTGTTGAATTTCATGGCCACCGTTATTGCAAAGACTGCAGCTGTGAATTAACCACACAGCGTTTGCTAGTAGTACCAACAGCGGTGCGATGTGTTACGTGCCAAACATGCAGTGAGCATTTAGCTAAACAGTTCAGGAGTCGTTAGTGATGGATTGGCTTTTAAAATACTGGCCTATATTGTTTTGCTCTTTCAACTTTGTCGGCGTGTTGATTATTTGGTCTTTGCATAAAACCTACGCAAAAACCGAAGCAGTAACAGAGCTTGATAAACGACAAACAATCACTGAAAAACAACTGTCAGAAATGGACACACATAGCATAGAACTACAGCTTAAAGAGCTTAAAGGTGAATTTGACGGCATGAATCGCCTACTCAATCGCGCCGCAAATCAGCTTGACATGTTAGTAGAAAACGAACTTAAGGGATAAACGATGGCACTTCAAGATATACAAAATGAGCATACGCGGCGGTCTATTTTACTTGCCTTAGCAGCGCTTAATTACACCAGTAATGACAGTGTAATTAAAGACTCTTGCGAGTTGTTCGGTAATGCAATGAGCAGCGACCAGGTACGAACGCAATTGGGTTGGTTAGCTGAACAAGGCTTAGTCACTATTGAGCGTAAAACCAGTTACATGATTGCTACGCTAACCAGTCGTGGTCAAGACGTTGCCAATGGCCGTAGCTTTGTCGATGGCGTTAAACGCCCAAGCGCTTAGGAGAACATCATGGCTAAAGCGAAAACCAAACCTTATACAGCGGGTGAAAAATGTATTATTCATCAACTGGGCTTAGCCCTTGTTTGTGCTGAAATTGAAACGCAAGTAATCAAACCGTTTTTTGAAAAAGACAAAGGTATCCCCTATCAATCTAAAGGCGGTTATCTTGATATATATCTTGCTTCGGATCCTAAAGTTAAACGTGCATGGAAAGCGTTGCAAAAAGATGTAAAACAAATTCGCAAGGATTTTTTAGCACATTCAAAAAATGAGGCTAAGCAGGATGAAAGACCGTAAGAAACGTGGCAAGCCGTCCAAGGTAGATTTATTACCTGCAGCAATAAAAACCCAACTTGATCAATTGCTGCGTGATAACAAGATGCAGCAAAAAGACATTCTAAAAGCGGTTAATTTGCTTATTGATGATGCGGGCTTAGGCAAGGAAGTAAAGCTATCAGCATCGGGTGTTAATCGATACTCAACGCAAATGGAAACTATAGGCCATGACATTCGCCAGGCACGCGAAATGGCTGAAATGTGGGTAGCTAAGTTGGGCACAGCGCCAACGGGTGATGTAAGTCAGTTACTGATGGAAATGCTACGTACGCAGTCGTTCAGATTGTTAGTTAAAGCTAATGAAAACCCTGACGATGTACTCGACCCGAAAACCATCGGCGAGCTAGCATTGGGTATTCAGCGTATTGAAAAAGCCGCCATGTTGAACATGGAAAAAGCAAAGGAGATCAAAAAAGCCTTTGCTGAAGAAGCTGCTGGTGCTATTGATAAAACAGCCAAACAGGCAGGTTTAACAAGTGAAGGCGCAATGTTGATTAAGCAACAAATTTTAGGACTTGCCTAATGAAGTTGCCCCCAACGCCAGTTATTGAGCAAACAAAGCCTGAGCTTAAGCTTTCTAAGTATCAGAAAGCGATTAACGATTGTGACAATATCGAGAAGCGCTTTGGTTTGCCTGTTTTCATTCCTTTTGATCCTGATGAAGTTTTATTGGGTTATCAAAAGCGTTGGATGGCTGACGATTCCACCTTAAAAATTGCCGAGAAATCACGCCGTACCGGTTTAACCTGGGCAGAAGCTGCCGATGCTGTTTTAGAAGCCAGTAAAAGTAAAGTTGCTTTTGGTACCAACCATTTTTATGTTGGCTCAACCAAAGACATGGCGCGTGAGTTTATTGATGCTTGTGCCATGTGGGCTATGGCATTTGATAAAGCGGCAGGAGATATTCAAGAAGAAATATTTGTAGATGAAGGTCAGGAAGGAAAAGAGATCCTTACCTTTACCATCAACTTTGCTAGTGGCTTTAAAATACAAGCGCTAAGCTCTAACCCGTCAAATTTACGTGGTATGCAAGGCAATGTAACTATTGATGAAGCCGCATTTCATGACCGTTTAGCCGAAGTACTTAAAGCCGCCAGTGCCTTAACCATGTGGGGCGCTAAAGTGAGATTAATTAGCACTCACAATGGCACAGACAATCTATTCAATACCCTTATTCAAGATAGTCGCGCAGGTAAAAAAGCCTATTCAGTACACCGCATTACCCTTGATGATGCTTGTGGGGAAGGACTTTATCAGCGTATTAGTCAAACACGCCGTAAAGAGTGGACTCAAGAAGTTGAGGATATGTGGAAGGCTGCATTACTTAACCAAACAGCCACTGAAGAAGATGCGTTAGAAGAATACGCTTGTGTGCCTAAGCAAGGTGGTGGTGTATATATCAAACGTGTGCTTGTAGACCAAGCCATGAAAAAAGATATTCCCATTATTCGCTTTACTGCCCCTAAAGATTTTTTAGAGTGGTCGGCAAGACATAAAGAAATTCAAATTAAAGAATGGCAAGACGAGTTAAAGCCTCATTTAGCCAAACTTCATAAAGACTTAAATCACGCGTTTGGTGAAGATTTCGCTCGCAAAGGTGATTTATCGGTATTTGTACCACTGCAAATAAATAAAGATTTAACCAAGCGCGTACCGTTCTTGCTTGAAATGAGTAATTTAACCTATGACGCTCAGCGTGAAATACTGTTTTATTTGTGTGACCGTTTACCACGATTACAGGGCTTAGCGTTTGATGCCACAGGCAATGGCGGTTACTTAGCTGAAACTGCTGCCTTACGTTATGGCACCGACATGGTTGAACAAATTGATTTAAGTGAAAAATGGTACCGTGAATGGATGCCAAAATTAAAAGCTGAGTTTGAAGACCAAAACTTAGAAATACCACGTCATCAAGATGTTCAAGATGATATGGGACAAATCAAAGTAATTAACGGCACCCCAAAAATAGACAAAGGTAGCACTAAAGGCACTGACGGCAGACAACGCCATGGCGATGTTGCAGTAGGTCTTGCTATGGCTGTTAGAGCAAGTTGGATGGAAGGTGCACCCATTGAATTTACCCCATTACCCAATAAACGCGACAGCTTTGAAGGTCGCGATGATAGCGACTACGGCGGCAATTATTCACAAGGTTGTTTTTAATGACTACTCAAAAAAGTAAAAGCGAAAATAAAATTCATGACATTAATGGTGTTCGATTTCGTATTAAGGAAATCACAAAGCCCCAAAGTGAAGACAACGCCCAGGTTGCTCAGTTAAAACGTGAGTTTGCTGAACACCCCAGTGCGGGACTTACCCCTGCTAAACTGGCTAGTATTACCCTTGAAGCTGAAAGAGGTAATTTAATGGCGCAGTCTGATTTAGCCGAAGATATGGAAGAAAAAGACAGCCATATTTTTGCTGAGTTAGCTAAGCGTAAAAACGCCTTGCTTACCGTGCCTTGGTCTATTGTGCCACCCCGTAATGCTAGTGATGCAGAGAAGAAAGACGCTGAACTAATTGAAGAGATATTGCGTGATGGTAACTTTATTGATGACACCATCTTTGATATGGCTGACGGTATTTTAAAAGGCTTTAGTAATTTAGAAATGGCTTGGGAACGCCGCGATGCTTTATGGGTACCTGAAAAAATTGAACATAGGCCAGCACGTTGGTTTATGGTTGACCCCGAAGACCAAAACATTTTGCGTTTACGTGACCAAAGTTTTAACGGTGCTGAGCTGCGCCCGTTTAATTGGATACAACATCAACATAAATCTAAGTCTGGTTACATTGGCCGAGCTAATCTAATCCGAGTATTAGCATGGCCCTATTTATTTAAAAATTACAGCGTACGTGACTTAGCTGAATTTCTTGAAATATATGGCATACCTGCCCGTATAGGTAAATATCCTACAGGTGCAGGTACTGCTGAAAAAGCCAGTTTGTTACAAGCTATTATGTCAATCGGACACAATTCAGGCGGTATTATTCCCAAAGGAATGGACATTGAATTTGCTCAAGCTGCAGGTGGACAAGGTGACCCATTTGAAATAATGATCTCCTGGTGCGAACGTAGTCAGTCTAAAGCTATTTTGGGTGGCACCCTAACCAGCCAAGCCGACGGTAAAAGCTCTACTAACGCATTAGGTAACGTTCATAACGAAGGCCGAATAGAATTGCGTAATAGCGATTGCCGTCAAATTGCCAACACATTAACGCGGGACTTGGTCAAAACTATTTATATTTTAAATGGAAAAAGCTATAAAAGTGATCGTCGTTTCCCTCGTTTTGAATTTGATATTCAAGAGCCTGAAGACTTAAAATTATTTTCTGAAGCTCTGCCTGTACTGGTCGATTACGGCTTTAAAATTCCCCTTGCTTGGGCGCAAAACAAAGTGCAAATACCGTTAGCTGAAAAAGATGAAGCGGTAATGATGTTAGCTAACCAACCGCCTGAGCCTGAAAAAGAGAAAGCTAAGTCGCAAAAAATGGCCATCACTAAGTTAGCCGCTTTAAAAGCTAAGTCAGCAAAACCAACGACTGATGAATTGGACGGTTTAACTAACCAGTTAAGCTCAAATATGTCACCTGTGTTAGCGAGCTTTACCAATGAAGTGCAGCAGCTGGTAGAGAACGCAACCTCTCTTGAAGAGCTTAGTGCGGCACTAGCTAGTTTAGATTTAACTGTTGATGAAGCCAGCGAGGTAATGCAACAAGCATTTTTTGCCAGTGAATTAAGTGGCATGTATGACGTTGACATGGATGCAACAAAGGAAAACGAATAATGCTTACCCGATTCATTAAGCGTTATGAGCGTTGGTACAACCGCTATCAATTTAATCGCTTGTCAGAAACAGATAGAAAGATTTTTCGTTTTCTTGAGTTAGATCCCGATTCATTAATTAAACGTGGTGAGATATGACCGAATTTATTATGTTAGATATAAGTTTTCAAGATTTCGTTTTTTATCTTTTTTTAATTCCTCTTTCTTCTGTTGTTGGTATGTTTTGGACTACACGTATTTTATATGTGTGCATGCTGATAAGAGATATTTACGCTTGTTGTTTTTATCAATGTTTAGGCTTTGGAACTAAAAAAGGTAAAAATGGCGAAAAAGATAAAGAAGTTCCCATATTCAAAGTAAAAACTAATGTTGTGTATTTAGGGTTAACGTTTATCAGCCATCGTAAAGCGAGGAAAGCTAACAATGACAGCTAGATATGGCTCAGTACCTTTTACTGAAGCAATAGACTTCTTTCAAACAAAGTTAAACATACCAACAGAGCGTTGGAATGATTTGTGGCAAGGTGCCCATAATACGGGTTTTATGGTTGCCGGAGCCATGAAAGATGATTTACTCAATGACTTTAGAAAAGCCGTTGATAGTGCCATAGCGGAAGGTAAATCACTTTCATGGTTTAAAAAAGAGTTTCAAATAATAAAAGAACGCCATGGTTGGGATCATAACGGTAGTGCTGATTGGCGCAGTAAAGTTATTTACGATACCAACATGCGTCAAGCATATAACGCGGGGCGTTATGAACAACTGCAGCACTTTGACTTTTGGGAGTATCAACACGGTGACAGCATGTCACCGCGTCCTATGCATTTATCCTGGCATGGTTTGGTATTACCCAAAGCAGATTCATTTTGGGGAACTCACTTTCCGCAAAACGGCTGGGGCTGTAAATGCAAAGTACGTGGCCGTACCCAAGATTACATAGACCGTAAAGGCATTAAGGTAGGTAAATCGCCTAAAAAGGAACTTATTGATTGGACTGATAAAGTGACTGGCGAAGTACATCAAATACCAAAAGGCATAGACCCTGGTTTTGATTATGCCCCGCAAAAAAGTGCAGTTAAACAAAAGCAAAAGAAAGTAGCTACCCAAAAAGCTAAGCCCTATGAGCCACCACCACGCATTGCGCCAACCGCTTTTAGTACAGTGCCCGGTGCAGACATTCATGCCTTAAATAAAAAGCTTAGCGAGTTTGCACCGGCTAAAGCCCGTTTAGATCTTCTTGGTCAATTTTTAAATAAACACGACATTAAAACCTTGTTTCTCAAACAAGCTGAAATGGGCGCTAAAACCAAAGCATCACGTAACTTAGCACCACAAGTTCAGCCGTACTTAAATTTGGGTAGTGCAACGCATAGCTATTTCACCACCCGTAATGCATCAAGAACAAATGGCTTTACCTGGCGCAATAAAAATCATGTGGTTGTTAAAGTGAAAGCATCAACCCGATTTAATAAAGTGGTGTTTGAAGAACTCAGCGAAGCAGTAGAAAATGCTATATTATTAATGCGTGAAGGTGATAAGCAATGGTCACTTTCTCATATTGTAAGAGTAGCCAGTGAAAGCCGTGAACATGGTGGCGCTTTGGTGACTTGGCTACATGAAATTGGCCACCAAGTACATTACAAAGCGGGTAAGCCGAAAATGCCAGTGCCCTATGGTTATGGTGTTACCCAGTATAGTTTAATTAATGATTTTGAATGGCACGCAGAGCACTTTGCCATGTGGTTACTCAATCGCGAAGCTTTAGCCAAGTGGGATGAAGGTATCGCAGTATATTTTGATAAATTAATGAAGGCAGCACTTTAATGAATATGCTTGAGAAGTTAAGACAACAAAAAGTTAGTCGTGAAAATGCGAATGAAGCGGTAAGCGTAATTAACGATAAGTCGCTTAGCTTTAGTGAAAAGGTTAAGCGTGTGCAAGCACTTGAAGCCGAATCTTCTGCAGCTGAGCAAGTGCTTTTTGCTGAGGTTTATTCTAGTTTACATGGCATGGCCATCACACCAGAAGACATTAATTTAATGGCGGGTGTTTAATGGCTGGTGGTTTTGTTTCAGTTGATGTCATTGGCACCAAGTCGATAGCCAATGCATTAAACCGACTGTTAAGACAAGGCAGTGATTTAAGTCCAGCTCTTCGAGAAATAGGCGAACAGGTACTTGAGTCAACCCAACAACGTTTTACTGAAATGGTATCACCTGATGGTGAAGCATGGGATCCATTATCACCCCGCACCTTAGCCAAGAAGAACCGTCCAGACCGAATACTGACCGAAACAAGCATCTTAGCTGATACCTTAAACTTCCAACTGGGTAACGACCAAGTAATGATCGGCTCTAATCTAGACTATGCCGCTACCCATCAATTTGGCCGTGAAGCCGATGGTATTCCCGCCCGACCTTTTTTAGGACTTGCGCCATTCGAGCGTGTTGAAATTTTAGAGATATTACAAGCACACTTAATCGATTAGTTAACAGCGCCTAAAACGCCTTTTTAGCGATTAAACGCTATAAGTCGCCTAATGATATTCAAATTGAACTTTAAGCGCTGTATGCGTTTTATAAAAACTTTATAAAATAGCTCTATGGCTGATTTTAGTCTGTCAAAACCACTACTAGCATTTACCCCTCTCAAAGCAGTTGAAAATTACTAACTCAGGTTAATATTTAAAACCGCTCGATGTTGTCATTCTGGCAGCATGAAAAAAATACTTAACACAAAAATCAAACTACACCCCATTGCCGTTTTATCTGCGTCTAATGTTGGCGCTCAAAATATCGCTATTTTGGGTGCTGAACTTATTACGCAAGAAAGCGGTTTGGTTCAATTACTTCCTTCAGGAAAATTTAATGCTGTTGATGGTCGTCCTGCAGACGTAGCCGATAATCATTGGTTAATGGATGAAATTGCTTTTCAAGCATTAAAAGCCAATACACCACACCAAGAAGGTGATTTGGTTATTGACTATGAACACCAAACTCTTAAAGCCCCGGTAAACGGACAACCTGCAATCGCGTCGGGCTTTTTTAATATTGACGATGTGCGTTTTATTGAGGGTAAAGGTTTATTCATAAAGCCTAAATGGACTGAAAAAGCACAAGCGCATTTGAGCGCCGGTGAATACAAATATATTTCTGCCGTGTTTGGTTATGACGCAACCACTGGCCGACCTACCTATTTACATTCTGCTGCATTGGTTAATCGCCCAGGCGTTGATGGCATGAAGCCATTAACACTGCTTGCTGCAGATTTGTACTTAAAAAAAACCAATACCAACAACCAAAAGGACACTGCCGTGAATCCAATATTACTGGCGATATTACAAGCCTTGGGAATTAAAGTGGACGGTGATTTACCCACCGAGCCTGCTGCCCTAAGTGCACTAAACACACAAGTAACAACTGCCTTGGCAGCGTTACAAGCAGATGCAGGCAAAGTTGCTTCACTTAATGACCAAGTTGCTGTGTTAAGCGCAGGTCAAGCGAACCCTGCCACACATGTTCCAATTGCGGCGATTACTGAATTGCAAAACACAGTTGCTGCGCTACAAGCACAAGTAAGTGGTGGCGAAGTTGAAAAACTGGTTCAGCAAGGCTTAGCCGATGGTCGCATCATTGCTTCAATGGAAGGTTGGGCTACAGAGTTAGGCAAGCAGTCTGTTGCACAGCTTCAAGCTTATTTAGATAAATCAGCACCTATTGCCGCGTTAAGCGGTAAGCAGACAAAAGACTTAAACCTTGATGCTGAAGGCAACAAGTTAACGGGCGTTGCAGCACTGAGCGCCGAAGACAAAGATGCAGCAACTGCGCTTGGTATTTCTCATGAAGATTTTGCCAAGCAAAAAGATGCTGAATTAGGAGCTAAATAATCATGATTGTTACTTCAACAACACTTAACGCTTTGCGTACTGGTTTTAGTAAACATTTTCAAGACGGTAAAAATGGTGTTAAACCACAATTTACTAAAATTGCCACAATTATACCTTCAACAACAGCCACTAATACTTATGGCTGGTTAGGTGAATGGCCAGGCTTTAGAGAATGGATTGGTGATCGTGTTCACAAGTCAATGAAAGAGCGAGATTACACCATTGCTAACAAAGACTGGGAAAGCTCAGTAGATGTACAACGTAATCATATTGAAGATGACCAGCTGGGCATTTACGACCCTATGTTTAAAGAAGCTGGCCGTGCAACTGAATTGTTTCCTGACGAATTGGTATTTCCACAATTGGCATTAGGTGAAACAACCACTTGTTACGACGGTCAGTTCTTCTTTGATTCAGACCATCCAATCAATGCAGAAGTTGATGGTAGTGGCGCTGATGTTAGCGTGACAAACATGATAGTTGATGTCGTTTATACAGGCGACACCTGGTACATGATGTGTACTAGTCGTGCTTTAAAACCAATTATTTATCAAGAACGCAAAAAGCCACAATTTACAGCGATGACAGCCTTAACTGATGAAGCCGTTTATACAGCGAAAAAGTTCCGTTATGGCATTGATTTACGCAGTAATGCTGGTTTTGGTTTTTGGCAAATGGCTATCGCAATCAAAGCCGCACCTACGCCTGATGTTATTTGGCAAGCGATGGAGTTGATGAAGTCTTTCACTGCTGATGGTGGTCGTAAGCTTGGTCTAGTGCCTGATTTAATTGTTGCTCCATCATCTATTGAAAAAACACTAACACGCATTTTAGAGCGAGAGCTTTATGAAGAAAATGGCGCAGCAGTAACTAATGAGCTTAAAGGTAAGTTTGAATTGCTTGTAGCACATCAACTTTAAATACGGTTGAGTTAACTGGGTTAGATATACCTTTCCCTGGGTGTTTGGCCACCAACGAGTGTGGTGGCCTTTTTTTTAATATTAATTGAGTACACAAAATGACTAAATTAACACTGGTTGCTATAGCTGTTATTTGTTCAAGACCTTCAGGTTATCGTCGAGCAGGTTTTTCCTTAAATCAAGGTGAGAACTTAATAGATGCTAACAAAACACAATATGACGCATTAGATGCTGATAAACACTTAACAGTTTCAATGGTATCGGACAACGTAGAGTTTGATGATGCCCCTCTTAATAATGGTGATTTAGAAGACCAAATTACAATCTTGAAAAATAAAGTGACCGAGTACTCATCGATGTTGTCAACCGCATATGACGACATTAAAGAACTTGAAGAGCAGCTTGCCACTGCTTTAGCGGCTAACAGTGATCATAAAGTGAATGTTGGTGAAATCGGTAAGGTTGTCGAAATGGATTTTTCTTGGGCACCTGAGCCATTAGCGCCTTGGATTGCAGCTCTCCATGAAATGCACACACAAACGCCTTTAACTAAACGCCCTACGGTTGCAGAGCTAGAAGTTGAAGTACCTGGTGATGGTGAGCGTGAAGCTTTTATGCATAAACCAACTGCAGCTCAAGCTGATGAAGCTTGGGCTTACTACTCAGATAACGTTATTAATCACGTTCCTGATAGCGCTAAAGGTTAATCACTATGTTGTATTGCAGCAAGCAAGGTTTAATTGACCGCTTTAGTGAAGATGAATTAGTTCAACTTACTGACCGTGACAGTTTAGGCGTTATCAATGATGAAGTACTAAACAGAGCGATTGAAGATGCCAGCACTGAAATGGACGCGTATTTATCGCGCTTCAATTACAGTGCTGACAACTTGCCCAAGTCACTTAAACCGCTTGCTTGCGATATTGCTCGTTATCGTTTGTACGATGAAGAGCCAATTGAGCATATAACTACTCGCTACAACAACGCCATTAAGTTTTTAAAAGCCGTTAATAAAGGTGAAATCACTATTGGTACCACCGATGCTGATACTGAAGTAACCAGTACTGATTTAGCTGAAATGCAAAGTGCTGGCACTGTGTTCTCTCGTGACAAATCCAGCGGTTTTATTTAGGGGCTAAGCAATGATTGATGAAATTATTACTCAGTTAACAGCCGCCACCTTAAATGATAAGCCTTTATATAAAAACGTTGAAGAAGCCATCGATTTAGCGACAGCAATGAAAGGCAGCATAAAAAATTCACCGGTTGCTTATGTTATTGAGATAAACCGTCGCCCTGGTAAAAATGCTCGGGACATGGGGCCAGCTTTACAAAAAATAAGCACCACCATTGGCGTAGTTGTCGGCATTAGCAAACGAAATGATGTTAGCGGACTGAAAGCGAAAACGATGGCTGAGCCAATACTCAAAGAAACCCGTAACGCCTTATTTGGTTTTACCCCCAATGGCGCTGAGCCACTGTTACTTGGTGCTGCAGATATCATCGGTACAACTGACCATGCACTGTGGACGTTAGAGCGATTTACCACTGAACATTTTGAGGAAGCAAGCCAATGAGCAAACCAACACTATTAAACAAACGCCAAGGCGGCAGCTATACCAAAAACCCCGAAACGGGTGAAATCAACTTGATAGAGCAAACCACGCATCAAGAAATCACCGGTTTTGAAAATGTAGGTTCGACTTCAGTCGTACAAGCCGTCAAATCACCAGCTAAAAAAGCCCAGGCTAAATAAGGACGCTAACCATGAAATTTAGTGAAAAATTATTACTCGCAAAAATTGAAGCCACTTATGGCGTAGATTCGTCACCCGGTGCAACCAATGCCATTTTAGCGAAAGACGTTGAGCTAACACCGCTTGAAGCGGAAGCCTTAGAACGTGGTTTAGTTAAACCGTATTTGGGCGCTGATGAATCTATTATCAGCGGTGAGCATGTGCTTATTAGCTTTAAAATCGAATTTCAAGGCAGTGGCACAGCGGGAACAGCTCCCGCATGGGGGCCTTTAATCCGCGCCTGTGGTTTTGCCGAAACGATTGCGGCAGTAACGTCTGTTGAATATGATTTAGCGGCAAGTAATTACGAAAGTGCCACGCTGTATTTCAATATGGGCAAGAACCTACACGCCATGAAAGGTGCACGCGGTAATGTCAAAGTTAGTTTAGAAAAAGGCATTCCGTACCTAGAATTTAATTTTATTGGCCTTTGGGTAGATCCAACCCAAGTTGCTGCAGTAACGCCAAATTGGTCACTTTGGCAAAAACCGACACCAACGGGTGTTGGCCGCACTTCAGGTTTTAGCATCAATGGCTTTGCCGCTAAACCTTACAAACTATCGGTTGATGTGGGTCAAGACGTTAAATTTATTGAAACATTAACGACGCAAAGCGTTGATATTAATGAGCGTAAAGCCAGCGGTTCAGTCAGCATTGAAGCGCCTGACTTGTCAGTTAAAGATTTCTTTAGTGATGCTAAAAACTCCACTACGGGTGCCTTGGCTATTCAACACGGCCAAGTGTCTGGTCTTATCTGCAAAATTGATTGCCCTAAAGTACAAGTTAAAGCCCCGAAATATGGCGATAACGAAGGCACGGCCAGTTTAGATATGGATTTGATCTTAATTCCGACCAGTGCCGGCAACGACGAAATAAAATTGACCTTAACTTAAAGTAATCAAGGACGTTGAAGGCGTAGCTTCGCTGGAGTCAGGTTTCTTTGGCAAGGATGCCACCTTAATCCCTTTTAATGGCTGTTTAAACAGCCTTTAATTTTATAGAGAGTTCCCATGTTTACAATAATGAATAATCCCATTGTGTGGTGGCCTGTTGTTATTAACATGCCAATTGATGGTGGTGAAACATCAAAGCACGAAGTCAGTTTGCAGTTCGAAATTTTAACCGAAGATGAATATGACGAGATAGTAGTAAAGGGTGAGAAAGCTATTTTAAAACGTGTCATTAAAGCGTGGAAACATATTGATGATATTGACAAAAAGCCCCTTGAATTCACCGTTGATAATCTGGATATGTTATTGAAAAAAAGCTTTGTACATCGTTCATTTATGGTTGGTTATCTCAACGCCGCTATTGGTGAAGTAGTAAAAAACTAACAGCCGCTGCTAAAGACTGGGCAGCGGCACCTCTTGTAGAGAGCAGCACAATTAAAGAGATGAAAGCCCACGGTGCACCCAAGGAAATTATCGACGAGTTAACCAAAGTGAAAAACTTTGGCGTGTTCCCACAAAATTGGCCCGTTGTTGTGTGGTTTGTTCAAGTTTGCGATTTGATGCGCTATCGCAGTGACGGTGCATGTTTAGGGCTTGATTTACCACAAATTGAGTCAGACGCAAAGCTAAGTGAACGATGCTTTACCAAAGCACATTACAACGGTTTGCGCATCATGAGTAGGGCAGCCGCTAGAGCATTAAATAAGGTAAATGATGACTGATTTAAAACTAGGTATTGTTTTTGATGTTAAGAACGGCAGATTCAAGTCTGAAGTTAAAGAAAATACTCAAGCGTTCGATAAGTTCAGCGTTTCTACCGAACAAGCGTCAACAACGACCAAGCATTTTGATAAAAGCTTAGGCCTTTCAAATTTTACCTTAGCGAAAACTAATAAAGTCACTCAAGCCGTCGGTCGCGGTATAGAGATGATGAAAAAAGAGGTCAAACAAAGCGCCTCTGTTGTCAATGTGTTTGCTAAAGAAGCTCAAGGTGCGGCAACTAAAGTAAACCAGTTTGATCGTAACACTAAGCAAGTCACGCCTAAGGTTCGAAGCCTAGGTTCATCAACGCAAAAAGCAGCTGGTCAAGCCCGTCAGTTTAATGCCGCCATTGACGACACCAATACCAAGTTATTTAAAACCAATAAAGTTGCCACAGGTGTTAAAAACGCTATTGCGGGTCTAGCAGCTGGTTTTGGTGCCATTCAACTTGGCAAAGGCTTAGTAACCGAACTCGCTGCCTTTCAAGACATTCGTACCCGTTTACAAGGTCTTTCTACCGATGCATCAGATTATGCCGATAAAGAACGCTGGTTAATTGATTTAGCTACCGAACATCATAAAGAATTAAACGGCCTAGCTGATGGTTATAGTCGCTTATCGACATTAACCCAAGAAAAAATCATCACTGATGGCCAAGCCAGAGACATGCTGGAGGGCTTATCAAATGCAGCGGCACAAAATGGTGCTGGAACGGCTGATTTAGAGCGAGTTTATTACGGTTTAGCCCAAGCACTTGGCCAAGGCGTAGTGCAAATGCAAGAAGTTAATCAGGTGGTTGAACCCTTACCAGGCTTAATGACTAAATTAGCTCGTGCTGCAGGTGAAGAGACTGGCGCAGGATTTAAAGCCCTTATTGCTTCAGGCACCATAACCTCTGAAGTGTTCGGCACTTTATTAGTTAAAGCGTTAAGCGAATACGATGGCGCTGCCGCTAAAACCGCAGATAACATTAATGCCAAATACCGTGACATTAAACTTGAATATCAATTATTAGCCGTTGAATTAGAACAACCAATTAATGGTGCCTTATTGCCAACGCTTGATGGTTTAGCTTCGGGGCTATCATTCCTTAAAGACCATGCGACAGCTGTTATTACCATTTTACAAGGGGGTCTTGTTATTGCTGCTGGTCATGCGACCACCGCAATTATAGCGAAAACATCGGCTACCGCTAAAAGCATCATTGCTGCACGTATTAGTACGCGAGCATCAAGGCTACAGGCACAAAGTGAGTACAATTTAGCAGTGGCTTACAAAGCATCTGCTGTAGGTAGTGTACAAAATTCACTTGCAGACAAACGATTAATTGCCAGTAAAACGGTATTAACTGCTGCAACGAATAAAGCAAACTTCGCCCTTAGAGCGGGTGGTGGTGCGATGGCATTACTTGGCGGTCCAGTGGGTGTTGCTATGTTAGCGGCTTTTGCTGTTGGCACTTATGCCATGAGCGCTGCTGATGGCGCGAGAGAGAGTACCAACTTAGCCAATAAAGTCAGCTTAGCGAATAAAAAACTGACCGAATTAACTACTAAACAATTACGCTTAAGATTGTTCGAACTTGAAAATGATCCCGCGGCAGAAATTGACAAAGTTCGCTTAAAAGCCCTTAAAGCCCAAGAAGAATATAATAAGGTTCAAGCAGCGCGTGGTTTTAAAAATCCTAATAAAGAATCTGAAAAAACAGTATTGAATCGTGATGTTGAAATTGAAGCATTAGAACTTAAGCTATCAAAAATAACCACCTTAAAATCCAAAATAGAGACATTACTAGCCAAGCCATCAGAAGGACAAAAGCCAGAAGCACCCACTACCCAAAGCGGCAAAGTATTAGACGTATTTAAAGACCAAGAAGCCGCTTTTAAAAGACAGCTGAGTTTACTCGGTAAAACCACAGAATTGGCCAAAGCCGAGTATGAAACTCAGCTAGGTAAGTACAAAGACTTACTCCCAGGTCAAAAAGAAACGATCGTTAATTTGGCTAAAGAAGTTGATGCTAAAAAAGCAAGCATCGCAGCGGATAAACAAGCGCTTCAACAATCTGAACAACTTGAACAATCTGCACAAAGTTATGCCGAGACACTCCAGCGAAAATTATCTCTTTCAGGTGAAGTGACTAATGTTCAACAACTGGCTTATGAGCTAGAGAATGGCAGTTTAATTGGCATTAACGACCAATTAAAAGAGCAATTAATGTTAAAAGCTCAGCTTGCAGATAGAGTTGAAGCCGATGCCGAAAAACAGTTGCCTTTTTGGGAGCAGATGAATGAGCACATTGCGAGTACTACTGAAAATTTTGATGTGATGTGGGGTAATTCATTTGACCGTTTTGCTCAAGGTATTGGTGATGCGACAGCAACGTCAATAATGGAAGGTCAGAGTTTTAGTGATGCCATGAAAAATATTGGTCGCTCAGTTATTAAAGAAGTAATCTCAGGCATTGTACAAATAGGTGTTAAAAAACTCGCTCTATTTGCCATTGAGAAAGTCATTAATAAAGGCACTGCTACTTCAGCAGCTATGGTGATGTCGGCTAATGCTTCAGCAACTGCCATGCAGGCTGGTTTAGCTACTTTTGCATCTATTTCGGCTATTCCTGTTCTTGGCCCTGCTGCAGCTCCTGCTGCCATGACGGCAGCATTAGCGGTGGCAGGCCCTATGGCTGGTGCTATTACCGCTGCTTCAGCAGGTATGGCAGGCATGGCTCACGATGGTATTGACGAAATCCCTCGCGAAGGTACCTGGTTACTTGATAAAGGTGAACGCGTAGTTGATAGCCGCACCAACCAAGATTTGAAACAAGCTTTAAAATCTGGAAACAACTTAGGCGGCTCAAAGGTCACGGTAAACCTTATCGAAGATGCGTCGAAAGCTGGCCAAGTTTCGCAAAGCAAAGGCTTAAACAATGAAGACGTTATCCGCATTTTTGTCGCTGATATTCGTCAAGGTGGTGATAGCGCCGACGCTGTAGAAATGACCTATGGACTACAAAGGGCGGGAACGTAAATGTCACAATTAATATTAATTAAATACCCAAGTAACTTACCTTCTCCTTTATTAAGTACACATAGCTTAAAGCAGCAATCAAACCTACTACGGACAAAAATGGACTCAGGCCACGCCAGAGTTCGCCGTCGTTTTAAATCAGTACCCACCATTATGGCTGCTAGTTGGCGCTGTAAAGCAGAAGAAGCGGCAGTCTTTGAAGGATTTATTACCCACGCTTTGGGCGGTGGTGTTTCTCGCTTTTTAATGAATGTATTAACCCCACTTGGCGTGATTGAACATGAGGTTAGATTTATTACTAGCCCGTTAGAAGACTACCAACCCATTAGCGCCACTTGGTGGGAGTACAAAGCAAAAATTGAAATTAAACGCGTAGTGCTTAATGAAGAGCAAACCGCAAGCGCGTTATTAACGCCACAAACAACAGCCCAATTCACCGACGGCGTAAAAGCGTCGATTGAAAGTTATCAGGAGTAAAAGAGAATGTCAGATTTTTTTGATTTGGTGGCAAGCTTACAAGCAAGCGTTGACGATTTAGACAGTATTGTCTCGGGTGGCGATACTGAAACGGTGAGTGTTAATGGCGTGAGTAAGGACACTATCTCCAAAGCAATCAAAGATAAATTTACAGAATTGCTGACAGGTCAGCGTAGCGGCGTTATTAGTTTTACTACCTATGCCTTATTAGATGCGTATACACCAACAATCGAGCAACGAACGGCCTCATTCAAAGTATCTAACGATACCAATACCTCACTTAACGGTTTTTACCATTGGGTAAGCGGTACTGCTTATGTTAAAGATGAAGATTTAGCTAATGGAGTTGTTGTGTCTGACAACCTCGATGCAACAAGTGGTGATACTGTATTTACTGCAATAAATAACAGTGAAAGATCGATAGGTATTTTCGCAACAAATTTAATGAATAACGGTATCTTTCAAGAAGGGCATTCGGGATGGAATAGCCAACGGTGGACAAGTTTTACGGTAAATGGGGTGTTTATAGGCGAGTCGAGTGGTGTTGGTTCGTGGTCATATACTCGAAGATACCCACCAATGAGCATCGGAAATCATTACTACTATAGTTATCACATACACACATCAAGAGCGTTGGAAGCTAGAGTTATTATACAAGGTGCTGAGGATTTACAGGCTATTGATGCGGGTATTTGGACTAGGGTGTCAGGTATTGTGGTTGGCACTAGTGCCACAGGTCAGGCTTTATTTGGGGCGTACGGTACAGCAGCAGGCGATATTATTAAAATGGATAATATCGTGTTACTCGATTTAACCGCTACCTTTGGCGTGGGTGTTGAGCCTAGTGTATTAGAAGTTGATACGCTAATGAAAGCATACCAAAATCATTACTTTGATGGTGATGCATCGTTGGTGAATAGTAAAAGTATCATGCCACTCAATGATATTAATCGAACTAACTCGATTAATATCACTAAACTAATACCGTTAGCCTCTGGATATTATGACAGTGGCAGTGCCAGGTTGGCAGTGCCACAAAATTTGAGAGTGGGCGGTATCAGTGTTTCATACCAAACATGCTTGAACCAATGGCGAGAAGATAGATTTATTTCAAATGACACCGCAAACTGGGATATGGCAAAATACTGGTTAAGCGAAATAAATAACGTAGACTTATATAAACAAAACACAGGTTACGGTGTAGTAGGCTCAGGCCTATACGTTGACTTGGGTACTGAAATTATTGAGTCTTATTCGGGAGATGTGTACTTTGAATTTGTCATGAAAGCATCATCTAATAATCCAACACCTGATTTAACACAGTTATATGGTGTTGGACTAACTTCACCATCATCTTTTAAAACTTATCTAAGACGAAGATTTGCCTCACGGTTTGAATTTACAGTATATGACAGCAACGGCACTAGACATATTGCACAAATGGATACTGAAGTTGATAAACCAACTCACATGATTATTTTTATTGTTGGGGAAGTGCTTACTTATTGTGTTAATGGCGTGATAATCGGTACCATGCCGATAGTCGGGGGCATGAAAGAATACCCAGGCCAATCGGCATGGTTAAGAACACTAGAAAGTACCTACTTATTTAGAGTGGGGAGCACTACCAACATAAACCCAGAAGAACGCTTTAACAACGGTAAACCATTGGAGTACGTTGCTACAGATGCCATTTATGAAACTAAAACAGACGGTATTAATCCTGAATATTTAAAGGATAATGTCAGTAAATTATATTTAGATTATATTGATGCAAGCGCTACGTTAATCACTGAAAACCCATACCCTAATGAGGTTATAGGCTCAGGCCCACCGAGTATTATTCCTCAGTTTATCAGGCAACGTTATTTCGACACCTTATCGAAGGTAGAGCACATAGCCTTTGGCCGTGGTACTTTAGCCGATTGGTATTCATTAAGCACATCGAGAGAAGTCGATAACAAACAGGAAATACTTGTATCAGGCGCTAATATCAAGACGATTAACAATGTGTCTGTTCTCGGTGGAGGTAATCTTACAGTCGGTGATGGTGGTGTGTCAGTTGAAACCAAGGAAGCCGAAAATGTCACCGCTTACGGCGCGGTAGGTAATGGCATTGTCAACGATACCGTAGCTATTAAAGCGGCACAGGCAGTAGCAAAAGTGAGTGGTGTCCCCGTAGTATTCCCCGGTAATAAAGAATACCTTATTACTGAGGGGTTAATTCTGGAAAACGGTATGGAGCTACTTGCGTTTAGTGGCGCTAAACTTAAAAGACCTGTGCCGGTTACTCAATATTTAGCGGCTGATATGGTTATTGGGCAAACTTTTGCCATTGTTTCTAACGGCTCTGCCTATGCTGTAGGTGTTGAGTTGGCAATACTCAAGCTAATTAGTGGCGGCGTAACTCACGGAATAATTAATGATATTGTCGGCAATACTTTATATTTTACACCGCGGCCTGGCTATTCTGGTGCTGTTGCAAATCACAAAGTCGCAGAAGGTGCGATGGTAACAACTGCTTTTTCGATGGTTACGACAAACAAAACAGTCGACACAGTAAACAATATTGTTGATGGTTTCAGTTTTGTTACTCAATCACAACCATCTGATCCTGATTATTATTTTTTAGCTATTATTCACTTTAATGCTGAAAGTGCCAATGCAACCATTCAGAATAATAAAATAGATGGCTCAGGCTCAGATGGTATATCACTGCAATGTCGTGACCGTATGATATTTAGGAATAATGAATTAACTGACATTAACACTAATGCAATACATTTTGGCTCAACCGGTACTGAAATTATCATTGATGATAACAAAATAACGAGAGCAGGTCGAAACGGCGTATTTCATTGCTACAATAACGACAGGGTTACCATTACTAATAATCATTTTACTGAGTGTAAGTGGGGTGTTGCTGAAATGGATTCGCAAGACTTTCTTGGTGATAGGAACTCAATTATTGCTCACAACACTTTTGAAAATTGTGAGTTGGGTATAGGTATCAATGGTGGTTACGGTATAACAATTGACACTAATATATTCACAAAAATGGAATTAAACGCGAGAGGTGTAGAAATATCAAGTTCGTATAAAGGTGCTGTAAATGTAAAAGGTAATACTTTTTCTGAGTTTAAGGCTAACTATGTTGGTGATTGTATTACAGTTAATGATGCTGCGAACTGTAATATTAACGGCAACATAATTAGTGAATTTGTCGGCTCGGGTATACCTATTCATTTACAAGATACTAATGGCCAGTGTGACCGCATTATGGTTAGTGGAAATAATATTGAAAGTTCGGGATTGATTGGTATTAAAGCATCAAACACGTTGAACTGTATGATTTCCCCTAACATCATAAAAGTAGCCACAGGCGGTACACCTGTATTATTAACAGGAACAAACTCAGGCTTGGTAGATTTGGGTAGTGTAAAAGTAAACTCTTAATGTTATATCTTTTATCGTACACAAAATAACGCAATTCATAAGGTTTTAACATGAGTAATGTACTTCAAACCCTTTACGCCTCTGCCCCAGTAAATGATTTAATCATTCACACATTGGAGCTAAAAAACCCTGATTTTAACGTTGAGGGACATGTTGTCGGCTCGGTTCATTTAGTGCAAGGTTTTGATGATGTGACCGCCACGTTGGAAGATGCTACGAGCGCCACATTTAAATCGTCAGGGTTTGGTGTGTCATTGCCGCAAAAATCAATTAAAGGTCGTCAAGATTTAAACTTTTCAATTGATAATGTCACCGGTGAAGTGCTTAAAGCCATTGATGCCGCCATTGAGGGAGGTAATAAAATCATTGTTATTTATCGCGCTTATGCGGGCAGTGACTTAAGCGCACCAGGGCAACCCCCCATCGTTATGACAGCAACAGCAATTAAAGCGGATTTTTCTTCCGTTAGTATTAGTGCAAGCTTTCATGATTTAGTGAATAAAGCATGGCCGTTTCGTCGTTATACGCCCAACTTTGCACCGGGGCTTAAATATTATGGTTAATGTTGTTAATAATGTAGTTAACAATAGTTTTGTTAGCCAACATTGGGCGGATAGTTACTTAACTATCCCTTATGTTGATGGTGGACGCGATCCTGTTATTGGTCTTGATTGTTGGGGCTTAGTGCGCGATGTATTGTACCAACATTTCAAATTACCTTTGTTAAAGGACTTTGGCGGTATTCATGCAGATGACAAAGCCAGTATGACGCGTGCTTATCGTCACCTTAAAAACGCCTTTTCGCCTTGTAATCCAATAGAGGGGGCTATTGCGGCGGGGTTCAATGGTGACGCGTTAATTCATGTAGGCGTAGTTGTTGAAATTAACGGCTTGCATGTACTCCATACCAGCTCGAAGCATGGCATGAGTAAATGCAGTGTGCGCCGTTTTAATCGTTTATTCTCAAAAGTGAAATATTATGCTTACAAGTGAAACCACAATATTAAAAAAAACTGTTAAACCGCAAATATTGGTTTTCCCAAACAAGTTGGATAATGAACTTTTTGAAACAAATAGTGGTGAAGTTGGGCAAACATTGCATAGCTGGTTAATTGATAACGTGCCTGCCTATATTGTGCAAGCAGTGCCATTATTTAGCGCTACGTTAAATAACCAGGCATTTGAGCAGACGCAATGGACGTCATATCAATTAAAATGCGGTGATACGTTAGCGTTAACGGTTGAAGCTAAAGGTTTAGTCATTTCCATGGCCATCATTGCCGTTATTGCCGTTGGTGCGGCAGTGTATATGTCAAGTCAAATACCCGACAATTACAACAGCACAACGCCTGATGGCTCCTCTATTTATGATTCAAATGTACAAGGGAATAGACCACGTTTAATGGGGGTTATTCCTGAATTAGCCGGAAGACATAAAATATTCCCCGACCATTTAAACATGCCACGACGTGAATTCATTGATAACGAACAATGGGTTTTCTTAATGTTAGCTGTGGGTGTTGGTGAGCATGAACTGAATGCAAATGAAATTTTTATAGGCGATACACCTGTTATAAATTATGCAGGTGATATTTTTTATGACATATTCCCACCAGGCGTAGATGTCACTAGCCATGAAGCCTTTAGAAATGTTTATACCAGTGCAGAGGTTGGTAGCACGTCGGGAACAGCTGGGATTGAATTGAAAGGCATAGTCTCAACCACCGGCGAAGGCTTTATTTGGACGTTTAATGGCAATACTATTACATGTTATAAAAAGCACAGTATACGCGGCTTAACTATGTTAAGAACCGAAACGTTCCCTTTTCCCGCAGGTAACATGATTACTATTACGGAAAGCGCCGCTAATAATGGCGACTATCGCGTAGTATCTGATGATGATTATAACGCCACGCTGCAAAAAGTAGATGCGCAAGGTGATGATGATAATTCGTGGACGTCATTTACTACCGCCTCTAAAGTTACTGCGGTAATAAATGTTTCGGCGGGTGTAGGTGATGGCGAGTATAACGGCCCTTTTTATTCATGCCCTAAAAACGAAACCACTAACACTATTTGGTTAGATTTTAAGTTGCCGCAAGGGTTAGGGGAAATATCAGACGAGGGTGATTTTTTAAGTCGAACTGTTAACATAAACATTCAATACCGAAAAGAAGGTGATATAGCGTGGACTGATATACCGTATTCCTTTACTAATTCAACCAATGACGAATTAGCTGAAACACTAAAAATTGATTTACCCAGTGCTATTCGCCCCGAAGTGCAGATAAAACGTGCTACAGGCGCAGAAGATGACACCCGTATTTATGACAAAGTTGAATGGACAGCGCTCAAGTCAGAATTAGATAGCGCCACCAGTTATGTAGACGTCACAACAATAGCGATTAAAGTTCGCGGCACTAATTCGTTATCAAACTCATCTGAGAATAAATTCAATGTAATTGCTACCCGTAAACTACCTATTTATATCGGTGGTGAGCAAAATGGCGGATGGACAGCGCCCCAAGCAACCACAGACATTGCCCCATTTTTCGCCCATGTTATTAAAGATGTAGGGCATAGTGATCAGCAAATAGGGCTTGATGAAGTATCACGTTTACATAGTGTGTGGCAGGGCCGCAACGATGAATTTAACGCGGTCTTTGATAATGACAGCACCTTGTTTAATGTCTTAAAAAGAGTGTTGTCGGCAGGCTTTGCTGAGCCAACACTCGACTATGGGCAAATAATCCCCGTACGTGACGAGCCGCGTACGGGCTTTGATTACATGTATCAGCCTGAGAACATGAAAACCCCGCTTAAGCGTGAAACAAAACTGTTTGACCCCGACGAGCCTGACGGTATTGAAGTCGAATATTTTAGTCATATAACCTGGAAACCTGAAACCGTACTTTGTTTGCTGGGTGATGAATTAGGCATTAAACCTAAAAAAGTGCGTGCTTTTGGTATCACCAATAAAGCTAAAGCGTGGCAATTCGGTATGCGTAAACGCCGAGAAATACGTTATCGCCGCACTAAATATAATTTCACCACTGAAATGGATGCGCTTAACAGTAGTTATTTAAGTTATGACGCATTGGCCGACGACATACCAGGTTATTCGCAAACGGGTAAAGTGATTGGTGTTAAGGGTAGAGAACTTGCACTAAGTGAGCCGCTTGAATGGAACAGTGGGACACATTTTATATCACTACGAAAACCCGATGGTACGTTATCAGGACCCTATATTTGCACCGTGAATAGTGTTGAAGACAGCGTACTACTAACAACCGACTTAGACTTTACCCCAGATTGTTCGGGCCGGATGGAATTATCAATCTTTCAATTTGGTGTGGCTAATAGATGGTGTTTACCTGCGCTAATCATGGACATTAAACCCAGTGGCACAGAGAAAGTGAGCGTAACAGCCGTTAATTATGATGCTCGGGTTTATGCGGATGATGATAATTCGCCGCCTGTGTAATGGCGTAATAAATACAATGTATTTACTAAGTAAGTATTAAATAACTCTTTGGAGGGTTTATGGGTTTTTTTGATGGTTGGTTATCTGGCCCCGCTTCACCTATTGAGGCAATAGGCAAAGCGGGTGATTCTTTATTTACTTCCGACGAGGAACGTTTGCAGTTAAGTAATGATTTAGAAGAGATAAAGCAAAAGCCGCATTTAATGCAAGCTTTAGCGAATGTTACCGCCGCAAATCATAGAAGTGTTTTTGTTGCGGGTGGCCGTCCGGCGCTTTTATGGGTTGCTGCGCTCGGGTTGTTTTTCTTTTTTCCTGTCAAATATGCTTTTGGCACTATGTTATGGATAAGGCATTCTTGGGATGCTGATAAGTTGTTAGCTTTTCCGTTTTCGGGGGATGGATTAATGGAGTTGGTTGGCATGTTGTTGGGGCTTGGGCTTATGCGAACAGCCGAAAAATTAACAGGTAAAGCTAAGTAACCAAGCAGTGCATTGTCATTGAAAACAGTGGGGTTTATGATCAGCAAAGATTACATTAACCACGAATTGATTTTCACAGGCTTTGGTTCAGATGGCATACACCTACTTTATAGAGAGTACACGTTTAATGACATGGCTCGCACCGCATTTCAGCAAGAGTTGGTATACCCTATTAACTCAAAAGAAATAAGATTCAGGAATTACAATATTAAAGTAGCACCCAAACTACCATCAGAACTAACATACACGGTAATGTCTGAATAAGAATAAACCTGGGAAGCTGTTCAAAGATTAATTAAAAAGACCATCGAGCGTAAGCAAGATGGTCTTTCATTATGTGCAAAAGTGTTTCATTATACGCAACAATTAGTTTTCTCAGTTATCGCAGTTTTATAACTAAGTTTTCGCGCTCGGCATCATTTTGCCCCTTAACGAGGGCTTTAGCATTACTTGGAACATTTATGGAAGAATCTAACTTTTTATGGGAGCACTTTAAGCTTCACGCAGATCAAAGAATTAAAGCATTTAATTTTTTTGTTATATTATCAATTTTTGCAGATGGTGGTGTGTTCACTGCTATAGCTAAAAGCTTCCCCCCATATTTGTTGATTGTCTTAGGTTTTTTTATAATCGTATTATCAGGAATTTTTTGGATACTGGATATCCGCTCTCATAACTTGGTAAAGCTCTCTTATAAAGGGCTTAAAAAATATGAATCATCATTGGCTATTGAAAGTAGACTTTTTACTTTAGATTCAAGAAGGAAAAAAGGAATTTTCAGTTACACGAAAGCATTTGCACTTTTATTTAGCCTTCAAACTGCATTCGGCTTATTTGTTATGACACTAGGCTTGGTTAAAGCGTTATGCTAAGCACTTCAAACGGAACAAAACCTAATCCGAAGTCTCGATTGTCTTTAAAAGCTAATGTCTCGAATGTGGTAAATGTGATCATTAGCAATGTGCAATACATCCAACTATGAGAGGGATTAATTTTACTCTGTTTTCGTTATTACTTTGTCCATTAAAAATGTTGTCCAAATGTCCATTGCTTGCCGTTTTTCATTAATATAGTTATATCTGTCGTAGTGAATCGTTGATACGTCTGATTTATCATGCTGCTGCAGTATATCCCGCATTTCTTTACTAATACCCGCCGCCCCCATTAATGTTTTACATGTTCTCCTAAAATCACGCGGGGCAAATATTGGCATATCATGCTTTTTACACCAACGTTGCAGTGACATTCTTAACGTTGACAAACTTGCATGTTCGTTAGCATTATCTCGATGCGGCCACAAGTGCCCTACTTTGTTTCTCATTAACGCGAGTTCAGTTATTAACTCTTTACCTAACGGTGAAATAGGTACCAGGTGATCACCACGTTTTCTCATTTTAATACGGTCTTTGGGTATGGTAAAAATACCACTCTCTAAATCAAACTCGCTTAGTTTGCTGTAATAAAGTTCACAAACACGTTGACCACCAAATGCTAACGCAGCTTTAAAATAAAGTTGCGACATTTTAGGTAAGTCGTCGGCGTGCCAAACTTTGTATAGTTCGTCAGTTGTTAACCAACGTTCACCGGCATTTTTAGGGATTTCATAGGTAATATCACGAATAGGGTTATTCGATAGGCCGTAACGGTTTTCTTCTTTAAATTGCTCTGGTGAATTGTCAAACTCGATGGCGAATTTACACATAGACATTAAAGCGCTACGTACAGCCCAAGATTGTTGCTTAGCGCCACGATTATAAACGCGGTAAATTAATTCACGGGCAAAATCAGTGGTAAAGTCTTGCGGTTGCATAGATGAAGTAATAAATGGGGTAACGTCACTTTTGTATATATTTACAGTACGTTTTATTGTTGTATCTGCCCAATTTTTCTTTACAAATAAAATGAAGTCTTCAATCAGTTCTAATAAAGAACGCTGTGCCACGGCTTGTTGCTTTTCCACTTTTATTTGAATTTTATCTGCAGCAGGGTTTCCGCCCCTTTGTACTAATTCAGATAGCGCTAAAAACTTCTTTCTAGCATCAGCTAACGAAAGTGCCCCATACGGGCCAATCTCTATTCGTCTGCGGCCATTGAGAAAATATTGAAATTGAAACTTTTTAGTACCCGTTGGATACACTTTTAATTGTAAGCGGCCAACGCCCCGCGCATCACTATCAGCGGTGATTACATAAGGCTTATCTTTAGGTTTAAGCGCTTTAATACTTTTATCGGTAAAGTGCATAGTGTCAGTAACCGAGTCAGTTAGTCTTAATATAAGTGTAACTGAGTGAGATAGCACAAACAAGGAATGTGATTAAGAGGCCGTATTATATAGGGTTTTAGAGATTATATGGTGTTATTTAAGAAAGGCCGTTAAGTCATCGCTAAAAGCTCACACATTTTTTAACCTCTTAAAACCACCAAACACTTAAAAGTAAAATGAGCTTGGCTAAACTTACAATTTATTCTATAAATAGAGTATATCATTGACTAAAAATTATTTTAAATTCAAATACTTTTTCTCTCTACGTTTCACATAAAACATACACTAAAAGGAATCCTTGTGGATATTATTATTTGGTTATTTGTCGCAATATCCTTAACTTGGTTTATGAGCTATACAAGAGCATCATTATCAAGTTTTACCTTGAGCTTTGCTGCTCTGATGGCGTTAGGGTCATTATTCAACATAATTGGCATAGTTTCTTGGCTACTTTTTGCTGTCATCGCTTTGCCGATAAATATAGATACTATTCGCCAGCAGTTTATCAGTATGCCTTTGTTGGCGATATTTAAAAAAATAATGCCACAAATGTCCTCGACTGAACAAGAAGCTATCGATGCTGGTACCACATGGTTCGATGCCGATTTATTTCGTGGTGACCCTGACTGGCAAAAACTTCATAATTATCCAAGACCGAGACTGAGCTCTCAAGAAAAAGCATTCTTAGATGGCCCTGTCGAACAAGTTTGTGCCATGGTTAACGATTGGCATATTACGCATGAAATTGCTGATCTTCCACCAGAAATATGGCAGTTCTTAAAAGAAAACAAATTTTTTGCCATGATTATCAAAAAACAATACGGTGGCTTAGAATTCTCTGCTTATGCCCAATCACGGGTTTTACAAAAACTCACCGGGGTTAGCTCGGTTCTTGCCAGCACTGTTGGCGTTCCAAACTCTTTAGGTCCAGGAGAGTTGCTGCAAGAATATGGAACCAAAGAACAGCAGGATTACTACTTACCTCGCCTAGCGAAAGGTGAAGAAATACCTTGTTTTGCGCTAACAAGTCCTGAGGCAGGATCCGATGCAGGATCTATCCCTGATGTTGGCATTATTTGTCATGGACAATTTAATGGCAAAGTTGTGCTTGGGATGAAACTGACTTGGGATAAACGTTATATCACCCTTGCCCCTATTGCTACGGTTTTAGGATTAGCATTTAAATTACAAGACCCTGAGCAGCTACTATCTGAGCAACAAGAGTTAGGTATTACTTGTGCTCTCATTCCAACTGATTTATCAGGTATTACCATTGGCCGCAGACACTTCCCGCTCAATATCCCTTTCCAAAATGGTCCCACGCAAGGTAGTGATGTTTTTGTACCACTAGATTTTATTATTGGCGGCCCTGATATGGCGGGCCAGGGTTGGCGCATGTTAGTTGAGTGCCTTTCTGTTGGTAGAGCGATTACATTACCATCAAACAGTGCTGGGAGTATTAAAGCCACGGCTCTAGCAACGGGTGCATACAGCCGCATAAGACGTCAATTTAAAATGCCCATAGGTAAAATGGAAGGTATCGAAGAACCACTCGCCAAAATCGGCGCCAATGCCTATTTAATGGATGCTGTCACAACGATGTCAACAGGTGCAATCGACTTAGGCGAAAAGCCCTCGGTTATTTCGGCGATAGCTAAATACCACCTTACAGAAAGAATGCGATCTTCCATCATCGATGCAATGGACATTCATGGCGGTAAAGGTATATGTATGGGGCCAAACAATTATCTAGCAAGAACTTATCAGGGCGCCCCCATTGCCGTGACGGTTGAAGGTGCCAATATCCTTACCCGCAGTATGATAATTTATGGTCAAGGCGCCATTCGTTGCCATCCATACGTATTAGCAGAATTAGAGGCAGCAAATAATAGTGATAATGAACAAGCTCTCAATGACTTTGACCATGCCCTTTTTGGTCATATAGGTTTTAGCATCAGTAATATTAGTCGTAGTTTGTGGTGCTCAATTACTGGTTCACGTTTCTTAGGCAGTCCATATAATGATGAGACTTGCCGATATTATCAATTACTGACGCGCTTTAGTGCCAACCTAGCCATGCTTTCAGATATTTCTATGTTATCACTTGGTGCAGATTTAAAACGTAAAGAGCGAATCTCAGCAAGGTTAGGCGATGTGCTAAGTCAACTGTATTTAGCTAGCGCGACCTTGAAACGTTATAATGATGAAGGAAGAAATACTGCTGATTTTCCTCTAGTACAATGGGCTGTAGAGGATTGTCTCTACAACATTCAGCATGCTATTGATGAGTTGATTAGTAATTTTCCTAACAAAATTGTTGGAAAAGTATTACGCGTGGTCATCTTCCCTCTAGGTACTTGGTTAAAAAAACCTAACGATGAAATATCACATAAAGTAGCACAATTATTACAAACCCCTGGTTCCGCACGTACTCGATTAGGTCAAGGACAATACCTAACCCGCGATGGTTGTAATATTTTTGGTCGATTAGAGCAAGTACTTGAAGACATAATTAACTGTGAGCCAATTTATGAAAAAGTTTGTCGTGAACTAAATAAAAAATTACCTTTTTATCATCTCGATAAGGTAGCAGAACTCGGCCTTACTAATAATATCATTTCAAAAGTAGAAGCTGAGTTATTAACCACTGCCGAGATTGGGCGTCAGTGGGTGATTGCCGTGGATGATTTTGATAATAAGGATATGAC